>Ga0070689_100003408_pt1 | contig 10570 bp, 7 predicted proteins | sample KBSS23HmetaG_FD_64669 | JGI IMG/M metagenome (GOLD analysis project Ga0070689, IMG submission 64669) | Switchgrass rhizosphere microbial communities from Kellogg Biological Station, Michigan, USA - KBS S2-3H metaG | ecosystem: Host-associated > Plants > Roots > Rhizosphere ... | reverse complement strand
CCTCGCGCTTGCGAGTGCGCAGGAACGGCGTCAGCCCCCACAGCACGTACGCGCCGGTCCGGGCGGCGAGGAGCAGCGCGTCGTCTCGCTCGTGGCTGCGCAGCCATGCGCCCCGGTCGGGGTGGCCTGCGAGGTGCCACAGGATCTCGGTGACGTACCGCGCGCCCTCCAGCTCGTTGACGACGTACGGATGCTTGCCCGCGGCGATCCGCCGGAACGCCTCGCCGGCGTCGTCGATCCCGCGCAGCCCCGCAGGATCCGACCGCGGTCCGATCAGCCCGAGCCGGTTCGAGAAGATCGTCCGCGGCCATTCCCCGAGGCCGTCGACGACGAACTCCTCGGCGTGCTTGTGACCGTAGTGCGAGATCGCGAGGTCGACCTTGCCGGCCCGCGCGGCGTCGTACAGCGCGACGTTGGCCGTGAGCTCGATCTGGTACGCGGTCTGCTCCTCGAACTGGCGGATCAGCACCGGCAACACGTTGCCTTCGACCGCGGTCGGCACGCTCGCGACGCGGACCAGCTTCGGATTGGCCGGTCCACGGACCGCCGGCTTCGCCTCGGGCTCGCCGGGTCCCGATCGCCGGCATCCGAGGGCACCTGCAGCGAGCACCGCACCAGCCGAACCGACCACGAAATGGCGCCGATCGAGGTCATTCACGACCCGAGCATACTCGGTCGCGCGAGCTTTTCAGGAACTAACGCGCTCGACGCGACGACGGCGAGTCGGCGCTCCGCTTGGTCGCGGCCTTGCGGTTCGACGCGGTCGTTGGATCGCCCGTCCTGGCCCTCCACCTATCTCGAGCGCGACGCTGTAGAATCGCGACATGCTGGCTCCGCTCTGCTTCGTGCTGATGCCGTTCGGCAAGAAGGCCGATCCCACCGGCGGCGATCCGATCGACTTCGACCAGGTCTATCGTCGGGCGGTCAAGCCGGCGATCGAAGCGGCCGGTATGGCGCCGATCCGCGCCGACGAGGAGCGCACCGGCGGCATCATTCACAAGGCGATGTTCGAGCGCCTGCTGGTCTGCGACTTCGCAATCGCCGACCTCACGTGCGCCAACGCCAATGTGTTCTACGAGCTGGGAGTCCGCCACGCCGTGCGGCCGGCGACCACGGTCGTGATCTTCGGCCGCAACCACACCCTCCCGTTCGACGTGCAGTACGTGCGCGCGTTGCCGTACGAGCTCGGGACAGGCAACAAGTTCACCGACGCCGAGGCGTCGGCGCTGTGCAACGCCCTGACCCAGAAGCTGCGCGACGTGCTGTCGCGCTCGAGCGCCGACACCGTGGCCGACAGTCCGGTATTCCAGCTCGTGACCGACTACGGTCCACCCGATATCGCACGTCTCAAGACCGACACATTCCGCGATCGAGTCGAGTATTCCGAATCCAGGAAGCGTGCACTCGCACTGGCGCGCGACGCCAATGACGCGCCGGCGCTGCGCGCCATCGAGGCCGACCTCGGCAACCTCGGCGTGGTCGAGCTCGGCGTGCTCGTCGATCTGCTGCTGTCGTACCGCGCGGTGTCCGCGTGGGAGGACATGGTCGCGCTCCACGATCGTCTCCCGGCCGTGCTCCAGCACGCCGTGCTCGTCCGCGAGCAGCTCGGGTTCGCGCTCAACCGGCTCGGCCGGCGCGACGAGGCGCTGCGCGTCCTCGAGCAGGTCGTCCGCGACCGCGGACCGAGCTCGGAGACCTGCGGCCTGATCGGCAGGGTCTACAAGGATCTGTGGGACGCGGCGCTGCGCACCAACCCGGCCCAGGCCCGCGGCTACCTCCGCAAGGCGATCGACGCGTACGTCCGCGGCTTCGAGGCCGACCTCCGCGACGCGTACCCCGGGATCAACGCGGTGACCCTCCTCGAGATCGCGGGCGACCTCGAGCGTCAGCGCGAGCTGCTGCCGGTCGTCGAGTTCGCGGTGAAGCGCCGGCTCGCGCGCGACGACGCCGACTACTGGGATCGCGCCACCCTCCTCGAGCTGGCCGTGCTCGCCGGCGCGGAGGCGGTGGTCGACGAGCGCCTCGGCGACGCGCTCGCCATGGCCACCGAGCCCTGGCAGCGCACGACCACCGCCCGGAACCTGACGCTGATCCGCAACGCGCGCGTCGCCCGCGGCGAGCGCCAGGACTGGCTCGACCAGGCGATCCGCGCCCTCGATCCATCGGTCGCCCTCGACGGACCGCCCCGGCCATGAACTGGCATACCGTCACGCCGCGGATCGTGGTCGACGATGTCGCCGGCCTCGTCGGCTTCGTGCGCGACGTGTTCGCTGCGACCGGCGACCTGGCACCCGATCGCCCGGCCGTGCTCACGCTCGGCGACGCGCGCATCATGATCAGCGGTACCGGCCCGCGCCCGGCGACCCCGGCCTTCCTCTACGTCTACGTCGACGACGCCGACGCCACCTACCGCCGCGCCATCGCCGCGGGTGCGCGCTCGATCGAGGAGCCGCTCGACACGCCTTATGGAGACCGGCGCGCGATGATCGAGGATGCCTGGGGCAACGCGTGGCAGATCGCGACGGCGCAGACCCCCGGGCGGCCATCGCCCGAGCAGCCATCGTTCGAGCTGCGCCCGATCGGTGCGGTGCGCTCGACCATCGCCGAGCGCGCCGACGCGCCGCGCCAGGGCCGCGAGGGCGCACCCGACGCGTGGCTCGAGCTCCATGCGAGCCTGACCGCCGCCCTCGACGGACTGCGGGTCGGCGACGACGTCATCGTCATCACCTGGCTCCACCTCGCCGATCGCGAGACGCAGACGGTCCATCCGCGCGACGACCTGTCCCGCCTGTGCGGCGTGTTCGCGACGCGCTCCCCCGACCGACCCAACCCGCTCGGCCTCCACCGCGTGACCGTGCGCGCGATCGAGGGGACGCGTCTTCACGTCGGCCCGCTCGAGGCGATCGACGGCACGCCGATCGTCGATCTGAAGATCGCGTTGAGCTACGCCAACGATGGCTGAGCTCGCGCCCTACGCCTCGTGATCGCCGCGATCGACCAGCGCGTACGGCCATGACTCGACCCTGGGCGCGCGCAGCTCGGCGCTCGCGTTCGCGGCCGTCGCGCGCCGCACCGGCGGTGTCGAGCGCGCCCGCTCGATGCCGCAGCGGCCGAGCACGAACTCGACGGCGCGCACGCGTTCCTGCATCGACACGCTCTCGATCGGCAGGTACGAGATGCCGTGCAGCTCCAGCATCAGCTTCACCATGCCATCGATCCGCAGCACCGAGTCCCACGACACCCCGGCGCGCACGCCGTCGCTCTTGACCAGCGACGGGTGCGGCCGCAGGAAGAACACCACGCCGTCGCTGACCCACCGCATGTAGTCGCGGAACTGCTGGCTGTTCATCATCGCCGCGGCGCTCGTCGTGTGCTCGGCGACGTACGCCAGGTTATCGAACGCGCGGTCCGAAACGAACCGGCCGTCGTGCTGGTGCTCGACCGCAACCTGGCGAGCGAACACGCGCTCCTGGTACTCGGCGACCAGGTCCACATCGGTCCGCAGCGCATCGAGCCCGGTCTCCATCTCGGCGAGCACCGCGCGCGCGACCTCGCTGATCATCGGCAGGCCGTAGGCCCGGCTGACGTGCCGGCACAGCGTCGTCTTGCCGACCGCGTGGCTTCCGACGAAGTAGATCCTCATCGCCTACAGCCATACGACATCGATCTGACAATCGGATCGCGGCCGGAGCGCTATCGCAGATAGCCCTGCTGCCTCGCCCAGGCCTGCCACTCGGTGTAGGCGCGAGGCGGGCCGACCAGCACGTCGAGCGCCAGCGACGCCTCGCCACGCACCGTGGGCTCGTCGTTCAGGTGGTGCGCGATCGCCGGCACCGACGCGCGGTCCCCGAGCTTCGCGAGCGCGTGGATGGCCGCCTTGAGCCGGGCATCGCCGGCGGGTCGTTCGACGAGCTGTCGGAGATGGGGTGAGACGCCCGTCGCTCCGACGCGTGCCGCGGCATTGGCCGCCTCGGCCGCGACCTGGTCGTCCGGGTCGTCGAGCAGCTGACCGAGGATCTTGTCGCGCTCGGCGGGCGGTTCCTGCGTGGCGACCACCTGGATCGCGCGCTTCCTCACCGTCGGCGCGGGATCCTTCAGCGCCAGCTGGGCGATGAGCGGCAGCACCGCTGGATCGGGCGCGATGCCGGCCTGCTCGATCCCGGTCTCGCGAAATCGCTCGGAGCTGGAGCGCAGCAGCGCCTCGAGCGGCAGCGGAACCTCCATCGTGCGCAGCGCCCACAGGGCGTCGTCGGCGATTCGCTCGTCGGGGCTGGCCACGGCCGCGCGCAGCTGCGGCACGTGCTTCTGCAGCGCCTCGCGCGCATCGCCGTCGGCGAGATCGTGCAGCGCCAGGGCGTTGGCGGCGCGCGCCTGCACGGCGGGCGCGGCATCGTCGAGCGCGCGGATCAGCGACCGCCGGATGTCGCGCCGGTTCTGCTCGAACGCCCCCTTGCCGAAGATGTCCATGATCGGGAGCGCGTCGAGCGCCGTGGCGGCGTTCGCGCGCACGCGGACCCGCGGGTCGTGCTCGAGCGCCTTCTTGAGCGCCGTCATCGTGCTGGCGCTCGCCTGTGCCAGCGCGCTGTAGCGCTGGCGGACCGCGCCCACGTCGTCGGTGTTGAGGTCATCTACTTCGGTCATGGCGGCACCATGGCCTCGATCGTCGGCGGTGCCGTGGCACTGCGGGAGCACGGCCGCCGCGAGAGCAAGGCTGAGAAAGGAGGAGAGCTGAACGCCCATGCGGACCGATCAGGGTTTGCCGGACTCGGTGGTGAGGATCATGCGGCGCGTGAAGCGCGGATTCGGCTGCCGGCCCCAGTCGCCGGTGGTGTCATTCTGCGCCACCTTGGCGGTCGACTTCTCGGTCTTGTCCTGTTTCTCGCGATTCTCTTGCACCTTGACCGCGGTCTTCATCAGCTCCCACAGGTGGCTCGTGTTGGCGAGCTCGGCGCGCAGGATCGGCTCCATCTGCGACGTGAACAGCGTGACGTCGACGTTGGGCGTGTACTGCCAGGCGTCGTCGGCGTTCTGGGCCAGGCCCAGGTCCGCGTCGGATTCGCTCATGAGCGCACGAATATAGTTGCGCGACGCCAGGACGGCGCGCGCGGCGATGTCCTTCGTCGCGGCGTCCATCTGGCCGTCGCCCTTCGTCGTGTAGGTGAACCGGCCGTTCTTGCTCACGATCTTCGCGCCGCTGACGTTCAGGTAGTCGTGCACCAGCTTGGCGCCGACATTGTGCTTGAGGTTCGCATCGGTCTTGAACACCGACAGGCCTTCCCGCAGCTTGCCGCGCACCACGTGCTGGATGCCCTTGTGCCCGGCGTAGCCGCCGCCCACGCCGCCGATGATGGCGCCGATCGGGCCACCGAGGAAGAAGCCGACGACGGCGCCGCCGACCGCACCACCCCCGGTGCCGAGCTGGTTGGGGCTCAGGCCGAGCGCCGCGGGCTCGCGCATGGCGTACGGCATCAGCGACTCGACCATGGTGTCGAACATGGCCGCGTTCAGGACGCGATCGGTGACGGGGGCCAGCATCGCCTTGTTGATGAGGTGGCCGGCCGAGAATGCGTCGGTCAGGTAGTGGTCGCCGCCCGCGTTGTACACGTACGCGAGGTTCTCCAGCGTCGCGACGTCGTTGCTATCGCCCCCCGCGGGCAACGGCCCTGCACGGCTCACGCTCGGCGCCGGCGTCGAAGTTGCGCCGCCGCCCGGCTGCGCCTGGTTCGAACCGGTCGTGCCGCCGGTCGTCGGTGCCGTGCCGCCGGTCGTCGGTGCCGTGCCGCCGGTCGTCGGTGCGGTCCCGCCGGTCGTCGGTGCCGTGGCCGTCGACGCGGGCGCCGCGGTACCCGGGATCAACCCGGCGCGCTTCTTCATCTCGCGGACGCGCTGAGCGATCGCGATCGCGCGGCTGTGATCGCTGAGGAACCCCTGCTGGTTATCGGCCGCCGCGTTGCCTTCGGGCCCGGTGGGCGAGGCAACCGTGCCGGTCGCCGCCGAGAAGTGCGAGTTGTTCTCCGTCGCGAGATCGAGGTACGTCGACGCGTTGTCGTGCGCGGCATCCCCGGGCTGGACGCCCCAGTACTGCCCCTTGGTGCCTTCCTTGGTGCCCGTGCCGGGCTGATACACACCGGCGCGCCGCCACGACGTCGCTGCTTCGTAGGCGCTATCGAAGTCGCGTCCGTGCGGGTCGCGGCGCTCGGCAGCGACGAGGTCGCGGATCGCGATCACCTCCTGGGCGGGCGCCATGCGCATGTTGTCGACGCTGTAATAGAAGTCGCCCGACAGCGCGACCATCTCGCCATAGCTGAGCGCCACGCTCTGCGAGCCGGTCTCCGTCGGCAGCCCGGTCGCGGGATTCCTCACGCGCAGGTCGAGCGACAGGCTGCGATTGCCGTCGGTGAAGCGATCGCTGGCGAGCCGCTTCTGCTCGGAGTCATTGGCCGCCGCCGCCACGCCGACCGCAGAGTGCACCTGGTCACCCAGCTCGGCGTGCTCCCTCGATTCGAACCGCTGCACACCAGCCGCCTGCACCGACCCGTTCGCCGCGCCGCTTGCAACCTGGTCGAGCAGCGGCTCGGCGCTGTCCCCCCTGACCACCATGTCCGCCACCGCGTTCGCATGCTGCTCGTGCGCGTCGCCGGCCTCGCCGACGCCGCCCTTCAGCTGGACCCCGCCGCGCTGCTGCACGACGTGCGCCGCCTCGTGCGCGGCGGTGTGCAGGCTGGGCTGGTTCGCGAACGCGACCTGGTGCCCGGTGGCGTACGCCTCGGCACCGATCGCGCGGCTCGCATCTGCGGCACGCCCGCCGACATGCGCCTCGATGCCACCAACGTCGTGCCGTCCAAACAGCCGCTGGATGGTCTCCGAGTGCGGCAGCGCCCCGCCGCCGCCGGCGACGCCCTCCGCGGCGGCCCGCTGGACCGACGCGCCGTCGCCCGGGTCGACCCGAGGTCCCGCCGCGCTGGCCGACAGCTGGACTGGCGCCAGTTGCTCGGTCAGCGTCCGCTTCCCGGGCGACTGCTCGCCGGCGATCGTACGGTCACGGGGCGCGCTGATGCCGGAACTGCGGTTGCCATCGAAGCCACCCATGCCTACGCCTCCAGGAGTTGTTGAACGGACGAGGTTATCACGGATACCCCACGACCAGACGGATTTACACGTGCCTCCCCGATGGATGCCTTTGTGGCCGGCTGCCTCGTCGCAGAACCAAGTGACATGTCACAGCGTGTGACACCCAGATAGCTGCTCGCGAAACACGGCGATACGCCTCGCGAACTCGGCTCACGACCAACCTCGGAGATTCCCGCTACGCCCATGTCATACTCGCCAGTACGTCGCTTCTCGAGGCCAGTGACCCGCCGGATCACTGTGTTCATGAGTATGGATACTTGAGCGACAGCCTGTGCACACGAGTGGACGACTGCCTCGGAGGCTTCTTCGAGAGAGTTTTCTATGGATTGCCAGCCCGTTCGCCCGAGAACGAACTAATGTCGGCGCCAGGATGCGGCACAAGGATGTCAGGGTGAGGAGGCTCGTCGCTGCCTCGCTGGTTCTCGTGGTTCTCGTGGGTTGTGCAGGCACGCAGCGACCGTCGGTGAGCGTGCCCGCGCCTGCGTTCAGCGAGGCGGCGGTGAAGGCAAGGAGCCATGCGTTCTATGCGGCGATCGATCGGTTCGACATCGCGGAGATCACAGCGGCGGTCGCGCCGAACTTCGTCCGGCTGGCGAACGCGCGCACGCGTGACCTCGCGGACCTGCGGAGGGAAGCCGAGGTCCGTCTCTACCAACACGCACGTCCGTACACCCGGACCTGGATCGACGAGCGGGTGTACGTCGGCCCGACGTCGGCGGTATTCGTCGGGCATGCGATCCAGCGCATCCCGACCGACGGCGGCAATGCGGAACGCGATGGCTATGACACCCTCGTGTGGGTCCCGATCGACGGCGCGTGGCAGATCGCGTTCGCGGAATGGGCGCGGGGCGGCCCGGACGCCGACAAGGAAGACTGGAACGACGTGTACCGGGTCTCCAACAGCTTCAAGAAGGAACCGAATCAGCTCCTGATCGACACCGTCGCGCACGAGAAGCCGGGAACTGCGCTGGACATCGCGATGGGGCAGGGCCGGAACGCGCTGTATCTGGCGGAGCGCGGCTGGCGCGTCACCGGCATCGACTTCGCCGAGGAGCCGCTGCGCCTGGCCCGCGACGCGGCAACCCGGCGCAAGCTTTCACTCGATGCGATCCAGGGCGACATCGAGCACTGGGACTATGGCGTGGAGCGCTGGGACCTCGTGGCGATGATCTACGCCGGCGACGACGTGCCGATCGTCGAGCGGCTCCAGCGCAGCATCAAGCGAGGCGGCCTGTTCGTCCTCGAGTTCTTCGCCGATGACGGCGAGCCGACGCGGTTCACGCACGGCGGCTGGCCGCGCGGTGCGCTCGCTCGCCTGTTCGCCGGCGGATGGGACGTACTCCGCGACGACGTGGTCGAAGACATCGCCGACTGGGGGCTCAAGAAGGCAAAGCTCCAGCGGTTCGTCGCGCGCAAGAAGTGACGCTATCTCATCAGGACGCTGGTCAGCGCACGCGAGAGAGCGCGCGCCGGATCGTCGGCCATGCTCGCCGCGCGCCAGGCGACGAAACCATCCGGGCGCACGAGGATTGCACCCGACGACGTCAGCCCATGGGCCGACGCGAACTGTCCGTCGCGATCGCTCAGGCCGTCGCGGCCGACGACATGCGCCTCGAGCTCGAGGCCTTCGATGCCTCGCGCGACCGACCGCGCGGCCTCGGCCCAGCCAGCGCCATCGGCGGCGGTGAGCACGACGAACCCCGGGCCGAACAGATCGATCGTCGAGATCGGCCGCCCGTCCCGCTCGAGCCAGAGGTGCGGCGCGCGCGAGCCGGGTCGTCCGGCCGAGACGCGCGGATCTTCGTGGCCGTGATCGCTGTCGTCCTCGGACACGATCGCCGGCGAGCGATAGAGGTAGCCGAGCTCGATGTTGAAGTCGTTCGCCAGCGGCTGGAAGTCCTTCGCGCCCAGGTACGTCGCCGAGCGCGTCACGTAGCGCGTGTACGCTTGCTCGACGGTGAACGTGGCCGCAGGGCGCCGCTCCATGTCGTAGGTCGACAGCAGCTCGGGGCCCGCGACGCCCTTCAGCACGAGCGCGAGCTTCCACGCCAGGTTGTGCGCATCGTGAATGCCCGTGTTGCCGCCGTAGCCGCCGTTGGGCGGCATCAGGTGGGCCGCGTCGCCGGCGAGAAAGACGCGCCCTTCGCCGAACCGACGCGCGACGTCCGAGGTCGCGCGCCAGCGAGCGACGCCATCGATCGTGATCGGGATATCGGACACGCCCACCCCCGCGCGCACGAGGTCGAGCAGGTGAGGCTCGCTGACGTCGTTGGCCGGGCTCGCGGCCTCGGGCTTCGACGTGTCGCCGACGGTGTTGACGACGAGGAAGCCCGACTGCGCGTCCTTGTCCAGCCGGAAGAAGCCCGAGAGCTCGGCGTTCTTGACGTAGATGACGCTCATCGCTTTCTTGCCGGCGATCAACGGCGCCATCGGCGCGTGGAAGTAGATCGTGATGCTGTTGGAGAACACGCCGCGCCCGTCGAACGGGATCCCGAGCAGCTCGCGCACCTTGCTGTGCGCGCCGTCGGCGCCGACCAGGTACTTCGCCCGCAGCGCCCGCTCGCGCCCGGTCTGGACGTCTCGCACCGTGGCCACGACGCCGCTCGCATCCTGAGCCAGCCCGACGAGCGCCGTGCCCTGGAGCACGCGCGCGCCCGCCCGCTCGGCCCGCGCGCGAAGGATCGGCTCGAGACCGGGCTGCGTGACGAACAGCCGGCGGCAGGGGCTCAGCGCGTCGACGCCCTCGTTGAGGCTTGGAATGATGGCAGCCAGCTCGCGCCCGGCCAGCGTCTCGACCATGACGATCGCGCCCTCGGGCTCGAACTCCTTCAGCGACTGGCGGCGTACGTCGTCCTCGATGCCCGCCGCTCGAAACAGCTCCAGCGTCCGCATGTGAAAGAACGCCGCGCGCGGCAGCTGCGAGCCGCCGATCAGCGGTTCGACCGCGAGCGAGGCAATGCCGTGCTGGGCGAGAAACATCGCAGTCGACAGACCCACCAGACCGCCGCCCGCCAGCAGGACGGGAACCTCATCGACACCGTCGAGTTGATCCATCATGGCGCGAATGGTGCGCCGACTTGCGGCGACCGGTCAATGATCGGTTGGCGCGCTGGCCGCGGCCGTCTTCCGCTACAGTCGCGAGCGATGGCGACCTGGACCTCGGCGGACGTGGCCATCTTGACCGCGATCGTATCGACGACGACGGCATGTTCGCCACGCTGGTCTACTGTATCTACGACCTCGAGGACCGGACGCTGACGTTCACGAACGCGGGCCACTGCATCCCGCTGCTCCGCCGAGGCACCAACGTGTACCCGCTGCAGGCCGAGCGCGCCCATACGCCGCCGCTCGGGGTTCTCCCCGAGCTCGAGGCCCGAGCCGGAACCCCATGGTGTAGATCGCGCGGTCGTAGCGCTCGCAGCATTTGGTGGCATACACC
>Ga0070689_100003407_pt1 | contig 10571 bp, 9 predicted proteins | sample KBSS23HmetaG_FD_64669 | JGI IMG/M metagenome (GOLD analysis project Ga0070689, IMG submission 64669) | Switchgrass rhizosphere microbial communities from Kellogg Biological Station, Michigan, USA - KBS S2-3H metaG | ecosystem: Host-associated > Plants > Roots > Rhizosphere ... | reverse complement strand
AAGATGGCAACGCCCGCAACGAATGTCAGCAGCGGGTACACCAGGTAGAGGCCGATCAATATCGGGTAGTGCGGCGCGGCCAGCACGCACCACTTGACGAGCCAGAGCCAGCGCGAGGGCGCGTCGATGCCACCCCGCACCCGCACGGGTTCATCCGTCATGAGCTCGTCGTGGCCGCGAGGTCCCGGTTGACCTCTTCGGATATCCGACGGTGACTCACCGAACTCAGAAATGCCGTCAATGCCCATGTCATGTACCGGTCCGGGATCACCGCTGCTGGCCTCAGCACGGATTCACTGTGGGACACCTGCAGCGAGGTCACCCGCGACACCGCCGAGACACTGCGTCGCCGGGTCTTCTCATACCAGCGCAATGCTTTCGACAGATCACCGTTGGTTTTCCCCGAGTCCGAGAGCGCCTTGCACAACACCATGGTGTCGAGCAGCGCCTGGTTGGTCCCCTGCGCAAGGGTCGGCGGCATCGTGTGTGCGGCGTCGCCGAGCAACGTGAGCGGGCCTTGACCCGACCCGGGTATCGGATGCCGAAAATGCGGGTATGGCGAGTCGGCGAGGTCGTCGTCGGTCAGCATTGCGAGTACTTCGTCGACCGCGTCGCACCATCCCGTGAAGTGCTCGCGGATCACGTCGATCGGGCGTTCGGGTCTGATGAAGCCGTCCGACCACGGCAGGTCGAACCACCACTGCACATCGGTGCCTCCGGCCGGCCACAGGCCGAGGTTTCCGTGCTCACCGATGGCGAGGAGCGCGACGTGCTTGTCGGCGACGTACGGAAGCGTCACCAGTCCCTGCCAACTGCACCAGCCCGTCGGCTCCGCGTCACGGGCTCCGACGACGTCACGAATCTTCGAATGCAGGCCGTCAGCACCGATCAGCAGATCCCCCTCGACCACGCTCCCGTTCGCGAACTCGACCCGCACCCCGTCGGGCGTACTGGCCACTTTTGCCACTCGGCGGTCGTATTGGATGTGGTCGGTCGGAAAGCCGGCCAACAGTCGTTCAAGCAGCACGCGACGCGGGACCATGCGGACGGACGCCCCCAGCCGGTCCACGATCGCGGTCAGGTCCAAGGCGACGAGCGGGCGTCCAGCGGACGTCACGACCCGCACGGTGGACAGAAGCTGACCGGCTCCGTCCATATCGACGCCCAGCTGCTCCAGAACTGTTGCGCCGTTGGGCCAGATAGTGACGGCTCCGCCACCGGCCCGTGCATCCGGCCGCTGTTCGAAGACGGTGACGTGGTGTCCGTCCCGCAACAATCCCCTGGCAACGGAGATGCCGCCCACGCCTGCGCCGACAACCAGGATCCGCAGCGGCATGCTTCGGAACGGGCTCCCCAGGCCTTTCCACCCCACGCCAGAAAGGCTACGACGAATCAGGCCGGTCAGAACAGGCGCCAGCCGGCTCTGGCACCATAGCGCCGTGTTCGGCGGGGACTCATGATGCGACTGCGACCGGCCGTGCTTGACCCGCTGATCGTCGCAGTGTTGGGCGCAGCAGTGAGTCTGGGCGGAGCGGGCCGCCCCTCGTTCTGGTACGACGAGGCCGCGACCATTTCGGCCTCATACAGCCGATCGCTTGGTCAGTTGTGGCGGCTGCTCGGCAACGTCGACGCCGTCCACGGCGTGTACTACCTGCTCATGCACGGCTGGTTTCAGATCTTCCCGCCCACGGAGTTCTGGTCCCGCGCGCCGAGCGGTCTTGCGGTCGGGGGCGCGGCGGCAGGCGTAGTGGTGTTAGGCAAGCAATTCTCGTCTCGCACCGTCGCGGTGAGTTCCGGGATCCTCTGCGCGATCCTGCCGCGGGCGACGTGGGCAGGCATCGAGGCTCGGCCGTACGCCTTGTCGATGATGGCCGCCGTATGGCTGACGGTGCTGCTCGTTCACACCACGCGCCGTAAAACCGCTTGGGTCTGGCTGGCCTATGGGATCGCCGTCGTGTCGTCGATTCTGCTCGACCTCTATCTCGTGCTGATGTTGTTGGCGCACGCCGCTTTCCTCTGTATCTGCGTGCGCAGTCGAACGGTCCTGACACGGTTCGCCATCGCATCGGTTCTAGCGGTAGCTGCCGTGACGCCATTCGTACGGGAAGCCATCGGCCAAGCGCATCAGATCATCTGGATCGCACCGATCGGGCGCCGGACGATCGAAGATGTGGCGGTTCAGCAGTATTTCGAGAGAAGCCCGCCGTTCGCCATCGTGTCGGCACTGGTCGTAGCGGCGGCTATTGTCTTGTGGCTCTGCACATCCGCCCGACTGGTCCAGGGAGATCGACAGCTCCTGACCGTGGCGATCGCATGGCTTGTGATACCGACCGCGGTGATCCTCGTCTGGTCGGCGTGGGTTCACCCGATCTACACGCCTCGCTACTTGTGCTTCACCGCACCGGCGGTGGCGCTGATCTTGGGCGTCTGCATCGGCGCATTGGCCGCCAAGCCATGGGTCGCCCCGGCCATCGCGGGCGTATTCGCTCTCGCTGCCGCCCCGAATTATGTTGTGGCGCAACGTGGTCCGTACGCGAAATACGGAATGGACTACAGCCAAGTGGCCGATCTGGTCACCGCCAAGGCCGCCCCCGGTGACTGTCTGCTGGTGAACGACACCGTGACGTTCATGCCCGCCCCCATGCGCCCCTTGCTGGCGGCGCGCCCCGACGCATACACGAAACTGATCGATCTCAGCCTGTGGCAGCGCGCGACCGACCGCAACGACATCTTTGACACCAACCTCATCCCGGAGGTCATCGCCGGGCCCTTGAGCGGCTGCCGCGTCGTGTGGATCATCACCCAGGCCGACCCTGCGCAGCCCGCACACGAACAGGATCCGCTGATGCCGCCCGGCCCGCTATTCGGCGGTACACCTGCCTTTGCGGTCCCGTATGGCCTGGGCTTCCGGCTTGTCGAGCGCTGGCAGTTCAACCTGGTTCAGGTGATCAAGGCGGAGCGGTGAGCTACCAAATTCGTATCCAGTCGACGAGCATGGCTGCCGGGAAGACACCACCCTTGGCAGGATCGCCGCCGCCGGGCCCACCGACTGCCAGGGTGAACATGGGCGAAAGCCAATAGCCGGGGTTGTTGAACGGCCACCGCAAGTCGGTGGGGTTGCCGTGGACTGGGATGGGCTTCGGCGGCACAGAAAAATACGGATTCGCACCGTCAACGTAATCTCGCCAGAATTTGAACCCGTCGTCGTCCCAGCGCATGCGCCAGTTGTGCCACGCGCCGTCGACCAGTCCTGGGATTGATCTCCCTTCCCAGGTTTTCCCGTTGGATGCGGCGTGGACTGTGGTTCCCGGAGGCCAGACATCGTTGCCGTACCACTCGAAGACGTCCACCTCGCCATCAGGCAGCGGATCCTCGTTCACCGCCCAGAACGAGGGCCAGAGGCCAGGGGTCATGTCGAGCTTGACTCGCGCTTCCCACGTGTGGCCGATGGGCACCCGCCAGTTGCCGCGCAGTTTGCCACTGAAGAACTGGTCGTCTTCGTGTGTGGCGAGCAGGACCAGATTGGAGTTGCCGTCGAGGAACACGTTTCGGCGATCGTCGCGGTATATCCCCAGGACCGGCGGCCACACGTCGTCCTGCCAGTTCTGCACCGTCCAGTTCGCCGGATCGGGGGCGGCACCGTTGGGGCCGTCGAACTCGTCCTGGAAAATGTAGGCGCCGGCAGCATCGGGCGGCGCAGCGGGCGGTGATACGCGGTCCGCCGGGTTCGCCCGGGCCTGCTGAAGGGGGATAGCGGCGGCCAACGCACCGAGCCCGGCCATCAACATCATGTTGCGACGATCCATCTGAGGCACGTTTGGAACCCTAGAGGCATAAGCGGGCACCGTGCGCGATTTACCGACGGTTTTTGTGAATTTGATTAGAGCGGTAATGTCGGAGCCGACTTGATCCCGATCGGGGGCTAACCAGGTGGACCTCGTACTCGGTCTGTCGATGACGTCGGCAGACGTCCGATGGGTGCTGGTAGAGGGCACGACGGCCGAGGGCGCCACCATCTGCCGCGGCACCGCCGATTTCGGCACTCTTGACGAGGTGCTCGCCGCTGTCCAGGAAAACCGTCTGCACGCCGTCGGCGTCACCTGGGCAGATGCGGCCGATACGGCCGCATCGACCTTGCTCGACGCCCTGACGGACCGGGGTGTGGCCAATGTCATCACGGTTTCCGAGCAGGAAGCCACGGAGTCGCTGGCACTGGGCATCGCAGATCGCGGCGGGTACACCGACGTCGCGGTGTGCATCGTCGATCCGGACGACGCACTGTTCACGATGGTCAGCCCCGACGGGGTGACGACGGAGCGGGTCGACCCGTCGGCCGACGACATGCTTGCGCTGCTCGATCGCCACGACGCCCAGCCCGAGGCGATATTCGTCCTCGGTTCTGCCGACGACCTCGATTCGATCGCGGCATCGTTCCACGGTGCCGCTGTACCGGTCATCACCGCGGCGGAGGCCGACGGGGCGCTGGCCCGCGGAGCCGCGCTGGCTTCGGCGTGGGCGGTCAACACCCTGGACATGCGACCCGCTCGGTGGCGCCTGCCTTCGCGAACCGGCGCGCTGATTTCTGTGGTGGCCGCGGCGGCGGTCGTCTTCGTTGGCTCGCTATCCGCTGCCATCGGCCTTGGCCTGACACAGAATGAGAATTCGACGGTGGCCCAACGGGATACCGCTGCCACTGCAGAACAGCCTGCCCGAGTGCCCGCCGCCCCACCGGCCGCACAGGCTGCGCCGCAACCGGTTCCGGCCGCGCCCCCATCGTCGCCCGCGGCACCATCCCCGCAAGCTCCGCCGCCCGTTGCCGAGCCGCTCGTGGAGGCCACGGCGCCCGTGCCGGACGCGATCCAGATGGTCGAGCCGCCTGCGGCGCCGCCGCCCGCGCCGGCGAATGTTCCTCCACCTGCCTACGTACCTCCCGCGCCTGCGCCGAATTACGTTCCGCCCGCGCCGCAACCGCGGCTTCGCGACCGGATCATCGAGCGCATCCCGATCATCGGTCGGTTCCACGAACCCAACCCGTACGGCTAGCCCTCCGCGGCCAGTCGATCCGCTACGGGCACGCCGCGGGCGCGTCGTCTCGGACTGCGTTGTCGGCCGGAAGTATATATGTCACAACAGCTTCGGCGTCCCCGGGACCACGGTTCGCCACGACGTGCGGGATTCCCGCCTGGATGAAGACAGCATCACCCGCGTTGTACGCGACCGGCACGCAGCCGGGCGCCTGCTGGACGTACAAGGTGCCCCGCTTGACAACCGAGTATTCCGGTCCGGCGTGCGTATGCCACCCGCTGCTGGAGGCCGGTTTCAACAGCAGATTCTGGATGTAGTACGCGGTCTCCTGCCCCACCGCGACGATTGCAATTGGAGCATCCGTTGTGCCCTTGGCGATCTCCGTGCGGACGATCTCCCCTTCGGCAGGCGTCGCCGCGGCGGTGGCTGGTTGAATGCCCGCGACCATCGCGATCGCGGCACAGAGGGCAGTTGTGTACCGGGTTCTCATACGTCAATTCGACACCACGGCCGGCCTTATCGGGGCGAATCACGCCAAGTGTGTTCAGCGCCGCGAGTTTTCGCGCCAGATAAAGCTGTTCACGTACTTGCCCATATCCAAGGCCAGTTGCATGTTGACCCCTGATGGGTGGCCGCTGCCGAACTCGGGACTGAATTGGTGGTACGGGCCGATGGCGGCGGCGACCAACGCGTAGTTCTTCTTGATCGCGACCATCACCAGCAGCCGCAGCCGCGTGTACGTGCCCGAGACATCCTGCGGATACTCGTCTTTGACCACACCGTACCCCGGCTGATAGCCGACCATGGCGTTGGGAATCTCGTAATCCGTTGTGGCGTCCGGGTATTTGTCACTGATCAGGTCCTCGGCGATCTGCTTGGATGTCCGGCCCTGCGCAGGCAAGCCGAGGAACTGCATCGTGCCGGTGTCGCCGGCGGTGAAGTTCACATTCACACCGTCGGGATCGAACGTCACCTCATACGCCGTACCTGCGCGCGGGTACTGCACGGAGAACCTGCCATCGCTGGACGTGAACCATGGATTCGTCTCGACAGGCTTGCCGATCGGAGGCTGTCCGCAATCGGGCGGACAGACGTAGCGCGGCACGCTCGGCGCGGCGAGTTCAGACACTGTCACTGCTGCCGCCACAGCGACTGCCACGCCTGCGCCGACGGTCGTCAGCAATCGGGTGTGCGTGGTGCTATGAGGCGGGACGGCCTCATACGGTCCTGGGGGCAGCGCGTATCCCGGCCGGGTAACTCCGATCGCTGCGGGCGAGCGCCGTGTTGTGCGCGACGTCCGCGACGCCGCTCGCGATGCGACACCGCAGTTGGGGCAGAACGCGGTATCCGGCACGACGTGGTCGCAGTGCGGGCACAAGACCTGTGCATCCGCGTTGGCCTCGTCATGAGTTTCGTACAGTAGCGCTATCTGCACGCCAATTCGCAAGGCTACCAATGCAAAAGCCGCGGCGAGCAGGTGCAGCCCCACATGAAGTCCATTCGCGACCGAGGTCGCTTCAATCAACCCGAGTCCGAACGAAAGGCACAGCACCACCAGACAACTCAACGCAACCAGCACGGCCGTCGGACGGCTACCTTGGCCCTCGGGACGGTTGAACCATAGTGTCACGCCGACCAAACCGCCCGCGGCCGCGGCGATCAATGGCGAGGCCACCCCATTGATTCCCGCCTCGGCGAGAAGTCCGCTGACCGGCCGGTCCGGAGCGGTCGCTCCAGTGGCCAGTTGCGGAGCCAGCCGTGTCAGCGTCGCAGCGGCGGTGAAAAGCATCGCGCCCAGTGCACCGATGACGAACCCGTCCAACGACTCTCGTGTCCCTGGCCGCAGTAGGCGCACCACGACCGCTGGGAGCAGCATCAGAACAGGGCCGCCTGCTGGGATGAGCAACGACTCGAGTATCGAGCGGTCCGTGGGGGTCACGTCGCCCAGCGCGACGTCGTAGGACCCGGCGACGATGTCGCCGGTCAGCAGGGCCCACCCGACACCGAGCGCGAGACCCAGCAATGCGGTCAGCACGAGCGAACTCAGCGGCAGATCGTCGTCCATGTCGGACTCGTGCAGATAGAACAGAAACAGCAGGGGGAGACCCAGCGCGCTTACCGCGATCAACGGTGCTTGCCATCGAAGCAGCCCCAACGCGACAAGCGCCAGAAACAGCACAGCCAAGGCAATCCGGAACGGTGCGCGCGAAGGTTGCGGCAGGTGTGGAAACAACGAGCTGACCACAGACAGCCGCAGCGTGTGTTCGCCAGATGCCGCCGCGTACGCCTCGGGTCGCAGCACGCTGCGGCCAGCTCCGCGAGACGCTGATAAGTGCGCGCCGCAGGTGCCGCAGAACGCGCCCGTGGGAACGTCCAGCTGGCATACCGGACACCGTATGACGGGAATACCGGCGGTCATCGGGGAGCAACGCCGTTCTGGATGTCCAAGAGGTCGCGGACCAAGTAGTCGACTTTCGGGCTGCCGAGGCCGGTCACCACGTCATAGCCGGGCTGCGAGGTATCGACCGCGTTTCCGCCAAGGCTGATATCGCGGAATCCGGGCCGGTTCGCACCCGTCGCAACCCGATACAGCAGCGGATTGATGTTGCCCAGCGGCTTTCCGCCATGCGCCGACAGGTACTGGTTCATCAGCACCGCGAGTGCGGCCCAGATTGGCGCTGCCTGCGATGTCCCCGCACCGACCGCGTCCTGCCCATCGAACACGATCCTCACTCCGGTGAAGGGGTCAGCGACCGCGGCGACATCCGGAGCCAGACGGCGGTGCTTGATGTCGCGCTGCACAGACAACGTGCTCTGCCACGCAGGCCGATCAAACAGAGCCGACACTCCCCCGCTGGTGCCTTGCGACAACGGCGAGTCGACCCAGGCGCGCTCTTCGATCCAGCCCCCTGTGTCATCGGTCGACAAGGTGGTGCCTCCGACGGATGTCATCGCCGGCAGCGACGAGACAGCGTCAAGTCCGACATCGTCCTGCCCGGGAGGTGACGACCAGTCGTCGCCGCCCTTGCATTCCAGGCCCGCAGCATCGCCACTCGCGTCGAACGCGGAGGTGCCACGCTTCTGCGCGGCGGCCAGCGCAGCGGCGACGGGTGCCAGGTCGGTGGAGGTGATCAGCTTGTCGCAGCCCCACCCAATCGACAGACTCCACACCGCACCCGGGAACTGCCGGTCCACCGCCTCGAACAGCTGGCCGATCTTCTCGTACGCGCCGTCCCCTTCGACGGTGGGCCTGGCGTTGACGACCACCTTCTGCGCGTCGGGCGCAATCGCATGTGCGACTTCGAGGTCCATCACCGTCTCGACACCCGACGGGCCTGGCTGACCCCCGACCAGTACCGGCGTGAACCTCGGCAATCCCGACGTGTCGGCGAACGTGTCGAGGTCCTCCTGGTCGAATCCGCTGAATTCGAAGAACACGATCGTTGTGCCCTTGCCGGTAAAGCCGGCGGCAGCCAGCGGATTGGCGTTGTACGCCTCCAGCAACGCCTTCGGGCCCAGTCCTCCACGCGGCACGTCCAGCGGCAGGAATCCCGGGCCCGCCTCATGATGCGGGGTGTAACCCAGGATTCGGCCCAGCCCGGTCACGACGTCGCGAACGGGTTCGGGAACCGCCGGCTGCCGCGGCGACGCGTAGAAGACCTGCCCCTTGCGGCCACGGTAATCGTTCACCGGCACGTTGAACGCAGTTGCCACATCCTGCGCGGCGCCTTCGACGACGGCCCAGGTGTCGCCAGGCCGCCACCGCACCGAGATACGGTGTGCGCGTGCCCATTCGATCAACGTCGCCGGGCGGGCCGAGTCCGCCAGCGAGACAGTAAGCTGCGCACCGCCCTCCAGGGACGGGCCGAGATCGGTTGAGCTGGCTAGTAATAACGCCAGTGGCCCTCCGATGACCGTGCGGTCATCGGGGACCGACGCGACGCGCGTCCCCATGACGAGGAGCAGCAACGCCGCCGCGAGGATCGCCGGCAGTCGGTACCGCAACAGCGGACCTACGGAACCCCGTTGATACCAGGGTGCTGTCCGGGCGGGACATTTGGCGCCGGCGGTGCCTGCACCGGCGGAGTGAACAGGTTTCCTCCGGTCGGGTTGATGCTTTTCTCCCCAGGGGCAGGCGGCGCACCGGCGCCCGGTGCGGGCGTCGTGGTCGTGGTGGTCATGGTGGTGGTGGTGGTGGTCGGTGTCGTGGTTTCGGGTGCCTTTTCTTCCTTGGCACACCCGGCCGTTATGGCGCCCATCGCGATGATCGCGGTAAGGCCTGAGATCGCTGCGAGACGACGACCCGAGAGGCGTGAATCCATGGTGCAGTCCTATCTATCGAAGTATTGAGCCGCCGCACTTGGACATCCGCGCGACGGCGTGGCCGGCGACGTGAGGCGCTAGTTGTTGCGGTGGACGCCTGGCGGTTCTGTTGGTGCCGGGGGCGCCTTGACCGGCGGCGTGAAGAGGTTGCCTCCGGTGGGGTTGATGCTCTTCTCGCCCGGGGCGGGTGACGCAGGTGGTGCCGGCGAAGGCGTCGTGGTCGTCGTCGTGGTAGTGGTCGTGGTCTCGGGTGCCTTCTGTTCTTCCTTGGCGCAGGATGCGGTCAGCGCACCCATCGCGACAATCGCGATGCCCCCGGCAACAGCCGCAAGACGACGGGCCAAGCGGGATGACTCCATGTTCAGTTCCTGTCTATATGCGCCGCGACTAGCCGTTTCTTGACGAGTGGTCGCGGCAGGTGAACGGATGTAGCCCTGTCAAGATCATGACACAGTTAACTCCGTCCGCGTGAATATCGAGGAAAATCGACCTCTACGGTTAGTCAGGCGCACCGGACCGGCGTCGCCGCCGAGCCAACGAACGTGCGGCAAACACCCGGGTAAACGAACACAGCGGATGTGCGAAAACGCTCGACTTGCCATCAGGAAATTTTCCTCCAAGATGGCAACTCGACCGGACGAAAAGGCGTACAGCTTTAGGGGAGTCACCCCACATGCGAGCCACAGGGAGCGAGATGAACACACTGCGCAAAGTGCTAGCCATCGCCTGCATCACCCCACTGGCAGCGTTTGGTGTCGCCGCGTGCGGCGGCGGTCAGAAGAGCGGCGGTGGCGGTGGCGGTGGCGGTGGTGGGGGCGGCGACATCAACGTCGCCATGACCTCGTTCCCGGATTACGTCGACCCCCAGCTCTCCTACACGCTCGAGGGCTGGGAGGTGCTGTGGAACGTCTACACCCCTCTGCTGACCTATAAGCACGCCAAGGGCAAAGAAGGCACCCAGGTGGTGCCCGCATTGGCCGAGAAGATGCCCGATATCTCACCCGACGGCAAGATCTACAAGCTCAAGCTGCGGCCGAACATGAAGTACTCCGACGGAACCCCCATCAAGGCATCCGATTTCACGTACGGCATCCAGCGGCTGTTCAAGGCCGACTCGGGCGGCTCGGTGTTCTTCGACGTCATCGTCGGCGCCAAGGACTACGCGGACGGCAAGGCCCAAACCATCAGCGGCATCAAGACCGACGACAACACCGGCGACATCA
>Ga0070689_100003404_pt1 | contig 10574 bp, 10 predicted proteins | sample KBSS23HmetaG_FD_64669 | JGI IMG/M metagenome (GOLD analysis project Ga0070689, IMG submission 64669) | Switchgrass rhizosphere microbial communities from Kellogg Biological Station, Michigan, USA - KBS S2-3H metaG | ecosystem: Host-associated > Plants > Roots > Rhizosphere ... | reverse complement strand
CGGCCGCTTCCGCGAAGACCTCTACTACCGCCTCAACGTCATCCACGTGCACCTCCCGGCGCTCCGCGAGCGGCGTGACGACATCCCGGCGCTCGCGATGCAGTTCCTACGGAGCGCGCGCGAGCGCTCGGGGCGGAACGACGTCGAGGGCTTCACCCCGGAGGCGCTCGACGCGCTGAAGGAGCAAGAGTGGCAGGGGAACGTCCGCGCGCTCGAGAACACGGTCGAGCGCGCCGTGCTCCTCTCGGCCGGCCCGCGGATCGAGCCGCGCGAGCTCGGCCTGAAGACGCGGACCACGGCGAAGGCGGAGGACTCGCGCCTCCCGGACGGAGGGATCGATCTCCGCGCCGCGATCGAGCGGTACGAGAACGATCTGATCCGCCAGGCGCTCACGCGCACGAACGGCAACCGGAACCGCGCCGCGCAGCTCCTCGGGTTGAACCGCACGACGCTCGTCGAGATGTTGAAGCGGAAGCGCCTCGCGACCGGCACCGACGGCGGCTGACCCGCGCGCCGCGCGGCCGATCAGCGCCCCGCGCCTGCCGGCCCCTGGCGCGGGCGCGCGGGCGCGTCGTCCTCGAACGACATGAACCAGTCGATGTTCTTCATCGCCTCGCTCAAACGGTAGACGCCCGCGTCGCTCTGCTTCTGGTGCTGCACCGCGACGGTCGCGATCGCGCCGGCGTCCTTCGCCACCTTCTCGAGGCGCTCGTCCGACTCGCGCGCGCGATCGAGCTTCTGCACGTGCGACCCCGGTACGTGCTCGGCGGCGCGCGAGCCGAGGACGACCCCCGCCGCCGCGCCCAGCGCGATGAGGAGCGTGACATCGCCGACGTCCACGAAGGACGCGCCTGCCCTCGCTCTCGAACAGCGCGCCACCGGCGCCGAAGTCGAGCTCACCCGCGAGCCCCTCCACCAGCGCGCTCGCGCCGCTAGCGGGGGCGAGCACCGGCGGGAGGTCGTCGAGATCGATGAGCGAAGGGCGACGTCCAGTGGACGGGAAACGGACCGCGTGGAACCGCGTCGTGTCCGCATTCCCACCGTGTCGATGCCCGCCGCAAGCGTGACGTTTCGCCTCACCGGCGGTCGCGGCCGCTCCGCCGCGACCGCGTGGGCGCGCGCGCTATGGCGCCCGCTACTTCTTCGTCGCCGGGGGCTTCGCCGCGCTCCCCGACGGGGCCGGCTTGGCGCCGCCCGGCTTCGCGCTCGCCGCGCCCTCCGCCTTCGCGCCGCCGCCGGCGCCGCCGCCGCCTCCTCCGCCCGCGCAGATGAACCGCGAGCCCCGCTCGTCGAACGAGCACCCGCCGGGGCATGCCTTGAGGACGGCGAACTTGGTCGCCTTGCAGTGGAGGAGCGACTTCTTGTCGGTGCTGCACGCCTCTTCTTTGTCCTCGTCGCAGATATCGTCGACGTCGGCGATCGTGTCGTCGCAGACGAACTCGATCTTCTTCTCCTGCGGGAGCTCGAAGACGCGGCAGCCCTTCGGACCCTTGCACGAGTTGAGCTCCTGCATCTTATGGTCGACGCAGCGGAGCGCGTGCAGCTTGTCCGTCGTGCACGCGTAGTCACCGATGAAGTGGCAAGGATCGTCCTTGTCGGCGATGTCGTTGTCGCACGAGATTTTGTCCTCGTTCACCCCGCAGCCGCGCGGCCCCTTGCACGTCTCGGCCAGGACGAACTTGCTCCCGTCGCACTCGACGGCGTTCTTCTTGTCGACGGTGCACGCGGGGTCGCCCTTGTCGCTGCAGCCGTCCCCCTCGTTGGCGAACGAGTTGTCGCAGGTGACGTCGCCACCGGCGGCGACGCACCCCTTCGGCCCGCGGCACGCGACGCTCTGGTACGTGCCGTTGACGCAGACGAGGCCGGTCGACGAGTTCGAGCACACGGAGCTGCCAGTGCACTTGCCGCCCGGCTTCGGTTTGCACGCCACGAGCGCGAGGGAAACGAAGGCGAAGACGGGGACGGCGCGTGCGAGTCGGCTCAACATGGTTGGTTTCTCCCCAGCGGCGCCGGAGGCGTCCGCTTCCTGGACCTATGGTCCACGGTCATTCGTAGTGTCCGAAATCCGACGCCGGGCGGCGCGGCGCAAGGGCGACGTCCACGAGCTCGGGGTGCTTCTGCAGCACGCGAACGCACCGGTTCCAGCGGAGGACCGGGTCCGCCGAGCTCGGGTCGATCGCGAGCGCGCGGTCGTAGTGGGCGAGCGCCTGCTCGAACGCGAACGCCGCGTTGTCGATCTGGTGCGCGTCGAGCTGCGCCTTCCCCAGGCGCTCCCAGGCGACGCCCGCGTAGTAGACGCGCTCGAACTCCGACGGGAGCTTGGCGAAGACGCGCTGCGCCTCGTCGAAGACGTCGCGCCACGCGCGCGGGAACTGGTCGGTCAGCGCGAGCCCGAGCGTCTTCCACGCCTCGGCCTGATCGGGGTCGGCGTCGAGCACGTCGCGGCAGATGCTCTCCGCCTCCTCCGGCTGGTTGAGATCGCGATAGTGCTTCGCCCGCTCCAGCGCTTCGACGAGGTTCGTACGAGACGAAAGCCGTTTGAGCTCGTACACGGTCACCCCCTTTCGACGCCAGCGCGGCGCGAGCCTCCAGGGCCCCGTGCAGATAGCACGGGGCCACGTCCGGTCTAACGTCCTCCAGGCCCTCGGATCAACCCGTCTTCGCCTTCCCCGCTCCGGTCTCTTTCTTCGCCTCGACCTTGCTCGCTTCGCCCTTCTTCGCCTCGGCCTTCTTCGCGTCCGGCTTGGCGCCCTTCGCCTCCTGGACGACCGGCAGGCGCTTCTTCTTCTTCTCGCCGCCGAACTTCGACAGGAGCCAGCGCACCGGGTCGTAGTAGTCGTCGGCGACGCGCTCCTTCAGCGGGATGATCCCGTTGTCGGTGATCCCGATGTGCTCGGGGCACACCTCGGTGCAGCACTTCGTGATGTTGCAGAGGCCGAGGCCGAACTGCTCCTTCATCATCGGGCGCCGATCGATCGTGTCGAGCGGGTGCATTTCGAGCGTCGCCAGGTGGATGAAGAAGCGCGGGCCGGCGAAGCTCTTCTTCTTGTCGTGATCACGAAGGACGTGACACACGTTCTGGCAGAGGAAGCACTCGATGCATTTCCGGAACTCCTGAATGCGATCGATGTCGTATTGCTGCATCCGCCACGTGCCGTCGGCCTCTTTTTCGCGGGGCGCGAGCGGCGGGATCTTCTTCGCCATCTCGAAGTTGAACGAGACGTCGGTGACCAGATCTTTGATGATCGGGAACGTGCGCATCGGGGTGACCGTGATCGGCTCCCCCTCCGGGTAGTGGCTCATACGCGTCATGCACATGAGCTTGGGCCGCCCGTTGATCTCGGCGCTGCACGAGCCGCAGCGGCCCGCCTTGCAGTTCCAGCGCACGCCGAGGTCCGGCGCCTGCTTCGCCTGGATCTCGTGGATCGCGTCGAGGACGACCATCCCCGTGTACGTCTCGACCTCGTACTCCTTGAACTCGCCGCCCTCCTCGTTACCGCGGAAGACGCGCAGCTTCGCCTTGTCTGCCATCACTCTTCCTCGAGGACTTTCTTGATCTCCGGCGGGATCGGCGGGAGCGGCACCTCTTCGAGCTCCATCTCACCGCTCGCCCCGCGCCGGAGGACGATGTTCACCTTGCCCCAGTGCTCCTTGTCCATCTCCTGGAAGTCGTCGCGCGCGTGGCCGCCGCGGCTCTCCTTCCGCGCGGCCGCGGCGCGCGCCATCGCCTCGGAGACGATGAGCATGTTCCGCATGTCGATCGACTCGTGCCACGCCGCGTTGTAGTGACGCGGTCCGCTCACGGCGATCGTCTCCTGCGCCTCCTTCATCCGCTCGAGCTCCTTGAGCCCCGCGGCGAGGTCGCCTTCGTTCCGCATGATGCCGACGTAGCGCTGCATCTGGTTCATCAGGTCTTCGTGGAGGGCGAACGGGTTCGGCCCCTTCTCGCGGTCGAACGGCGCGAGCGCTTCCTTCGCGGCCTCCGCGATCGCGGCGTCGTCGTTCGCCTTCGCCTGCACCTCTTTGGCGTACTTGCCGGCGTGGAGCCCGGCGATCCGCCCGAAGACGAGGAGGTCGGAGAGCGAGTTCCCGCCGAGGCGGTTCGACCCGTGCATCCCGGCGGCGCACTCGCCGGCGGCGTAGAGCCCCTTCACGCGCGACCCCTGCGTGTCGGGATCGACCTTGATCCCGCCCATCGTGTAGTGCGCGGTCGGGCCGACTTCCATCGGCTCTTTCGTGATGTCGACGTCGCCGAGCTCCTTGAACTGGTGGTACATCGCGGGGAGCTTCCGCTTGATGTCCTCGGCCGTACGCCGCGTCGCGATGTCGAGGAAGACGCCGCCGTGCGGGCTCCCCCGCCCCGCCTTGACCTCGGTGTGGATCGCGCGGGCGACGATGTCGCGCGGCAGGAGATCCGGCGTACGCTTCGCCTTCGACGTCACGCCCGACGTGCTCTCGCGGAGCCACCGGTCGGCCTCCTCCTCGGTGCTCGCCGTCTCGTTGGCGTAGAGCTCCGGGATGTAATCGAACATGATCCGCTTGCCGGCCTTGTTGCGGAGCGTGCCGCCCTCGCCGCGGACCCCTTCGGTGATGAGCGTGCCGCGGACGCTCGGCGGCCACACCATCCCGGTCGGGTGGAACTGCATGAACTCCATGTCCATGAGCTCCGCGCCGGCGAGGTACGCGAGCGCCTGCCCGTCGCCGGTGCACTCCCACGAGTTCGAGTTGATCTTGAAGGCGCGGCCGATCCCGCCCGACGCCATGACGATCGCCTTCGTGTGGAAAACGACGAAGCGACCGTTCTCGCGCCAGTACCCGAACGCGCCGGTCACGCGATCGCCCTCGGTGAGGAGGCGCGTGATCGTGCACTCCATGTAGACGTGCATCCCGGTGTGGATGCCGTGCTGCTGGAGCGTCCGGATCATCTCGAGGCCGGTGCGGTCGCCGACGTGGGCGAGGCGCGGGTACTTGTGCCCGCCGAAGTTCCGCTGGAGGATCCGCCCGTCGGCGGTGCGGTCGAAGAGCGCGCCCCACGCCTCGAGCTCGTTCACGCGGTCGGGCGCTTCCATCGCGTGGAGCTGCGCCATGCGCCACTGATTCAGGTAGCGCCCGCCCTTCATCGTGTCGCGGAAGTGGACCTTCCAGTTGTCCCTCGGCTCGACGTTCCCGAGCGCGGCGGCGACGCCCCCCTCGGCCATGACCGTGTGCGCCTTGCCGAGGAGCGACTTGCAAATGAGGCCGACGGAGAGGCCCATCGACGACGCCTCGATCGCGGCGCGGAGCCCGGCGCCGCCGGCGCCGATCACGAGGACGTCGTGCTCGTGCGTCTCGTATTTGGTTTCGGACATGATCAGAAGAACCTGATGTCGGTGATGGCGCCGGAGGCGACCATGCGGATGTACAGGTCGGTCAGCGCGACGCCGAAGAGGCTCGTCCACGCGAACGCCATGTGATTCTTGTTGAGCTTCGAGACGAGCGTCCAGAGCGAGTGACGGAGCTTCCCGAGCGGCGCCTCGGAGTAGCTGTTCACGCCGCCGCCGATCAGGTGGCGGAACGAGTGGCAGCCGAACGTGTACCCGCTGAGGAGCGTCACGTTGGTCAGCATCACCAGCGATCCGAAGCCGAAATGGAACCCGTCGGGCCACGCGAGCGACTTGATGAAGTCGTGCCAGAGGAAGACGAGGAAGAGGACCGCCACGTACATCGCGAACCGATGCAGGTTCTGGAAGAGGAGGATCTTCGTCTCGCCGTTGTACTTCTCCGGGTTCCGCTCGCCGACGGCGCAGGCCGGCGGATCCATCGCGAACGCGCGGTAGTACGCCTTCCGGTAGTAGTAGCAGGTGAATCGGAAGCTCGCGGGCCCCGGCAAGATGAGCATCGCCGGCGAGAGGAACGGGACGCCGAAGCCCGTCGTCTCGATGAGCGGCGAGTAGAACGGTGACAGGTAGGGTCCGTACGTGTAGAGCCCGTTCTCGAACGCGCGGAACGTGGCGTAGACGATGAAGCTGGTCAGGACGACGAACGTCACCGCCGGACCGACCCACCACGCATCTTTTCGCAGTGTCGAGCCCAGACCCACGACCGGCAGATGAACGACCTTGTTGTTGGCCATCGCGACGCGCTGCGCTTCCCCGATGCGGGCCGATCCGATTCGGCCGAGCGGCACGGACCCTATCTCCAAAGGCACGTTCGCTGCAAGCCCGCTTGTCCACCCGCCCCGGTGCGTGCGACCCGTCGCCCCGCATCGACGTCGAGCACGATGCCCGGATGCCCGAGTGCGCGATCGTGTTCGAGAGGAGACGGCGATGACACGAGCACCACCACCACTCGATGGCGCTATACTTTCATGCAGCCACTGACCGCACCGACCGCCAGGCCGATCCTCTGCCTCCGCGAATCCCTGCGACAGAACCGCGAGAGGAAACAGCCATGACCGGAGCGAGCACATGAACCGCAGAGGCGAGGCGGCGGAGCGATTCGCCGAGCGTCGACGTCAGGAGGACGCGGCAGCGCGCCTGCGGGATGTCGTTCCCGACCTCATCGCCTGCCGGATCGAGATCGCCGAAGGGCGAGCCCACTCCGCGCCCGCCGACGTCACCCACACGAGACACGTCGTCGTCGCGCATGCACCGGCGCTCTTCGTCATCCCTTGCTCCGATCCGTCGTGTCGCGACGGCGGCCACGACATCAGCTCGGCGCTGCTCCGCGGCCTCAGCGAACGACGCACCGACATCCGCAGCGAAGACACCTGCCACGGGACCGTCGGATCGGTCCACTGCGGCCGCGTTCTCCGCTTCGCCGCCTTCGCCACGTACAAGCCCGCGACATGAGGCGGGGTGGGCTCACGCTTCGATGAACGATCGCAAGTGCGGCGCCCCGCCCAGACGCAGCCGCTCGAGAGCCTTCGCTTCGATTTGTCGAATGCGCTCCCGCGTGACCGTGAACCGCTGACCCACCTCTTCGAGCGTGTGCGCGTCCTTCTCGCCGATGCCGAAGCGCATGCGAAGCACGCTCGCTTCGCGAGGCGTCAGCGTGGCCAAGAGCAGCTCCGTCTGCTTCGCGAGCTTGGCGTGCGTCGCCTGCTCGAGGGGCGAGGCAGCGTGCTCGTCCGCGAGCGTGTCGCCGAGCACCGAGCTGTGATCCTCTCCCAGCGGCGTCTCCAGGCTCAACGGCTGGCGCATGGAACGCAGCGCCATCTGAACCTGGGCCGGACGGACCTCGAGCTCGCTCGCGATCTCGTCGGGCGTCGGCTCCCTGCCATGCTCCTGGACGAACGCCTGGCTCGTGCGCCGGATCTTGTGGACCAACTCGAAGACGTGAATCGGTAGACGGATCGTCTGCGCCTGATCGGCGATGGCGCGCGAGATCGACTGCCGGATCCACCACGTGGCGTACGTGCTGAACTTGTACCCGCGACGGTACTCGAACTTCTCCACGGCGCGCATCAGCCCGATGTTGCCCTCCTGGATGAGATCGATCAGGTGGGGCCCGCGGTTCGTGTATCGCTTCGCGATCGAGACGACGAGGCGAAGATTCGCCTGAATCAGCGCGGCGCGCGCCGCCGTGGCAAGACGATTCGCTTCGGAGATCGCGAGCCGCGACGCTCGGATCCGCCTCGTCTCCAGCGGCGAGAGCGCTTCGCCCGGCGGTTCGCGGTCCACGTCGCCGAGCGCGCGGACGATGGCGTCCACGGCGCGCTGGTTCAACCGCATCGCGACGAGCGCCTCGAAGATCAGGCGTTGTCGATCCCGGCGCGCCGAGGTCCCCGTGCGCTTTCGCGGCGTCCTCCGGCGGCTCGTTTCGGCGCTCGCGCGGCGCCTGGTGAGGCGTGCGACGGTCTCCACGAGCCCGAGGACGCGACTCCGCTCTCGGTCCTCCCAGCCGTCGTCTTCATCCGCCGCGGCGCGAACGAGATCGGTCACCCGCACGTTTCCGCGGCGTAGTCGCTCGCCGAGGAGACGGATCTCCCGTACGCCGGCGTCGCACGTGGCGATGGCGCGGAGGATCGCGTGCTCCCCGAGCTCGATGCGTTTGGCGATCTCGATCTCACCCGCACGCGTCAAGAGCGCGACACGGCCGATCTGCTCGAGATACGCGCGAACCGTGTCGCGCGTCGTCGTCGTGGCGATGGTCATCGAGAGCCGGGGCTACTAGTACTACTAGTAGCCGCCGCGACGTCCGCCACCACCGCCGCGTGGTCCGCCGCCGCCACCGCGCGGCCCGCCGCCGCCACCGCGCGGCCCGCCGCCGCCACCGCGCTGCTCGCGCTCCCGCGCCTCGTTGACCGTCAACGACCGACCGCCGAGCTGCGCGCCGTTCATCGCGGCGATGGCGGCCTGCGCGTCCTTCTCGGTCGCGAAATCGACGAACGCGAAGCCACGAGGCTGGCCGGTCTCCCGATCGGTCACGATGCTGACCTTCGAGACGTTGCGGCCGTCTTCGGCGCAAAGAGCTCGAAGGACGTCCTCGGTGGTGTTGAAGGAAAGATTGCCGACGTAAATGCGCGTACCCATGATGCTCACCTCTCACCTAGCTCGAGAGCAGCTCTCGAAGGCTCAACTCGTTTGCGGCGAGACGGAACGCGCGCAGAACCAACCGGAGGCCGCGACTCGCACACCAGCCGTATCTAGCACGAGGTGAACGCCGCTGCGTCGCTCGAATTTGGACATCGCGAAGCCGACTGCAGGCGCGATTTCGTGAACCGAGTCATGAACCGAGTTGCACGAGGCGCGCCAGCGCGCTAGTGCTCGTCCACTCACGAATCCACCAGCGCACCCGTTCCACGACTCCGTGTCCCGACGCCCTCTGCGTCCCGTGGCTGGAGCTTGGCCCATCGGCGGCTGGTCTTTTGGAGCGTGATGACGCGGCCATCAGGCGCCCCGTCGCGCCCTTCTGGATCCCGCGGCGATCGAGGACGGCATCCGAACGCCCGGCATCGGGCGCTGCCGCGAGAGAGTTGTTTTGTCGTGAATCTTCCTCGTTCCAGGCGGCGCCGCCGCAAGCACGGCCTCGCTGCGCCCCACTCTTCGGATCGACCGTCTCTTTCTTCTTCGTCTTCTTCGTCACGCGTCGCCAGCCACGCGACAGGCGACAGCGGGAACGCTGCCTCTCTGTCTCCGGAGCTCGCCGAAGCCGTCGCGATCTCGCCCTTCACCCGGCTCGGCCTCTCGCAACCGCTGGTGCGCGCCGTCGTGGAGGAGCGCTACGCGCGACCTTCGCCCATTCAGGCCGAGGTCATCCCCCACGCGCTCGGAGGCCGCGACGTCATCGGCTGCGCGCAGACCGGCACGGGAAAGACCGCGGCCTTCGTCCTTCCGCTGCTGCAACACCTCGCCGCGACGACGTCCCCTCGAATCCGGGCGCTCGTCCTCACGCCCACGCGCGAGCTCGCCGCCCAGATCGCCGACCGCGTCGCGGTCTATGGACGCCACGTCCACGTCCGCCACGCGGTCCTGTACGGAGGTGTGAGCCAGCGCTCGCAGGAGAGCGCCCTCCGCGCCGCACCCGATCTCGTCGTGGCGACGCCGGGGCGGCTGCTCGATCTGGTGCAGCAGAAGCTCGTCGACCTCGCCGGCATCACGCACTTCGTGCTCGACGAAGCGGATCGCATGCTCGACATGGGGTTCGTGCACGACGTGCGCCGCGTGGTCGCGATGATCCCGCACAAACGACAAACGCTCTTCTTCTCCGCCACGATGGCGCCCTCCGTGGAGACGCTGGCCCGAAGCATGTTGATCGATCCCGCGCGCGTCTCGATCTCGCCCGCGGAGACCACCGCGCGAACCGTGGATCAGTCGGTCGTCTTCGTGGCCCGCGCACACAAGCGAGCGCTCCTTCAAGACGTCCTGCAGGACGAGACCGTCCAACGCGCGCTCGTCTTCACGCGGACCAAGCACGGCGCCAACCGCCTCTCCGATCAACTCGACCGCGCCGGCATCGATTCGGCCGCCATCCACGGGAACAAAACGCAGGGCGCGCGGGAGCGTGCGCTCGACGCGTTTCGTCGGGGAGCCACGCGCGTCCTCGTCGCTACCGACGTCGCGGCCCGCGGCATCGACGTCGAGGGCGTATCGCTCGTCGTCAACTTCGATATCCCGAACGTCGCCGAGAGCTACGTTCACCGCATCGGGCGGACCGGGCGCGCCGGCGCGTCCGGACGGGCCATTTCATTTTGCGACGAGAGCGAGCGCCCGTTTCTCGTCGACATCGAACGGCTCATTCGTCACCCCCTTCGCGTGACGACCGCGCCGATCCGATCGGCGGCGGCGACGCCGTGGAGCGGCGCCCCCCCGCGAGAGCAACCTCGACCGCGTCTGACGCGTCCTCCGTCGGGCTAGCGTCGGACGACGAGGACGCGATACCTTTCGCCATCGGGATGAAAATCGCGAGCTGACGCGACGATCAAGGCCCCTTGGCGGAACGGTAGACGCCGCGGATTTAAAATCCGCTGTCCGCGAGGACGTCCCGGTTCGAATCCGGGAGGGGCTACGACGCTCGCCACGCGACGGCAGCGCGGCGAACGAGGCCTGGAGGACGGTAGGCCGGACGTGGCCCCGTGCTACCTGCACGGGGCC
>Ga0070689_100003400_pt1 | contig 10580 bp, 6 predicted proteins | sample KBSS23HmetaG_FD_64669 | JGI IMG/M metagenome (GOLD analysis project Ga0070689, IMG submission 64669) | Switchgrass rhizosphere microbial communities from Kellogg Biological Station, Michigan, USA - KBS S2-3H metaG | ecosystem: Host-associated > Plants > Roots > Rhizosphere ... | reverse complement strand
GTTCCTTTTGTCCTGGTCGAAGGCCGCGTGAAGCGACTCTATTCGATCTGGAAAAAACTTCGCGCGCAAAAGATCAGTCTCGATCAGGTTTACGATCTCGTCGCGGCCAGAATCATCACGCCGAATGAAGTGCGCCATTGCTACGCGGCCCTTGGCGTGGTCCATAACAACTGGAAGCCCGTTCCCGGCCGCATCAAAGACTGGATCGCAACGCCGCGCGACAATCTCTACCAGTCGCTGCACACTTCGGTGATCGGTTCCAACCTGCAATCGTTCGAGGTCCAGATCCGCACTGAGGAGATGCACCAGGTCGCGGAAGAAGGCGTCGCCGCGCACTGGAAATACAAGGAAGGGAAGCGCGGCGCTCGCGACGACGATCAGGCTTTGCAGGCGCTGCGATCGCTGGTTGAGTGGACGCAGGAAGTAAAAGACTCGAAAGACTTTCTCGACTCGCTCAAGCTCGATCTGTATCCGAAGGACGTGTATGCGTTCACGCCCATGGGCAAAGTCATTCAGTTGCCGCGGGGCGCCACGCCGGTCGACTTCGCTTACATGATTCACTCCGAAGTTGGTAACACGTGTACCGGCTCGCGCATCAACGGACGCATGGTCCCGCTTCGCACGCAGATTCAGAATGGCGACGTCGTCGAGATCATCACTGCCGGGAATTCACATCCTTCGCGCGACTGGTTGAACTTCATCGTCACGTCCCGCGCGCGCAATCGCGTTCGTCACTGGGTCTCGGAACAACAACGAACCGAATCGATTGAGATTGGAAGAAAGCTGTTCGAAAAGGAAGCCTCGCGTTTTCAGCTTTCGCCGAAGAAGGTGCTCAGCGATACCGACAAGGACATGAAGCGCGTCGCCATGGACTATGGCTATGGTCGCGTCGACGATCTGCTGGCCGGGATCGGTTATGGCAAGCTCGTGCCGCGCAACATTATCGCCAAGTATCTTGGACCAGAGCAGTTTGAACAGCTCGACAAGCAGAAGGAATCACGGCTCCGCAGCAGTGTGCGCGCAGTCAAACGACTGATTCGTTTGGGCGACGATTCGATCGTCGTGCGTGGCATCGATGATCTGATGGTGACGCGTGCGCGTTGCTGTAATCCGCTGCACGGCGAAGACATCATTGGTTACGTGACGCGCGGCAAGGGCGTCGCTGTACACACCACGCGCTGCAAGAACGTTACGCAGTTGATGGTCAATCGCGAGCGGATCGTGGAAGTGGAATGGGCCGGGCGACCGGAGAAGACTGCCTATGCAGTCAAGCTTCTGGCCATTACTGAAAACCGCACCGGCATGATTGCGGGCATCACCGGCGCCATTTCCGATATGAAGACGGGTATTCGCGACGCGCGTGCCTCGGTGGCCTCTGACGAGCGCGGTCATATCGAAGTGACAGTAGAAGTCTTCGACGTAAAGCACCTCGACCGCGTCATCGGCTCAATCAAAGGCGTCCCCGGTGTACTGGACGTCGAACGCCTTCAGGGCGTCGCCTGATTCGGGTCTTTGTGACTTAGTGGTTAAGTCTGCTAAAATACGCCCTTTGTTTTGAGGCGTTTATTCCATTTGAGACAACGTATCCAGACTGAAAATGCCCCGGCGGCCATCGGCCCTTATTCGCAGGCGATTAAGGCTGGCGGATTTGTGTTCTGTTCGGGTCAGGTTGCGATCGATCCGCGGACCGGTCAGTTCGTGGCCGGAGGAGTCGCGGAACAAACCGAGCAAGTTTTGAAAAACCTGTCAGCCGTGCTGGAGGCGGCCGGCAGCAGTCTCGATCAAGTCGTGAAAACTACCGTCTTTCTTGCGGATATGAAAGAGTTTTCGGAGATGAACGAGGTCTACGCGAGGTTCTTTTCAGAACCGCCGCCGGCGAGGGCTACGGTTGCTGCCGCTGGTTTGCCGCGCGATGCCAGGGTTGAAATTGAGGCAGTAGCCTTAGTTTCAGAATAAAACCGGCGTCCTTCTACAGAAGGGAAGCGCCGGTTAGAGGTTGATTGAAAACGCGGGTTCGAAGCTTACGCAGCCTTCGAGACTTTGCCCGCCTTGATGCAAGTCGTACAGACTTTCATGCGGCGCGCGCCACCCTGCGGTATTTGCACGCGAATGGACTGTAGATTCGGATCAAAGCGTCGCGGAGTGCGATTATTCGCGTGCGAGACATTGTTGCCGAATTGAGGTCCTTTACCGCAGACTTCGCAACGTTTGGCCATTTTTTTCAACCTCCAGGATTTCTTAGGGTTTCTTTACCGGCGTTCCCGGCATCATACGGACTGTTGTCTTGCCGTAATCAGAAACCAAGTTTTATAGCAAACGCTTTTCGGGATCGTCAAGCAGTGCGGCCCTGAAGAGTCTGATTAGTGTGAAGGAGCAGAGTTAAAGTGCGCAATGCAAAAGTTCTTGTCGTTATTTGTTTGGTGGCTGCAGGCCTCGTCCTGAGTGGGTGTGCCTCGAGCGGTTCGGAGACTAAAGACAGCATGGTGGCCGCGACTGTTAATGGCCGCAACATCATGCTCTCAGAGGTTGAGCGCCAGGTGAGTCAACAGGCCGGCGGTAACACGTCGTCTTTGAATCAACTGCAGATGGCCCAGGCTCGTTTGCAGGTGCTCAGCGGTCTCATCCAGCGCGAAGTGTTGTACCAGCGCGCCGAAAGAGAGAAGGTCCTCCCGACCGATGCACAGATTGAAGGGGCTATCGCTACGCAGAAACAGAACAGCGGCATGACCGCCGAAGACTTCGACAAGAGCCTCAAGGAGCAAAACATGTCGATGGAGACCTTGCGCGATGAGGCGCGCAAATCTCTCGCGATTGCTGCGCTCCAGGATAAATACAACGGAAAGATCAACATCAGCGATCGTGAAGTGGAAGACTACTACAGCGCAAACAAACAGCTCTTTAAGAACGAGCGTGGCGTTGCTTTGTCGATGATCGTGGTAGACCCCGCGGACAACAGCGGCACCGGCATCACTGACGACGCCAAGAACGAAGCCGACGCGAAGATCAAGATCGACAACATCTACCAGCAGCTCCAGGGCAAAGCGGACTTCGCTACCGTTGCTCGCGCCAAGAGCGAGGAAGTCAACAGCCTACGCGCGGGCGGTGATGTCGGGTTTGCGACCGAACAGGATCTCCGGAACAACAACTTCCCACCGGATCTTGTTGCTCAGTTCTTCGGCCCGATGCAAGTTGGTGATTACACGCAACCAGTTCGCTTTGGCGGCAGTGGCAAGTGGTACATCTTCAAGCTTGCTGAGAAGCGGCTCGCGACGGAGAATTTGACGTTGGAAGCTCCGGGTGTTCGCCAGCAAATCACGCAGGGACTGACCAACCAGCGCAAGCAGATTCTCAATGCGGCATTGTTGGAGACTGCGATTAACGAAGCCAAGATCGTAAATCATCTGGCTGCGAACATGCTGAACAATCCGGGTAACCTTGGCCTGCGTCCGGCTGCGGAGGGCGCGGCGCCTGCATCGACGCCGACTCAGGCACCTGCCTCGAGCCCGGCGACTACCAGTTCGCCCGTAACGGTGAAGCCCGCGGCGTCACCGACGAAGTAAAATTTTTAGCCACAGGTTTCACGGATTAAATACACGGATCAGCGCTGATCCGTGTTTTTAATCTGTGAAACCTGTGGCTAAACTCTTATGTTGTTTCGACTCTCAGAAGTTCATAAATCTTACGGCGTTCAGGACGTCCTGCGCGGCGCCTCACTCCAGGTGAACGCCGGCGAACACGTTGGGCTCGTTGGTCGAAACGGCGCCGGCAAGAGCACGATCTTTCGTCTCGTGAGAGGCGAAGAAACAGCGGATCGCGGCGACGTCGTGCGCTCGCGCAACATTAAGCTGGGCCTCCTGGACCAGCACGTTCATTTCGAACCAGGCTCGACAGTCCACGAATCTGCGCTGGCCGCGTTCGGTCGCCTGCAACAGATCGAGCACGAGATGCATGAGCTGGAGCATCGCATGGCCAATGCCGGCGACGACCTCGAAAAAGTTCTCGAGCGTTATAGCGATCTGCAACACGAGTTCGAGCACGAAGGTGGGTTTGAATACGCAGCCCATGCCGAAGCGATTCTCCAGGGACTCGGGTTTGAACGCGACATGTGGTCGCTCGCAACTGAGAAACTCTCCGGTGGTCAGCAGAATCGACTCGGTCTCGCCTGTTTGCTGCTCGCGGCGCCGGACGTTTTGTTACTCGACGAGCCCACCAATCATCTCGATGTAAACGCAGTCGAGTGGCTGGAAGAGTTTTTACAGGGGTACGAGGCAGCTTATGTGGTTATCAGTCACGATCGTTACTTCCTCGATCGCTGTTGCCGCCGCATCGTCGATCTCGAGAACGGACGTGCCTCGAATTACACCGGCAACTATTCCGATTACCTGGTCGAGCGTGAAGAGCGTCGCGAATCTCAACAACGCGCTTACGACAATCAGCAGCATTTGATTGCCAAGACGGAAGAGTTCATCCGTCGAAACCTCGCGGGACAAAAGACGAAACAAGCGCAGTCACGTCGCAAGATGCTTGCGAAGCTCGAGCGCATTGATGCTGTGCGCCCGGACCAGTCGTCGGGCGACTTTCGTCTGCAAGCGATTGAGCGCACGGGAAACCACGTTTTGATGGTTAACGAGCTCTCGATCGGTTATCCCGGCAAGATGCTGGCGAACGATATCTCGTTCATACTGCGACGTGGTGAGTGTCTCGGCATCATTGGACCAAACGGTTCAGGCAAGACGACTTTCCTGAAAACGATCCTGAACAAGCTGGTACCTCTTGGTGGCGAGGTCCGCTGGGGCACGAAAGTTCAGATTGGTTATTACGCGCAGCAGCTCGACGATCTCGACGATCGCAACGAGATCATCATGGAGTTGCGCCGTGTTGCGCCTTCGACTGCAACTGCCGGCGAGTTACGTTCGTTCCTGGCGAAGTTTTTGTTTACTGGCGACGACGTCTACAAGCACGTCAGGGATCTTTCTGGTGGTGAGAAGGGACGGCTGGCACTCGCAAAGTTGATCTACTCGCGCGTGAACGTGTTGGTGCTCGACGAGCCGACCAACCACCTCGACATACCTTCACGCGAAGCACTCGAAGAAGCGTTGTCCGCGTATGAAGGAACGATCGTTACGATCAGTCACGATCGTTATTTTCTCGATCGCGTCGCGACACAGATCCTCGCATTGGACGGTCTTGGCACCGCCGAACATTACGATGGCGACTACACTGAGTATCACGACTGGAAACTGGGCCGGCGCGAGTCTGCCACTCCAATCATTGCCGTTGAGGAAAATCTTGTAAGCGTCGCTTCTACTCCTGTTCCGGAACCGCCGCCACCAGTGAAGAAGACCGCTCCGGCGCCCAGGAAACCGGGCATCAAAGTCGTTAAGAAAAAGAAACCTGATTCACGAACGCCTGAGTTGGTCGAGAGTGACATCTCACGCGCCGAACAACGCCTCAACGAAATCTCCCAACAAATGGGAACCCCCGAAGTCGCCCGCGACCACGATCGCCTGATCGCCCTCAACGACGAGTACCACCAAACCGAATCCCTCCTTCGCACCCTCTACGAAGAATGGGACCGCGTCACCCAGGAACCAACGGTAAAACTGTAGGGGCGGCCCTCCGTGGCCGCCCCAAGTGACGCTTCATGGGGCGGCCACGGAGGGCCGCCCCTACAGTTGCACCGGTTCAAACTTCAGATACCATCGGCTCCTGGTCCAGAGCGGGCTCCGAGGCTCGTGTTAAGCCGAGGGCGGAGAGGGCGTAGAAGAGAAGGGCAATTAAGACTACGTATCTGAATCCGAGCGCCATTGATCCGTATTCCGCCAGTCCTCCCACCATCGCGCCTGCGACGTTGATACCGAAGGCGCGATCGGGTTGCGCGGTCCTTCTGAACGATCCCGCGAAAATGACCCCGGCGAAGAATATCGGCACAAACACGAGCAGGCTCGCGCCAAGTACCTGGATTACTCGATTCATCCCGAGAAAGGAATCGAGCGAGATCATCACGTTGAGCGCCAGGCTTATAAACAGCCCCGCATAATACGGCCACAGGCGAGCGGTCTTAATCCTGAACGTCCAAAGATTCGCGAGCAGAATCATCACGAGCACTGCCATGAAGACGACCGAGTTCACGACCCACGTTCCACCAAACAACAGCGCCATCGTGACCACTGCTTTCGTCTCAATCAGCATGAACCCGGCGCCCAGGAAAAACATTTGAACGTTGAGTAATCGACTACCTCCATTTTCAACTTTTGCCTGACGCGGCATGAACAGCAGTATCAGCAACAACCCTAACCCGCCCATGATCGCCATTCCGCGCCAGCTTAACGTCGGGATCATCGGCTTACGCAAATACAGGAACGGCCAATCGTCAGTCGCACTCGGCAAACTACCTTCCGGAGGCAACACACTCGCTAACCCGAAATGTTCCCACTTCCCATCCGTTCCCGGTTGTTGCTGAAATCCATTAGGTGATGACGGCTCGGGCGCCGCGTCGTTGCGGAGCCAATAGTCAGGCCGTGCGGCGAACGCATTGCGCAACGCGGCGTTGTCTCCAGCAAAGAAAACTGTGAAGTCTCCAAACGTCGCGCGCTCCGGTTCGATAACTTGTCGGTACGGCAACGTTAGCACGATCGCATTGTCCTGACCGAAAACGTCGTCGAGACCATTCTTCAATCGCGCGGCCAGCCAACCCTGACGGAAATAGTTGTAGATAACGAACGTGCCATTTGGCTTGAGGTGGCGACGCACATCGTCAAACGCCTGCCGTGTAAACAGAAAACTCTCGAGGCGGATATTGCTATAGCCGCTATGCAGAACTAACGAATCGACGAGCGCATAAATGATCAGATCGTACTTGCGATCCGTCGAGCGCAGAAAGTTGCGCCCGTCATCGAGATGAACTTCAACGCGCTCGTCCCAGTAAGGACCATCCGGATGATACGCTTTGCCCAGGCGTTGGATCGCCGGATCGATTTCCACCGCATCGACGTGTTTCGCGCCCCACTGCAACGCACGACTCACGTCGTTGCCTGAACCCGCGCCGATGATCAGCACGTTTTCGAATGCAGGTCTGCCGGCGTCACGATTCAACATGTGCGGCAGCGCGTAAGCAGGGAAGATCTCTTTGCGCGAAACCATCTGCTGGTGATAGATGAGGTTCACGGAGAGCGACAGGTCGGCCTCTTTGAAATCAATTCGGTAGTACGGCGACCAGAACTGCTGCGCTTTGCTCTGCCCCGGATAATCTTTGTGTACGGGCACGTAGGCTGCTAACGAGACCACGAACAACAGCGACAGAGCTGTTAAGAAACTCCATGCAGTCAGTCGTCGTTGAAAGCGGTGTACAGGCGAGACGAAGTAAAAGTAACTGAGTCCCGCTGCGACCAGCAGAAACCACCACAACGCCCGCACCTGAAGCCACGAACAAGCAGCGAAGATCACGATTCCCGCCAGGCTGCCCGTGATGTTGAGAGTGTAAGCCTGCAAACGGTTGGGCCAGCGTTTCAGCGCTCGTCCCAGTTCCTGACCGGGACCAATAAACGCGAGCGCTAACGTCAGGAAAAAGAAACCGCAAATAACTTCAACGGGAATGGCATAGCGAGACAAATCCTGACTGTGATACTCAGTCCCGAAGTAGATCTGCTCAGGTGATGCCTGGTTACCTACGTCGACGAATTTCACAAACGAGCCGCTGCTGATCTCAACTGCCAGCGCTACGAACATGGCGACGGCGAGCAGTAACGGCGTCCACCTGATGAAGCATCGCCGGCGATCCGCGGCCAGGCAGCCAACCGACATGCCCAGGAACGCCGCCAGCAGCACCGCGTTCGTGAAGAATGTCAGGTAGAGAACATGCGCCGGAAACCAGCGAATGGCGGCGAGCTCGAGAAATAAGATTAGGAAACTGATCCAAAAAAGGTCGAATCCATGACGTAGCTTCGCGGGGTCGGAAGAGTTGTTTGTAGTCAAGGCGCTTATTTTCCTGTTTGAGTGAGCCCGCATGGTAACACATGCAAGGATGCAGCAGACTAAGAAATATGGTATTCACAGCACACTTTGGTCTATATTGCTAACCTCGCTTTTTGATGGTCAGACACATGAAATTCCTACTGTCGTTATTACTTTTGTTTGCCGGTTTCCTCACTGTTTCTGCTCAGTCATTGCCCGAGAACCAGGAGAAGCAAGTTGATCAATACGTTCGTACGCACAACCAGAAGCGGGCAAAGAACCCGGAAGGATTATTGTTCACAGTACGGCTCAAGGATACTCGGAAGCAGTTTCATCTGGGCGAAGTGATCACACTTGAGCTCAGCTTCGCCGCCTCAAAACCCGATACCTTTACGCTCGACACCGCGACTTATGATCGCAGCGGCCGGCTCCACAGCGATGGTTTTGTCCTCGATCAACGTGACGGCGCTATTGATCCTCTCGCCGATTACTTCAATTCGGGATTGCACGCCTTCATGATGGGCGGTTTGCGTGGAATTCCGGATCTTACAGATAAGCCGTATCTAATAACCGTTGAGTTGAATGAGTGGCAGCGTATTGACAAGCCCGGGCATTACCGGCTGTACGTCGTCTCGAGTCGAGTAGGTAGGAAGGGCGATGGAGGTACTTTTCTGGACAATGGCGCTTCACCGGTTGTCTCGAATGTAATTGAATTCGACGTTCTGCCTCCGGATAAAAAGTGGGCCAGGCAAAAGCTGAATGAAACAGTATCCGCGCTCTCAAAACCAGATGGGGATCGCCGCCCGGCGTGCCGAACGCTGCGCTTTCTCGGAACGCCGGCCGCGGCCATTGAGCTTCGCAAACGATTTCGTGGTGACGACAACAAATGCGAGTGGGAATACAAGTTTGGTTTGATAGGCTCGCCCCACCGCGAGTTCGTGATCCGCGACATGGAAAATGCTATCAGCTTACGTGAGCAGCCCGTCACTTCACATTTTATCGACACGCTTGCGCTGCTTGAGTTTTCCAGGCGAGCGCCGGCCGTCCCGCCGTATCCCAGTGGAAATGATGACGAACAGATCAGTCAATGGCAGATCCAAATGGATCGACGTCAAAGTATTTATGACGAGCTGCGTTTGAATCACCTGCGGCAACTTGTGATGGCGATTCCGCAAAAGCAAGGAAAAGCGCGTGCGACGAGCCTGCAAACGCTGCTGGATTTCAAGCCGGAGCTAAACACGCGCGACTTCTCGCAGTGGTCCACACTACTCGCGTCCATGCCTGAACTATTCGATGAGTTAGCTCTGGATGACCAGCTTCGAATGTTGCAGCACCAGTGGAAACCAATCGCAAGTCCAGCGATGATTCCTGTTCTGCGCGCAGTTTTAAAATACTCTTACCTTTCCAACAGTGATGGACCAGACCAATTATTTAACGTATTTAACCAGGAAGAGTTGCGCAGTATGGCGCTGCGCAGGCTCTACGAATTATTACCAGAAGAAGGCCGGCGGCTTATTCTTGAAGAGATTCGCCGTCCCAAATTGCGCGTGAATCAGGATGTACTTCGTTCGTTGCCGGATGAAACATTACCCGAACTCAACACTGTGTTACTCAGCAATCTGGACGAGGCTCGCCTGAGAGGAAATTGGGATGCAGACAAGGTCAGTGAGCTCATCGAACGATATGCGACCGATGAGATCCTGTCGCGAGTGCAAGCTGTTTATGAAACTCGAGATGCTGGTAAATGGGAGTGCCGCACGCAAGCTGCTCTCCTGGCGTATTTTCTTCGCGTTGCTCCATCGGTTGGTGGCGAGTATCTAAACAAAGCGTTAGCGGCGAGAGAAGGCGTTCCCCGGTGTTATACCGAAACCTTGAAGAACGTAGTGAAGCTGCATATGTCGACGGAGGTAGAAGACCGGGCAATCGCTGCGCTTGACGATGAGGATGCGAGAGTAGTGTCGGAGGCCGCCGGTGTGCTCGCAGAATATGGAAGTGCTGATGCGGAGAAAGCGCTTTGGCGGCGATTCGAGAAATGGCACGAGGCAATGCAGAGTCGCGGCGAAGAACTAAGTTATGATCAGGAAGTGATCGAAAAGGCTTTGCGCGAAGCGCTGGCGGGTGGTCACGCATGGCTTTCGGATCCGGAGAAGTTAAAACGGGTGCGCGATTTGTGCCTTACTGAAAAGGGTCGTGCTGAAGTTGACCGGATGATTAATGGTTGGGACTACCAGATTTCTTTTACTTCCTTTGACGATGAAGCCTTCACGATCGGCGTTGCGAATTGTCAGCTCACGTCGCTCGATTCATTGAAGCAGAAGCTACTCCAGTTCCCCAGGGGCACAGTGTTCAAATTGAAAATCCACAGCGATGAGTCCAGGTCGGAGGAAGTTTTCCAGCAAATCAAAACTTATCTGGAGCAACATGGGATGAACCTGGAACGCGAACCCGAAAGATAAGCGAACAGATAACGCTTGCTTCTAACTTCAGGTAGTGGCTCAGTTTGAAATTTGACCGCAATACGCCGAAGGCGTTCGCTAATTTCAGCCCGGGGTTGGAGCGCAGCGACAACCCTGGGAAGCGATTTAAAAATTGTTATTAAACCCTGAAAGGGTTCGGCGGTTGGCGAA
>Ga0070689_100003399_pt1 | contig 10580 bp, 10 predicted proteins | sample KBSS23HmetaG_FD_64669 | JGI IMG/M metagenome (GOLD analysis project Ga0070689, IMG submission 64669) | Switchgrass rhizosphere microbial communities from Kellogg Biological Station, Michigan, USA - KBS S2-3H metaG | ecosystem: Host-associated > Plants > Roots > Rhizosphere ... | reverse complement strand
ATCCAGTCCCGCCAAATCTCCCTGGGCTGGAGAAATATGCGGGCCTTACCCGACCGGCTCACATTCATTTTAGGGTTTCGGAATCGCTGCACGTACCGCTTACGACCCAGCTCTATTTCAAGGACGATCCTTATATCGCGAAAGACCCGTGGGCTCGTCGCAAGCCATCGATGGCTATCAAGCTCAGACAGGATGGCCAGTTCATGCGCGGCGAATTTGATGTTGTCCTCGCCAGGGGCTTCTAACCAGGCCGGTGAAATGTCTGGTGATGGCCCTCGCCGACGAGGTCATCAAATGAGCGCGCCATGTCAGCTTCTGGGCACGATGACGACATGAAACTGCGCTCCGGACATGGAGCATTACCTCAGCGACAGTGCAGACCTCAGAGATTTTAGCACTTCGCTAAACGCCGAAGCCCTGAGCGTCTCGACCATGTCGTCCAAATCCGCCGATGCCAAATTCCAACGGGTCGGCTCGCCGTGTTGCATCGGGACGTAACCGCTGCCGAACGGGGTGATGATCTGAGTGGTGCCGCCGGTGGGGAACATTGAAGTCTCCCGAGTTTGCTGTTTGGGAAGTCTCCCAAGTTTGCTGTTTGGAATATCGACCGATCCTAGGCAAGTTAGAAGTGCGCAAAGTCACTGTGCGTTAAGTCACAGCAGCGCCGCCTTAGCGGGCATCCAACGCGCTGATCCATGTTCGCTTTCGGCGCTAAATCAGACATCCCAATTCCAGCGCGTCACGTGCGTTTGACCGATCTGCGACATCAGCGACCTGTGGCTTCGGTCCAACAGTGGCTTCCAAGGCGCGACTTCTTCGATACGATCCCTTGTCCTTAGCCTGGGGCGGACATGAGGCGGCGAGAATTTCTCAGCGTTCTCGGAAGCGCGGCGGCAACTTGGCCGTTAGCAGCGCGCGCGCAACGGCCAGCTATGCCGGTGGTAGGGTTCGTGAATGGGAGATCACCCGCCTCCGATTCTGATCTGGTGGCTGCGTTCCGCCAAGCGCTGAACGAGAGCGGTTACGTCGAGGGCCAAAACGTTGCGATCGAATTCCGTTGGGCTGAAGGTCAACTCGATAGACTTCCGGCACTAACAGCCGATTTGGTCCGCCGTAATGTGAACGTGATCTTCGCAGGTGCAATTGACACCCAGATACGCGCCGTGAAGGCAGCAGCTTCGACGACCCCGATTGTCTTGGGAACCGCTGGCGACCCCGTCGCGCTTGGGCTTGTCGATAGTTTCAACAGGCCGGGAGGAACCGCAACGGTCATAACTGTGATCAGTGCCGCACTCTGGCCGAAACGACTGGAACTGCTTCGTGATCTCCTGGCAGTCACAGCGCCCATCGTCGCGGTGCTGGTCAACCCCAATAACCAAACCGCCGAGCCTGCCATCCGAGATGCCCGGACGGCTGCGCGTGCCATCGGACAAGATGTACTTGTTCTGCACGCCAGAACCGAACGTGACCTGGACACGGCCTTCAATGCGATCATCCAGGCCCGTGCTGGTGTGCTTGTTGTGGCGGACGATGCACTTTTCATCAACAGACGAGAAAGGCTTGTTGATCTTGCGGCTCGCCATTCCACACCGGCGATCTACGGACGTCGCGAGTTCCCCGCAATCGGGGGCCTCATAAGTTATGGTGCCAGTACGGTCGACCAGTATCGTCAAGCCGGTTTGTATGTCGGTCGGATCCTTAAGGGTACCAAGCCCGCTGACCTGCCAGTGCTGCAACCTACCAAGTTCGAACTGGCGATCAACCTCAAGACCGCCAAGGCACTCGGACTCACCGTGCCGCCCGCGCTACTCGCCCGCGCCGACGAGGTGATCGAGTAGGACACCTTTTGCCTAAGTCTTCTTCGGCGCCCATTTCGCCGCGCGTTTCTCGGCGAACGAGGCGAGGCCTTCCTCGGCCTCCGCCGACTGCCGCTTCTGCGCGTGGCTCTCGATCAGCGCCGCGAATGCCGCCGCATCGAGATCGCCGAACGCCTGTTTCAAGGTGAGCGCCTTGGTCTCCGCGATCGCCGCGGGCGCGTTCTCCAGCACGTGGCCGACCACGCGCTCGCCCGCCGCGGCGAGCTCGGCGAGCGGCACCACCTCGTGAACGAGGCCGATCCGCCGCGCCTCCTCGGCGTTGAAGCGCTCGCCGGTCAGCCCATAGCGCCGCAGCTGCCGCACGCCGATGGCATCGTTCAGCTGCGGCACGATGATCGCCGCGGTCAGGCCCCAGCGCACCTCGGCGATCGAGAACGTGGCGTTGTCGGCGGCGATCACCACGTCGCAGGCGGCGACGAGGCCGGTGCCGCCGCCGAAGCAGCCGCCTTGCACCAGCGCCACCGTCGGCACCGGCACGTGGTTGAGCCGCGCCACGGCTTCCGCGGTCGCCCGCGAGACGCGGACGTTCTCGGCCGCCGATGACGTGCGCACCGCGTCGATCCATTTGAGATCGGCGCCGGCCTGGAAATGCTTGCCGTTGCCCTTGATGACGACGGCGCGGAGCCCGTGTGCGCCGCCGAGCGCGTCGAGCGCCGCCAGCAGCCCCTGGATCAGCTCGCCGTTGTAGGCGTTGTTGACCTCCGGGCGGTTGAGCGTGACGGTGGCGACGCCGCGCCCGTCGACGCTCCACAGCACCGGGCCGGTTGTGTTCGATGGATTCATGGAGTCGTTATAGCGGATTGCATCGCTTGAATCTCTGGCCATGGTTCGAGACGCCGCGCTTCGCGCGGCTCCTCACCATGAGGCTGAGATGTGTTGCCGATCTACACTCTCCGCCTCATCCTGAGGAGCCCGCCGAAGGCGGGCGTCTCGAAGGATGGGCCGCGTATCCAGATCAAAGCCGTTCCGGAAAGCGGATGATGAAATTATCCCGGTTCGGCATCTGCACCTTCGGCAGCGTTTCCGCGTCCATCGCGTCGTTCTCGCCGATGATCTTGTTCAGCGAAAGAATGTAGGCGGTGAGCGCGTAGGTTTCGCTGTCGCTCAAGGTGCGCGGCGTCGGCCACGGCATCGAGCGGCGGATGCTGTCGTACAGCGTCGTCGCGTTGGCCCAGAAGTTGGCGATGGTCTTCGGCGCCTCGATGCGGTCGATCGGCGGCTTGCCGACCAGCGCCATGTTGGTGGCGCCCTTGGCGTTCTCGCCGTGGCAGGCGGCGCAGCCCTTCTCGACGTACACCTTGGCGCCCTCCGCCGGCGTGCCGCGGCCGGGCGGCAGGTTGGTGCCGTCGGGCAGGATGGTGATGTCCCAGGTCTTGATGTCGGCCTCGCTGATCGGCTTGCCGAGCTTCGGCGTGTCGGCGGCGTGCGCCGTGCCAAGAGCGAGCACAAGCGCGAGCAGGGCGGTGGGAACGATCCTACGCATAGACATGCTTGACCTCCCCCTTGGCGTCGACGCTCCAGCTGGTGATGCTGTTGTAATGCTGGTTCGGGAAGCCGGCGACGTTCGGCACGGTCTTCGTCTCGCCACGCACCGCGACGAACTCCGCGCGCGTCGGCTGGAAGTTGCCGGACTCGTCCCAGGCGCGGCTTTGCAGCACCGCCGGCCCGCCGTCCCAGCGCCACGGCATGCGAAACCGCGTGAACGCCTTGGGATGCACCGGGCCTTGCAGCGCCGCCTCGGCCCAGGATTTGCCGCCGTCGGCCGACACCAGCACCTTGGCGATGCGGCCGGTGCCGGAATAGGCCACGCCGGAAATCTCGTAATAGCCCGGCTCCTTCATGGTCGCGCCGAACGAAGGGCTGGTGATGAAGGACTTCACCTCCTGGAGGAAATAGAACTTGTAGGCCTTGCCGCTCGGCAGGATCGGCGAATAGTTGCGCGACTCGTAATAGGTCATCGCCGCCTGGTCGGTGAGCTTGAGCCGGCGCAGCCATTTGATGTTCATGTTGCCCTCGTAGCCGGGCAGCAAGAGCCGCATCGGATAGCCGTTGCCCGGCATGATGCGCTCGCCGTTCTGGTAGAGCGCGATCATCGCGTCATCGAGGCACTTGGCGAGCGGCACGCTGCGATTGAGCGCCGCGGTGTCGGCGCCTTCGGCGATCACCCACTTCGCCTTCGGATCGACGCCGGTTTCCTCCAGCAAGGTCGAAAGCCGCACGCCGGTCCACTCGGCGCAGGAGACGAGGCCATGCAGCGCCTGCACGCTCGCCTGGATCGGCTCCTTGGAGAACATCGGTGCGCTGTTGCCGCCGCATTCGACGAAGGCCATGCGGGATTCCATCGGATAGCGCGCCAGCGCATCCATGGTGAACACCAGCGGATTTTTGACGAGGCCGTGAATCACGAGCTTGTGCTGGGCCGGATCGATGTCCGGCGTGCCGTTGTGGATGATGGTGAAGTGCAGTTGGTTCGGCGTGATGGTGCCTTGGAGCATCTGGTGCGGCGTGCGCGCGTGCTGGGTGCGCGGCTCGCCCTTGGGATTGCTCAGGGTGCGCGTCACCTTATCCTCGAATTTCGAGCGCGGCTCGATCGCAACGGTGGTGGTGCCTTGCATGCGGCTCCACGGATCGTCCGCCAACGGCTCGGCGGCGGCGCCGGTCGCCGCCATGCCGGCCGTCGCGCCGGCGAAAGCAAGGCCGCGCCGCAGCAGCAGGCGGCGGTCGAGCAGCTCGTTGCCGGCGACGGGCTGCAAGGCCGGATCGTGCTTCGATGTGGTCATGATCGCCTCCCCGGTGGGACCGCGTCGTTTTGCGCGCTGGTCCGTCGTCCAGTGGGCAAAGTCTGCGCCCACCGGCGCGGCGCTGTCTAGCGGTCCCGCGGCGCTCCGGGTTAGATGTTCCCGAAATCGGGGAAAGAACCATGCGGCGCAGCACGACCAGGATTCTCACCACCCACACCGGCAGCCTGCCGCGCCCCGCCAAGGTGGTCGAGCAGCTGCTCGCGGGACGGCGAAGCGGCGCCGCGCTCGATGCCGCCGTCGCCGAGGCGGTCGCCGACGTGATTGCCAAGCAGAAGGCCGCCGGCATCGACATCGTCAACGACGGTGAGCAGGGCCGCACCGATTATACGGTCCATGTCATCGATCGCCTGAACGGCTTCGAGGGCCAGTCCGATGCGCCGCGCGGCACCGGCGAACCGGAATTCCCCGAGCTTGCGCAACTGCTGAGCCAGTTCGCCTCGCCGTTCCAGCATCGTCCGGCCTGTTCCGGCTCGGTTTCGTGGAAGGACTTTGCCGCGGTCGAGGCTGACATCGCCCGCGCCAAGGCGGCGATGACCAAGGCGGGCATCGAGGAATATTTCATGACCTCGCCGTCGCCCGGCCAGATCGCGCGCTATCTCAAGAACGCGCACTACAAGACCGTCGAGGACTATCTCTTCGCGCTGTCCGATGTGATGAGCCGGGAGTATCGCGCCATCGTCGAGGCCGGCTTCATCCTGCAGCTCGATTGCCCGGACCTCGCGATGTCCTACGCGCTCTATCCCGGCATCGGCATCGCCGACTATCGCAAGATCATCGCCCTCAACGTCGAGGCGCTCAACCAATCGATAAAGGACCTGCCGGCCGACCGCATGCGCATGCACGTCTGCTGGGGCTCGACCCTAGGCCCGCATCACGGCGACGTGCCGCTGAAAGACATCGTCGACATCATCCTCAAGGCGAAACCTCAGGCGGTGTCGTTCCCCGGCGCCAATCCGCGCCACGGTCACGAGTGGAAGGTCTGGCAGGACGTCAAGCTGCCGGACGGCAAGGCCATCATCCCCGGCGTGATCGATTCCACCTCGAACTTCGTCGAGCATCCGGAGCTGGTCGCCGACCGTATCGTGCAGTACGCCAAGGTGGTCGGCCGGGAGAACGTCATTCCCGGCGCCGACTGCGGCTTCGGCACCTTTGCCGGCCGCGTCCAGGTCGACACCAAGATCGTGTGGATGAAGCTTGCCTCGCTCAGCGAGGGGGCCCGCTTGGCGACGCGCCAGCTGTGGTGATCGGCGCGGCGATCAATAGTTCTCGGCCGCTCCGGTTTTTTTCAATCCGGCGCGGGCGGATTCGTTGTCCGGAGCTTCGGCCAGGACCGCCTTGAAATCGTCGGCGGCTTTTTTGTGTTGACCGGTCGCCAGATAGAGCTGCCCCCGAACGTTGATAAGGTGTTGCTTCTTGGCCTTTTCGGGATTGTGGAGACGAAACCCCTCGGTGATATCGGCGATGCCGGCAAGCGCATCCTGCTCGACCTCAACGATCGACCACCGCTTGGCATAGAGCAGCCCGCGTTGACCGAGCGCCTGGCCGCGCAGATCGCGCGACGATGCGGCGTCACCGATCACCTGCTCGCAGCGCGAGATGGCTTGCGCGAGTTCGCTCAATCGCAGCGGCGCGATCGATTCCACCAGGCAGCCGCGAACGAGTTCGGCCGGCTGGGCGAGTGCCGGCGCGATGCCGATGCCGAGAAACAGTCCCCACAGCGCGGCCGAGACGGCGAGCCGTCGTCCGTTCATGTCTTCACCCCTTCATCCCTTTACCACCCGCACCATCCCCCAGCGCAGCACAGTGGCTTTTTCGATCGAACCGAACACCAGACGCTCGAACGCGAACCCGATCGCGCCGATGACGATCAGCGAAGCGAGCATCAGGGGCGCGTTGAGAAATTCCTTGGCGTCGAAGATCACCCAGCCGAGGCCGAAATCCGACGCCGCGAGGAATTCCGCGCCGATCACCGCGATCCAGGCGCGCAGGAACGCCTGCCGCAATCCGGTGATGATGAACGGCGAGGCGCCCGGCACGATCACCTTCCAGAACAGCGTCCGCTCGTTGGCGCCCATCGCGCCGGCGGCGCGGAGCCAGATCGGATTGACCGCGCGCACGCCGGACCAGGTGTTGAGCAGCATCGGAAACAGCGCGGCGTAGAACACGATCAGGATCGCCACCGTGTTGCCGAGGCCGAACCACAGGATGAACACCGGCACCCAGGCGAGCGACGGGATCGGCATCAGCGCGCTGACGAGCGGCATGAAGAAATTCTCGATCGGCTTCCACCGTGCCATCAGGATGCCGAGCGGCAGTCCGACCACGACCGCGAGGCCCATGCCGACCAGCACGCGGTAGAGCGTGCTGGCGGCATGCACGACCATGCTGCCGTCCATCAGCGAGCCGATCAGCGCGTTCCACACCTTGGGCAAGGTCGGCATCAGCGCCGGCGGGAAATAGCCGGTGCGGGCCACCGCTTCATAAAGCAGCGCCGCCACCACAATCGTCACGGTGGCGCGCAAGGTCGAACGGGTGCGGGCGGAGACGGCGATCACGTCATCATCCCCCAGCGCATCACGGTGTATTCCTCGAGCTTCTGGAACACGAGTTTTTCCAGCGCCAGGCCGATGACGCCGATCACCACCACGCCGGCCAGCATGACATCGGTGTTCAGGAATTCACGGGCGCCGAAGATCATCCAGCCGAGGCCCCACGGCACCGCGGCCAGCATCTCGATGCCGACCAGGATGCGCCAGGCCTGCGCCAGCCCGAGCCGCAATCCGGTCAGGATGTAGGGCAGGGCGCCCGGCACGATCACCTTGACGAACAGGCGGCGGTCGTCGGCGCCCATCGCCTGGGCCGAGCGCACCCAGATTTCCTTGACCGCTTTCACGCCGGTCCAGGTGTTGAAGATGATCGGAAACGCCGAGACGAAGGCGACGAGCAGCACCGCGGACTTGTTGCCGAGCCCGAACCACAAGAGAAACAGCGGCGCATAGGCGAGGCCGGGGATCGGCGCGCCGATGCTGACCAGAGGCAAAGCGATATCCTCGACCCGCCGCGAGCGGCCCATCAGGATGCCGAGCGTGACGCCGACGATGGCGGCGAGGAAAAATCCGGCGAGCAGGCGAAGCACGGTGTCGAACACGTGATGCGGCAGAATGCCTCGGACGGTCAGGTTGACGAAGGCCTCGGCGACCGTGACCAGCGAAGGAAACAGCTTCGGTGGAAACACCCCGGCGCGGGCCACGATCTCCCACAGCCCGAACACCACGATGAAGGGAAATGCATTCCGCGCGATCACCCGCCAGCGCGCGTCCTCGGGGGCGCGCGCCGCCCGCGCCGCGAGAATTCCCGACTCGGTGGTGAGGTCGGCCATGCCGTAGGATAGAGCGATCTTTCAACGTGCGACAGCCTCTCTCCGCCCTCATCCTGAGGAGCGCGCTCTTGCGCGCGTCTCGAAGGAGAGGGCGGCCCCACTGCATCTGCGGCCATCCTTCGTGACGCGGCCTTCGGCCGCTCCTCAGGATGAGGTCGAGCTTGTGACAAGCGATGGGCGCGCGCCCAACGCGGTAAGCAGACTTTCATTTCAGGCGCGCTCTCGCCTATCCTGTCCACACAAAAGAAAGTTCAGGGGAGGGGTTTCATGTACCGCGCGACCAAGGACATCATCCTGCCGACGACGATCACCGGCTCGCTGCCGCGGCCGAGCTGGTACACCGAAAATCTCGGCACCCGGCATTTCCTCGAGGCGATGGTGTCGCGGCGCTTCCGCGAGCAGTATGAGGACGCGCTGACCTGCTTCCTCCGCGACCAGGAGCTGGCCGGCCTCGACATCGTCACCGACGGCGACTGCCGCTTCGACGACGACGTCGGCGGCCAGAGCTGGACCGGCTACCCGCCGAACCACATGAGCGGCTTCGACCAGGACAATCTGCTGCCGACGCCGGCCGGGCGCGGCGGCGTGTGGTTCGCGCGCGGCCACATCCTGCACGACTATCTGGAATCGCGGGTGATGCCGCCGATCGTCGGACCGGTCGGCCGCGGCAATCTGCAATATGCCGCGATGTGGAAGGCGGCGCAGCGCTTCACCGAGCGGCCGGTGAAGTTCGGCGCGGTGTCGGCGGAGATCATCTCCTTTGCGGTGCAGGACCGCCACTACAAGAGCATTCCGGACCGTATGTTCGCGGTCGCCGAGGCGCTCAACGAGGAATATCACGAGCTGGCCGACGCCGGCTGCCCGGTGATCCAGATCGAGGAGCCGCAGATCCATCTGATCGCGGTGCGCAACATCCAGGACGCCGTCATCAATCCCAAGCTGATGGTCGAGGTGTTCAACCGCACCGTGAAAGGGCTGCGCGCCAAGACCGAGGTGTGGGCGCACTCGTGCTGGGGCAATCCGTCGGCGCAGCGCATGTTCGCGTCGGTGCAGACCTACAAGCCGGCGCTCGAAGCCTACAACACCGTCGACGCCGACGTGATCACCTTCGAGTCGTCGGCCTCGGGCGGCATCGACCTCGAGGCCATCGGCAAGATCATCACCGAGAAGAAAATATCGATCGGCGTGATCGACCACCACACCTTGCAGGTCGAGCGGCCCGAGGAGGTCGCCAATCAGATCCGCGCCGCGCTCAAGCACATTCCGGCCGAACGGCTGATGGTGTCGAGCGATTGCGGCATGGGCCGCGAGGGCATGAGCCGGCGCCACGCCTTCTACAAGGCGGTGGCGATCGTGCTCGGCACCAATATCGTGCGCAAGGAGCTCGGCGCGCCGCAGGCGAAAGTGCTCGCCGCCGACGAACGCTATTCGCTGGTGGTGCCGCCGAAGTAATGTCGAAGCGCCGCCACGAACTCTCTTCACCCTCCCCTGGAGGGGGAGGGTCGCGAGCGAAGCGAGCGGGGTGGGGTGATCTCTTGTGCCAAGTAAGGAAAGCTCACCCCACCCCGCCTGCCTTCGCTGCGCTCGGCAAGCGACCCTCCCCCTCCAGGGAAGGGTGAAGAGGCCGCCGCATGAACCTGCATGCTCTGCTGCTCGAACGCGAGGCTGCGGGCCGCCCGGTGACGGTCGGCGTGATCGGCGCCGGCAAGTTCGGCACCATGTTCCTGTCGCAGGCGCGGCTGACCCGCGGCCTGCACGTCGTCGCGGTCGCCGATCTCAACGTCGAACGCGCGAGAAGCCAGCTCGCCACCGCCGGCTGGCCGGCCGAGCAGTTCGAGGCGGCGTCGCTCGGTGACGCCGTGAAGCTTCGCCGCACGCACGTCACCCCTGACGCCGCGGCGATGATCGCCCATCCGGCCATCGAGGTGATCGTCGAGGCGACCGGCATCCCCGAGGCCGGCATCGTTCACGCCGTCAAGGCGATCAGGCACGGCAAGCATATCGTCATGGTCAACGTCGAGGCTGATGCACTCGCCGGCCCCTTGCTCGCCCGCAAGGCCAAGGCCGCCGGCGTCGTCTACAGCCTCGCCTGGGGCGACCAGCCGGCGCTGATCTGCGAGCACGTCGACTGGGCGCGCGCCTGCGGCTTCAAGGTGATCGCCGCCGGCAAGGGCACGCGCTACGAGCCGCACTATCACCGGTCTAATCCCGACAACGTCTGGGACATCCTCGACAAGTACCTCAACATCTCCGACCGCAAGTCGATCAATCCGAAGATGTTCAACTCGTTCGTCGACGGCACCAAGTCCGGCATCGAGATGACCGCGGTGTGCAACGCCACCGGCCTCTCGCCGCAAACCGAGGGCCTAGGCTTCCCGCCGGCGACGCGCTTCGAGCTCGCCGAGGTCTGCAAGCCGAAAAGCGCGGGCGGCACGCTGGAGAAAGAGGGCGTCACCGAAGTCACATCATCGGTTTATCGCGACGGCAAGGATGTGCCGCATCATCTCGCGCTCGGCACCTACG
>Ga0070689_100003397_pt1 | contig 10581 bp, 9 predicted proteins | sample KBSS23HmetaG_FD_64669 | JGI IMG/M metagenome (GOLD analysis project Ga0070689, IMG submission 64669) | Switchgrass rhizosphere microbial communities from Kellogg Biological Station, Michigan, USA - KBS S2-3H metaG | ecosystem: Host-associated > Plants > Roots > Rhizosphere ... | reverse complement strand
CGGCCGACCACGGCGATCGCCGCACCGGCCTGCGCCAGGCCGGTCGCCATGCCGAGGCCGATGCCACCATTGCCACCTGTGACGAGGGCGACCCGGCCCGTGAGATCGAAGAGCTTCATACGCAGCTGCCTCCTGGACCGCGATTCTAGTCACGGGCGGCAGGTCGTCCATTCGCGGCATCGAGCAGTGTGACGCCAAGGGGCTCGACCCACCCGACGGGTCCAAGCGAGCCGCGCCATGTGCGGCGCGCTGGAACGCGATACGATAGGGCATGCGCACTGCCCTGCTCGTGCTCGCCGGTTCGACCGGCTGTGTGACCGCGTTGCACGTGACCACGACGGCGACCGTGACGAGCGATTCGGTCGCGCCGGCTTTCACGCTGACCGCACAAGATGGTAGCCGCGTGTCGCTCGCGAGCGAGCTCGCGCACGGGCCGGCCGTGCTCGTGTTTTATCGCGGCTACTGGTGACCATGGTGCAAGCACCAGCTCGGTGAGCTGGCCCGTAACTACGACGCGCTTCGCGCCCGCGGGGTGACCGTGCTGGCGATCAGCATGGACTCGCCGGCGGACTCGCGCGCGTTCGCGAGCGACTACGGCATCGGGTTTCCGCTGCTCGCCGATGAGGACGGTCAGGTCTCGCGCACGTACGCAGGCGTGACGTCGGATGCCAACACGTTGCCGGGCGTCACGATCGTGCGCGGCGACGGCCGCATCGTGTTTCGCCAGCTCGCCTCGGCGAAGGACGATCGCATGTCCTCGGCGGAGCTCGTCGCGACCGTCGATCGCACGCTCGGCACCTCGGGCCCGCCGGCGGTGCACGATGGCTTCGCCGCGCTCGACCGCGTGCAATTCCGGATCGATCTCGGCGGCGGCGTCACCCATGACGGGCATAACGGTGGCGACACGGGGGCGACCGCGCTCGGGGCGGGCTCGCTGCTCCTGCCGCTCGGCCGTCACGTGCTCGTCGGGCCGCGCGCGCAATGGGGCGTGCACGCCGGGGCGCTCGCGATCGACGGGATCGCCCTCGTCCGCGAGCCGATCTTCCATGGGGCAGGGGCGCTCGAGCTGGGCGTGTCGGCTGGCTGGACGCCGTATCCGATTCCGCGCATGGGCCCCAACGTCGGCGGCACGGCGGATCTGTGGTTCGCGATATCGCCGAAGTTATCCGTGCAGCTCGGCGTGTCCACTACCGTCTACGAGCTCACCGGCGGGGCGGTGGCGGACGTGGCCGCAACAATCGGCGTCGGCGGTCTCGTCCGGATCAGCCAGTACTGATCGGCGGATCTCGGAGAGCAGGGGACAGCTCGCCGAAACGACGCTTGGCCGACAATGGGTCTTACGCCGCCGCGACGGGTATGGCTACCCTCAGAATGGGATCGCCGCCTCGGATCCGATGAGCGCCAGGAACGCCTCGAGCGTCTGGAGCCCGAGGTCCGCTTCCTTGCCGGTGCCGTGCTTGCGCGGCGAGACGCCCTTGCCCTCGACCTCCTTGTCGCCGACCACCAGCGCATAGGGAATCTTGGCGAGCTGCGCGTCGCGGATCATCGCGCCGAGCTTGCCGTGCGAGCGATCGATCTCCACGCGCAGCCCCGCCGCGAGCAGCTTCGCCTGCACCGCCTCCGCCCACGCGTGGTGGCGCTCGGCGACCGGCAGGATGCGGGCCTGCTCCGGCGCGAGCCAGACCGGGAAGTTTCCGGCGTAGTGCTCGATCAAGATCCCGATGAAGCGCTCGAACGAGCCGTAGATCGCGCGGTGGATCACGACCGGCCGGTGCTCGACGTTGTCCGGCCCGATGTAGCCGAGCCCGAACCGCTCCGGCGCGAGATAGTCGAGCTGGATCGTGCCGAGCTGCCACTTGCGGCCGATGCTGTCGGCGACGTCGAAGTCGATCTTCGGGCCGTAGAACGCGCCGTCGCCGGGCTTGAGCTCGTAGGCAAGCCCGGTCTCCACGAGGGCGGCCTGCAGCGCCGCCTCGGCCTTGTCCCACAGCGCGTCATCGCCCAGCTTGTTCGCCGGACGCGTCGCGAACTTGGCGGTGAAGGCGAGCCCGAACGCGCCGTAGACCTTCGCGATCAGCTGCGAGAGCCGCTTCACCTCCTCGGTGATCTGCGACTCCATCAGGTAGATGTGGGCGTCGTCCTGCTGGAACTGGCGCACACGCGTCAGGCCGGACAGCACGCCGGTCGCCTCGTTGCGGTGCAGGACATCTTGCGTGTGGAGCCGCAGCGGCAGCTCGCGATACGACCGCCGCTTCATCTCGTAGAACAGGTGGTGCGAGGGGCAGTTCATCGGCTTGAGCGAGAAGCTCGCGCGCTCGTCCTCGGGCAGCGCCGGATCCGCCTCCGGATCGAGGATGAGGAACATGTTCTCGCGGTACTTGCCCCAGTGCCCGCTCTTCTCCCACAGCATCTTGTTGTAGAGCAGCGGCGTCTTGATCTCGGCGTAGCCGTTGCTCAGGCACAGCTGGCGCATCGCGCGCGAAAGCGTCGTGAAGATCATCGTGCCGTTCGCGGTCCAGAACACCGCGCCGGGAGCCGCCGGATGGAACGCGAACAGATCGAGCTCCTTGCCGAGCTTCCTGTGGTCGCGCTTGCGGGCCTCCTCCTGCTGGTTCATCCACGCGTCGAGGTCCTTCTGGGTGAAGAACGCCGTGCCGTAGATGCGCTGCAGCTGCGCGTTGCGGTGATCGCCGCGCCAGTACGCGCCGGCCACCGAGAGCAGCTTGATCACGCCGACCCTGCCGGTCGACGGGCCGTGGGGGCCCAGGCAGAAGTCGACCCAGTCGCCGTGCGAGTACAAGGTGAGCGTCGTTGCGCCCTTCGCGAAGATGTCCTCGATGATCTCGAGCTTGAACTTCTCGCCGAGCTTGCCGAACAGCTCGAGCGCCTGGTCCTTCGTGACTTCCTGGCGGACGAACGGATGATCTTTCTTGATCTCCTCGTTCGCCGCCTTCTCGATCAGCTCGAGATCCTCGGGCGTGAACGGCTTGTCGCGCGCGAAGTCGTAGTAGAAGCCGTCCTCGGTGGTCGGGCCGATGGTGACCTGCGTGCCGGGGAACAGCTCCTGCACCACGCTGGCGACGATGTGCGCGGCGTCGTGGCGCACGAGGTCGAGCCCCTCCGGGGTCTTGTTCGTGAAGATCGCGAGCTGCGCCGGGCGGTCGAGCGTGCGCGACAGATCGACCTCGGCGCCGTCGAGCTTCGCGAACAGCGCGGCCTTCGCGAGGCCGGGGCCGATCTGCGTGCGGACGAAGTCGGCGATCGTCGTCCCGGCTGGCACCGACTTGGTGGCTCCATCGGGGAGGGTGATCGTGACGTCTTCGCTCATGGCCGCGAAGGATACCCGAAGCGGGCGGGGCGTGTCGGCGCGTGGACGAGATCGCTGCCTGATTCCCTCTGGTGGAGGCAGCCATCCACGCTTTTTCGCGCGAGCTGACCGGCCGCCGGCGTCGGTGAGCAGCTCTCCAGCGTATCTTCCTCGGGGATCCGAGCAAGGTGACGCCCTGACTGGGTAGCGAGGAGCAAGGATGGGGGCGTCTACGAACTTGTCGCCGACCTCGTAGAGCGCGCCACGCGATCCGGGAGGAGCTCGAGCGTAGCGCCACCCGACCGGTTCGAACGGGTGGCCCGGTAGGCGGCGCGTCCGCTAGACCTGCTCGGGGGTGCCAGGTGGTCACCCGTAGTAACTTTTTTGGGGTCGGGCCAGAAGATCCGGCGAATCGCTCGTTGTAGCCAGTGGGACTCGGTCGAAGCAATTTCTTGGGGGCGGCGTGACATGGGGCGAAACGGCCAGTCCCACGCGTGCTGGAGCTCGCTCTGCAGCCCGTCGCGCGCACCCTCGCACCAACCAGTTTTGTAGATTCGAGGAGAAGATCATGGCAATCACGATGCAAGGCGCATGGACCGTCACGGTCAAGGCGAAGAGTGCCAGCTTCGCCCAGCGCGTCGTCATCTCGCGCCCTGGGCAAGGCGATATCATCATCGCCGGCACCGTCGGCAACGCGACCTTTGTCACTGCCCCGCAGTGGTCGATCGACATCCAGAGCCAGGCGGGCTCCGGGCAACCCTGGCTGAGCTCGGCGCAGCGCATCACCAATCCAACCGCCTCCGCGGGCCTCCTGCACTTCGACATCAACTCCGACGACGGCGGCGGCGGCGACAAGGACTACAACGATCTCGTCGTCACCTGCAGCATGCCGCTGTCGGCGTCCGAGTTCGTAGTCTACGGTAGTGCCAAGACCTATTCGGGATCCTGCTACTGGAATCCTTGCTACCCCTGGTACTACGTGATCGAGACGCCCGCCGCGCTGCGCGAGGCGCTCAAGGTCCCCGATCTGCGCCGCATCATCGAGAAGCTCTATCCCGAGCGGGTTCTGCGGCGCCCGATTCCGGATCCCGGCCCCGAGTTCAAGCCGATCGTGCTCCCCAAGGCCGCGCCGGTCGCGAACAGCGGCCTGATTTTCCGCTCGGCCGGAATCCGCGCGCCGCTCCCCGACGCCGAGATCAAGAGCGAGAAGGACGTCCAGCGGTTCCAGCTCGCGGCGGCGAGCAGCCTGCGCGGCAGCGCCTCGGCGGTGACGTTCGATGGCTCGCCGATCGGCGCGAACTCGGCGCTGCTCGAGCGCTCCGAGGTGCTGAGCCTCGCCAAGCTCGCCGACCGCATCAAGATCTTCCCGACCTGCAATGTGCAAACCGCGCCCGGCCTGCTGCTGCGGTTCCAGGAATACGACCGCACCGACGCCGAGAAGGCCGGCGGCTCGTACACCGGCACCGGCTCGCGCGAGGACCTCGGCCTGGCTGCGACCGACGAGCTCGGCAACTACATCTTCCGGTTCAGCCGCTCGCCCCTCGACCTTGCCAGTGAGGCGCTCGACGTCGCCAGCGGCGAGACGCTCGCCACACAGATCTTCCCCGACGTCATCGTGCAGGCGCTCGGCTCGAACCTCGATGTCGAGTTCCAGACGGCGCCGTACTACAATATTCCCAACCTGATCCGGATCGACCTGTGCATGCCGTACGGCAGCGTGCACCCGAGCAATCCGAACTGCAGCTCGTTCGACCGCATCATCACCAAGATCGGCGACATCGTTGTGCTGCACTCGGCGATCGGCGGGTCGCCCAACCTGCTCACCGCCGACGGCCGCATCACGTGCCGCAACGTCAACGCGCCGCAGGTCGACTGCGCGGCGTGGCGGAACCAAGCCGCCGGCGGGCGCGTCGGGCTCAGCCTCTATGCCTGCATGACGTCTCCGCAGGTCGCGACCTACACGATTCGCTACAGCCTCAACAGCGTGTGGACCCCAGCGAGCTCGCAGTTCGTGCACCAGGCGCACGCGCTGATCCACGTGCCCGAGCTCGGAACACCCGGCTACCAGGGCACCAGCGTCGGCCCGACCAATCGCAACGTGCACCTCGACGGCGGCGGCCTCACGTCGTGCCCGACCTACGACAACCACGGTAACGATGCGCAGTGGATCGAGAACGACCTCAAGATGATACTCAACACCGCGCTGTATCGCGCGGCCGGCGATCCAGGCACCGTGTACTTCCGTATCCAGGGCTACGACGCGGCCGGCAACCTGGTGTCGGGCGTCGACGACACGATCCCGCTCTACATCGCCAACAAGCCCAGCACCGGGCAGATCATGGCCGTCGACCTGGGCACGCCGGCCGACGACGACTGCACGCTGCTCGATCTCCCCGACGGCTCGCCCAACGCGCCGTTGTTCGTCAAGTACAAGATCGAAAACCCCGACGGCTTCCTCAACAGCTGGGCGCTTGGCGTGACGCGTGGCAACAACCACTCCGTGGCAGTCACGGCCTCCGGCGTGGTTCCTGCCAGCTACCCGGCACCCGGGCTGGCCGATCCATGCCAGTTCCACGGCACACCGGACTTCGCGACCGACAGCGACGGCAACACCGTGACCCAGCTGGTGCCGACCACCGGCAACTGGCTCCCGGCTGGAAAGTCGTTCTGCGCGTTCGCCTTCACGCTGACCGCCACCGATCGGGTCACCGATGGTCGCAGCGCGTACCCGCAGACCGTGTTCTGGCAAGACCTCGTCGGCATCACCGAGTGACACGTGCCGCCGCCGTCCTACAGCCTCGTCCTCGGTATCCTCGCCGTCTGGCGCATCACCCACCTGCTGCAGGACGAGGATGGTCCGTGGAACGTCCTCGTCCGGCTCCGCCGCGCGCTCGGCCGCAGCTTTTGGGGCAGCTTGCTCGATTGCTTCTACTGCCTCAGCCTGTGGATTGCAGTGCCCCTCGCGCTGTGGCTGGGCACCAGTGTCGCGCAGCAGATCCTACTGTGGCCGGCACTGTCGGGCGCGGCAATCCTGCTCGAGCGGCTCACTGCTCGTCCAACAACACCGTACTGGAAAGAGGAAGCCCCCGATGTCTTGTTGCGGAAAGAATCGAGCGAGCCTTAGCACCACGTCGCCCCCGCGTGCTCCCGCGGCCCGCCCGCCGGCCGCGTCGGCGACCGCCACCCCCGCCGAGTTCGAGTACCTCGGCGGCAGCGTGCTCACCGTGATCGGTCAAGGCACCGGCACCCAGTATCGCTTCGTCGGTCACGGCGCCCGCGTTCGCGTCGACCCGCGCGATCGCCCATCGCTCGCCGCGGTCCCCCGCCTTCGCGATGTGACCGCGCGGAGGTAAGGCGCATGTCGACTCGATCTGGTGCCCGATGTCGGGGTATGAGCGGCCATGGATCTCGCATCGCAGCTCCGCGCCCTCGACGTGACGATCACCGAGGGTGATCTGGTCGCGCGCACGCCGATCGATGGAACGATCACCGCTCGCCTGCCGAGCCACGACGCCGCCGCGGCGGCCGCCGCGATCGGCCGCGCGCACGACGCGTTCCTCGTGTGGCGAGCCGTGCCGCCGCCCCGTCGTGGCGAGCTGGTGCGGTTGTTCGGCGAGGAGCTGCGCGCCGCGAAGCATGCGCTGGCGGCGCTCGTGACGATCGAGGCCGGCAAGATCGCCGCCGAGGCCAGCGGCGAGGTGCAGGAGATGATCGACATCTGCGACTTCGCGTGCGGGCTGTCGCGGCAGCTCTATGGCTTGACGATCGCGTCGGAGCGGCCGGGGCACCGGATGAGCGAGTCCTGGCATCCGCTGGGCGTCGTCGGCGTGATCAGCGCGTTCAACTTCCCGGTCGCTGTGTGGGCGTGGAACTTCGCGCTCGCGATCACGTGCGGCGACAGTGTCGTGTGGAAGCCGTCGGAGAAGACGCCGCTGACGGCGCTGGCGTGTCAGGCGGTGTTCCGTCGCGCCGTCGCGCGGTTCGCCAGCTCCGGGGCACCGGCGCCCGACGCGCTGTCGGAGCTCGTGCTCGGCGGTGGCGACGCCGGGGCCGCGCTCGTCGACGATCCGCGCGTCGCGTTGGTCAGCGCGACCGGCTCGACGCGGATGGGCCGCGCGGTCGCCCCCCGGGTTGCAGCGCGGTTCGGGCGCTGCCTGCTCGAGCTCGGCGGCAACAACGCGATGATCGTCGCGCCGTCAGCGGATCTCGAGCTCGCGACCCGCGCGATCCTGTTCTCGGCCGCGGGCACGTGTGGTCAACGCTGCACGACGCTGCGCCGCCTGATCGTCCACGAGTCGATCCGCGCCGAGCTCTCGGCACGTGTCGGCCGGGCCTACGACCAGATCCGCGTCGGCGATCCCCGCGTCGCGACGACGCTGGTTGGGCCGCTGATCGACGGGGATGCCTTCGAGGCGATGCAGCGCGCGCTAACCCGGGCGCGCGGCGAGGGCGGCGAGGTCTCGGGCGGCGCCCGCGTCGCGGTAGCCGGTTGCGACGGCGGGTCCTACGTCCGCCCGGCGCTCGTCCAGATGCCGGCGCAAACCCCGGTCGTCCGCGACGAGACGTTCGCGCCGATCCTCTACGTCGTTGGCTATCGCGAGCTCGAGGCCGCGATCGCCACGCACAACGATGTCCCGCAGGGGTTGTCGTCGTGCATCTTCACCAACGATCTGCGTGAGGCCGAACGCTTCCTATCGGCGACGGGGAGCGACTGCGGGATCGCGAACGTCAACATCGGGCCGAGCGGCGCCGAGATCGGCGGGGCGTTCGGTGGCGAGAAGGAGACCGGCGGCGGGCGCGAGTCCGGATCGGACGCGTGGAAGACCTACATGCGCCGCGCGACCAACACGGTGAACTATTCGCGCGAGCTCCCGCTGGCGCAGGGCATCACCTTCGGCTGAGCGCGAAACTACGACCGGAAACGCCGGCCTGCACATGGCAGCGGAATTTCGGCTTGCTCGATCAGACATGTTAGTGTAGATATGACACCAATAAGAATGTGCCATGTCGACGCGAATCTCCAAGTTCCTTTTGCTCGTCCTCCGCCACGAGCCTGACCGCATCGGCATCACGCTCGATGAGGCAGGCTGGACCGAGGTCGCCGCGCTCCTCGAGGCTACCACCGCCCACGATGTCATGATCACCCGCGACGAGCTCGCGCAGATCGTCGCCGCCTCCGACAAGCAACGCTTTGCGCTATCGCCGGATGGCACGCGCATCCGCGCCAACCAGGGCCACTCGGTCGCGGTCGATCTCGCGCTCGCGCCGGCCACGCCGCCGGCCGTGCTCTATCACGGCACCATCGGTCAGTTCGTCGGCAGCATCCGAGAGCAGGGCCTGATCAAGGGCGCGCGCCATCACGTCCACTTGTCGGCGGACACGGCCACGGCGATGAAGGTCGGCGGTCGTCGCGGCAAGCCGGTGATCCTGACCGTGCGCGCCGCGGACATGGCGACCGCCGGCCACACCTTCTTCCGTTCGGAAAACGGCGTGTGGCTCGTCGAGCACGTGCCGGCGCAGTTCATCGACTTCCGGCCAACCACTCGGCCGGCGGTGGCAACCGATCGATGAAGGTGATGATCGCGAAGACCTCGCTCGCGGCCTGCGAGGCCGGCTTCTACAACAACGCGCATGGCGCGCGTGTGGCCCTCGCCGGCGCGCTCGCCAGCGCGAAGGCCGGCACCGTGATGCACGTGCCCGGGCCGCTCGAGACCCGTGTGCCGCGGCTGATGACGATCACCGTCACCGGCGAGACGACGATCGACGCGCTCGTGCGCCTTTCGCCGAAGGGCGGCCACCTCGGCTGCCTCAACTTCGCCTCGGCCAAGAACCCGGGTGGCGGCTTCCTCGCCGGCGCGCAGGCGCAGGAAGAATCGCTCGCGCGCGCGAGCGGCCTGTACCCGTGCCAGACCTCGGTGCCCGAGTTCTACGAGGCCAACCGTGCGCATCGCTCGCCGATCTATCGCGACGCCGCGCTGTTCTCACCGCACGTGCCGTTCTTCCGCGACGATGACGGCGGATGGCTCGACGCCGCCGTGCTCGCCTCGGTGATCACGTGCCCGGCGCCGAACGCCTCGGCCCTGCGGCTTGGCGCGAAGGAAGAGCACGTCGAGGCAGCACGATACCTTCTGGCGCTCCTCGCACGGGCAGCGCGTGCGTTGCGGTATCGTGTGGCGCCTCGCAGTTCCGGCAAGCGGTCCTGCTGTTCCGGCCACCGGTGGCGGCACGCCAAGTACCACCGGAATTCTCGCAGTCGACCCCGGTTCCCGATTCCCGTCTTGGAGATCAAAACTCGAGAACGGGGACTCGCCCACCACGGCTCGCATTGCAGCCCGATACCCAGCTCCAAGCGACGCGCGCAGGCGGGGTCAAGGACGGGCGCAGCCCGCCGTGCGGCGCGAGCGAAGCAAGCGTCCTGGACGCCGCCAAGCACGCCGCTGTCTGCGAGGCATGGACTGCTCGACCGCAGTCACGCGCCACGACTCCCTTCGGGATGCTCGGTGGGGGCCTCGTGCTCATTCGACCCTTCGAGGAGATTCATGGGATGCGAGTCTCAAAGAGCGTGGTCTCCGACATTCCGATCCGATCGCGTCCTTGCCGATCTCGGAACGGAGCTCCACCAGAAGTCCGGCCTCTGAGGCGCCCTGACAGATCTCGGACTATACTTCCGCTCATGCGTGTCTTGCTCGATACGAATTGCGCGAACGTAAGAGGAGTAAGCCCGGACCTCAACATCATCGAGCGTTGGGGAACTGAGGGTCGTATCGATCTACGGGTCGCAGTGGCGTTTGAGCGCGAGGCCCGCCAATGGCGAGGTCCCCGGGGCGCCTCCGCCCAGGAACGTTCTGCGACCAGCCGCATTCGTAGCACAGATGCGTGCTGCCTACGGCTGGACGTGACTATGCCCGCACCCGATAGCACGCTGACCTCTGCTGCCACCATGCCTGCAACGATCAGCGCTTGGGTCAACTCGTGGCGAAACAGGGCGGAGCTACTGGTGACCGGGCTCGAGTTCGATGTGTAGAAGCCCTGCGACCACCAGGTCGGGTAGCTCGCAAGCTTGTGCATCGCACGCGCAGTCATGACTCGCGTCATTTGGCACCGCCGACAACTGGGTCAAGGTTCGTCGAGCGGCCGCAAGCGCTTTGTGCAGTTGCTCGGCGATCTCGAGTCGCATTCGCTGCTCGTGACCTGGTTGAAAGTCGATCCCGACCATTAGCTGTTTGAGAAGAACCGGTATGGTCGCCAGGACATGCAACGACTCGTCGATCGCT
>Ga0070689_100003395_pt1 | contig 10587 bp, 13 predicted proteins | sample KBSS23HmetaG_FD_64669 | JGI IMG/M metagenome (GOLD analysis project Ga0070689, IMG submission 64669) | Switchgrass rhizosphere microbial communities from Kellogg Biological Station, Michigan, USA - KBS S2-3H metaG | ecosystem: Host-associated > Plants > Roots > Rhizosphere ... | reverse complement strand
GCATCATCGAGGTTGTCCGCCGTCTGGAGAGCGAAGGCGAAATCGAACTCGACGGAGGTTCCAGGAACAATGAAGCCGCGGCGTGAAAACCTCCAGTTCGCGTTGCCTTTGCGGGACGTAAAACTCGCTCGCTCCGGCGACCGGGAGACGCTCCGCCAGCAGGATCTTGACGCCAGTTACGAGCGCGGACGCGTCGAAGGCGAACGACGCTTGAGCGAACAGTTAATCCAGCAGCGGGCTGAGCTGATGGAACTGCAGACGGGAGTGCTCTCCTCGCTCCAGCAATCGGTGCCTCAGGTTGTCCGGGAAACGGAACGCGCCCTGGTCGCTCTCGCCCTCGAAGCGGCGCAAAAGCTGGTGGCCGGTCTGCCTATTTCTCCAGAGATGATGGAAGGGGTGATTCACGAGGCGTGCGCCGCGGTCGAGGACACCGCGGACCTAAGCGTGTTGCTTCATGCTGATGATCTCGCACTGCTCGAACGGGCAAACTCGCCGGTCCTTTTGCCCAAGGGAGGGCATGAGCGGCTCCATTTTCAGTCATCCAGTCAGGTAACCCGAGGTGGCTGCATTGTGCAGACGCATTTTGGCGTGCTCGACGCGCGTCGCGCAACGAAGGCGGAGATGCTGGAGAAAACGCTGCTGCCATGAGCTCGAGGGATTTTGGATTTGCGATTTGCGATTTGCGATTGGTCGCCTTCGATGCACCTCGAGCTACATCGGCGCCTTTGCGTCGCTGTCCGCCTACCCATCGAACTGAGAAGGAGGGATCGAGAGTGAAGGCGGGGGATCAGAATTTCGAATTCCGAATTCCGAATTCCAAAATCGGACCAAGGGTGAGGGCAATGGTAGCAGACTTCGGAATTCGGAATTCGGAATTCGGACTTTCAACCTGAACCATGCTGGCAAGTCCTTCCATCGATCGCCTCGAGAATCTCACGCAGCGGATTCGCCAATCCCGCGTGATCGAAAATCGCGGCCGCGTCAGCCAGGTCATCGGCCTCGTCATCGAGTCCGAAGGCCCGCTCGTCGCCGTCGGGGAAGTCTGTCGCATCGAATCCGCCCGGCACGACGGCAGCACGCTGGCCGAGGTGGTCGGCTTCCGCAACAACCACGTCCTGCTGATGCCGCTCGGCGAGACCCACGGCATTCATCCAGGAAGCGAAGTAATCTCCCTCGGCCGCCCTTTGCAGGCGCCGGTGGGCGACGGGTTGATGGGCCGCGTGATCGACGGCCTTGGCCAGCCCCTGGATGATCGCGGTCCCATTGAAGCGCAGCACACTGTCGCGTTAAACCTCCTGCCCCCGCACCCCCTGAAACGAGCGCGCATCACGGCCCCGTTCTCCACGGGCATCAAGGCCATCGACACGTTCGTCCCGTGCGGACGCGGCCAGCGTCTGGGAATCTTCGCCGGCAGCGGCGTCGGCAAGTCGACGCTGCTGGGCATGATGGCCAGCCGGGCCGAGTCGGACGTCAATGTCATCGCCTTGATCGGCGAACGCGGTCGCGAGGTACGGGAATTCCTGGAGAAGGATCTGGATGAGGAAGGCCGCCGCCGCTCGATCGTCATCGTGGCCACTTCCAATCAACCCGCCCTGGCCCGCCTGCGCGGCGCGTTCCTGGCCACTTCGATTGCCGAGCATTTTCGCGATGCGGGGAAAAATGTTTTGTTGATGATGGACAGCGTTACCCGGTTCGCCATGGCCCAGCGGGAGATTGGGCTAACCGTGGGCGAACCTCCCGCGACGCGCGGGTATACGCCTTCCGTTTTTTCCCTGCTGCCGCAACTGCTCGAACGGGCGGGGACCGGGGAACGCGGCGCCATTACCGGTCTTTATACGGTGCTGGTGGAGGCAGACGACATGAACGACCCGATTGCCGACGCGGTTCGGTCGATTCTCGACGGGCATCTGGTGCTGACCCGGGAACTGGCCACTCAAAACCATTATCCGGCTATCGACGTGCTGGCCAGTGTCAGCCGGCTGGTCCGCGATCTGACAACCACCGAGCAGCAGGAGCTCGCGGGACGCGCGCGGGAACTGATGTCGATTCATCGGAAGAACCTCGATTTGATCAACATTGGCGCGTATCCGGCCGGCAGCAATGCGGTCATTGATCGCTCGATTCAACTTCACGAACCGATGAGCCAATTCCTGCGTCAAGGCATTCAGGAAGGCGTGCCGGCCGCGGAAAGCTGGAACCGACTGGCGCAAGTGCTCGCGCTTCCACCGATCGCCAGTGGCAAACCCAACGGGGCAACGCCGCCACCGCCGCCCAAACGCGCATGACGCCGCCTTGCCTCATTTCATTTTCGTCCGCCTGCTCCCTGTGTAACGGGATTGACGCGGCCATCCGGCCCGGAACATCCCGGCGGACACGAGCGGTGGACAGGGCCTGGCCAACGCTTTCGGGCGAACGTTCAGGATTGAACATTCAACATTCAACATTCAACGGGGGAGCGTATGAAACGATTTGAATTTCGACTGCAAGCGGTGCTGACGCTTCGCCAACGGGCTGAACAGGCGGCGATGGAAATTTTCGGCGCGGCCATTCGACGCCGGGAAGCGGCGGCGGCGCAATTGCAATACTATGAGATGCAGCTGAGCGAAACACGCCGCCAATGGCTGAACGAAATGGCGGATGGTTGTCCGGCCATTCGTGCCTCGCAGACGCTGGCGTTCTGTCATTCGATTGATGAACGCCGGATGCGGGCCGACCAGGAGTTGCAAGAAGCGGACCTGAATCTGGCTCAAGCGAGTCAGCGCATGGTGTTTGCCCGCCAACAGCGGGAAGCGGTGGAGAATTTGTTGCACCGCCAACGGGAGGCTCACGAACTGCAAGCACGCCTGGCCGAGCAGCGGCTCATCGATGATTTGGTGAACCGGCGGCCGCTGGTGTCGTCCGCTGGACTGTTGCAAAGGCCAACGTGGAATTGAGTGAGGACGTTGGACGCTGCCGAGCACGAACCAATCGCAAATCGGAAATCTAAAATCTAAAATCCCATGCAATTCCTGCAGTCCACCTTCTTCGCCTCGTTGCTGGGCTCACTCATCTTCCTGGGCACCTCCGCCCTGCTCACCATCAAAGGAGTCGCCTCCATCACCGTTCATGCCAATGAGGAAATCCACGGCCCCGTCCGCGACACCAAAGGACCTTCCTGGTCGTTCTTTAATCCGGAAATGGATCAGATCATTGCCGACCTTCGCATCGAAAAAGAAGCCATCGCCGCCAAGGAAAAGCAGCTCACCGAAATGGCCAATCGCGTCAAGGCTGAGAAAGCCGAATTGGATGAAGCCGTCCGCGGAATCAAACGCGTGCAGGAGATGGTTGACCGCAGCATCATTCAGATCAAGGAGGACGAAGCTGCCAACCTGAAGCGACTCGCCAAAATGTACGCCACCATGGAACCCCCCGGCGCCGCCCGCATCCTTCGGGAGATCGATGACGCCGTCATCGTAAAAATCCTGACGTTGATGAAGGAGCCGGAAACCGCCGCCATCCTCGAGGCTTTTGCCCGAACCGGTGATCCCGAAACCAAAAGGGCCGCGGCCATCGCCGAGACACTCCGCATCGTCGCCTCCAATAAACCCGCTAAACCATGAGTCCATCACACCTCTTTCTCCCCGAAAGCCAGCCCGCGGATCCGTCGCGATCCGTCGAAACACTACGGCCGAAGTCAGACGCGGTTCCCAGTCAGCACTTCTCCGACGTGATGAAGCGCACCACCGCCGCGAAGTCCAAGGAACCCAGTCGCCCGAAAGACTCCGACGGCGATTACGAATTCGACAGGGAGAGAAATGCTGCGAATTCCGACGTCGAAATCGCGGCCACCCCCCGGGAAGAAGCCAGGAACAACATCGTCCCCCTCTCCGCACCCATCGCTCCGGTTATTCCCCTGCCCCTTTCTCCCTCGGGACAAGGGATTTCACGTCGCGCCGGCGGCGATGCTGGTTCGTCGGATTTGGAATCGGCAAACGACGAGGATATTTCGGAATCAGGATCGGCGAACGGTTTGGACTTGCGGACCCTCGGACTCCAGTCGGTCAATCAACGCGAGAGCCTCGTCTTGAATCTGCGGGCGGCGATCTCGCGGCTGGAAGAGGCCGAAACGGAGGAGATGGGCGCCATAGCGTCGGACTCGAAAATCATCCCGTTCCCTGGCCAATCCATCCGCGACTCGAAGATAATCCCGGTCCAATTCAGCCCTGGCGCAGGGACTGCCGCCCTGGATCCGGCGTCGACAGCCTTGGAGTCACAATTGCCGTCAGACGGGCCGAACACGGAAAAAACTGCAGGGTTAACCCTCCAAATCGCAAAGCTGGAGCCCGTAACAGGGGATGCGTCGGATACCCCAAAAACCAACGCCAAAGCCCGCTTTTACGGGGACAGCGGCATGGGGGGGCCGAACGTTCCGGACCGTGGCACATCCACTGCTCGGAGGGAAAGGAATATGGATTCACGTTCGGCATCCGCACACTTCGACCCGCTGGGAAACGATGGCTCCCTTTCGGAGGATTCGAAGGACGCCACAGAGTTGCCGGCGTCTGGCCTACACGTCCCGCCCAGAGTTGTGTCGGGAGCGGAATGGCCATCGCCCGCGCCATGGAATGGAGTCAACAACGTTTCGTCCGAAGTCGCGACGCCGGCGTCCGTGGATGCCGCGGCAGCGGTGGAACGAATTTCCAAAATGGTGAACCGCGAGGTCACGCTCTTTCGGCAGCATACCTCCGACTTCATGTCGGTTGTGTTGCGGCCGGATGCGAACACCGAGTTGTTTCTGCATCTGAATCGTCGTGACGGCCAGATTGAAGCCAGCGTCCGGTGCGAGCGCGGCGATTTTCATCAGCTGAATGCACTGTGGTCGCAGCTACAGGAGGTCCTGGCGCAGCACAAGGTGCGATTGAACCCGCTGCAGGAATCGGCGGGCGACACCGGGTCCGGCTCGGGATCAGCCTTTCGCGACGCCAACGGATTTGGGTTTTCCAGCCGCGACGAATCGTCGCGTCATGCGCGTTCGGATGACGATTTCATGGATGAATGGCCTGCGCCTGCATCCCGAGACCAAGAACCGGCTCATGTGCGAAGCCGACGGGAATCCGGGCACCGCCTCTCCACCAGTCGCCCAGGCTGGGAAACCTGGGCTTGATTTTATGCCAACCATCGATCCAACACCGCCGGTCACCTACTTCGGAGAGAAAGTTGGCACGGAAGCCCGTCTGCCGGTGCAGTCCCTCGACCAGAAGGACTTTTTAAAACTGCTCGTGGCGCAGATGACCAGTCAGGACCCGCTGAATCCGAAGTCGGAGATTGAGATGATCCCGCAGCTGGTGTCGTTCAGCACGCTGGCCCAGTCGCAATCCATGCAGCAGGACATTGCCAGCCTGCGCTCGCAGCAGCAGGTGCTGCAGGCCAATTCACTTTTAGGACGCACGGTGCAACTCACGGAAGGATCCGGGCAAACGATCGCCGGAGTGGTCGACGCCGTGTTCATGCAGGAAGGGACGCCAAAACTAGTGGTCAACGGGGCGACCTACGATCTGAGCCAGTTGCTCAGCATCATGCCGACGGCGGCGGCCGCCAGCCCATAACTCAAACTCAAAAAATGCTACGTTCCTTAACCTCCGCCATCAGCGGACTGCAAAACTTTCAACAGCGACTGGACGTCATCGGCAACAATATTGCCAATGTCAGCACCACCGCCTTCAAATCGGCCCGCGTCGGCTTCGCTGATGCCTTTAACCAGACGCTCCGCAGTTCCAGCGCCGGGACCGCCGGCTCGGCTGGAACCTCCGCCATGCAAATCGGACTCGGCACCAGCATTCAGACCATCAACAATCTCTTCACCCAGGGCGCGCTGGCCCGCACTGCCATCACCACGGATCTCGCCGTGGCGGGCAATGGTTTCTTCGTGGTCCGCGATCCCGTCAATGGAGAAACGTTTGTCACTCGTGCCGGTGACTTCCGGGTCGATGAAAACGGCTATCTGGTCAGCAACACCGGGCTTCGCGTGCAGGGTTACTCCGACGCGGCCTTAACCACCATCGGCGACATTCGCATCGACGCGACGGGCATGCCGGCCACCTCGGATCCGAACGCCACCGTCGTGAGTTTCGCCATCGATCGGGAGGGCAAGGTGAACGTGAACCTGTCGGACAGCTCCCAGTTCGTTCGCGGCCAGATTCTCCTGCAAAACTTCTCGGATCCGCAGGGTCTGACGAAGGAGGGCAACAATCTTTACTCGTCGCTTGGGGCCGCAGGGCCTTTGGGAGGCGCCGCCAGCCCAACCCCTGCTCCACCAGGAACCAACGGCCTGGGCCAGATTGAGTCGGGAGCGCTGGAGCTTTCCAATGTCGATCTCGCCAACGAGTTCACCGCCCTGATCACCACGCAACGCGGTTATCAGGCCAACGCCCGGGTCATTACGACCAGCGACGAAATACTGCAGGAACTGGTGAACTTGAAACGTTAGGCAAATCCACCGCCCGCACGGATTCCCACGCACCCTATGTCCGCGACAGAAGCCAAAGCCAAGAGCGAAGTTGAAGCGAAGACGCCAGCCAAGGATGCGGCCGTCGACGGAGGCAAAGGCGGCGCCCTGAAAAACTGGCTGCCGCTCATCGTCACCGTCGTCCTTATGCCGGTCCTCGCCTTCGCCACGACAAACTTCCTCATTCTTCCCAAAATCGTCCATGCCCGCGGCGGCGAACCCGAGGAAACCGGGGCGGCCGACGGCGAATCGATCAATAAGGAGGAAGGCGGACACGGGGAAAAGAAGGAATCGGGCGGACATGGCGAGAAGAAGGAGGAAGGCAGGAAGGAGGGCAAAGGGCCTCATGGGACAGCCGGGAAGAAGCGCCAGAACTACCAAGTCTCCAAGGTCATTGTGAACGTCGCGGGCAGCATGGGCTCCCGCTATTTGATGACCAGCTTCACCCTGGTGGGAAGCCAGGCGGATTTTAAGGACGTGCTCGACGAGAACAAGGATCAGTTGCTCGATCTGGCGAACACCTCCCTGGCCAGCAAAAGCATCAGCGATCTCGAAAAACCCGGAGCCCGAAACCAGATTCGCGCCGAGCTCATCTCTATTTTCAACAACGCGCTCGGCGGAAGCTACGTGCAGGAGATTTTCTTCACGGAGTTTGCCATCCAGTAGGAGGAGCGCGATGCCAGCCGAGAACGAACCACCAGCTGGTGAGGTCCTGTCGCAATCCGAGGTCGAACGCCTGCTGGCCCAGGCCGCGGAACAACCGAACACCGGCAACGTCGTCCAGGAGGGCGAGAGCCGCGAGAAGAGGGACAAGGAGAGCATCCAGCCCTACGACTTCCGGCATCCGGTTTTCCTTTCGCCCGCTGAGTTGCGGCGGCTGCGCATCCGGCACGAGGAATTCATCCGCGCCCTGGCCGCGCGGCTTTCCATCTATCTACGCCTGGAATTCTCCCTGCAGATCTCGAAGCTGCAAACGATCACGTTTCGGAAATTCTGCGAATCACTGCCCAATCCCACCCATCTCTCCCTTTTCAAGGTCGACCCCTTGCGTGGCATTGGGATCCTCGAGATTCACCCACGCCTGGGGTTGACCATCGTTGACCGCCTGCTGGGCGGACCGGCCAAGTCCATCACGGCCGATCACGACTTCAGCGAAATTGAGATGGCGCTGCTGGACCAGGCGGTTCAAGTCGTCCTGGCGGAATGGTGCAATCATTGGGCGTCGATCCAGGAGGTGCGGCCGACCCTTCTGGGCCACGAAAATAATGGGCAGTTTCTCCAGACAGCCCCGCACGACACGATAATGCTCGTCCTGGCCATGGAGGCGAAGATTGGCGACTGCGTGGAACAGATGCAGGTGGCGCTGCCCTGTTTTACACTCGAACCGATCATTCGAAAGCTCGGTCAATTCACCGAAACCGCGATCGAAGAGTCGACCGTGCCGGCCACCACTCCGAAATGGAACAGGCGATTCGATGAAGTGCCCGTGCCCGTCACGGCGATTTGGGATGACCTCGAGCTGACGGCGCGCCAGGTGGCCAATCTGCGCGAAGGCGACATCCTGCCGCTCGACGCCGCCAGTCCACGCCAGATCAAGCTTCGTTTGGCGGAGATGCCCAAGTTTCAGGGACGCCTCGGAACCTCCAATGGCAAATGGGCCGTGGCGGTCACCGATGTCCTTCGCAGCGATTTGTAAATGATCTGATCCTACGTATGGCAGCACCCAATCCAGGCACCGACGTTCCGCCCGCCAATCTCGAAGTCATCCTCGATGTCCCCGTGAAGGTCACGGTCGAACTTGGCTCGTGCCAGATGCCGATGCGCGAAGTTCTTCAACTCGCCTCCGGCTCGGTTGTGCAGCTGGACAAGATCGCGGAAGCACCCGTCGATCTCTACGTAAACCAGAAACGGATCGCTCATGGCGAGGTCGTAGTCGTCGAGGATCGGCTCGGCATCAAGATTACAAAAGTGCTCGGCGCGCAATCGCCCTAAGCCATCGATCCTGGCCCAATGATTCATGAGCTGGAAACCCACACCGAACAATGAAGCGAGCCGCGTCCATCGCGGGACGGCCCGGGCCGTCGCGCTTCATCGGTCGCCGCCAATCCAAACACCTCCCCTTCCACGTTCTTGGTATCTGTATTTCTTAGTCGCGCTCGGCTGCCTTTGTTCAGCTGACAGTCAAGGGGCCTCGCTGCTCTCCACCAACGTCCCGTCCCTGTTGCCGCCGCCACTTCCGGACGCCGGATTTTCCGTCATTCGTGTGTTTGGCGCGTTAACCCTGGTCATAGCCCTCTTCCTGGCCGGCGTGTGGATCTTCAAGAACTGGCATCGCGTCGGAGTTCGTGGGCGGCTGCAAAACTTGCAGGTTTTGGAATCGCGCTCGCTGGGAGGCCGGCACGCGCTCTATGTCGTCGGTTATCAAGGCCAGCGGCTGTTGCTTTCCGCATCGCCCAACGGAGTCTCGCTCCTCAGTCATCTGCCGGCTGCCGAAGCCGAACCGGTCGCCAGCCCTGGTCCAGAGAAGGGGGGAAATCAGAATTTCGTTCACGCATTGCAACAGGCATTGCAACAGAAGTCTTGATGCGCAGATGAGATTCTCGATTTTCGATATTCGTTTTACCAGCAGCCGGCTGGCCGGGGGCGCGATCGAGGAAGTCTCCTCGCTGGAAGACGCCTATCCCGAAATCTCCGTGCCGCCGGGAGGCAATCCGGGAAGGCGTTTCCTGCGCTCCGGTATTCTTTCGCTGGTCGTGAAGCTCCTGCTGTTGCTCCTCATCCTGCTTTTCACCACGGCCCTGCAAGGGCAAACCGTGATTCCCACGTCCTTCCCCGCGCCCGGCCCGGGTTCGGGCTCGCTGCCCATCACCGTGAACATCGGAACGGACAGCTTGAGCAAGCCCCAGGACGTGGACGTGGCGGTCCGCATTCTCTTCGCCATCACGCTGCTCACGCTGGCGCCGTCCATCATTCTCCTGATGACCTGCTTCATGCGGATAGCCATCGTGCTGTCATTTGTCCGCACGGCCCTGTCATTGCAGTCCACTCCGTCGAATCAAATCGTGATCGGGCTTTCGCTCTTCCTCACATTTTTCATCATGGCTCCAACTTGGTCGCGCATCGATGACGAAGCCATTATGCCGTATCGCTCGCAAACGATCAGCGGGGCGGAGGCACTCGAACGCGCGTCCGTTCCCATTCGCGCGTTCATGTTGAAACAGACGCGTCCGAAGGACGTGGAGTTGTTTGTTGCGCTGGCCAAGCTGGGTCCGACATCGCCCGAGCAACTGCCGCTGAAAGTTGTCATTCCGGGATTTATCATCAGCGAGCTGCGCACGGCGTTTCAGATGGGGTTCCTCCTTTTCATCCCATTCATCCTGATCGATCTGGTGGTGGCCACGGTGTTGATGAGCATGGGCATGATGATGATGCCGCCCGTCACTGTTTCATTGCCGTTGAAGATTCTCCTCTTTGTCCTGGTGGACGGCTGGAACCTCATCGTGCGGTCGGTGGTGCTTAGCTTCGGCGGATGAGAAACGAAACTTGCAGCAACCGTCCGGACCGCGGCTCTGTGAGCCGCAGCGCGCCCGAACTTCACGCCGCGTTAGGCCAACCCGAACGAGCCCGGCCCATCGTCCCCGCTGCGGGTCGCAGACCCGCGGTCCGCTCCATTGCTGACTTATGAATCCAGAACTCGCGGTTCAATTGATCAAGGACATGATGTTTCAGGCCGTTTCCCTGGCGGCGCCCGTCCTTCTCACCGGCATGGTCGTCGGGCTGATCGTCAGCCTGTTCCAGGCGGTGACGACGATTCATGAACAAACCCTGAGCTTCGTGCCCAAGGCTCTGGCCGTGGTGGGAATTCTCGTGCTGTTGCTGCCCTGGATGCTGCGGTCCTTAATGGAGTTCATCACGGCGTTCATCGAACGGATGCCGCAAATGGTGAATTGAGAACAGCGCGCCCTCCCGGCGCACGAAACGTTTGTGCCTGACCTGTTCAATTGGCTGTTGGTGTTCCTGCGCGCGTCCGCCCTGCTGGCGGTCTTTCCGCTCTTTGCCTACAGCAATGTGCCCCGGCCCGTTCGGATCGCGCTCGGTGCCAT
>Ga0070689_100003390_pt1 | contig 10592 bp, 10 predicted proteins | sample KBSS23HmetaG_FD_64669 | JGI IMG/M metagenome (GOLD analysis project Ga0070689, IMG submission 64669) | Switchgrass rhizosphere microbial communities from Kellogg Biological Station, Michigan, USA - KBS S2-3H metaG | ecosystem: Host-associated > Plants > Roots > Rhizosphere ... | reverse complement strand
GGCGCCATCGATGCGCGCGGGCGCGCGGTCAGCGGCGAACGCTTCGCGACGATGCGCCTCGCGTTCGAGCAGGCCGGGCTGCACGACGGCGACATGCGCGAGTACGTGGTGCTGGCGCTGCGCGCGCTCGACGCCGGCGACCCCGGGGCCGCAGCGCTCGCCGCCAACGCCGCCGCGCGGCGCGAACGCAAAATGCCCGCCTGGCAGTGGTCGCTGCTGGCCCCGTTCGCCGAGCGCCTGCGCGCCGTCACCGAATGGCGCGCCCTGCTGCCTGACTGATCACTTGCCCGGCGGCGTCGCGGCGGCGCCGGCGGTCGCGGGCTTGCCGCGCAGATCGTCGAGGTCGCCGCCGGCGTCGGCCGCGATGACGAAGTCGTCGAACGGCCGGCGCGGCAGCACGGCGACGTCCTTGGGCAGCACCGCGGCTGCGTGCGTCTGCAGCAGGAAGCCGAGGTAGGCCATGCCGAGCCGCGTCGCGTGCAGCTTGTCGCCCTGCATCAGCCCGCCCGGTTGGACCTGCAGCGGTCCCGCAGCGAGCGGCAGCGCGATGCCCTTGCCCTTCATGTCGGCGACGAGTTCGCGCAGCGGGAACACGCGGACCCGCGGCCGCGCCCTGGCCCAGTCGGCCAGCACCGTGTTCAGCTGCTCGAGGATCGCGACCGGCGGGATCTGCCGCGGACTGATCATGCGCGCGGCGGCACCGTGCACGTCCGGCAGGTCGCCGACGACGATCGGACACGGCAGGCGGTCGAGCAGCGCGAGGCCGTGTTCGAAACGCGCCTTGCGCGCCGCGGCCTCGCCGTCCGGCGTGGCGTCGACGTAGCCGTAGCCGTACCAAAAAAGAAAGTCGACCGCGACGACGAGGTCGGGCGGGTTCTTGACGGCGCGCTCGATCTGCGCCGAGCCGCGGCCCTCGGCGTCGGTGAACATCAACAGGTCGGCGCGGCTCTGGACCTTGGCGTCGATGCCGTCGAGCCAGCCGCGCACGACCTTCTGCAGCGGCACGGTCCGGTTGTCGGCGCTGCCACCGGTCATCGGCCCGTCGGTGAACCCGGCGCTGACGCTGGCGCCGATGATCTCGACCCGCAGCGGCCGGGCCGCTTCTCCCGATGCGACGCTCGGCGTCTGCGCCCATGCCAGCGACGCGACGAACGTCACGAACGCGAGGAACCGGCAGCTCGAAGCATGTGCACGCATGACCGCAATGTATCCTGGCTCACCGCCATGTTCCGCAACCGCTCGGTCTCGCTGGTGGTCCCTGCCTACAACGAGGAAGAGACCATCGGTGCGGTGGTCGACGAGTTCCGCGGCGAGCAGCTCATCGACGAGATCGTCGTCGTCGACAACAATTGCCGCGACCGCACCGCCGCGATCGCGACCGAGCACGGCGCGCGCGTCGTCGCCGAGAAACGGCCGGGCTACGGCGCCGCGCTGATGGCCGGCATGCAGGCCGCGCGCGGCGAGATCCTGGTGCTGGTCGAGGCCGACGGCAGCTTCCGCGCGCGCGACGTCGTCAAGCTCCTCGTCTACCTGGAGGACGCCGGCATGGTGATGGGCACGCGCACGACGCGGCAGATGCTCGAGCAGGGCGCGAACATGCGCTTCTTCCTGCGCTGGGGCAACGTGTTCATGGCCAAGTTCATCGAGCTGTGCTGGCTGCGGCCCGCCGAGCCACGCTTCACGGACGTCGGCTGCACGTTCCGCGCGCTGACGCGCGGCACCTTCGATCGCATCGCGCCGCTGCTGCGCGAGACCGGGCCCGCGTTCTCGCCCGAGATGATGTGCGCGGCGCTGCAGGCGCGCTGCCGCGTCATCGAGGTGCCGGTCACCTACAGCAAGCGCATCGGCGGCGAATCCAAGCACTCGGACACGCTGCTGCGACAGGCGCGCACCGCGTGGCTGATGTTCAAGACCATCTGCCGGAAGCGCTTCCTCGAGCGCAGCCGGCCGCTGCGCGCCGCCGACTCGACGGAGCCGGCAGCCGGCCGGTAAGGAGTCAGAGCCACGAGATCCCAGGCGCATCGCAGCCGCCCCTCGGCGCATCTCGCGACGGGAGAGCCTCGCCGAATCACCTGGATTCGCCTGCGTTCCCCCGCCGCAATCTGCATCCAAGCTGCGACCGCCCTGCAACCTTCTCTCCCGTCGCTCGGACTCCTAGACTCGCGCCGCACCGCCGACCCGATCCCATGAAGAAGCACATCGTGATCCTCGGTGGCGGACTCGCCGGCCTGTCGTGCGGCTACGAGCTACAGAAGGCGGGCCATCGCGTCACGGTGCTCGAACGCGAGCCGCACGTCGGCGGCATGGCGTCGTCGTTCGTCGAGGACGGCGCCGAGTACTGGACCTACGACTTCGGGCCGCACCGCTTCCACAGCAAGGACGAGAACCTGATCGGGCACGTGCACGAGGTGCTCGGCGACAACGTGGTGATGGCGCACCGCAAGTCGCGCATCTACCTGTTCGGCCAGCTGATCGAGTACCCGCTCGTCGCCGGCGACGTGCTGCGCAAGATGCCGAAGCTGATGATGCTGCGCGCGCTGCTCGACTACGCGTGGGTGCGCGTGCAGGACCGCGTGTTCCGCAAGGACTTCAACGGCGACCGCGACTTCGAGAGCTGGGTCACGCGCCGCTACGGCCGCACGCTCTATCGCATCTTCTTCGGCGAGTACACCGAGAAGACCTGGGGCATCCCGCCGAGTACGATCTCGGCGACGTGGGCGAGCCAGCGCATCACGCTGCTGAACCTGTGGGACACGATCAAGAAGACGCTGCGCCCGCCGTCGACGAAGGAGGGACCGCGCACGCTGGTCAAGGAGTTCATCTACCCGAAGTTCGGCGGCATCGGCGAACTCGCGCGCGGCTACGCGCGCCGCATCGAGGAGATGGGCGGCACCGTGCTCGTCAACGCGCCGGCCGTGCGCGTCTTCCGCGAGGGCGACCACGTCACCGGCGTCGAGTTCGGCAAGCACCAGCGCGAGGTGCTGACCGGCGACACCTACGTGAACACGATCCCGGTCGGCTCGCTGGCCAAGGCGCTGCAGCCGAAGGCGCCGCCCGAGGTGCTGCAGGCCGCCGACGTGCTCAAGCACGTCTCGATCGTGTTCGTCTACCTCAAGCTGAACCGGCCATCGGTGACCGACGACAGCTGGGTCTACCTGCCCGAGAAGCGGCTCAAGGTGCACCGCATCTCGGAGTTCCGCAACTTCAGCCCGCACTGCGCGCCGGCCGGCAAGACGCTGGTCTGCTGCGAGATCACCTGCAAGCGCGGCGACGAGACCTGGCGCGCGTCGAAGGACGAACTCACGCGCATCGCCGAGCAGGACCTGCTGACGGTCGGCCTGATCGGCAAGGGCGAGGTGCTCGGCTCGGTCATCAAGAAGATCCCGTACGCGTACCCGCTCTACGAGGTCGGCTACGAGCGCCACCTCGAACCGATGATGCAGTTCGTGCGCTCGCTGCACAACCTGCACACGACCGGCCGCCAGGGCGCCTACCGCTACAACAACATGGACCAGTCGGTCGAGATGGGACGCAAGCTCGCCTGGCAGCTGGCGACGGGCGACGAGACCGGCTTCGGCGACGTCGCGACCGGCAAGGAGTACTTCGGCTGATGGCGGGACCGGCGCCGGGAGCGGCCGTGGCCCTGCCCGACGCGGCAGCGGTCACGCGCTGCCAGCTGTGCGCCAGCGAGCAGCGGCGCACGCGCTTCCGCGACGATCCGTTCACGGTGGTCGAGTGCGAGCGCTGCGGCCTGGTCTGGGTCACGCCGCGCATGAGCGGCGACGCGTTGGCGAAGGTCTACGGCGAAGGCTACTGGAAGAGCGACGACCCGAAGAACCGCGGCTACGCCGACTACGAGCGCGAGGCGTCGCTGTACCTGAAGACGTTCCGCCGCCGGCTGCGCTTCGTGCGACGCCACGTGCGGCCCGGCGCGCGCGTGCTCGACGTCGGTTGCGCGGCCGGCTACTTCCTGCAGGTCATGCGCGACGCCGGCCACGAGGTGCTCGGCATCGAGCCGTCGGCGGCGATCGCGCGCACGGCGCAGCAGCAGCTCGGCAGCGCGCGCGTGCACGTCGGCACGCTCGACGGCGCGCCGCCGGAACTGGGCTTCCGCGACGGCTCGTTCGACCTGGTGACGCTGTGGGACGTCATCGAGCACATCCCCGACCCGCAGGCGACACTGCGGCGCGCCGCCGCGCTGCTGGCACCGGGCGGGCGCCTGTTGCTCGAGACGCAGAACATCGCGAGCCGCTGGGCACGCCTGCTGGGCCGCCGCTGGCACCACTACAAGCACGCCGAGCACCTCTACCACTTCACGCCGGCGACGATCGCGCGCCTGCTCGGCGACTGCGGCTTCGCGGTGCGCCACTGCAGCCCCGCGTACGCCGGCAAGTACGTGTCGTTCGCGTTCATCGCCGAGCGCGCGGGCCGACTCGGCCGCATCGCCGGCGCGCTCGCGCGCCCGCTGCGCCTGCTCGCCGGCTGCCACGTCTACGTCAACCCGCGCGACGAGATGATCGTCGTCGCCGAGCCGGTGCGCGCCAGCTGACAGCGATGGAGCGCATCGCGTACGAACGGTTCGCCCTGCTCGAGGACACGCACTTCTGGTTCGTGGGCCGGCGCGCGATCTTCTTCGACCTGCTGGACCGCGAACTCGCGGGCCGCGACGGCCTGCAGGTGCTCGAGATCGGTTGCGGCGCCGGCGGCATGCTGGGCCCGCTGCGGCGCTACGGCCGCGTGCACGGCATGGACGTCGACCGCGAGTACCTCGGCTTCTGCCGGCGGCGCGGCTTCACCGACCTGCTGTGCGGCTCCGGCCACGACCTGCCGTTCCGCGACCAGAGCTTCGACGTCATCGCGCTGTTCGACACGCTCGAGCACATCCCCGACGAGCACCGCGCGCTGACCGAGGTCCGGCGCGTGCTGAAGCCCGGCGGCACGGTGTTCGTGTCGGCGCCCGCCTACGAGTGGCTGTGGTCGAACAACGACGACATCGCGCACCACCAGCGTCGCTACACGCGCACGCGGATGGCTCGCGCGCTGCGGCAGGCCGGCCTCGTGGTCAGGCGCACGACCTACTTCAACACGGTGCTGCTGCCGCTGATCGTGCCGTCGATCTTCTGGCAGAAGCTGATGGGGCGGCTCGGCCGCCTGCCCGAGGGCTTCAACAACACGACCGTGCGCGTGCCGCGGCCATTGAACTGGCTGTTCACCAGGATCATGGCGGGCGAACGCCTGCTGCTGCGGCGCGTCAGCCTGCCGCTCGGCCACAGCCTGATCGCGATCGCCGGCCGCGCCTGACGCCGCTGCGGGCACGCTGCTGCACCCGCGCGACGACTCACTTCCCCTTCCCCGGCTTGACGCCGTCGTCGCTGTCGTCGACCTGGCGACCGGCGGGGTCGAGGTACTTGAAGCGCTCATGCAGCGCCTTCAGCGAGAACGACTGGCGGATCGCCTGTTGGATGCGCGCGGCGGGGAAGCGCGTCTTCGTCATCACGAACTCGCGGCGCGTCACGTCCGCGGCGGTCAGCGGCTCGACCTTGTCGCAGTTCGCGAACTGGTAGCGGCGCTCGGTGGTGTCCTCGACGACCGTCGTCGACTCGCCCGCCTTCAGCTGGTTGACGAGCGAGCCCCACAGGAACACGACCGTGCGCTCGAAGCGGTCCTTGAACAGCGGTTCCTGCTGCAGGTCGCGCCGGTACGGCGGGAGGGTGGCGACCGTGAAGCCGGCGGCGGTGGCCGCCGCCTCGAGCACTTCACCGTACTTCTTCTTCGCCTCCGTCTTGGTCTCGTCGTCGAACTTGGTCTTCACCTCGTCAGCGATCGACTTGACCTTGTTGTCGCGGTCGGCGAGTTCCTTCTCGAGCGCGTCCTTCTTGCCCTGCCAGGCCTTGCGCGCCAGCCCGTCCGGCAGATGGCCGAGTTCCGTGTTCGCCTTCGCGAGGTCGTCGGTGACCTTCTTCTCCCACTCGGCGACGAGGCGGGCCTGCTCCGGGTCCCGCTTGGCGTCGATCTCGGCGACCTTCTCGGGGATCTTCTCCTTCGCGAGGCGCAGCAGTTCGTCCTCGAACTGCTTCTTCTTGTCGTCGCCGGTCTTCTTGGCCTGCTCCTCGAAGTACTTGTCCTCGACGTGGGCCTTGATCTCGTCCCACGGCTTCATCGGCCGCACCTCGACGTCGCGCACCTGCAGCAGGAACGCGCCATTCTGCGCGCGCGCCGGAATGCCGCCGAGGTCGCCGATGCCGCGCAGCGACGTCGCCAGCTCGGGCACCTTCCACTCGCCGAGCTCGACTGCCGCGAGGTCCTTCAGCGCCTTGGCGTTCTTGAGGTCGCCTGCCGTCGTCGGCTTGCCGTCGGCGCCGTACTCGCGCGGCGTGCCGACCTCGCGCAGTTCGAAGCCCTTCTTGTCCTTGGTCAGCTCGGCGAACTTGGCGCGGAAATCGAACGCCTTGCGCGCGTCGTCGACCGCCTGGGTGTCGGTCTTCTGCTTGTTCTCCAGCGCTTCCTTGGCCTCCTTGGCCTGCCGCGTCTTCTCGGCGAGGTCCTTGTCTTCGGGGGCCGCGTCGCTCGCCTTCTTGGCCTCTTCGTAGACCTTGGTCCGATCCTGCACGTCGCTGGCCGTCGTCTGCAACGTCGCGTAGAGCGGCTTCAGCTGCTCGCTCTGCGCCTCGCGGGTCTTCGCGAGCAGCTTGTTCAGCACCTCGTCGACCTGCGCGAGCGTCTTCAGCTGGGCCACGACCTCGGGGTCGTCGGCGGGCTTCGGCTTGCCCTTGTCGTCCTTGAAGCGGTCGGCCTCCTGCTTGTAGAGGCGCTTCTGCTGCTCGTCGCCGAACGCGAACGCCGCCAGCTCGTCCTTCCACTGCTCGGGATCGAACTCCTTGAAGCGCGCGATGCCGAGCACCAGCGCGACCTTGTTGGTGTCGAACACCTCGAGCCGCTGCTTCTCGGCATCCTCCTTCTTGTCCATCCACTCGCGGATGCTCTGCTCGGTGACGTCGCCCTTCTGCTTGAGCTGCGCCTCGAGCGCCTTCATGTCGAACGTCGCGACGCGCAGCGTCAGCTTCTGCGCGTCGTCGGCGTCGAGCAGCTGGCGCATCAGCGCCGCGTCGCCGGTGTCGACGCCGAGCGAGTTCAACTTGACGAAGTTGCCGACCAGCATGGCCTCGCGGACGACTTCGCGGTACTCGGCCAGCGAGTTGAGCCCGCGCTGCAGCGCGACGCGCGTCGGCGTCTCGTTCGACTTGAGCTGGTTGTTGATCGTGCGCACCAGCCAGTCGATCGCGACGTCGACCTCGGTCATCGACACGTCGAGGCCGGTCGTCAGCGCGGCGCGGCGCAGGATCGCCAGCCGCGTCGCCAGGTCCGAGCCCTCGAACGACGTCATCGACGGCGGCAGCACGTCGGGTGGCAGCGCGGCGACGTTGCGCGCGATCAGGCCGCCCATCTGCATGTCCTCGATCGTGACCTCGACGCGACGGCCGCCGACATCGATCGTCGGCTGCGGCCCAGTGGGGCCGCCGGTCAGGCTGTGCACCCACGAGGTCATCGCGCCCGTGATCGAGAACGTGATCAGCGCGAAGATGCCGGCCGTGTAGAGGATCAGCTTCTGGTACTTGCGGAAGAAGCCGAACGCGCCGGTGAACTCGTCGTGATGCTCGGGCTTCGGCGGCTCGATCGGCGGCTTGGCAGTGGTCGTCGACATTGGCTCAGTGATCGGTTCTGGAGGCTACCGGTTGGGTTGCGAGGCATCGACGGCGTCGAGCGCGATGGCCTCCGAGGTCAGGAGAATCGGGATCCCGTCCTGGATCGGATAGACGACCCGCTCGCCCTCGGGCTGCAGGCCGGCGACCAGCGGCTGCGACACCTCGGCGCCGCCACGGTTGCGCACGCCGCCGCGCTGGATCCGCGCGTTCAGCGCCGCCAGGTCGGCCGCGGACGCTTCGCGCAGCGGCCGGCGCGTGGCCGGGCAGGCGAGGATGCGCAGGAAGTCTGGTTCGATGGCCATGAGGTCGGTTGGTGAGGGCGGCAGGGCTCGAACCTGCGACCTACGGCTTAAAAGGCCGCTGCTCTACCGGCTGAGCTACGCCCCCCTCACTGGTTCGAAGGGGCCCTCCCGATGGAAGGGGCAAGGATGAAACCCCTTCGCGCGCGCACGCGCAAGGGCTCGCAGCCCTGCCGCGGCCGGACTCCCGCCGCGCAGGCTCCGGTTGCGGCCGGTCTCCCGCCACGCGGGCGCCTGCTGCAGGCCAAGGGCCGCCGCACGGCGCGGCCGGCATCACTCCTCGAGGATCTCCTTCTGCTTGTGCTTCAGCACCTCGTCCATGCGGGTCTCGGCGGCCTTCATCTCGGCGTCGACCTTCTCGTGCAGTTTCTTGCTCTGGTCCTCGGTCAGCTTGCCGTCCTTCTTGGCCTGGTCGGCGTGCTTGTTGGCCTCGCGGCGCTCGTTGCGCAGCGCGACGCGGTTCTGCTCGACGAGGTCCTTGACCTTGACCGCGAGCTTCTGGCGCTGCTCGCCCGACAGCGGCGGCAGCTGGAGGCGCAGCACCTTGCCGTCGCCGTGCGGCGTCAGGCCGAGGTCGGACTTCAACAGCGCGCGCTCGATCTCCTTCATCACCGGCGGCGACTGGTCGAACGGCTTGATCATCAGCTGCCGCGGCTCCGGCACCGACACGTGCGCCATCTGCTGCAGCGGCGTCGGCGTCCCGTAGTAGTCGACGCGGATCGTGTCGACGAGCGTCGGCGACGCGCGGCCGGTGCGGATGCCGCCCAACTGCTCCTTCACGTGCTTGACGGTCTTCTCGATCTTCGCCTTGAGGTCGTTCAGGATCTGTGTGCTCGGGTCCATGAATCGCTCCGAGTTCGCGTCGCCGGTCTGCAGTCCGCCCGGATGCTATCCAGCCGCGGCCCGAAACGCAGCGGCCGGACCAGCCGGGCTCAGTGCACCCAGGTGCCGATGTCCTCGCCGCGCACCGCGCGCTCGAGGTTGCCCTCGACGAACATGTCGAACACCATGATCGGCATGTTGTTCTCCATGCACAGCGTGAACGCGGTGCGGTCCATGACGCGCAGGTCCTTCTGCAGCGCCTCGGCGAACGACAGCCGGCGGAACTTGGTCGCGGTCTTGTCCTTGTTCGGATCGGCGCTGTAGACGCCGTCGACCTTGGTCGCCTTGAAGATCGCGTCGACGCCGAGCTCGGTCGCGCGCAGCGCCGCGGCCGTGTCGGTCGTGAAGTACGGATTGCCGGTGCCGCCGGCGAGGATCACGATGCGGCCCTTCTCGAGGTGCCGGATCATGCGGCGGCGGATGTAGGGCTCCATCAGCGTCTTCATCTCGATCGCCGACGCCGCGCGCGTCTCGACGCCGGCGCGTTCGAGCGCATCCTGCAGCGCCAGCGTGTTGATCGCGGTCGCCAGCATGCCCATGTGGTCCGCGGTCGCGCGGTTGGTGCCGCGCTTGCTGAATTCGGCGCCGCGCAGCAGATTGCCGCCGCCGACGACGATCGCGACCTCGACGCCGAGGCGCTGCACACGCGCGACGCGATCGGCGATCGCCGCGACGACCTCGGGGTCGACGCCGCTGCCCTTGTTGCCGAGGCTCTCGCCGCTCAGCTTGAGCAGGATCCGCCGGATCTTGGACGGGAGCGGCATCGCCGCCTCAACCGCCGAGCGCCAGGTAGGAGAAGCGGCGGACCTTGATGTTCTCGCCGATCTTGCCGACGAGTTCCTGGCGCACCTGCTCGACCGTGCGCGTGTCGGACTGGTTGTCCGGGTTGACGTAGCTGTTCTCGAGCAGGCACTTGCCCTGGAAGAACTTGTCCATGCGGCCCTCGACGGCCTTGTCGACGACGGCCTGCGGCTTGCCCTTCATCGTCTGCAGCGTCTGCTCGAGCACGAACGCGCGCTCCTTCGCGACGACGGCGGGATCGATCGACTCGCGGTCCAGCGCGGCCGGCGCGTTGAACGCCGCCGTCAGGCAGACGCAGCGGCCGAACGCGTTGAACTCCTCGTTGCGCGCGACGAAGTCGGTCTCGCAGACGATCTCGACCAGCACGGCGACCTTGCCGTTGTGGTGCACGTAGCTGAACAGCTTGCCTTCCTTGACGTCGCGCGACGCGGCCTTGTCGGCCGTCGCCTTGCCCTTCTTGCGCAGCAGGTCCTTCGCCTTGTCGAAGTCGCCGCCGGACTCCTTGAGGGCGCCCTTGCAGTCCATCATCGGCGCGCCGGTCATCTCGCGCAGCTTCATCACCGTCTTGGCGTCGATCTCGCCTTCGCGTGCGGGAGCCGCCTTACCCTTCTTCTTGAGGATCTCCGCGGCCTTCTCGAGGTTGCCGCCGGCCTCCTTGAGGGCAGCTTCGCAGTCGGGCGTCGGCGCGCCCGTCATCTCGCGCAGCTTCGCCACCAGCTTGGGGTCGATATTGCTCATCTTCGCTCGTCCGTCCGTTGTGTGACTGCGCACGCTGCGCGCGGCGCGCATGCGGTCCGCGCTCCGCAGCGCGGACCCAACCGATGATCTCGTGACTTCGCCGCCGCCCGGCGCCGATCAGGTCGTCGCTTCGCCACCGCCCCCGGCGGTGTCGCCACCGGCCTCGGGT
>Ga0070689_100003385_pt1 | contig 10599 bp, 6 predicted proteins | sample KBSS23HmetaG_FD_64669 | JGI IMG/M metagenome (GOLD analysis project Ga0070689, IMG submission 64669) | Switchgrass rhizosphere microbial communities from Kellogg Biological Station, Michigan, USA - KBS S2-3H metaG | ecosystem: Host-associated > Plants > Roots > Rhizosphere ... | reverse complement strand
GATTCATCCTGCATGATCGCCATATCATTTCTCACATTCACAATCACAGTGGGCTCAAAGTAATATCCTTTCCCATTTACTCTGTTCCCACCGGTCAACACCATTGCACCTTTTTTTACGGCGTCATCAACCTGGTTTTCCAAAACAAGGATCTGCTCCTTTCTGCTCAACGGTCCGATATAGACCCCTTCTTCAACTGGTGAGCCGATCTTCCAGGACTTTACCTCCTTTATAAATTCATCGATGTACTTGTCATAGACCCTTTCATTCACATAAATTCTTTCCACGGCACAGCAGCTTTGTCCATTGTTATAAAAGGCTCCATCTGCTGTTGCTGCTGCCGTAGCTTTTACATCTTTTACGTCGTCGGCTACATACAAAGGATCTTTTCCTCCCAGTTCGCATTGGCAGGGGACCATTTTCGGTGCGACTTTTTCGTAAATATATTTTCCCGTCTCGTAAGAGCCGGTGAAAAAATATCCATCAAAAGAAAGATCCAGTAAAAGCTCCCCAACTTCTTTTGCACCGACAGCAACTTGAAAAACATTTTCGGGAATGCCTGCCTTTTTCAATAATTTCTCAATTTGTAATCCTGTTAATGTGGAATACTCCGAAGGTTTATACATGACTGCATTCCCTGCGAGCAATGCGGGCACAAAAACGTTTACGCCGACCAGGTAAGGATAGTTCCATGCAGAGATATTGCAAATCACGCCCAGTGGTTCATAAGAAATTTTTTCCTCCAACCCATTCCGGCTGTTCATGATCTCATCCGATAAATATTTCTCTGCATTTTCTATGAGCCATTTTATCCTCGCCCTGGCGCCATTTATTTCGTTTCGCGATTGCTGTAGTGGCTTCCCGACTTCTGACGTCAATGTTGCGGCGAGTTGTTCAATACTTTTTTCGAGCAACTCAGAGAAATGTTTTATGCACTCTATTCTTGTCGCGAGTGGAATTTTTTGCCATTCCGGTTGTTCATTTTGCAGAACATCAAATTTTTTCTGAAGAGTTTCATTGGAGTCTTCATTCAGCGCTGCAATTGTTTCTTCCGTGGCAGGATTTATCACCGAAAGCTTCTTCATCGATGTTTTTCTTATCTCCGCGAGAAATTCCCTTTTTAAATTTTCTGAAAACGGATTCTCTTCTTTGTTGTTTATCCTTTCCGGGTGCCATTGCACGCAAAGCATAAATGCCTTGTCAGTCTTGTCTTTGAATTCAAGCCCTTCAATGATCTTTTCATCATCGTCGTCATAGGCATTCACCATCAAATTATCGCCAATACTTCCGGGATCGATCGCCTGGTGATGGGCGCTGTTCACGCGACCTGTGAGTGAACCAGATACCTTGTGAAGTAAACTGCTGTTTTCAGCAACTATACTGTGTATCTTATCCGATTCTTCTTTTCTATGCCTCTCATTGCCATTGTCAAGATCCTGGATCAATTTGCCACCCTCCAGCACATTGATCAATTGCATTCCTCGGCAAATTCCGAGCACCGGCAATTTGTTCAATTGAGAATAGCGGTAGATCTTTTCCTCAAAATAATCACGTTCGATCATGAACGAGGAAGGGCTGTTGTTATAGACAGTATTTCCATTATAAAAGGAAGGATGCGTATCTACCCCGCCGGTAAGAACGAAGCCATCACATTGATAAATATCTTCGGAATTATTTTTTTCAAAATTAAGTTCAATAAGGTCTATGTCATTCTTCAGATCAACCGGTGTGAACCAATCCCAGTAATTCTGAAAATTTGTCTTTGTAAAACTTATCCCGATTTTCTTCTTCATGAACTAGAGCGCTTTGCTGTACAAATTTCTGAAATCTTCACGGCTTACCGGTTTTGGATTATTGGGATGAGCAAAATCGGCGATAGCAAGATCAGCCAGGGTTTCAACATGTTCTTTTTTCACTCCAATGTCGCTGAGCTTATGTGGAATATTTATTCTGGAATTCAGATCGAATAAGTATTTCACAACTCCCTCGCCCGTTTGATCCTTCAGTTCCAATACGCCTGCAATCCGTTTAAACTTATTTTCAAAACCAGCAATATTAAACTCCATGCCATACGGAATGTTGACTGCATTTGCCAATCCGTGATGCGTATCCAGCAACGATGACAACGGGTGTGCCAGGGAATGTACAACGCCAAGGCCTTTTTGAAAAGCAACGGCACCCATGAGCGAAGCGATAAGCATTTTACTTCTTGATTCAAGATCAGGCTTGTTCACAGCTTTTTCCAGGGAGTCACTGATCAAAGAAATTCCTTCCAGGGCAATTCCTTCGCAAAGTGGATGAGGCATCTTTGCCAGGTATGCCTCCATGTTATGTGTCAATGCATCCATCCCCGTTGCTGCTGTTATGAATGGCGGCAGCTCCATGGTCAACTGTGGGTCAGCAAAAACAATTTTTGCGAGAAGCTTTGGCGAAAAAAGAATTTTCTTCTGATGAGTTTCATCATCAGCAATGATAGCACTGCGCCCGACTTCGCTGCCAGTACCTGCCGTAGTGGGAATTGTAACAAAGTGTGGGACATCGTTGGTCACAAATACATCCCCGCCGATTAAGTCGTCGTATTTAAAGAGGTCTTCCCTGTGATTTACTCTTAACACAATGGCTCTTGCTACATCAAGCGCTGCACCCCCCCCAATCCCAATCACAGAATCTCTTTTTGCCTGGTCATATGCATCAGCGCCGTTGTATACGTCCGATTTGACCGGATTTTTATGTATGTCAGAAAAAATTTCAATCGAGATATTTTTCTTTTTCAAATCGTCGATGATCTCTTTAAAAAAATCAAGTTGCGCAACAATTTGGTCGGTGACAATTAAAGGCCTTTGTAAATTATTTCTTAGCAAATAATCACCAAGCTCTTTGCTTGCGCCAGCTCCGAACCGAATTGTTGTCGGAAAATTGTATTGATAGATCTTATCGAAGGTCATTCTTTAAAAATCAATTCAAATTCCAGGAACCAAATAAATTGTGATTTGTATTAAATGATTTCAAAGTACCTTTTGTACTCCCAATCAGTCACCGCTTTCAAATGTTGTCGCCATTCCCATTCTCTTGTCTGGGTAAAATGTTCAACAAATATTTCTCCGAATAGTTGTTTTGCAAGCTTTGAGGTCTTCATTTGTTGCGTGGCCTCTATTAACGTGGATGGCAGCGTTCCATTGGAATAATCCTTATAACCATTTCCAACCGTTGCGGGCTGTTTTAATTTCAATTTATTTTTTATTCCGTAAAGGCCGGCAGCCAAACAACCAGCCATCGCGAGGTAAGGGTTTACATCAGATCCGATTACCCTTGTTTCAAGGCGACATGATCTGCTACTGTTGGCCAGTACCCTTAGCGCCACTGTCCTGTTGTCACTGCTCCACGTAAGAGTAGTCGGCGCCCACGCACCTTCCACCAATCTCTTGTAACTATTAATGGTGGGAGCAAACATGGGAAGGATATATGGTAAGCAATACAATTGTCCGGCGAGATAACTCCTGGCAAGCTCACTCATCTTCATTTTGTCTTTTTCATTGTAGAAAAGATTTTTCTTCTCCGATTTGTCCCACAAACTTTGATGAACATGTCCTCCGCACCCGGGAAGATTTTCATTAATCTTTGCCATAAAGGTTGCGATGATACCATGCCTGTATGCAATCTCTTTGACGGCCGTTTTAAAAAGAACCGCTCTATCGGCTGCTTCTAAAATGCCAGAGTAGCTGATCGCCGCTTCGTAAGTACCCGGGCCTGTTTCGGTGTGCAGTCCTTCCAACGGGACACCGAACTTTTTCAAACTTTCGAACAGGTCTGAGAAGTAGGAATTCTCTAATGAGCTTCTAAGAATGGAATATCCAAACATTCCCGGAGTAAGGGGAACCAGGTTTTTAAATTGTTTGTCACTGAGCGTTTGTGGCGTTTCAGCAAAATTGTACCATTCAAATTCCTGCGAAAAAAAGGAAGAAAAGCCTTGCTTGTTTGCTTCGCTTATTATTTTCTTGAGTAATTGTCTTGGGTCGACCGGTGAGGGACCACCCTTTTCGTCCTTCAAATCACCCAGGAAAAAAGGAACATCATTTTCCCATGGAATTTTTCTGAATGTATTTATATCAATAGTCGCCGGACAATCAGGATAGCCTGTATGCCAGCCGGTATAATGCACATTATCATACACCACATCGGCGGCATCCCAGCCAAAGATGACATCGCAAAAGCCGATACCGTTTTCAATAACAGCAAGAAATTTCTCCGACGAAATGTATTTACCCCTTAGTATCCCGTCAATGTCACTGAAAGCAATTTTTACTTTTCCCGCGGGATGATCTTTTACATACTGGATAATTTCCTTTGTGGTCATGCGCATGTTTCAAAATAAAAAGTACTAATTATTTCAATTCCTTCCTGCAAATACTTTAAATGCGAGGTAACAGCAACCAATAATTAAAAAATAGGCTAACGCCAGTTTTAGATTATAGATCGTCATCGCTACTAGTGAAACGACCGCGATGGTCAGCGCAACGACTGGAAAGATAGGGTACATGGGCACTTTGAATGGCCGTTCCAAACCTGGCTCTTTTTTTCTCAGTCGAAGCAATGCAATCATAGACACAATATATAATGTAAGCGCGCCGAAAACCGAAATAGTAATGATCTCCAAAGTTTTGCCCGTCAGCAACGCAATGATACCGATTCCCATATTTACCACGAGGGCATTGGCGGGCGTTTGAAATTTGGGGTGAATATATTTTAAAAATGCCGGGGCAAATCTTACCCTTCCAAATTCAAAACTGGCTCTTCCCGCTGCTAGAATGATCCCATGAAATGAGGCGATCAATCCAAATAGCCCGATTGTAATCAGCAAGTGGTAGAGCACATTATTGTTTCCAACAACGTGGCTCAGTGCAAGCGGCAGTGGCGAATCTGAAGTTTCACCATTCGCCTTATAAACGATGGCTTCCCATCCGGCCACGCCAACGGAACTAATAAACGTCAACACGCATAAGATTACGAGAGTGAGAATCGCCGAGCCAAAACCAAGCAACATCGTTCTCTTGGGGTTGATAGCTTCTTCTGCAACATTAGCAACTCCTTCAATGGCAAGAAAAAACCAAATCGCAAACGGAGTGGCGGCAAATGCGCCCGCCCACCCATGGGGGAATGAATGGTGTTGTAAATTCTTTAGCTCAAAATGAGGAAGAGTAATTCCGGAAAACAATAGCAATTCACCTACAGCCAGGATCGTGATCACCAATTCAAACGTAGCGGCTGCTTTTACTCCATAGATGTTCAATGCAGTAAAAACCAGGTAACTGAAGATGGCTATATATAAAATAGGTATCTGCGGAAAAAATAAATTGAAATAAGTGCCGATGGCAAATGCAATGGCCGGCGGTGCGAAGATAAATTCTATGTTCTGAGCCATGCCGGCAATGAATCCCCAGTCTTTCCCCAGGGCCCGTGTGGCATAATCAAATCCGCCTCCCGCTTTGGGAATCGCACAGGCCAATTCCGTGTAACTAAAAGTGAATGTCACATACAGGATGATAATAAAAAAAGTTGCGATTGCCAGGCCAAGGGTTCCTCCCTCCATTAAACCATAATTCCAACCGAAATACATGCCCGAGATCACGTAACCAACGCCAAGCCCCCAAAGCATGAGTGGCGAGAGAACTCTTTTTAATTCATTTGGTGGAGTTGACAAAAGGAGTGTTTATAATTTTAAGTTGATCGTTTGCTGAAAATTTATGATGCCACTATTCAATGGTCATGCTCAGTTGATTCGAGTTGAAAGGACGAATTTGCGAGTCGGGCATTGCACCTCTAAAAAATTAAGGTGGCAGGACCTCATTCCTTTTTCCTTTCGAGTGTAAAACCGATCGTCGTACCTACGTGTTCCGTGCTACGCGCATGGATCGTTTGTCCGTGGGCTTCGATAATATGTTTGCAAATAGCTAGTCCCAGGCCAGAGCCCGTTATGTCAAGACTGCGGCCTTCCTCGGTTCTGTAAAATCGCTCAAAAATTCTTGACAAATGTCTTTCAGCCATACCAATTCCATCATCACTTATCTCAACCAATACATGTTGCTCATCTGTAATATACATACTGGCAGTAATAATGCCGCCATACTTGCCATATTTAATGGAATTCTCAACAAGATTTAAAATCACCTGTCTTATTTTTTCCTTATCCGCAAACACGGTCAATGGAGACTCACAACCTTTTTTTATCCCGTATCGAATATTCTTCTGTTCAGCCTTGATGGAAAGACTTTCAAATACTTCTTTTACCAGGTCCTGGACAATGAAATTTTGCTTATAGATGACCTGTTCACCGCGTTCCAACTTTGAAATTTCATCAAGATCATTTATAAGATTTACCAACCTGTCAATATTCCTCGAAGTTTTTTCAAGGAAGGGACGATTCACTTCGGGATTCTCTAACGCCCCATGCAATAAAGTGTCCACATAACCCTGTATAGCAAAAACCGGGGTTTTAAATTCATGAGCAAGATTTTGTAAAAACTCTTTGCGGAACTGTTCATTTCTTTTTAGCATTTCTATTTCTTCGACCTGTTTCTCCGCCCATTCTTCCACGTCTTCTCTTACTTCGTCAATGCTTTTTTGAGGTAATATATATTGATAATAGGTCTCTTCTTTTTTACTTGCTTTTGTTTGGTAAATGAATTTATAAATGAGTTTGATCTTTCGATAAATAAAACGCTCAAGGGTAAACGAGATCAGCGCGTAACTACCAATGAAAATAATGATGAATGAAACAAGAAGCACCTGCCAGCTTTGGTGTAGGATATAAATACCAAGACAGATCGGCACTGAAAGCAACAGAGCGGTGAATGCAGAGAGCCGGCGCGGTGAAACGTTTTTGGTATTGAGCATTGTTGCAAGTTACTGGTTTCTGGTTGCTGGTTACCGGGCCAAAAACGCGTACCATTAACAAGGAACAAGCAACCAGCAACGATCTCCTAGATCTCAAACTTATATCCCACGCCTTTTACGGTAGTGATGCAATCGACGCCGAGTTTCTGGCGGATCTTGCGAATATGTACATCGATCGTGCGGTCACCAACGATCACATCGTTGCCCCAAACCTGGCTAAGGATCTCATTGCGCAAAAAAACCCGGCCGGGCCTCGATGCTAATAGATGAAGTAGTTCGAATTCCTTTTTTGCTAATAAAATCTCCTTTCCCTCCAACTCCACAATAAATTTTTCGGGATCAATGGTGAGGCCGTCTATTTCAACCGTTTTGCTTTCCTTTTTGGGAACCCTGCGGAAAAGAGCATTTACGCGGCTGATAAAAACTTTTGGGCTAATAGGTTTGCTCACATAATCATCGGCACCCGTTTCAAGTCCCCGGATCTGGGTAGTTTCATCATTGAGCGCCGTTAAAAAAATAATCAGTGTATTTCTAAATGCGGACTGCTCTCTTAAGATCTCACAAACCTGCACCCCGCTTTTTTTTGGCATCATAATATCCAACACGACGAGATCAGGTTGGAAGATCCTGGCTTTCTCGAGCGCTTCATCTCCGTCCTTGGCTGTTATTACCTGGTATCCTTCATTGACAAGATTATACTTCAGAATTTCAAGAATATCAGGTTCATCATCGGCAATCAGAACTTTTCTTGCCTTAGTTTCCATGCTGTTTTTTGTTTGCGCAAACCTACAGGAAGATTATTTCTAAAGAAAATTGGCCTGTGTCGCGTAACACAGAGTTAATAAAAAATTAATACAGGAACAATTTTTGTCTGAGAAGTGAAAAATTAAAAGCGACCATTCATCTCACAACTTTTTCATGTGAAAGATCATCTATCCATTAAGAAAGACATCCAAATAGCTCATTTCGAAGATGGATGCTAACTTTACACATCGATCCTTATGATTGCAACACCAAAATACCTTGTGCTTCTTACCGGCCTGCTTGCTTTTCAACCTATGCTTGCCCAGGCAGAGGACCCTGATCCTGTCCGGGACCTGAAGCCTCCCAAGAACCGGGAACTTTTTCATGATTTTGTAGACAAGCAGCAAAAAGACATCTTAAAGTCTGATGGTAAGGCTGACGATGAATTCAAACCATCTTCTGATGATGAAGTAAATTTTTTGCTTACTAAAACAGCGACCAGTAATGTGGACTGGGTGCAGTATCGCATTGAGAAAGATACGACCTTGAACTCACAGATCAAGATCAAATACCTGAGAGGTCTTGAAAACCTTCTGAAATATTTTAGCAATAACTGGCGGAAAGGGAACGTGCGGCCTACTCAATTACCCGTGATTATTGACGAGTATGAAAAGTGTATGAGGGCTGATATTGCCAATACAGGTATTGATATCATCATTGACCAGCTTCCATATGAAGTGGGCCTGAATCTTATTAATTCGGGTGCTTTTGACAAGAACGCCGGGTATGGCAACTGCCAAAATATTTTAATAAAAAAATATTGTGCTTTACATCCCGACAGAATTTTGCTAAAACTGAGGGATAATATAGATGTCCCTTTTCGCGACAGCCTGATAAAAGTTGCCGGCTACCGCGATCCGGGCCAATTATACAATTATGCTGCTGCGAATAACAGGCTGGGTACGGTAATAAGAAGCATAAATGATCCTCTCATTACAGCTGTATCGAGGATGGCGCTGAGCAACAGCGGTCGCTGGTATTTTCCTTTTCTTGATGACATCATGAAAGGGAAAATGACGATGGGCGATATTGATGACGTGAAGGACGATTCTGTAAAATATTTCCGGTTGTTGGTAAAAACACACCTTGACTATGTGCAGCGCGCACTGAACAAAGACACTGCCTATGGTTTCAAAGAATTGCAGGACAGGATAAAGACAAAAGCCACTGATGTTTTCGTGAACACAATTAATTCGCTGCATGAGGTTGACAATCTTGCGGTGCGGTTTAAGATCATTCAGCCATTGACCGCCGAGGAGCTTTATTATTTGGCAGTAACCACCGACGGCATCATCTATACTTCGAGTTTTGTAAAAGGTGTTTATCCTTTGATGATGGCGAGGACTAACCAGCATGGTGATTCATTACTGATGAAAGTTCAATTCGACCGTTACCGGAAATTCATCAAGATGTGCGCAGGTTATAACACACTTAGCAATTTCTTAAATACATTTCAGCCAAAAAAGAATGAGGATGAAGAAAGTGATGCCGAAAAACTGATGAGGGCATTTGTGGGTAAGCTCGAAGAATCAAACGGGCTTGAAGACGGAGTGGATGTGGCTGATTCATATGCAAGCATCGTTGAAACAAACAAACCGATCGCTGAAAAGATGCTTTTGAACATAAAAGCGAATTACAACAGAAACCTGGCGAGCAATAACAAAAGAGGCATAGTGACGTATAATTTATTATACAAATTGTTTCTTTCTGCAGACACAAACAATCATATTGATCTTTCAAAAGAATTTGGTATTCCACCCGTATATGGAGTTCCCTTTAAGGCGTTGACAAATGATACCGGCCGTGTGGTAATGCAGGTGTTTTTCTATGGCGATAAGGACGGCATCGGAATTTTCCAGGGATTCAAGCGACTCTTTGACCCTAAACTTTGGAGGACAACTACAACCAAAAACTGGATCGAGATAAATTCTATCAAAGGCAGACCCGTCTCTGTTTACGCAAACCTGCCGCTGCCAGAGGAGGACGACAAGGACAAAAAAGCACAGGATGCGCTCGACTCATTTCTACTGAAGAACAACCTTTACCCAACGGTAGTGATCCATCGCGGGCATAGTTACAATGCTCCCTATACTATTGACCAGATACTGCCATCGGCAAAAATTGTGTTTATGGGCTCATGCGGCGGCTATTACCTGATACATGATATCTTGAAACACTCACCGGATGCGCACATTATCACTTCGAAACAAATCGGTAAAACAGCCGTCAACCAACCATTCTTTAATTTGTTAATGGAAAAGGCGAGAAACGGAAGTAATATCGACTGGATCCCATTCTGGGAAGAACTGGAGAAAAAAGTGAAGGTGGAAGGATTTGAAGATTACATACCTCCTTATAAAAACCTGGGCGCTATTTTTATTAAGGCGTACACAAAAGCGATGGGAGATGAGGATTAGTTTCCTGTTACCGGTTATCAGTTTCCAGTTTTCGTGTTTAACATTCCTGGGTAAATTTGTCGTTAATTGCCGGTAACCTGAACGAGGCGACTGGAAACAAACAATCAACAATGGCCAGCCAGGCATTAAAGAAAATATTTGATTTTGAAAACCTCCGGCGGGTTTTTCAATTTGCTGCGCCCTACAAAAGGCGATTTTATTTCTCTATCTGGCTTGCCGTTTTTCTTGCGATCATTACTCCCGTTCGTCCTTACCTGATAAAGATCACAGTAGATAAATTCATAGCGAGCAAGATGCTTGACTGGATCCTCTGGATGACGGTTATTCAGATAGGGTTATTGATCGTGGAGAGTGCCGTTCGGTTTTATTTTTCTTACATAACTGCATGGCTGGGTCAAACAGTAGTGAAGGACATGAGAATAAGAGTATATGAAAAGGTAGTTGGTTTAAATCTCCGGCAGTTTGATCAAACTCCCATTGGGACTCT
>Ga0070689_100003383_pt1 | contig 10601 bp, 8 predicted proteins | sample KBSS23HmetaG_FD_64669 | JGI IMG/M metagenome (GOLD analysis project Ga0070689, IMG submission 64669) | Switchgrass rhizosphere microbial communities from Kellogg Biological Station, Michigan, USA - KBS S2-3H metaG | ecosystem: Host-associated > Plants > Roots > Rhizosphere ... | reverse complement strand
CCGTCGCCGCAGCGCGGGCCGAGGTTGCAGTTGGGCAGCGGCATCATCGGATCTCCGCAGTTCCCGTAGGTGCCGTCGTTCGCGCCGTCGTCGCACTGTTCCTGCGGGCTCTGCACCTTGCCGTCGCCGCAGTAGCCGGCGCTCTGGCACTGGGCCGTGCAGCCGCCGTATGCGCCGTTGTTGTTGTTGGGGCCGAGGTCGCACTGCTCGCCGTACTCGGTCTGGACCTTGCTGTCGCCGCAGCGCGCGGGCAGCTTGCAGCCGGGGCCGCAGCCGGTCATCGCGCCGTACGCGTCGCCGTTCGTGCCGTTGTCGCACTCCTCGCTGTCGGTGACCATCGAGTCGCCGCAGAACGGACCGAGCTTGCAGTCCGCGGTGCACTTGTTGTAGCCGCCCGTGTTGTTGGCGGTGCCGTTGTCGCACTGCTCGGGCGGCGTCACGACGTTGTTGCCGCAGACCGGCCCGCAGGCGCTGGTCCCGGCGTTGAAGCCGGAGAGCGTGAGCTCATACGATGACGACGTCGTCTGGCGCTCGGCCTGAAACACCACGATCTGGTAGACGTTGCCGGTCGTCATGCCGAAGTTGTTGGTGGCGCTGATCCTGACCTGGCCGGGATTGGGATTCGGGACGGTCTGGCCGTTCTGGTCAACCATGGTCGGTGGTCCGCCGACCGCGGTGTGGATGCCGCCGAGGTCGAGCGCGAGGCGGCCATTGATGAACACCCAGACGTCGTCGTCGCCCAGAAACTCCAGCAGGTACGTCTTGGTGGAGTCGTACGGGAACCAGTAGCGCACCTCGGTGCTGAAGCTGAAGTTGTGTAGCGGCTTCCCGTTCTCCTGCGGGTAGCTCCCCGTCGGCTCGTAGGGCTTGCCGATGGTCGCGACGACGCGCTCGCTCGCGGGCGTGAAGTTGTCGCCGTCGACGGGAAAGAACACGGGCGTTCCATCGAGCGCCGCGAGTTGGAAGAGAGCGGTGTAGTTCGTGCCCTCGACGTTGCACTGGATCATCTTCAGGCCCATCGCCGCCATCGTGGTGCAGTTGGTGTTGCTGCCGTCGTTCACCGTGCACGGGATGGGCATCCCCATCGCGTCCAGCATTTCGCGGCCGACGTTTCCGCAGTAGTAGGCCTTCGCCGTGACAATCCACTGCTCGCCGTTCGGTCCCCAGCGATTCACGTAGGCGCCGCTGCCGTCGTTCTTGTTCCATAGCGTCAGTGTCCCGGTGGTCGTGTGGTTGACGCTGGAGACGTCGTTGTACCAGTCATTGAAAGTGGCTGCGCTCGTGATGTTGCCTTGGCCCGCCGTGCCGACGAACGTCGGCTTGCCCTGGGCGTTGAGCGTGGTGGCGACGAGACCCTTGGCGACGCCGTTGATCCCGGTCGCGCCGACCTCGAAGTCCTGGTGCGCAAATCGGAAGTCGCGATAGACCGCTGGCACCTCGATCCGGTCGCCGAGCGGTGGGCGCGTACAGGTGAACCCTGCCTCGTTCTGACAGGTCGCCGAGCAGCCGTCGCCCGAGAGGTTGTTGCCGTCGTCGCACTGCTCGCCGGCGCCCAGCACGATGCCGTCGCCGCACTTTCCCGCGCACGGCATGCCTTGCATGCACACCGGCTCCGCCACGCACGTCGCGGAGCAGCCGTCGAACGGCATCGTGCTGCCGTCGTCGCAGCCCTCGGCGCCTTCCTTCTTGCCGTCGCCGCACTTGGTGGCGTGGCACTCGGTGGGCGGGTTGCCGGTGCAGGCATAGCCTGGGTTCCAGCGGCACAGCGACGAGCACGCCGTCCTCTGGACAGCGATCCCCGGATCGCAGGGCTCGTTGCCGGTCAGGACGCCGTCGCCGCAGTCGGGCACGCAGGGCGACTTGACGAGCGGACAGACATAGCCGCGTTCGATCGTGCAGGTCGACGAGCATCCGTCGCCGCTGTTCGCGTTGCCGTCGTCGCACTTCTCGTTGCCCGCGATGATGCCGTCGCCGCACAGGACCTGCGGGCAGGTGCACTTCATGTTCGGCACGCAGATGCAGCCGGCGCCCGTGACCTTGCAGTTGGCCGAGCAGCCGTCGCCGTCGGTGATGTTGCCGTCGTCGCACACCTCGCCCAGGTTCACCTGGACGATGCCGTCGCCGCAGCGGGGCGCCTTCATGCACGGCACTCCGGGCGCCTGGCAGACCCAACCCTGTTCCAGCTGGCAGCTCGCGCTGCAGCCGTCGCTCACCGTCGTGTTGCCGTCGTCGCAGTTCTCGCCCGGCTCGACGCGCTTGTTGCCGCAGATCGAAGATCGCACGCAGGCCTGGCCCGGGATGCAGGTGAACGCCGGGTCCTGAATCGTGCAAATGGCGTTGCAGCCGTCACCGTCGGTCGTGTTCTTGTCGTCGCAGACCTCGCCGGCGCCGATGATCCCGTCGCCGCACGAGATCTTGCGCATGCATGCACCGGCCGACGGACACGTCCAGTTGGGCTCGACGTGACAGATGCCGTTGCAACCGTCGCCGGCGACGGTGTTGCCGTCGTCGCACTGCTCGATCCCGCCCTGGTTGTTGATGCCGTCACCGCAACCCGGAGGAACCGGCAGCGTGCCGCCCGATCCCGTCGCGCCGGTTCCCGTGGAGCCGCTGAGACCGCCGATGCCCAGGTTGTTCGAGCCGCCCGTGGAGCCGCCGACGCCCAGGCCGGTGCCGCCGGTGCCGGTGGTCGGGTGCGTCGGCTGGACGCCCGCGGTGCAGCCGACGACCACACCAAGGACCACCGACGCCGCGCCCAACGCGAAACGGGTCGTCGGACGAAAAACGAGTTGCAACATAAGCGCTCCTTACCGGCCGGGGGCACCAACGGAGGCCGAAAACCCACAAACGCTACTTGGCACCCGCAGCATAAGAGACCTCAGCCAGGAAAGCGAGGGGCAGGGGCATCAGTCTCCACCCGTAATCCCACATTATGCGCAATCGTCGCTCACCTTCGGGTGGACCTGGGGTCCACGGACCTCAAACCGGTTCAGAAAGGATGAGCCGATTCAGGGCGTGCCGTTCCTGGGCGCCCCGTTCGAGAACTCGATGCCCTCGACCAGCTCGAGACCGATGCTGCGTTCGATCGCCGGCGCGGCCAGCAACGTGGGGCAGTTGGTGACGACGTCCCTGCCCGTCTGGCTGGCCGAGAAGCCGTACTGCTCGAGAATGCTGGCCGCCGCGCGCGCGGCGCTGGCCGTGGTGAAGGAAATTCGCATCGTCTCCCTGGGGAACCTCTGCATGGTTTGGTTTCTTCCCCGGCGATCGGGTTGCTCGTGAAATGCGGCGACGGCGGTCACGCTGCCGGTCGCGGATCGTCGTCGCGCGTGCACCGACGCATGAGCTTTCGACGGGATCTGATGCAACCGGCGCGTCAGGAACCGGTATCGAGGGGCGATGCGTGCGCCCCGCTGGCTTCCCGTCCTGTCGATCATGGCCGTCGCGATGACGCTATCGTCCACGCTGACGCTGCTCGCGGTGCTGGACACGGCGGTGAGCAGCGTCGCGACCGCGCACGGCCTGGGCCTGTTCTTCGCGCTCTATGCGGGCGGCGCGCTGTTCGTCACCCGGCGCCACCACGGCGTCAGCGTCGCATCCGGGGCCGCGTGGTTCGCGATCCTGTCCGTCGGTGTTTCGTTCCCGGTGCTGTTCTGGGGCGGGAGCTTGCTGGTTGCGCTTCCATTCATGGTCCGTGAGCGAATCGGCGAATGGTTGTTCCCGGTCCTGGGCACCAGCGCGATGATCGTGTCGTCGGCGCTGGGGGCGCGCTGGGTCGCCGCCGCGCTGAGGAAGCTGACCGGGCGCGCCGACGCGACGCTGGCCTGGGCGATGACGGCCTGGGGTGCGGCGTGGCCGCTGATCTGCCTGCTCGCCGAACGGGCCGCGCGGCTGATCTTGCGTCCGGGGTCGTTCGGCTGGTTGCTGGTCTACGACATGTTCAGTCCGGGCATGGTGCTGATCTGGCAACTCCCGATCGGCCTCGCGTGCGCGGCCTGGTTCCTGCGCTGCGGCGCGGGCCCACGGCGCGCTGACGCGCTACGCTTGCGCGCGTGATCTTCCCGCTGATCGGCGCGCGTCTCCACGGCTGGCTCGACGACGTCGTCGTGCTGATCTATCTCGCGGGCGCGTTCGCCCTGGGGCTGGGCGGCGCCGCGCTCGCCATCGCGATCGGCGGCGCCACCGTTCACTTCCTGCTCACGCGCTTCACCGACTACCCGCAGGGAACGTTCAAGCTGATCCCGTTCCGCGTCCACGCCTTCATCGAGCTGGGCGAGGGCCTGGCGGTGCTGGCCGCGTCGCTCACGGTCGCCGGCGACCGGCCGCTCGCGCAGCGCCTGTTCCTCGGCGCGATGGGCGTGTCGCAGCTGGGCGCGTTCGCGCTGTCGGACTATCGGACCTCGCGAACTACTCGACCGCCAGCGGCTGCCGCAGCTTGAGCGCGCGGATCGCCTCGCCGAAGCGGACCTGGTTCTCGTTGATCTTCAAATTAACCTCGATCAACTTCTTGTTCACCTGATCCAGCTTGCTCGCGTCGACGGCCAGGCGTTCGGTCAGCTTCGCGCGCAGCGTGCCGGCGGCGGTGTTCTTCTCCAGCGCCTTGATGTTCGCGCGCGTCTCCTCGGTGGCGCGGCGGCGGTCCTCCTCCTCGTTCGCCAGCTTCTGCTGGTCGTCCTTCGCCTTCGCCAGCACCTGACGGATCTCCCAGGCCGCCTTCAACTGCGCCGCGATCACGGGATCGGCGCGCTTGTCGCGCAGGTACGCCTTGACCGCGTCGTCCGCGAGCGGCTCCAGCCAGTCGACGGTGCGCGCGATCTCCTGCCGCTCGTCCAGCACCAGGTCCATGGTCGCGCGCGCGGCCAGCGTGGCGGGCACCAGCGCGCTGGCCATGCCGACGTTGTCCTCGGTGCCCGCCGGGAAGCCGTTCATGCGCGCGCCGTTGATGCGCGGGTGCTTGATCATCAGCTTGGCGGCGCTGTCGGCGCCGTTCTTCAGGCGGTACTTCGTCAGCGACACGGCGTCGCGCGCGATGGTCAGCGTCGCGCCCTCGATGTGAAACAGGCGCGCGCCCTCCTCGCGGTGCTCGCGTGACACGTCGATGGCGAACCGCCGATCGATCGCGAACGGCACGCTGGTGGTGCCGCCTTCGGGCAGCGGGTCGGTCATCCCCTGCCCCACGAACGCCCCCTCCGAGAAGATCGCGAGCGGGCCGCGCTCGAGCAGGCCGCCGGTCTTGTTGGTGAAGCGCGCGACGCGGAACGGATGCGCCGTCGAATCCGGCACGCCGCTGTCGGGCGCGTAGAGCGCGATGATCTCGCCCGGCACGCGCCGATCCAGCAGCATCACCATGGTCGCGCTCTTGTCGGGGATGGTGACCGCGGCCGGCAGATCGTAGCGCGTGGTTCCGGACTGCACGCCGATGGCGGCCAGCGCGGCGAGGTTGCGCGTCTGGCGCGAGTACGCTGTCTCGCCGGTACCGCCGCCGCCGGGCCCGCCGCGCAGCGCGCCCAGCGCGACGGCGCGTTCGCCCGCGATCAGCTGGTCAAGCGGCAGCGTCTTGTCGTTGCCGGCCGCGTCGCCCGCCGCCGGCCCACGTCGCTTTTCTTTCTTCGCGTGGCGCGAACCCGAGGCCTTCGCCTCCTCGCGCGCCGGCTCCTCGGCCGGCTTCGTGGTGGTGGTGGCGGCGGGCGCGGGCGGCGGAGGCGGCGGCGCCTCGGCCAGCGTCGTCTCGGTGTGCGGGACGACGGCGATCACCTCGCCGCCGTCGGTCACGGTGGGCCGCGACGGGATCACCGGCGTGGCCAGCGACGCGTCGAACGCCAGCGGCGCCTCGGCGACCAGCGACAGCGAGACGTTGGTCCAGTCCTCGCCCGAAAGGTTCTGGACGATGCCCCAGGTCTGCAAGGTGGCGACGTCCTTGTCGACGACCAGGCGGTACGACGGTCGCCACACCGGCGTCTGCGCGATGTAGCCGACCTGCAGATCGTGTTCCTTGCCGTCCAGCGACATGGTCACGCGACGGAGCTTGTGCGAATCATCGCCGGCCGGCGCGCCCGGACGCGGCGGCTGCGGCGAAGGCGCATCGTCGTCGCTCGCGACGTCCATCGGAAACGATGCCGAGCGCACCGAGCTGCCGCCGCGTTCCAGCACGGCCAGCGTCGCCAGGAAGTCGCCGACCTCGTCCTTGCGCACCTTGAACTGCACGCTGTCGGACTGCACGCGCCCGCCGCGCTCGAAGTAACCGATGCCGTTGCGGTAGATGACCACCTTGCGCAGGCCCAGGCCCGGCGCGGCGACCGGAGGCGGCGTCGCGCACCCCAACCCGAACCCCATCACGATGAACGGAACGAACCCGGCAAAGATCCTCGGCGTTTTCTGCATGCGGCCTCCCGACGTACGGGAAGCCGAAAGGATCTCGATGCGCTCTACGGGCAGTCGACGATCTGAACGCTGTAGTTGATCGCCGTCGGGACGTTGGTGACCGCGACCGCGTAGGTCTTCCCGGCCGCGGTCGTCCAGCCCATCGGGTTGAAGCGGATCGCGTACTTCGAGCCGTAGTTCGCGCCCAGCTGCGTGACCGTCACCGGCTGCGCGACGCCGTCGACCGTCACGGTCACCTGCGCGTTGGCGAGGTTAATGTTGTCGCTCTGGACGGACCATCCAGTCGAGTCGACGGTCGTGCCACGCGGCGACACCGCCTGCAGCGGGATCGCGCCCGGGGCGGGCCATGCCATCCACGGCTTGCCGGCCTTTCCGGTTCCGTTCAGCGTCCACATGCACGACGCGCGATCCGTGCCGCCGATGCCGATCGGCCCCAGCGAGTTCGACAGGATCCAGCGACGATGGCCGATCGTCGTCGGGTTGCCGGGGTCGATCATGTAGAGATCGACCGAGCTCACCGCGCGGCCGCTGGACACGTTCGAGCTGCCGGCGGCGGTCGCGCCGTCCGGCGTGTAGCAAAGCCACGAGCTGTCCGGCTCGTGCGAGATCATGTTGTTGGCGCGCATCATCAGCGCGCACTGCTGGTCCTGCATGTCCTTCGTCGGATCGGTGACGACCGCCGGCAGCTCCGCCAGCCAGCGATACAGGTTCACAAGGCGGAGCGCGTTCGCGCGCGCGGCGGCGCCCATGTCGCCGGCCGTGCACGAGGCGGCGTCGCCGCTCCACGTGCCCTCGCTGAGATCCGCGCGGTCGGCCTTCCAGCGCGCGCAGACGTCGCCCTTGCCACCGCCGCTGCCCGTGGTGCCGGCGCCGCCCGTCGTGCCCGCACTGCCCGTCGTTCCTCCACTGCCTCCACTGGCTCCAACGGCTCCACTGCCTCCGCGGCCCGCCGTCCCCGCCGCGCCACCGCTGCCCGTGCTTCCGCCGCGTCCCGCGCTCCCGGTCGTCCCGCCGCGGCCCGTGGTCCCTGCGTTGCCCGTCGTCCCGCCGCGGCCCGTGGTCCCTGCGTTGCCCGTCGTCCCGGCGCTGCCGGTCGCCCCCGCACTGCCCGTCGTCGCGGCGCTGCCGGCTGGCCCAACGCTGCCCGCGCTGCCGGTCGTGCCGCCGCGATCTGCCGCGCCCGTGCCCGCCGCGCCGCTGCTGCCGCCGCCGATTCCGCCCCCACCGGCGCCCGCACCCGCGTGGCCCGTGCCCGCGTCCCCCGAACCCGCGACGCCCGGACCCGGGTTTCCCCCCGTTCCACCCTGCGGGCCGATCGCCGCATCACACGCGGCCAGCGAGATGCCGCCGCACAGCGCCACCAGCAACGTCGACCGCAGCCTGACCATCGCCTGTGGATGTCCCATGACGGGAGGTTTGTGGAACCCTCTTCGGGTCCCCGTCAATCATCACTCGACTTCGAGCGGCGGCTGGGGACCGGGCACAATCCCCGCGATATCGGGATCTTCGCCGACTTCACCGGCCGGACGTTCGGCGCGTTCACGCTCGCGGTTCTCGCGGCGTTCAGCCTTCTTCTTCTGCCGTTCCTTCCGCGCGAACTCCTTCTGCCGCTTCTCGTAAGGATTTATGCGGGGTTTCATCGGAGGCTCCTATTCTGGCCCGGACCGGACGAAAAAACGATCCCCGGTCGTCAGATCTTCCCCGCTGCCAGCATGATCGCGGCGAGGCCCGCCACCAGGCCCGCGTAAGTCAGGAGAATGTTGCGATCTCCCTCGGCGGGAGCGCCGGCGGCCGATGCGGCGCGAAACGTTGCCGCGATCGCGACCAGGAAGTAAGTCGCGTTGCCTGCCACCAGCCCCGCGACCCAGAGGACGCCCGCTGCGATCGCCCGCTGACGTCGTGACAGCGCGACGAACGCGCGGCCACCATCCAGCTGCCAGACCGGCAGCAGGTTGAACACGTTGATCACCGCGCCGAAATAGGCGATGCCGAACAGGACGCGATGGCCGGTCGCGAACCCGAGCGCCAGCGCGATCAACGCGGCCGCGGCGCCCCACACCGGACCCGCCAGTCCGACGCGCGCGTCCTCGCCTGCGGTGGCGGGATGCGCTTTCAGCCGCACGAACGCGCCCAGGCCGGGAACGAACATCGGCGCCGTCGCGGGAATCCCGAAGCGGCGCAGCCACACGACGTGGCCCATTTCGTGGATATAGATCGAGATGACGAGCCCGAACGCGAACTGCCATCCATAGATCGTCGTGTAGACGGCGATCATCACGCCCATCGACAGGAACGTCTTCGCCTGCGTCAGCCCGAGCAGCAGCACCTTGGCCTTCGTCAGCAGGAACAGCAGCGCCCACTTGAACTTCAGCAGCACGACGCCGAACGCGCCCGCGCCCGCCGCCCACTTGCGCCAGCCCGTGCGCGGTGGACCGGCGGCACCGGGTGGCGCGGCGGCCGCGGTCGCGCCGACGCCGGCGCCCGCGCCGAACGGCGACGCCGATCCGGCGCGCGCGCTCAACGCCTGGATCTTCTCGGTGATGCGCGTGTGCTGGCCCGAACCCGCCGGCAGCAACGCCAGCGCCTGGCGCCAGACCGCCAGCGCGCGCGCGTGATCGCCGGCGCGCTCCGCGGCTTCGGCGTCGGCGGCGAGCGCCTTCAAGGTTTCGGCATGGACCAGGCGGCCGCAACGCGGGCACGCGAGAAACGTCGGCGCCAGCTCGGACCGGCACCCGCCGCAGACGCGGACGGCGGCGGCCGCGTCGCTGCGATCGACGCTCACGATCCCGCGGCCGGCGGCCCCGGTGCCACGGGCGCGGGCGCCGGCACGGACAGCGCGCCGCCGAAGTGGAACGGGCCCGTGATCGGCACGCGCCGATTCAGCTTCCACGCCTCGTACAGCGCGATGCCGATGATGATCCAGCCGATGAAACCGACGGCCCCCATGAACGGCAGCACCAGCGCGATCCCGAACAGCAGAGGCAGGCTGGCCTGCGCGCCCTCCTCGAGCAACCGCGGGACGTAGCTCGTCGTGATCGCGACGTACGTCAGCGCCATCGCCAGCGCCTGGTACGCGGCGCCGCCGAGGCCGCGCGTTCCCTTGCGCACGGCGAACCCGATGAACAGGCCGACGGCGATGCCGATGATGCCGAACGACGAGCCGTTGCTCGCCTTGCTGACCAGGTACCAGACCAACGATCCCAGCGCCGCCGCGCCCACGCCGAAGGCCAGCGCGCGCCAGAAAGAGACGCCGCGCTTGTACCCGTCGACGCACGACCGACAGAACGCGGCGCCGCCCAGCGCGAAGTATTCGTCCAGCGGACGGTGGCACTGCGCGCACGCCGGCGGACCGGCTGGCGCGGGCGCCTCGACCTGGTCGAATTGCATCCCCGATCCTGCTTCCGGGTCCACGCCCATGGCCAAGAACTTTAACACCCCGCGCCGCGGCGGGCTTCCGGCCCGTCGAAACCGACAGCAAGCTGCGGTAGAGTTCGGGCGATGTCGCGGTACCGGGCCGTGTTCGCCGCCCTGCTGCTGGCCACGGGTGTGAGCTGCGCGGGCAACAGCGGCGGGCAGAGCGGCGCGGCGGGCAACGGCAACGGCGGCGGTGGATCGAGCGGCGCGGCCGGCACGACCGGTGTCGCGGGCACCGGCGCGGGCGGCGACGCGACCGGTACGGCGGGCACCGGCGGCGACGGCGGAACCGTCTCGACCGCGGGCACGGGCGGCGGTGCGGCGGGCGCCGGCGGCACCACCGGCGTCGCGGGCGCCGGCGGCGGCGCGGGCACGGGCGGCAATGCGCGCGGCGGGACCGGCGGCAGCGCTCGCGGCGGCAGCGGTGGTACGTCGGGCGGTGGCACCACCGGCAGCGCGGGCAGCGCGGGCGGCGCCGGCACGATGGGCGGCGGCACCGGCGGCATCACCGTTCCCACCGGCTACAAGCTGGTGTGGTCCGACGAGTTCGACGTCGATGGGCGCCCGAGCAGCGCCAACTGGAAGTATGAGAACGGCTTCGTGCGCAACGAAGAGGCGCAGTGGTACCAGTCCGACAACGCGACCGTCTCGGGCGGCGTGCTGATCATCGAGGCGCGCCGCGAACAGAAGGCCAACCCGAACTACATGGCGGGCAGCACCGACTGGAAGCGCAACCGCCAGTACGCCGAGTACACGTCGTCCAGCCTGATCACCAGCGGCCTCCACAGCTGGCAGTTCGGCCGCTTCGA
>Ga0070689_100003382_pt1 | contig 10602 bp, 6 predicted proteins | sample KBSS23HmetaG_FD_64669 | JGI IMG/M metagenome (GOLD analysis project Ga0070689, IMG submission 64669) | Switchgrass rhizosphere microbial communities from Kellogg Biological Station, Michigan, USA - KBS S2-3H metaG | ecosystem: Host-associated > Plants > Roots > Rhizosphere ... | reverse complement strand
TGCAACGGCAGTTCCAGTTTCGCTTGCAGGACGGCTCGCGCCTGCAACTGCTGGCGTACGACAACAAAACCAACAACAAGAAGCTGACACCAGCCACGGACAGTGCGCGCGCCGGCGGAGGCGAATCCGCGCACTGATCTTACGTCGGAGCTCCCCTGCTCGACCTTCGGCCGCGTCGGCTCCCCCGGCGCGGTCGCTTTATGCGTGCACGCAACGGAACCTTGATCCATGGGTTGCTAGGCTCGCGGGGTTTTTTCCTTGCGAGAACCGCCCTCCATGCACGATCTCCTGGCCCGTCTGCCACTTTCCGAAGCCACCATCGCCACGCTGATCAATATCGGCCTGGCCCTCCTGATGCTGTTGATCGGCCTGTGGCTGGCGGCACGCGTGGCCAATATCGCGCAGCGCGCCATGCAGCGGGCGAATGTCGACATGACGCTGAGCGGCTTCCTGCGCAACCTGATCTATGGCGTGTTGATCGCGATGCTGATCGTGATGGCGCTGCAGCAGGCCGGCGTGCCGTCGGCGCCGCTGGTGGCGGCGTTGGGCGCAGGCGGACTGGCCATCGGCCTGGCCTTGCAGGGTTCGCTGAGCAATCTGGCCTGGGGCGTGCTGTTGATCGTGTTTCGCCCGTTCCGCGTGGGCGACTACATCCAGGCGGGCGGCGTGGAAGGCACGGTGGAAGCGGTGAGCCTGATGCATACGATGCTGACCATGCCCGACAACCGCGAGGCGGTGGTGCCCAACGCCAAGATCGGTTCGGACGCGATCATCAATTTCAATCGCCGCGGCACGCGCCGCTTCGAGCTGAAGCTGCGCATTGGCTACAAGGACGATATCGGCAAGACGATGGACTTGATCCGCAGCCAGTTCGCGGCCGATCCGCGCATCCTGAAAGATCCTGCGCCCGGCGTATGGACCGAAGGCCTCAGCGACAACGGCGTGATGCTGGTGCTGCGCGCCTATACCAACAGCGGCGACGGCTGGGGCGCGCAGACCGACCTGCTGCGTGCGCTGAAGGAGCGTTTCGAGGCCGAGGGCATCAGCCTCTCGCCGCCGCCGCCCTCCATGGTGCTGCAGCAAGGGCGGCTGCCGGAGCAGACCACCTGACGAAGTGGAATGCACCGGCGGGCGAGCCCGTTGCGATGGGTCGGAAGGCGGCTAGACCAAAGTAGTGCATACGTATGCGAATGGTGCCTTCAAACGATCCAAAAGCGTCCGGAACGGGGTCTCGTTCGCTATCATTGAATACCTTAAGCGGCCGTCATCCCCGCCGGCTCGCCATCGCCATCCGTAGGAGAAACCATGGCCGACCTTAAAGAAGCACGCGTTCCCGATATCGGCAGCGAAAACGTGCCGGTAATCGAAGTGCTGGTGAAGCCCGGCGACAAGGTGGCCAAGGAGCAAGGGCTGGTCACGCTGGAGTCGGACAAGGCGACCATGGAAGTGCCGGCCCCGTTCGCGGGCACGGTCAAGGAAATCAAGCTGAAGGTGGGTGACGAGGTGTCCGAAGGCACGCTCATCGCCATCATCGAAGCCGAAGGCGAGGCCGCCGCACCCGCCGCCAAGCCCGCTGCCGCGCCAGCCAAGGCCGAAGCGCCCGCCAAGGCCGCGCCCGCTGCGCCGGCTCCCGCACCGGCTCCGGCCGCCGCGCCTGCTGCCGCTGGCGGCGGTGGCGTGCAGGAAGTGAAGGTGCCCGATATCGGCAGCGAAGACGTGCCGGTGATCGAGATCCTGGTGAAGGTGGGCGACACCGTCACCAAGGACCAGGGCCTGATCACGCTGGAATCGGACAAGGCCACCATGGAAGTGCCGGCCCCGTTCGCGGGCGTGGTGAAGGAAATCAAGGTCAAGATCGGCGACGAGTTGTCCGAAGGCAGCCTGATCGCTCTGGTGGAAGCCGCTGGCGGCGCACCTGCCGCCGCGCCGGCTCCCGCTGCCGCGCCGGCGGCTGCCAAGGTCGAAGCGCCGAAGGTCGAGGAGAAGCCGGAACCCGTCGGTGGCCGCAGCGTGCTGCCGGGCAATGCGCCCGAAGGCGACGTGGCACCCACCGCGCGTCCGCCGTTCGATGCCGGCATCGTGATGCCGGGCGATGCGCCGTACGCCAGCCCTGCGATTCGTGCCTTCGCACGCGAGTTGGGCGTGGACGTGCGCCAGGTGAAGGGCACGGGCCGCAGCGGCCGCATCCAGCGTGAAGACGTCACCGGTTACGTGAAGCACGCGTTGGCCTCCGGCGCGCGTCCCACCGGTGCACCGGTCGCCGCGGGCGGCGGCCTCAACCTGCTGCCGTGGCCGAAGGTCGACTTCAGCAAGTTCGGCGAGATCGAAGAGAAGCCGCTGTCGCGCATCCAGAAGATTTCGGGTGCCAACCTGGCGCGCAACTGGGCGATGATCCCGCACGTCACCCAGCACGAAGACGCCGACATCACCGAGCTGGAAGCGTTCCGCAAGAAGCTCGGCGAAGAGAACAAGGATCTGAAGGTCACCCCGCTGGTGTTCCAGATCAAGGCCGTGGTCGCGGCGCTGAAGAAATTCCCGCAGTTCAACTCCTCGCTGGATGTGACCGGCGAGAAGCTGACCCTGAAGAAGTACTTCCACATCGGCATCGCGGTGGACACGCCCGATGGCCTGGTGGTGCCGGTGATCCGCGACTGCGACAAGAAGGGCCTGCTGGACCTGGCCGCCGAACTGGGCGAGATCTCCAAGAAGGCGCGCGACAAGAAGCTCGGTCCGAACGACATGTCGGGCGGCTGCTTCTCGATCTCCTCGCTGGGCGGCATCGGCGGCACTTCGTTCACGCCGATCGTCAACGCACCGGAAGTGGCCATCCTCGGCGTGTCCAAGGCGGCCATGAAGCCGGTGTGGAACGGCAAGGAATTCGCGCCGCGCCTGATCCTGCCGCTGTCGCTCAGCTACGACCACCGTGTGATCGACGGCGCGCTCGCCGCGCGCTTCGCTTCCTACCTCGCACAGCAGCTGGGCGACATCCGCCGCCTGCTGCTCTGACGCCTGAGCGTTGCTCCCTCTCCCCTCCGGGGAGAGGGCCGGGGTGAGGGGCCCATCTTGCGCCAGTCCTCACTGCGTAGCGAAAAGAACTAAGGATTCCCCATGGCAAGCACCATCGAAATCAAAGTCCCCGACATCGGCGGTCACGACAACGTGCCGGTGATCGAGGTGCTGGTGAAAGTTGGCGACACGGTCGCCAAGGAACAGAGCCTGGTCACGCTCGAATCGGACAAGGCCACGATGGAAATTCCGTCGAGCGCCGCCGGTGTGATCAAGGAACTGAAGGTCAAGGTGGGCGACGAAGTGTCCGAAGGCGCGGTGATCGCCGTGCTGGAAGCCGCCGATGGCGCGGCCAAGGCGGAAGCGCCGAAGGCCGAGGCACCCAAGGCTGCTGCACCGGCACCGGCCGCTGCTCCTGCGCCCGCCGCTGCGCCGGCACCGAAGGCCGCTGGCGCCTCGGGCCGCACGCCCGACATCGAATGCAAGCTCGTGGTGCTCGGCTCCGGCCCCGGCGGCTACACCGCCGCCTTCCGCGCCGCTGACCTCGACGTCGATACGGTGCTGGTCGAACGCTATGCCTCGCTCGGCGGCGTCTGCCTCAACGTGGGCTGCATCCCGTCCAAGGCGCTGCTGCATGCGGCCGCAGTGATCGACGAAGCCGAGGCCATGGCCGCGCACGGCGTCACCTTCGGTGCGCCCAAGCTCGACCTCGACAAGCTGCGCGACTTCAAGACCAAGGTGGTCGGCAAGCTTACCGGCGGCCTGGCCGGCATGGCCAAGCAGCGCAAGGTGCGCACCGTGCAGGGCGTGGGCACCTTCGTTTCGCCGAACGAAATGGAAGTCCAGACGGCCGAAGGCACCAAGCTGATCCGCTTCGAGAACGCCATCATCGCGGCCGGCTCGCAGGCCGTGCGCCTGCCGGCGTTCCCGTGGGACGACGAGCGCATCATCGACTCCACCGGCGCGCTGGAACTGAAGGACGTACCGAAGAAACTGCTGGTGGTCGGCGGCGGCATCATCGGCCTGGAAATGGCCACGGTGTATTCCGCGCTGGGCAGCGAAGTGACGGTGGTCGAGTTCATGGACCAGCTCATTCCCGGCGCCGATGCCGATCTGATCAAGCCGCTGGCGCAGCGTCTGGCCAAGAAGCTCAAGGGCGTGCACCTGAAGACCAAGGTGGTGGAAGCGAAAGCCACCAAGAAGGGCATCGAGGTCAGCTACGAAGGCGAGAGCATTCCCGAGACCGCGCTGTTCGACCGCGTGCTGGTCGCCGTGGGCCGCTCGCCCAACGGCAACAAGATCGGCGCCGACAAGGCCGGCGTGGCCGTGACCGATCGCGGCTTCATCAACGTCGATACGCAGATGCGCACCAATGTGCCGCACATCTACGCCATCGGCGACCTAGTGGGCCAGCCGATGCTGGCGCACAAGGCCACCCACGAAGCGCGTGTGGCGGCGGAAGTCGTGTCCGGCATGAAGAGCCATTTCGACGCACGGGTGATTCCGTCGGTCGCTTTTACCGATCCGGAAATTGCCTGGGTCGGCGTGACCGAGCGCGAAGCGAAGGAAAAGGGCCTGAAGATCGGCATGGGCAAGTTCCCCTGGGCAGCCAGCGGCCGCGCGATCGGCATCGATCGCACCGAGGGCTTCACCAAGCTGATCTTCGACGAGGAAACCCATCGCATCGTGGGTGCCGGCATCGTCGGTCCGCACGCGGGCGACCTGATCAGCGAGCTGTGCCTGGCGATCGAGATGGGTGCCGAGGCGGCCGATATCGGCCTCACCATCCATCCGCATCCCACGTTGGGTGAGTCGGTGGGCATGGCGGCCGAAGTCTACGAAGGCACCATCACCGATCTGTACCTGCCGAAGAAGAAAAAGTAATCGCGGCAGATGCGTTGTGCAGAAAGAGCCCGGGAACTCCCGGGCTCTTTTTTTATGCCGCGATCAGTTCGACTCAGTGAACTGGATGTACGGCGTGGAACCGCCCGCCTTGGTGCAGCTGCCGAGGTTGAGGTTGTTGCTCTCGCCGGTGGAACCGGAGTTGGCAACGCACGACGGCACGGCCGTCGAGCCGTCGGTCACCGCCAGCTTGACGGTGATGGACGAGCCGCTGTTGAACTTCGCTTCCGAACCGCCGGCATTGCCGACCACGTTGAACTCGCCGACCTTCCACACCTGGGCGAGCAGCAGCACGCTGTCCTTGCCGCTGGAGGTATAGGCCTTGGTGCCATTGGTGAATACCACCGTGTCGTTGCCGCCGGCGGTGACCGAGCCGGTGAGCTTCACGTTCGCCAGCTGCGTGGCCGGCACATCGGGTGCGGTGGCCGCTGCGCTGTTCTTGTAGCAGTCGCCTTCGCCGTCACTGCCGAAACCGCTCGGGCAGGTGGTGCCGCCGTAACCGATCAGCCAGTACTGCATGAACACCGCCGCCTGGCCCTGCACCTCGTAGTCGGGCGCATAGACGAACTGCTGCCACACCGTGCAACCGGAGTGGCTCTTGCACGCGGAGGTGGTGTCGTCGAAGCTCGAATTGATCTGCAGCGAGTATTCGTTCGCGCCCAGGATGCCGCCGCCGCCATACGCAGCCACGCCCACGCCGCTCTCCGAGGTCACGCCGGTGACGGACGGGAAGCTGCCCACGGCCTGCGTGATCAGGCTCGTGGTCTGGATCGTGTAGTCGTTGCCGTTGCCGGCGGTCTGCGCGGCGCCATTGTTGAACAGGCGGAAGCGCGGCACCGGTGCCACGCGCGGAGTGACTTCATGGCACGCGGCCTGGTGCCAGATGACGCTGGGGTAGGTGGCCTCGAAACAACCTTCCGACGGCGTGGCGATGTGCGCCATGCTTTCGCGCCAGCTCGCCTGCGCCTGTTCTTCCAGCGCGCCGAGGTGGTTGGATGCCGTCTGGGCGGAAACGACGGCGGGAATACAGGCGGCGGCGATCAAGCCGGCGAGTACAGCGATCTTGGTTTGTGCACGCATTGTTATTCTCCCTGGTACGCGAATAGCTATCGATTTCGGCTCCGGGGAATTCCGGTAGCCGATGACGGACAAAAACAAACCCTCACGCCGCAACGGAGCGTTGCAGCGAATCTCTTGCGCTTGCGTTGATCCTTCCAAGCGGAAGGAGTTGGAGCGATCACGTTTCGATCACGAACACCCGAAAATCCGCCAGGCGGCGAGTGCTCTACCCGGTTTGGTAACGCATAAAAATCGCGGTTGCAAATCGAAAAATAGTGCGTCGGCTGTTGTAAGCAATTCGACAGCGAGCGTTGCATTGCTTGAAACGATGCGAGCTGTTGAGGCACAACAGTTTCTTCTTTGCAGAAAGTGCGCGAACGTGTTGTGCGATTTCGAGGTCGACGTAAATTGTCACGAGCGTGAATTTCGTCATCACGACGATTTGAAGAAGCGGCTCATGTCATGTATCGCACATGCAGCAAAAGTGCTTAAAACAAGCCATTTTTGTGCTGCACGAGATGTCTGTGACGTGCTGCGCATTTCGCGTGTGGCGTCGCGCCGAGTTGTGATTGATGCGTGAAGTCTTTCGATGGCACGCGCAGTCTTGCGCGACGCTGTATCGGAGCTTGTCTGCTTCCCGTTGCAAACAGGCTGCGACAGGATGAAAAAAACCGCCATGCCGCACGGTGCGGCATGGCGTTTTTCCAAGTGGGGTTTACTGTCCCTGTTTCGCCAATGCAGCCTTGATCGGCAGCGAGGTCTGCTCGAGATAGCCGACGGTCTCGTTCGAGGTGTTGATCATCTGCTGCAGCACCGTGAGGAACTCGATCGGATCGACATCCTTGCCCAGGCCAATGCGTGTATGCAGGTCGACCATGCGCGGCGCATCGAGCGCCAGGGTCATGTTGTGCGCGGTCCAGCTGGCGGCATCCCGCTGCGCGGCGTAGGCCGCCGCAAAGCGATGCAGGCGCTCGACGTCGATCCAGGAGGCGGACTGGTTGGCCACCGCCACATCCCATGCCTCCGTGCTGAAGGCGGGCCAGTTGATGCCGAGCTTGACCTGGTCGTTCAGTTGCCGGATGTGCTGGTTGATGTCGGCGTCGGACTTGCCGCTGCGGACGTCGTCGATGATCGCCTTGTCGACGGCGATCAGCGGTTTGAGATGCTCCTGATCGACGTCGATGGCTTTCTGGATGTCGCGCAGCGTGTCGCCCAGTTCGGCTTCGATCCGCGCACTGGCGTACTCGGCCGCGTGCCGGTGGTGCACGCTCTCGATCCACTGCTCCAGCCCCAGCGCGGTAAGGATGCTGAGCACGATCATCAGGTAATGCTGCGCGAATTCGCGAAGCGAATGCAGCTTCACTTTGGGGACTTCGAAATGCATGTTGAATTCTTCCATCACGGACCATCAAACGCGCGACGCGCCAGCGCCGCAGTAAAAGTCAGGCGTCGTAACCCAGGCGCTCCATCATGGGCTGCAGGATGGGCAGCACGGGTTCGAACATGTCGCGGTAAGCATGCCAGCGATTCACCGCCTTGCGGTGGATGCCCTCGGTGACCTGCGCGTAGCTGGGCGTACTGATGTATCCCTTGGCCCGCGCATGCTCGGCGAAGCGGGCCATGGGCGATGCATCGGCCAGCTCGAGGAACTGGCCGAGGCGGCTCACCTGCTCGTCGAAGCGTTCGACCACCGATTCGTAGCGCCATTCCAGCACCCGTGGCGCCAACACCTCCACGTTGCCGAACCAGTGCTCGAAGGCCTGGACGTAGCCCTCGGCGAGGCGCTGCAGCGATGAGCACATCACCATGAAAGCGGGCGAGCGGAAGGGCTGCATGAAGCAGCTCAGCAGCACGTCGCACGGATGCCGCAGGCAGAGAATGATGCGAGCCTCGGGAAACAGGCGCGCGATCATCGGCAGGCACAGCATGTTCAGCGGATTCTTGTCGACCAGGCGATGGGCGCCGAGCCCGGGCACGACCTTGGCCGCCAGTTGACGATAGATCGCGCGCAACTGGTCGGCTTCGCCCTGGCTCAGGTTCGCCAGTCCCGCTGGATACGGTTGGCCGGCGAGATTCATCCGCTCGGTCAGCTCGTAGACGAAGGCGCGTTCGTCCATCGAGCGGAAGTCGGGGTGTGCGTCGAGCATCTGTTCCAGCAGCGTGGTGCCCGAACGCGGAAAGCCCACGACAAACACCGGACTGTCCTGCTTTCGCGGCCCATCGAGCGTGCGCCATCCATCATGTTCACGATGGCTGACGCCGTGGGCCGTCATCGCCAACGGCCGGCTTCCTTCGGCGAGCAGTTCGGGAACGATGTCGCGTGCAGTGGCGAGCTGGACCTCGTGCGCCATTTCAGCGGCCCGCCAGGCCTGCTGGTGCTGCCCCTGTTTGGCCAGCGCGGCAGCGAGGGCGAACGCGGCATTGGCGCGCACGTCGTGCTCCTGCGCGGTATCGAGGATGCGCTGGCTGAGCGTGGCCGCGCCGGTGCTGTCGCCGAGTCGAGCCGCTACAGCCGCGTGAGCGCTCAGTCCCTCGCTGCGCAGGGCTTGGTTGACGGCGGGGAGCGTCTCCAGCATTTCCAGCGGCAGTGCGGCCAGTTCCGCCTGAGCTTGTTCGATGCGGTTGTTGCGCTCGTGCAGGGCGGCGCGCCGGGCGGCGAGCCGCCAGCGAGCGACCTGGGCTTGCTCGCCCTCGGGCAGCACGGCTTTGTCGAGCGCCGCGAACGCGTCCGGCAGGCAGCCCTGGGTGGCGAGCATGGTGGCAAGGATCAGCGCCTGCTCCACCGGCTGAGGCGGCCACGCTTCGGCACCGTCCAGCATCGCCTGTTCGCCGCTGTTGTCGCCGCACACATGGCAGGCATAGGCGGCCTGCAGCCGTGCATCGATGAAGGCAGGCACCAACTGCACCGCTTCCAGCAGCGCCTCTCGTGCCTGCAACCATCGTTGCTGCTCCGCGTAGAGCAGGCCGAGGTTGTAGTGGATCTGGGCCTCCTGCGGCGCCAGCGAAAGCGCCTGCACCAGCGCGTGTTCCGCCGTGGGCAGGTCGTCCAGCTGGCGCGCGACGACGGCCAGGTTGTTCCAGTATTCGGCGACGTCGGGACGGCGATCGACAAGGCGGCGGAAGCTGGCCAGCGCATCGCCGAGCTTGAATTGAGACTGCTGCGCCGCGCCCAGCAGGAGCAGCACGGTGTCGTCGGCATCGCCGGCCTGCGCCACGGATTCGCCCAGCGCCAGCACCGTCGCCATATCGCCGCCGTGATAGGCAGCGAGCATGCGCGTGGCAACCTCGGCGGTGGAAGGGGGCTTGGACATCGCCGCATGCTAACAGCGAAAAGGCCGCGGCTGGATCGCCGCGGCCTTTGGTTTTACTGCTTCGAACGACCTCGCTTAGAACTTCACCGTCGCACGAGCCCAGTAGTAGCGGCCGATGGTGTCGTAAGTGGCGGTGTCGACGTTGTAGTTGACGCCGTTCTGGTAGATCAGCGGCGGCACGCGGCCGGTCAGGTTGTCGATGCCCAGGTCGAAACGCGTCTTGATGACCGGGACTTCGTAGCCTGCCGAGATCGAGTGATAGGTGATGCCACCCATCTGCGCGCTGGCTCCGGTGAGGAAGTCGGCGTTGAGGTTGGTGACGTGGTTGATGTAGCGGCTCTGCCACTGAGCGCTCCAGTTGCCCAGCGCCCAGTTGAGGGTGAACGTGCCGCGCAGACGCGAGATATTGCCGAACTGCTGCGAATAGGTGCCCGCGTAGTCGACGGTGCTTGCACCAGGCTGATTCGGCGTAGCGTCTACTTTGTAGGTGGAGGTATAGGTGGCGTTGAGTCCGGCCTTGAACCTACCCGGGTCTACGCTGCCCACGTCGAAATGCGGGATGGCATAGTTCAAGGTGAAGTCGACGCCGCTCGTGCTCAGGTTGCCCAGGTTCACCACCGGCGTATTGATGTAATTGACCGCACCCGCCAGCTTGCTGGTGTTGTCGTAGCGGTTGATGTACGAGCAATACGGACTGTTGTTGTTGGCGTAGCACGAGTTCAGCACGGTCTGCGCGGCAATCGGGGTGAGCGTGTCCGTCAGGTAGATGTGCCAGAAATCCAGCGAGCTCGATACGCCTTCCAGCCAGCTGGGCGAATAGACGAAGCCGATATCGATCGACTTGCCCTGCTCGGGCTTGAGCGAGGTGCCCACGGCGGCCGCGCCGGAGTAGTAGCCGGTGACCTGACCGAGCGGGTTGCCCGTCCAGTTGACGGGAACGTTCTGGCAGGCAGCGGTGTGCTGGTTGAGTTCGGCCTGGCTCAGACCCACGCATGGGTCCGAAACCGTGGGGCCGGCGACCGTGCGACCGTCGTACAACTCATCGAGGTTGGGCGCGCGGAAGACCTGCGAGACCGTGCCGCGCATGAGCAGGTCGGCGATCGGCCGATACTCGATCGCGAACTTGCCGTTGGTGGTGTTGCCCGAGGTGTTGTAGTCGGAATAGCGCACACCCAGGTCGACATTCAACGAGTACGCCCACGGCTGTTCCGAAAGCAGCGGAATCAGCGTTTCGGCATAGACTTCCTTGACGTCGATGCTGCCGCCGCCGGGCGAGCCGCAAGCTTCGGACAGCACCACGCAGGTGTTGGTGGCCGGGTCGAGC
>Ga0070689_100003380_pt1 | contig 10604 bp, 6 predicted proteins | sample KBSS23HmetaG_FD_64669 | JGI IMG/M metagenome (GOLD analysis project Ga0070689, IMG submission 64669) | Switchgrass rhizosphere microbial communities from Kellogg Biological Station, Michigan, USA - KBS S2-3H metaG | ecosystem: Host-associated > Plants > Roots > Rhizosphere ... | reverse complement strand
AGGAAGATGAAGTTGTTGTTGGTGCCGGCCGCACGCGAGCGCGATGCCGAGCCCGATGCGAACTGGCCGTCGAGCCGGTTATTGCCATTGAGGCCCTGCAGGGTGACCATCGAGTACGCATTGCTCGGTACAGCGGAGTTCGCGTCGTTGCCGTCCACCAGGTTGTTGTTCTGGGTCGCGACCACGGCGTTGTCCTTGAACACCTGGCCGGTGCCGTTGACGTAGTGATTGATGTCGGTCGGCTCGCCGATCACGGCGCCGGTCTTCGCGTTCACGAAGAACTCCAGCGTGGGGCCCTCGGTCGAAAGGACGACGCGGTAGGCGAGGGCGGGCGCGTCGCCGCCGGTGTAGACCACCAGCTCGGGGGTCTCGGGCGCGTCGTCGAGATCGGTCGCGCGGCCGGTCGCGAGCGCGGCGGCGAGCGCGCGCTGCGCCGAGATCGCGGGCTGGGTATCGAGCTGCAGGTCGGGCACCGACGTGTTGTTCAGCGCGACGATGCGCCCGTCGCGGTTGAAGTGCACCTTGACCTCGGCGCCGAACACGCGGACGCCGTCGTGGCGCTGCACGAAGCTGACGTGCGTGCCGAGCGGGCTGTCGAGCGTGGCGTCCTCGTCGAGATCGACCCGGCCGGATCCGACCTGGAGCAGCTCCGCGTTGTCGGCGAGGAAGCGCCGCGCCATCGCGGCCGAGGCGACGGCGCCCGGCCCCGACAGGTTGCCGAACACGCTCATCGGCGTGCCGCGCGGGCTCCAGCGCACGGCGAGCGCCCCACCGCTTCGCGCCACCAGCGCATTCCAGTGCGGCGCCAGGTCGGCGCGCGGACTGCCGTCGCTATCCGGATTCCGGCTCGGGCTGGCGGGCGTCGCGGGGTCACCTGCATCCACGCTGCAGGCCAGCACGGGAAGCGCCAGTACCCCGGCGACGGCGACGGCGAACACCCGACGATACGACAACGCATTGCTTCGCATGGATCGATCTCCTCCTCGCAACGAGTCAGCGACCGTATCTGCAGTGCGATCGCCGCTCAACGGCCGGCTCGGAGTTTCCTGGTGTGGTCAATGGTAGACGTAGACCGCGCCGGCGTTGCCGTCGGAGTTGTCGCCGTCGTCGCCGCCGATCCCGGTCGCCTTGCTGTCCTCGGAGGTCGTGCCCACCGCGAGCGTGGATCCGTCGGTCGACAGCGCGAGGCTGTGACCGAAGTTGTCGCCGGCTCCGGTGTTGGACGCCTTGACGTAGGCGCGCTGGGTCCACGCGGTGCCGCTGCGCGTGAACAGGTACACGGCGCCGGCGTCGGTCGCGGAGTTGTCGCCGGCGTCGCCGTCGATGCCGGTCGCCTTGCTGTCCTCGAGCGTGGCGCCGACGGCGAGCAGCGTTCCGTCGCCCGACAGCGCGACCGTGTCGCCGAAGTCATCGCCGTTGCCGGCGTTGGCCGCGGTGAGGCGCGCCGGCAGCGTCGACCACGTCGAGCCGGTGCGCGTGTACACGTAGACCGCGCCGGCGCCGGTGGCCGGGCTGTCCTCGCGCGCGGCGCCGACGGCGAGCATCGAGCCGTCGCCCGACAGCGCGACGCTGGTGCCGAACCCGGCGTTGGAGCCGGCGGCCTCGGGCTTGAACTGCTCGACCCATGCCGCGCCGCTGCGCACGAACACGTAGGCCTTGCCGAAGCTCGCGGGGCGCTGGATGCCCACGGCGAGGGTCGCGCCGTCGCGCGACATCGTGAGGCTCGAGCCGAACCGGTCGAACGCGACGGGGAGCGCGGGCTTGACGTAGACCGGCGGGCTCCACGTCGCGCCGCTCCGCGTGAACACGTAGACCGCGCCGGCGTCGGTCGCCGCGTTGTTGGCCTGGGACGTGCCGTTGCCGCCCTCGGTGATCGCGCCGACCGCCAGCGCGGTGCCGTCCGCCGACAGCGCGACGGTGGCGCCGAACTGATCCGCGGGATCGGTGTTGGACGCCTTGAGATAGGCCTGCTGCGTCCACTCGGTGCCGCTGCGCGTGAAGATGTACGCGGCACCGGCGGCCGGCGCCGAGTTATCGCCGTCGTTGCCGCCGACGCCGGTCGCGCTGCTGTCCTCGGACATCGCGCCGACGGCGAGCATCGAGCCATCGGCCGACAGCGCGACGCTGGAGCCGAACCAGTCGTCGGCGCTCGCGTTTGCTGCCTTGATGTACTTCTGCGGCGCCCAGCCCGAGGCGGTGCGGACGTACACGTAGACCGCGCCGGCGTCGCGCGCCGAGTTGTCGTCGGGGTTGGGCCCGCCGCTCGCCTCGAGGAACGCGCCGACGGCGAGGGTCGAGCCATCGGCCGACAGCGCGACGCTGTGGCCGAAGCAGTCGCCGGCGCCGGTGTTGAACGCCTTGACGTAGGCCTGCATGGCGAACGTCGGCGGGGCCGCGATCGCGGCATCGGGCGCCGCGTCGGGCGCCGCGACGGGGGGATGGAACGTCTCGGCCGGCACGTTGCACGCGCACAGCGACCACGCGCTCGCCCACGCGATCGCCGGCGCGAGGAACCGCATCACCAGCTCCGGCTCGCCGTGACGACGAACTGCCCCGGCGACACCGCGGGTACGAGCGCGACCTCGGGCTGCGCCGCGGGCGCCCCGGTGAGCCACAGGATGGCCGCCGCGGCCGCGGCACCGGCGGCGACGCCGTACGCGACGTTGGCGACGGTCGCGTGGTCGTGGGCCAAGCGGCTGGGCGCGGTGGCGCGCGCGGCGCCGTCGCACGGGAGCGCGGGATCCGGGCACAGCGCGTGGGCGTCGCGCTGGCGCTGGAGCGCGGACGCACCGAGCGCGCCGGCAGCGCCGAGGGCGACGATGGCGCCGGCGCCGACCCCGAGCGCGACCTTGCGCCGCGCGGTCCACCCGGTGGTAGCCGCGCTCGGTGGCGGCACCGCGGGGGCGCTCTGCACCGTCGAGCCGGCAGGTGCGGCACGGGGTGGCGCGGGCTGGAGCTCCGGAACCTCGATCGCCCTGATATCGCGCTCGACGGCGACGATGACCGTCCCGGTCCATGGCGATCGACCTGGGGCCCGGGCCGACACGGTGTGGGTGCCGCCGTCGACCGCCACCGCCTGGCCCCAGCTCGCCGGATCGAGGACCTCGCCGTCGCGCAGCACCTCCAGGCCTTCGATCGGCCCGGTCCGGCCGGTGGCGACCGCGATGCGGAGCGTCGACACGCGCTGCGCCAGCCGGGCGGCGCGCTCCGTCGCGGTCGTGTACATCGACCGGGAGGCCCCGGCGGCCCCGCGGGTCTGGCGCGCAGCCTCGAGGAACAGCCTGTGCGCGGTCGCGAGCTCGCCGTTGCGCTCGCGGCAGTTGGCCTGGTTGAGCAGCGTCGCCGGGGTCGGGTCGAGCCGCTGGGCCTCGTCAAAAGCGCTGCACGCCTCCGCGATCCGGCCGGCCGACAGCAGGTCCTTGCCGCGCTGGAACTGCACATCCGCCTGCTCGGCCGGCGACTGTGCACGGGCCGCGGACGTCATCAATACCAGTACGACAAGCGCGCTGCGCAACGGGCGCTCCTTGCTCATCATCACGAATTCAGATGTCGAGTTCTCACATGCAGCATTTCGCCGCGGAGGCCGGCGATTCGCGTCGAGCGCGTGCGACCGGGCCCGCCCGCGTGGAGGCACCGTGACATGTTTCTTGTGACACTCGCAAGACGTCTTGACGCCCCGAAATCCGATCGCTCATGCTGGTGTTCCCAGTGCGCGAGGGCGACCGCATCGGTGGGTATCGACTACTACGCCAGATCGGCGAAGGTGGAATGGGTGTGGTGTGGATGGCTACACACGGTGTGCTCGGCCGGCGCGCCGCGGTGAAGATCCTCCGCCCCGAATACTCGACGCAGAACGACACGGTCACGCGGTTCTTCAACGAGGCGTGCGCCGCGGCGGCGATCTCGGATCCCGGCATCATCCAGGTATTCGACGTCGGCCGGCACAACGGCGCGGCGTTCATCGTGATGGAGCTGCTCGACGGCGAGACCCTCGACGCACGGGTGAAGCGCGAGGGCGTGCTCCCGGTCATCCCCGTGCTGCGGCTGTGCCGGCAGGTCGCGATCGCGATCGGCGCCGCGCACGAGCGCGGGATCATCCATCGCGATCTGAAACCGGAGAACATCTTCGTGGTGCGCGACCCCGAGGTCACCGGCGGCGAGCGCGCCAAGGTGCTCGACTTCGGCGTCGCGAAGCTCGCCGGCAACATCGGACGTCACCACAGGACCGTCACGTCGGTCGTCGTCGGCACGCCGCGCTACATGTCGCCCGAGCAGTGCCGCGGCGCCGGCCCGGTCGATCAGCGCTCCGACATCTACTCGCTGGGCTGCGTGCTGTTCACGCTCGTGGTCGGCCGGCCGCCGTTCGACACCATGGCGACCGGCGTGCTGATCATGCAGCACATGTCCGATCCGCCGCCGCGGCCGTCGACCATCGCGCCGAACGTGCCCGCCGAGGTCGACGAGCTGATCCTGCGCTGCCTCGCCAAGGAGCCGGCGGATCGCTTCGCGTCGGGGACCGAGCTCGCGCACGCGATCGACGCCCTGCTCGCCACGCCCGCGGTCCTCAACGCGCCGCCGCCGATGCCGGTCGCGCCGGCGCTCCCTCCGACGGCGACGACGCTCGATCAGCTGGTCACCGGCGCGACCCCGCCGTCACTGCCGCTGGCGTCGCGCCGGCGCAGGAAGCGCTACGGCCGGATCGCCGCCGCAGCGCTGGTCGTGGCGGCCGGCGCCCTGGTGCTCGTGGTGTCGCGCGGCCAGCAGCAATCGTCGGCGGCAACGCCCGGCGTCGTGATGGCCAAGCCGCAGGACGCGGAGCCGACCCCGGCGGCGGCGGCGGATACCGATCCGCGGCCGGCGCAGGCGAGGTCACAGCTGCGCGCGCTGCTCGCGGCGTTCGCACCGTGGGCGGCGGATCACGCCGCGGCACCTTGCCCCACCGCCGCGGAGCTCGGCGCGCCGCTCGATCCGTGGGGCCACGCATTCGCGGTGACGTGCACCGACCAGCCCGCCGATCAGGTCGTGGGTGCGCGCTCGGCGGGGCCCGACGGTGAGATGGAGACCGACGACGACCTGGTGTCGTGGACGCTCGACGACGCGCGGAAGCTCGCGCACGGGCCGCGCTGGCGGCCGACCAGCGCGAAGCCCGTCGAACCGGTGCGCCCGGTGCCGGCGCGCGAGCGACTGCGCAGAGGCTCATTCAGGAAGCCGATCCCGCCTGCGCAGGCGCCGCAGCCGCACGCCGACGACAACCTCGACACCGACGGCGACGGCATCCCTGATCGCCGGCGCTGATCGGCTCCCCGGCTCCGCCGCTGCGGTGGCGCACAAACCTGCGCTGCGTGCAGCGCCGCGACGACGGACGCGATTCAATGCCGCCGAACCTCCAAGCAGACCAGCGCGCCGGGGACGCTGGCCGGCACGCTGCGGATGCGTCATATCCCGCCGCCGCCCTGACGGGCGACGGGCTCGCCCGGGCCCGGAACGTTCGCGTTGCCGGCGCGCTGCATCGCCGGCTTGCTCGCGCGCAGCAGGTTGTGCGCGGTGGTGACGAGCGCGATGTGCGAGAACGCCTGCGGGAAGTTACCGACGAGGCGATTCGCCCGCACCTCGTACTGCTCGGCGAGCAGGCCGACGTCGTTGCGCAGAGCGCACAGGCGGTCGAACAGGCGCCTCGCGTCGTCGACGCGCCCGAGCAGGAGCAGCGCATCGGCGAGCCAGAAGCTGCACGCCAGGAACGCGCCTTCGCCGTGCGCCAGCCCGGTCTCGACCTCGGCGGGATCGTGGCGCATCACCAGGCCATCGACCACCAGGCGCCGCTCGATCGCGCGCACGGTGCTCGCGATGCGCGGATCGTCGAGGGCAAGGAAGCCCGTCGTCGGCAACAGCAGCAGGCTGCCGTCGAGCCACGTCGAGCCGTACGACTGCACGAAGCTCCCGAGCTGCGCGCTGTACGCGCGGGCGCAGATCTCGGCGTGGATCTCGGCGGCGACCGCCTGCCAGCGCGCCACCGGACCGTCGAGCCCGGCCTCGGTGGCGAGCTTGATGCCGCGATCGAAGGCGACCCACGCCATCACCTTGCTGAACGTGTAGTGCCGGGGCTCGCCGCGGCTCTCCCAGATCCCGCGATCGGGCTGCCGCCAGATCTTCTCGAGGTGGGCGAGCAGGTGCTTCTGCAGCGACCACGCCTCGGCGTCGGCGGGCACGCCGCCGCGATGCGCCTGGTACAGCGCGTCCATCACCTCGCCGTACACGTCGAGCTGGAGCTGATCGTGCGCAGCGTTGCCGATCCGGACCGGGCGCGCGCCCTCGTACCCGGGCAGCCAGTCGAGCGTGATCTCGACCAGCCGGCTCTCGCCGCCGACGCCGTACATGATCTGCGCCTGATCGGGCGCGCCGGCGACCGCGCGCAACAACCAGTCGCGCCACGCCGCCGCTTCGTCGAAGTAGCCCGCGTTCATCAGCGCGAGCAGCGTGAGCGTCGCGTCGCGCAACCAGCAGAACCGGTAGTCCCAGTTGCGGATGCCGCCGAGCGTCTCCGGCAGGCTCGTCGTCGGCGCCGCGACGCAGCCGCCCGTCGGCGCGTAGATCAGGCCCTTGAGCGTGATCAGCGAGCGCATGAGGAGCTCGCGCTCCTCGCCGTCGAAGCTCGCGCGGCTCGCCCAGTCGCGCCAGAACGCCTCGGTGTCGGCGATCCCGGCGTACGGATCGCGCGGCTCGGGCGGCGGCAGGTGCGACGGACCGTAGCTGAGCGAGAACGGGACCGACTCGCCGGCCGACACGGTGAATCGCCCGACGGTGTGCCCGTCCGAGCCCTCGATCGCGACCGGCGTGCGCAGCACCAGCTGATCGGCGCCCGCGATCGCGCGCAGCGAGCGATCGGGCAGGCGATGGACCCACGGCACGCGCGCGCCGTAGCCGAACCGGATCACCAGATCCATCCGCATCTCCATCGCGCCGCGCTCGCCGACCACGATGCGCAGCAGGTTCGACTCGCCGTCGCGCGGCGGCATCGCATCGATCACCACGACCGCGCCGGTCGACGACGCGAAGCGCGTCTCGAGGATCAGCGACTCGCCGCGGTAGCGCCGCGAGGTCGCGCGCGCGGCGCTCGGATCGGCGGGGCCGATCAGCCAGCGCCCGTGGTCCACTCCACCGAGCAGCGCGGCGAAGCACGCGTCGGAGTCGAACCGCGGCCAGCACAGCCAGTCGATCGAGCCATCGCGCCCGACGAGCGCCGCCGTCTCGCAGTCGCCGATCATCGCGTAGTCCTCGATGCGAAGCGGCATCCGGAGATCGTAGCGCGCGTCAGGTCATGGAACGATGGTGAAATACCGGATGAACGAGAACGGTCCGTACAGCTCGTTGCACTCGGTCTTGACCTTCCAGCGCAGCAGGACACCGACCGGGAGGTTGCCGAAGTTGAAGCTGAGCGCCTCGGTGGTCTCGGGATGACCGAACACGTAGCCGCCGTTGTCGTCCCCCCACTGCAGCGAGATCACGTATGCCTCGGCGCCGGGCACCGCCGTCCAGCGGAACGTCGGTGACGGATCGGTGATCTCGCCCTCGACATCCTGGTATGTCCACGGCGCGATCGTCGGCGGGCAGTGCGGCGCAACGAGGATCCTGTAGTTCGCGCCGTTGGCGTACTGGCCTTCGCAGCCCGGCGTGGTCGCCTTGACCTTCCAGCTGGTGAGCATGTTGACCGGGAACGCGGAAGGCGGTGTGTAGCTGGTCGTCGTCAGTCCGGTCCGGCGCAGAAACCACTCCTCGGTCACCGCGTCGCGGACGTACAGTGTGTAGCCCGTGGCGCCGGGCACCGGCGCCCACGACAGCGTCGGCTGCGGGTTCGTCGTATCTCCGACCGGCCCGTTGACCCACGCCGGAGCGGGCAGGCAGCGGCCCGTGTTCACCTGGGCGTGCGCAGAGAACGCGGACAGATACACGACGCTTCCAGCGAGCGCAGCAATGAACAACCTTGCAACTCTTCCAGCGAGCCAGGCCATGAATCCCTCCTTGAATGAATACCTCCGGCGTACCTCGTCGCGCGCAGCGCTCACCATGGCCGCAAATGCCAAAGATCTGGCCGCGCGCGCCAGGGGCCGGGTCCGCACAATCTCCGTAGAATCCTGATCTCGAGTCTCGCAGTCGTCTCACGCTGCGGGGCGCCGTGCGCGCATGACCGTGGGCTACGATGTGATGGCGTGGGTGCAGCGCCCAAACCGATCGACGAGGCGGCGCGCATCGCCGCGCTGCTCCGGTATCGCATCCTCGACACGGCGCCCGATCCGGCGTTCGACCGGCTCACCGCGATCGTGTCGCGCGTGATGGAGGTGCCGATCGCGCTGGTCTCGCTGGTCGATGCCGAGCGCCAGTGGTTCAAGTCGTGCATCGGGCTCGGCGACAGCAAGGAGACGTCGCGCGACATCGCGTTCTGCGCGTACGCGATCCACGGCGACTCGGTGTTCGTCATCCCCGACGCGACGGCCGACGCGCGGTTCGCGGACAACCCGGTCGTGGTCGGCGAGCCGTATGTTCGCGCGTACGCGGGCGCGCCGCTGCGAACGTCCGACGGGTTCCGGATCGGCACGCTGTGCGCGATCGATCGCAGGCCGCGGGCGTTCAGCCCGGACCAGCTCGCGACGCTGATGGACCTCGCCCACGTCGTGGTCAGCGAGATGGAGCAGCTGCGGCTGATGCGCTCGCTGCGGCGCGCCGAGGAGCAGATCGCCGAGCGCGTGAGCATCCTGGAGGCGATCCTCGAGAGCGCCGGCGAGGGCATCCTGGTGTCCGACCAGCACGGCCGCACGCTCGTCGCCAATCCGATGGCGCGCCGGGTCACCGGTCGCGGGGTCGGCGGGGGCGGTGGCGCCGACGGCCGTCTGTTGCCCCTGCCGCCCGGGTTCGCCCGCGATCACGGGATCTTCTGCGCCGACCGCGCCACGGTGTTCCCGGTGGACGAGCTGCCGCTCGGCAGGGCGCTGCGCGGCGAGCCGACCGACCAGGTCGCGATGCACATCCGCAACGCGAACTACCCCGACGGCATCGATCTGCAGTGCACGGGGCGACCGATCCGCGACGCGGCGGGCGCGATCCGGGGCGGCGTCGTGATGATCAACGATGTCACCGCGCTGCGGATCGCGCAGCAGCGGCTCGGCGAGCTCGCGGTCACCGACGAGCTGACCGGGCTGCCGAACCGCCGCGCGCTGCGCGATCGCCTCGAGCTGCTCGCGGCCGAGGCGGTGCGCGGCCGCCGGTTCACGGTCACGATCGTCGATCTCGACCACTTCAAGCGCATCAACGACACCCACGGCCACGTGGTCGGCGACCAGGTGCTCGTCGCGGTGGCACAGGCGCTGCGCGAGGGCATCCGGCGGAGCGACCTGGCGGCGCGCATGGGCGGCGAGGAGTTCTGCGTGATCCAGACCGACGTCGACGCGTCGCGGATCGCGATGCTGACCGAGCGCCTGCGCGCGGCGATCGCCGCGATCCGCGAGCCGATCCCGGTCACTGCGAGCCTCGGGGTCTGCCACTCGGCGGTCGCGTGCAACCCCGAGGCGATCCTCGCCACGGCCGACGCCGCGCTGTATCGCGCCAAGGCCGCGGGCCGCAACTGCGTCGTCATCGCCGACGACGCGCACTGGGTCGAGCGCCGGCCGTCGACAAACGGGCGCCCGGGCTCGCCGTAGTCGCGCGCGTCAGCGCACCGGGGCCACGTGCTCCAGCATCTGGGCGGCGCTGCGGTGGCGGCGGGCGTCGCGCGTCGCCGAGCTGGCGCGCGGTGCGCCCGGGGTACCGAGGATGCGCTCGTCGAGGATCGGCAGCGGCAGCGAGCCCTCGGCGAGCACGGCGTCGTGGAAGCCGCGCAGCGAGAACGCAGCGCCGTCGCGCGCCTCGGCCTCGCCGCGGACGCGCAGGAGCTCGAGCTCGCCGACCTTGTAGGCGAGGGCCTGGCCGGGCCATGCCAGGTAACGCTCGATCTCGGTGACGACGAACGGGCCGCCGAACAGCGAGTGGTCCTCCATGAACGCGATCGCCTCGGCGCGCGTCCAGCCGAGGTCGTGCAGGCCGGTGTCGATGACCAGCCGGCACGCGCGCAGCGCCTCGTTGGCGAGCCGGCCGAGCCGCGCCGGCCCGTCGCTGTACAGCCCGATCTCGCCGGCGAGCGTCTCGGCGTACAGGCCCCAGCCTTCGACGAACGCGGTGTCGCTGAACGCGCGGCGCAGCGCGGGCAGGCCCTGGAGCTCGATCGCGCCGCCGACCTGCAGGTGATGGCCGGGGATGGCCTCGTGGTACGTCGTCGACTCCAGCGCCCAGCGCGCCTGGCGATCGGGCGGCTGGGTGACCAGCGAGTAACGCGCCGGCTGGATCCCGTCGGGCGACGAGCGGTACGACGCGGCGATCTGCCCGAACTCCGGCGGGTACGGGACGATGTCGAGCGGCGCGGCCGGGAACTTGGTGAACAGCGGCGCGACCTCGCTGCGGGCGTGATCGATGACGCCGCTGACCCAGCTCAGGATCTCGGCCTCGCTGCGGAAGTACTGGCTGGCGTCGCCGTCGAGCCGCGCACGCACCGCGTCCAGGGTGTCGACCCCGTAGACCTC
>Ga0070689_100003378_pt1 | contig 10608 bp, 6 predicted proteins | sample KBSS23HmetaG_FD_64669 | JGI IMG/M metagenome (GOLD analysis project Ga0070689, IMG submission 64669) | Switchgrass rhizosphere microbial communities from Kellogg Biological Station, Michigan, USA - KBS S2-3H metaG | ecosystem: Host-associated > Plants > Roots > Rhizosphere ... | reverse complement strand
GCGGCGCCACACTGCGCAGGATCCCCCTCCCGATAGTCGTACCACGCCACGAACGGCTTCCCGTTCGCGTCCACCGCCAGCTCGGGAAGCCAGTCGTCGAATCCGGAAGGCGCATCGGTGGCGAGCGCGGGCGTGCTCCATGAAATACCGTCATCGGAATGGGCGACGAAGATGTCGCGCTGATCGCGGCCACGCTCGGCGCCGCGCGCGGCCCATCCGGAGACCAGCCGATAGGCGCCGGTGGAATCGTTCTGCGGCGCGATCGACACGTAGTAGTCGCCCGCCTTCGGCAGCGTGTAGAGCACGACGCGCTGGCGGACGTTGACCGAGGTGCTGTAAGCGAGCCGCGTGGTTCCGTCGCCGCACCAGAGCCGCAGCGCCACGTCGAGCCGCGCGTCCAGCGAGTCCAGCGCGAGCACCACGGTTCTTCCCGCGTCGCCATGGAAGCGGAACCAGTCCATGTCGAATATGGGCGTGATGGCGCCGCGAACCGCTTCGCCCACGGTGAACGGCGTGGCGTCGAGCGTGCGGTTGTTGGGCTCGGTTTCGTTCCGCATGGGAGACAGTGGCAGCGGGTCGTCGTAGAAGTCGAGCGATTCCTCCCATGCGACGTGAATGCGCCCCCGATGGGGTCCCGAGCTGCGATCCACGGCGATCGAGGGGAAGCCGAGCCCGAAGCCGCGGTCGAAACCCGGCGGACCGCTGCAAAAGTTGGTGAAGAGACCCGCGACCGTGACCACGTCGCCGAACGTGGCCCCGTGGTCCGCCGAGCTGCTGATCCGCATGGCATCGAGCCCGCCCGCGGCGGCGGTGGTATCGATGGTCTTCCACACCACGTGAAGCTTGCCGTCGGGCCCGATCGCCGGCCGCGATCCCTGGACCAGGCCTTCCTCGCTCGCCGGCGAGATCCGGAACGCCGGGCTCCAGGTCTGGCCTCCATCCACCGAGCGCTGGAACTCGATCCGATCGGTGTTCTTTCCCTCGCGCTTATAGAACGTGGTGTAGCTCATGTAGAGATTCCCGGTCAGCGAATCGGCGGCGAGCCAGGGCTTGTCCGGCAGCGAGTCGCGCACCGAGCGCGCCGCGCGCGGCGTCTCCCACGTGAAGCTGTTGGACGCGAAGTGACCGCGCACGATGCCGACTCCATTGTTGGCCGTCGACGTGATCGCGAGACCCGCCACGTAGAAGTCTCCGCGCGCCGCATCCACGGCCGCGACGGGATCGGAAACCCAGACCGCGATCTGGCCGCCGACGGGGAGCGGCCCACCTTCGCGCCACGTCTGCCCGCCGTCGGTGGAGGTGGCGAAGCTGATCGCGTTCAGCTGGCCCTGATGACGGGCGCCGTCGTTCCACACCGCGAGCAGGCCGCCGCGCGCCCCCGCCACCGAGACTTCCGACTGGGTGGTGAAGGCGGGTGACGTCGGGGCGATCGGCTGATTCCTCGGCTGGGCCGCCGTCCTCGAGCCCATGCCGGTCGACGCACCCTCCATACCCTGCGCGCCGAGGGCTTCCTGATGATCGCGTGGAGGCTCGCTGCGAAGGCCCTTGGAGCCCGTGAAGGGCTTCCGGCCTTTCAGCCGCTTCGCTAGGGCCCGCATCTCGTCGAGCTCGCGGCTCGCTCCGCCGAGCATGAGCTCCTGCTGCATGGCCTTCCACTGGCGGACCTGCTGATCGATCGCCGCGTCGCGCGCAAAGGCTCGCCGCGGCGATGCCGCCGCCAGCGCGAGCATGAGGACGAAGCACGCCACGCCGCGGCCATGCGGTGCACGGAGGAGCGCGAGCGTGCGGCTCGGCGCGCGCGCCACGCGGCCGGGAGGAGCTAGAAGTTGTAGCCGATCAGGAACGACGTTCGCGGATGACGTGAGAACGTCTGGAAGTCGGGAGTGACCCAGGTGAAGTTCCATCGGATGACCGGATAATACCCTCCGCCGATGAAAGCCCCCGCGCCGACGGCTCCGCGGCGAGCGATGTCTTCCCGATCGACCGCCATGGCGTAGTCCGCGTAGAGCGCCGTCGAGATGGTCGGGAACTGCCAAGCCCGGGGCAGCGCGAACGTCAGGCCGCGCACCACCGGGAGCCGGAACTCCTGCTGGACCAGCAGGGTCTTGGTTCCCGAGATGGCGCGGCGATCGTAGCCTCGGAGCGAGACCAGTCCGCCGAGATAATACCGCTGGGCGTCGTTGCCGAAGCTGGCCTGGCCCTGGACCCGGGTGGCGGAGACCAGGACGGGAAGCGGCCGCTCGTAATGGCGCGCCTCGACGGCCACGCTCCCGAAGTCCGCGGCTCCGGAGGTCATGTCGCGGGTGAATCCTCCGGAGATCAGGAAGCGGGAGCCGGTGCTCGGCCCGAGCATCGACCAGCCGCTGTTGTCGTGCACCAGCGAGAGGTAGTGCGAGACCAGGTCGACGTCCTTGAAGTCGCCGTCGCGCAGGCGATGGTCGCTGGCGTGGCGCACCAGCATCGAGCCTTCGACGCGGGTGAATCGGTTGAAGGGATAACTCGCCAGTCCGAGCACGCCCACCCGGCGCTCGCGGCGCACCAGATCCAGGTCGGGATCGTAGACCTGCGTGAGGCGGAAGATGCCCACTCCGTAGTTCAAGCGCCGGCTCATGTTGATGTACGTCACGCCGCCTTCGAATCCGTCCCAGAAGCTGCTGCCGAAGCGCTCCGAATCGTTGGACAGATAGATGTTGATCTTCTCGTTGCCGAGGACATCGCTGATCGCGACCTGCCCCCCGCCTCCGGCGCCGAGCGCGGGATCGAGCGCGAACGCGTTCTGCACCAGGTCGAGCCCGAGCCTGCGCTCGTACTCGTGCTTGGGACCGGTGTAGACCCCGCTTTCCCGCGGCGTGCCGAGCCCGCCGGCGACCACCACGTCGCTGGTGAGCGAGGCCACCGGCCGCGATTCGGCCGAGGTTTCCATCTCGATCTGCAGCGTGTCGGGATCGAAGTGGGTCAGGTAGCTCTGGAACTCCACCCGCTCCTGGCCCGTGTAGAGCAAGCCCCGGCCTCCGGCGAGCCAATCGGGATCGTAGACCGGGCCCGCCATGCGCGTGACGCGGCGCGCTTCGAGACTCGGCTCGGCCGGACGCAGATAGAGGTCGCTGGTTCCCGCACGGGTCGAGCGGAACGCGATCCACTTCCCGTCGGGCGAATAGACCGGCTGACGATCGTCACCGTCCGGGGGCTGGCTGACGCGCTCGGGAACGCCGCCCGAGAGCGAGAGCCGATAGATGGCGTGATGATCGATGTCGCCACGGTCCGAGGAGAACGCGACCCACTTGCCGTCCGGCGAGACATCGGGCTCGACGTCGTCGAAGTAGTCATTGGTCAACCGCTCGAGCCGCACGCGCTCGCCCTTCCAGCTCGCGCGGTAGAGATCGGACCGTCCACCGTAATCCTGCGCCGAGAAGACCACCGCCTTGTCGCCGGGCACGATGCTGGGATCGAGGATCGCCACCAGGTGCGGGAACTCCATCCGCTGGATGACGCGGCCTTTCTTGGAATCCACCAGGTAGAGCGCGTCGCGTCCGCCGTGCTTCGCCGACAGCGCGACCAGGCCCGACGCGGACGCGTCGGGGCGATTCTGGAAGAGGTGGAAGGACTCGTACGACGCCGATTGACCCGCCCTCAGGAGACGTCGCTCCCTGCGGTGGCCCTTCGGCCCCGGCTCGCTGAGCATGAGCTCGGTGCCGCTCTCGCGCGCCATGAAGTAGCAGAAGCGGACCAGCGTGTCGCGCGGCGAGGAAGAGGGCAGCACGCGCGGACCGAGATTGTAGGGGCCACGATGCGTGAGCCGCGTGCCCTGCTCGGATGCGGTGCGGAGCGATGCGACTTCCGGGTAGTACCGACGCTTGATCGACTCGAACCAGTCATGGTCGACATCGACCAATCGCTCACCGTAGGTGAGCCGGAACGCGGTCTCGAAGTCGTCGGCCCGATACCAGTTGTCCATCAGGTCGAAGACCTTGTCGGGGCCGAAGCGCTCTCCGCAGTAGAGGAGGAACGACTGGCCCTCCTTGTACATGAGCACCGTTCCGGTGATCTCGTCGCTCCGCGTGAGCATGGGTGCGCGCCCGGTCAGCACGGCGTCGCGCAGCAAGCCTTCGGCGTCGGCATCCCATGTGGTTCCGCAGTACTCCGCGAGACCTTCGATGAACCACAGCGGCGGCAGGTAACCGTGGCTCCTCTTGTGCTCCCGCATCACGCGCGCGAGCTTCTCCAGCATGTACGCGTGGGCCAGCTCGTGGCGGGTGACCCACGCCAGACGCGCCCACGATCCATTGTGCGGGATGAGAACGCGGCCCTTGATCAACTCCGTGAGGCCGCCCGTTCCTTCGGAGATCAGCCCGGGCGTGGCGTTGGTCTGTTGGAAGAGATGGTGGGTGGAGTAGAAGAGGATGGGGATCGGGCGCTTGAACTGGAGCCGGAAGCGGCGGTCGTATTCGACCGCGACCGATTCGGCGTGGGCCGCGAGATGCCGCGCCAGGCTCTCTTCTTCGGCGTAGAAGTGGAGCCGGATGTGCGGCGTCTCGAGGACGGACCAATCGAGAGCCTCGTACTGAACTTTGTTCTTGCCGAATGTCTGGGCGGCGGCGGGGAAGGCGACCAGGGCAAGCAGGAAGGCGAAGGTCAGCGAAACCAGCGCCTGGCGCGCGTTTTTCATGAGACTACGTGAGCCGACCTCCTTCCGACCGTGCGGCAGGGAGCAAGACGTCTTCAAAAGTGTAGAGCCCCGGATTGGCATGCGCCAGGAATTCTGCTGCGGTGAGGGCGCCGCGCGCGAATGCGACCCGGTCCTGAGCCACGTGGCGCAGCTCAATCGACTCTCCTGGCCCCGCGAGCATCACGGTGTGCTCTCCGACCCACGAACCCCCCCGAACCGCGTGCACTCCGATTTCCTCGGCCGGCCTCACGCCGAGATGTCCTTCCCGGCCATGACGCAAGGAGGAGGCCGAATATCCGCGCGCGCTTGCGGCGTCGCGCGCCAGCGTGAGCGCGGTGCCGGATGGACTGTCCTGTTTGCTGCGATGATGTTTTTCCACGATCTCCACGTCCCAGCTTGGTAATGCGGAAAGCACGGCTTTCAGAGCCTGCCGAAGGGCCAGAATCCCCAAGCTGAAGTTCGCGCTGCGCAAGATGGCCACCGATTTCGAAGCCGTCTCGAGCACCTGTTCGTGGGAAGACGTGAGACCCGTGCCGCCCGAGACCAGTGCCGCGCCGTTCTTCATGCAGGCCCGAGCGGCTTCGACCGCGCCTTCGGCGCCCGCGAATTCCACCACCACATCTCCTCGCGCCAGCACTTCGCCGGCATCGTCGAACCAGGGGAGCGCTCGGTCCCAATCCTTGGGACGGGGTGCCCGGTCCACACCGGCCTTCACTTTGAACCCCGGAACCGAGGCCGCGGTTTCAATCACCATGCGGCCCATCCGGCCCGCGGCCCCGACCACGACGATCGAGATCACGTCCCGGAGACCGCCGCCGCCACGGTCAGGCCGGCGGACTGAGCCGCATCGAGGATGATCTTCTGGGTCGCGGGCTCGACCGGCACCAGCGGGAGCCGGAGCTCGTTCTCGATCAACCCCATGGCCGAGAGCAGGTACTTGACCGGGCCCGGGTTCGACTCCACGAACAGCGCCCGGAAGAGCGGCAGGAGCCGGCGGTGAGAAGTCTCGGTCGCCTCCCGGCGCCCGGCCCGCGCGTGGTCGCAGAGCTCCCGCATCTTGCGCGGGGCCGCATTGCCGACCACCGAGATCACACCCTCGGCGCCGATGGCGATCATGGGAGCCGTCAGGGAGTCGTCACCGGAGAGCAGCGTGAAGGCGGTCCGCGCCTTGATCGCGCTCGCCTGATCGAGGCTCCCGGAGGCCTCCTTGATCGCCACGATGTTCGGCACGCTGTCCAGCTTCTCGAAGACCTCGGGAAGCGTGTTGGTGCCGGTGCGGCTCGGCACGTTGTAGAGGATGACCGGAAGCTTGGTGGAGCGGGCGACGGTGCTGAAGTGCGCGATCTGTCCCTTGGCGGTGGGCTTGTTGTAGTAGGGGGTCACCAGCATGACGCCATCGAGTCCGATCTCCTCGGCCATGTGCGTCAGCGTCACGCTCTCGGAGGTCGAGTTCGTTCCGGTGCCGGCCACGAGCGGAACCCGGCCCGCCACCCGCTCGCGCACGAAACGCCACAACGTGCGGCGCTCGTCGACGCTGCAAGTCGCCGCTTCACCCGTCGAGCCGGAGACCACCAGATTCTCCACTCCCCCTTCGAGCATGAACTCGATGAGGCGCGCGGTTCCCTCGAGGTCGAGCTCACCGCCCCGAAAGGGCGTCACCATGGCCACCGTCAGTCCTTCGAACATGATCGCCTCCGTTCCACCTCAGCGCGCCGCCGCCACCGGAACCTCACTCCACTCGCCGCGGAATGCCACTTCCGCGGGCCCGATCAACGTCACCTGATATCCGCGCGGATCGGCGTCGAGCCGCACGGTCAGCTCGTCCCCGCCCGCGGTCACGATCGACACCGGCGAGCGGTCGCCCGCCAGGACGCTCCAGGCCGCCACCGACATGGCGCCGCTCCCGCACGCCAGCGTCTCGGCCTCGACCCCGCGCTCATAGGTGCGCATGGCGACGCGGCCGGGCCCGAGCCGGGCCACGAAATCCACGTTGGTCCCGTGAGGCTCGAAGCGCGGGTGGTGGCGCAGCGCCGCGCCCCATTCCTGAACTGGAACCCACTCCACCCGCTCCACCGGCACCACGAAGTGCGGGACGCCGGCGACGACCGTCTGGCCCTCGAACGAGCGTCCCGCGGCCTCGACCACGATCGGATCCGAAGGGCGCGCCACGCTTCCGAAATGAAGCTCGATCCCGCGCTGATCGGCGCGCTCGCGCGCGCGCATCAGGCCGGAGGCGGTGCGGAAGCGAACCTCACCGCCTTTCCCGAGCCCGAGATCCAGCGCCAGCCGGGCCACGCAGCGGGCGCCGTTGCCGCAGAACTCGGCGACGCCGCCATCGGCGTTGTAGTAGCGCATCGCGAAGTCCGCGTCGGGATCCCTCTCGATCAACAGCACGCCATCGGCGCCCACGCCGCGGCGGCGGTCACAGAGACGGCGGATCAGCTCCGGCGAGGGATCGCCGAGGAAAGGCTCGCGATGGTCGACGACCACGAAGTCGTTGGCCGCGCCATGCATCTTGAGGAAGGGGATCTTCACCGTCACCGACCTTCGCGCGGCGGCTTGAGCACCAGCACCACGTCGAGGATCTCCGCCGCCGGATCGGCGTGAACCGGGAACGGATCGCTCGAGGACTCGCGACCCGGATCCCACACGCGGTTCCGATCGGCGTCCCGGAATGCCCGCACCGTCCAGTTGCCGGGATCGAGCAGGAAGTCGAACTCCAGACGGTCGGTCGTCGACGCCAACACGCGCCGCGTCGTGTCGGAGTCGGCCACCGCGGCGATCAGCAGATCGCCGTCGCGCAGCACGAGCGAGTCTAGCACAGTGCCTCGGACGCGAGTCGGAGCGTGCGGGTTGACCACGCGCAGCTTGAGGCCGCCGGCTTCGGGATGATCGGCGCTCAGCGACAGCACGGTGTCGACGGGCGCCAGCAGGTCGGTGGCGGGCTCGAAGGAGCGGTTGTTGTTGAGGTCCGCGAACGTCCACACCCGATAACGCTTCGGCACGTCGAGCCCCGCGATGCGGAACATGCCGTCGGGATCGACCAGTCCGATGGCGTCGAAGTCGCGGGCCGTGCTGTCCGGCGCTCGCGATGCCTCGTAGCACCACAGGTATGCGTTGCCCGCCGAGAAGCCTTTGGCCTCGAGGCGACCCTCGATGACGCCGCGCGGGAACGAATCGGCGGTGGTGAACACCAGCGCCCGGCCGCGGTCGATCGCGTTGCCGTGCCGGTCGTGCGCGCCGTAGCCCACGAACAAGGTGTACGTCTGGTGGCTGCGCAGCGACTCCGCGAGCACCGCGGTCACGGTCCTCCCGGACCAGCGGAAGCGGCGAATCTCCACGGGCGGCGAGAGCGCGATGGCGTCGTCGGTGGTGCGTGGCTCCATGCCTTCGCTGAAGGTCATCGACAGCGTCGCGTCGCGCGCCACCGACGCGGCCCCCGAGTCGGGTTGCGACGCGATCAGCCGCGGGGGCTCGATGTCGGGCGGCCCACCGCTCGGAGGCGCCTTCTTCGCGCACGCGGCGAGGCAGCAGAGCCCGGCGGCGAGTAAGAGGGCGCGGGGTGCGTGGACCGCTCGAAGGGCTGTCGGAACCGCGCGATCGCGTTTCGGACACGCGTCGCCTCCGCTCCCGCTCCGGCGCGCTACACCTCGCCGGCTCCCGCCATCCCTGGCTCCGCCGGCTCCGGAGTGTCCTTCACCGCGACCGCGCGTTTCCGACAGCCCTCCGAGCGGTTCGGGCAGTCCGTCTTCACGACGACCGCGCGGTTCGGGCAACCTCGTCATGCGCGAGGGTGAGCCTGTTCGTAGGCGCGGCGCAGCCGGCTGCGTGAGACGTGGGTGTAGATCTGGGTGCTGGAGAGCGAGCGATGGCCGAGCAGCTCCTGGATCGCGCGAAGATCCGCGCCGCGGTCGAGCAGATGGCTCGCGAAAGAGTGGCGAAGCGCGTGCGGAGTGACCCCCAGACCGCCTGCCACTTCACCGAGCCGCCGGCGCACCACGCGCTGGACCGTGCGGCCCGAGAGCCGGGTCCCGCGCGGGTTGACGAACACCGGGGCGTCCCGCGCCGCGCGCGCCGAGCGCTCACCGCGATAGAGCCGCAGCGATTCGAGCGCCGCACGTCCCACCGGCACGATGCGCTCGCGCCGGCCCTTGCCACGGATGCGCAGCAATCCCGCGCCCTCGTCGACATCGCCGTGGTTGAGACCGACCAGCTCGGAGAGACGAAGCCCCGAGGAGTACGTCAGCTCGATCAGCGCGCGGTCGCGAACGCTCGCGGAATCCGCGGCCGAGAGGCCGTCGAGCGCGCGCGCCAGATCGCGCTCGGGCAGGGTGCGGGGCAGTCGGCGCGGGCGGCGTGGAAACGGCATCCGGCGCGCCGGATCGTCGCTCAGGAATCCCCGACGCACGCAGAATCGCGAGAAGCTGCGCCAGGCCGCCAGCGCGCGCGCCGCGCTGGAGGCGGCATGCGCGGTGCGGTGGAGATCGCGCAGCGCGCGCTCCAGCAGCTCGCGATTCCAGCCTTCGGGAGCGAGCGCCCGTCCCTTTCCGGCGCCGAGGTCGAGCACTCGCGTGACGTCACGACGGTACGCCGCGATGGTGTGAGAAGACGCGCGGCGCGCCGCGAGCTCGATCAGGAATTGCTCCAGCGCCTCACGCACCGACGGTTTCAGGCTGGAACTTGGAGCCACACTTGAGGCAGCGCAGCGTGAGTCCCTCCTTCTTCGTCTCCTTCTCCACCAGGAATGGCGCCTGACAATTGGGGCACGGCGTGGCGCGCGGCCGGTCCCAGGTCGCGAAGGTGCACTCGGGGTACCGGTTGCAGCCAAAGAAGGTCTTGCCGCGCTTGGTGCGCCGCTCGGTGAGCTCACCCTTCCCGCACTCTGGACAGCGGATGCCGAGCGTGACCGCCTTGGTGAACTTGCACTCGGGGCGCCGGCTGCACGCGATGAAGCGGCCGTAGGGACCGTTGCGCATGACCAGCGGCGAGCCACAGAGATCGCACGTGCCTTCCACCGGGACCGGCAGCTCCGCGTCGTCCACCGGCCGCGTGAACTTGCACTCCGGATATCCCGGACAGGCGAGGAACGGACCGCGGCGCCCGAACTTCTTGACCAGCATGCGGCCGCAATTCGGGCACGCGATCTCGGTGGTCTCTTCCACCTTCTGGCGGTGACGCTCCTTCGACTTCTCGGCCTTCTCGAGCTCGCGGCTGAACGGATCCCAGAAGTCTTTCACCACGCGGTGCCACTCCTGCTTCCCTTCCTCGATCTCGTCCAGCTCTTCTTCCATCCGCGCGGTGAAGTCGACCTGGAAGATGTCGGGGAAGGTGCTGGTGAGCAGGCGGTTCACCGCCTCCCCCAGATCGGTGGGCGCGAGGCGCCCGCGCTCGCGACTCACGTACTCCCGCGAGGTGATGGTGCCGACGATGGTGGCGTACGTGCTCGGCCTTCCGATGTTCTGCTCCTCGAGCACCTTGACCAGCGAGCCTTCGGTGTAGCGCGGCGGCGGCTGGGTGAAGTGCTGACCCGGGCGAACGGTGGAGGCGGTCTCGCCTTCGGCGGGCGCGTCCAGCGGCTCGGAGGCCACGGCGAGGGCCACGCCCTGGCTCAGCTCGGGAAGTCGCGATTCCTCGGCATCGTCTTCTTCGTCGATGCCGTAGAGCTTCTGAAAGCCCGGGAACTTGAGCACGCGGCCCGACGCGCGCAGCCCCAGCCGGCCCGCCTCCACGTCGATCGTGGTCGCGAGGTATTCGGCGGACGCGGTCTGCGAGGCGAGCGCGCGCTTCCAGATCAGGTCGTAGAGCTTCCACTGATCGTCGTCGAGGAAGGCGCGGATCGATTCGGGCGTGCGCGCGGCATCGGTGGGCCGGACGGCCTCGTGCGCGTCCTGCGCCGACTTCTTGCTGCGAAACTGGCGCGGCTCCTCGGGCACGTAATCGGC
>Ga0070689_100003377_pt1 | contig 10612 bp, 10 predicted proteins | sample KBSS23HmetaG_FD_64669 | JGI IMG/M metagenome (GOLD analysis project Ga0070689, IMG submission 64669) | Switchgrass rhizosphere microbial communities from Kellogg Biological Station, Michigan, USA - KBS S2-3H metaG | ecosystem: Host-associated > Plants > Roots > Rhizosphere ... | reverse complement strand
CGCCATCTGCACGTGGCCCACGTAACCGGGGCCGTTCGCGAACAGCAGCTTCTGCTCGAGCGCCGCGACGTGCGGGTCGAAATACCACGACAGCGGCAAATGAGGAGCAGCTCGCGTGAGCGATTTCTGGCTCGCCAGGTCCGTCATGTTCTCTACCTCCAAGACCTATGAAAGTGAAAACCGTCGGGCTAATCGAGTCAGCTAGCTTTTAACTCTGCAGCTCCGTCCCGTGGAGTACAGCTAGACAGCTAGTTTGGGCCAAGTTCCCTTATATTTCAAGACCTTTCGTGTAAAATGGTTACACAAGAAACCATTTGTGGCAGGTCCCTGCTTTGTCGTCCAAACCCCCTGAAGGATTGAGCTTCGAGAAGGCCCTCGAGGAGCTGGAAGCCCTCGTGGCGCGCATGGAGGACGGCAAGCTTCCCCTGGAGGAATCCCTCGCCGCCTACCAGCGTGGCGCGGAGCTGATCAAGTTCTGCGAGTCGCGGCTTTCCGATGCCCAGGCGCGCATCGCCATCCTGGACGGCGACCAGCTTCGCGACTTCAATCCCGAGAAGTGAGCCATCCCGATTTCCAGACGTGGTCGCGGGAGACGGCCACGCGCGTAGAGACCGCCCTTTCCGATCTCCTCCCGGCTTCGCGCATCGCGCCTTCGCGGCTTCACGACGCGATGCGCTATTCCACGTTGGGCGGGGGCAAGCGCGTGCGCGCCATGCTGGTGTTCGGCGCGGGCGAGCTCACCGGCGCGGAGCCCGAACGCCTCGCGATCGCGGCATCCGCCGTGGAGATCGTGCACGCCTACTCGCTCATCCACGACGACCTGCCGTGCATGGACGACGACGTGCTGCGCCGCGGCAAGCCCACCTGCCACGTGGAGTTCGATGAGGCCACCGCGCTCCTCGCGGGCGATGCGCTGCAGAGCTTCGCGTTCCAGCTGCTCAGCGAATACACCCTCGCCGACGATGCGCAAACGCAGCTGAAGATGATCCAGCTCTTCGCCTCGGCGGGCGGCTCGCGCGGCATGGCGGGCGGGCAGGCCATCGACCTCGACGCGGTCGGAAAGTCCATCACGCTGCCGGAGCTGGAGTTCATGCACATCCTGAAGACCGGCGCGCTGATTCGCGCCTCGGTCCTGCTGGGCGCCCACTGCGGCAGGCGCCTGCCTCAACCGGAGCTCGACCGCCTGGACCGGTATGCCAAATGCGTGGGTCTCGCGTTTCAGGTGGTTGACGACATCCTCGACGAGGAAGGCGATGCCGAAACGCTCGGCAAGACGGCCGGCAAGGACAAGGCGAATGCCAAACCCACCTATACGAGCCTCATGGGGCTTGCCGAGGCGAAGCGCTTTGCCGAAGAGCTGCTTTCAGACGCGCTGGACGCGGTCTCCGGCTTCGATGCGCAGGCCGCCCGCCTGCGCGAGATCGCCGATTTCATCGTCCACCGGGAGCGCTAGAATGGGCCTCCCCAGATGACCGCCTATCCCCTCCTCGAGACGGTCGACGATCCGGCCGACATCCGGACCTTCGATCGCAAGCAACTGGCACAGCTCGCCACCGAGCTGCGCTCTTTCATCGTCGATTCGGTGGCCGCGACGGGCGGGCACCTTTCCTCGAACCTCGGCACGGTGGAGCTCACCATCGCGCTGCACTACGTCTTCAATACGCCGGAGGACCGGCTGATCTGGGACGTGGGACACCAGACGTACGGCCACAAGATCCTCACCGGCCGGCGCGGCGAGATGAAGCGCCTGCGCCAGAAGGGCGGCATCGCGGGATTCCCCCGGCGCGAGGAAAGCCGCTACGACACCTTCGGCACCGCGCACTCCTCGACTTCCATTTCCGCGGCCATCGGCATGGCGGTGGCGGCCAAGCGCAAGGGCGAAGATCGGCACGTGATCGCGGTGATCGGCGACGGAGCGATGACAGCCGGCATGGCCTTCGAGGCGCTCAACAACGCCAAGCAGGCGGACGCGAACGTGATCGTGATCCTGAACGACAACGACATGTCGATCTCGGAGAACGTCGGCGCGCTCAACAACTACCTCGCGAAGCTGATGTCGGGCCGCTTCTACGCCGCGACGAAGAAGACCGCGGAGAAAGTGCTCTCCAGCGTCTCTCCGCCGATGAAGGAGCTCGCCAAGCGCTTCGAGGAGCACGCCAAGGGCATGATCACGCCCTCGACGATGTTCGAGGAGTTCGGCTTCAACTACACCGGTCCCATCGACGGCCACAACCTCGATGTCCTCATCGACACGCTGCAGAACGTCACGCGGCTTAACGGGCCGCAGTTCCTGCACGTCGTCACGCGCAAGGGCCAGGGCTACAAGCACGCGGAAGAAGATCCCATCACCTACCACGGCCCCGGCAAGTTCGATCCGGGTGTCGGCATCGTGAAGCCCGCGCCGGCCGCGGACGCGCGTCCCAAGCCCACGTACACGCAGGTGTTCGGCGAGTGGCTCTGCGACATGGCGCGCGCGGACAAGCGCCTCATCGGCATCACGCCGGCGATGCGCGAAGGCTCGGGCCTGGTGAAGTTCTCGCAGGAATTTCCCGACCGCTACTTCGACGTGGGCATCGCCGAGCAGCACGCGGTGACGTTCGCCGGCGGCCTCGCCGTCGACGGCATGAAGCCCGTCGTCGCGATCTATTCCACGTTCCTGCAGCGCGCCTACGACCAGCTCATCCACGACGTGGCGCTGCAGAACCTGCCGGTGGTGTTCGCGATGGACCGCGGCGGCCTGGTCGGCGCGGACGGCCCGACTCACCACGGCGCCTTCGATCTTTCGTTCCTGCGCTGCATCCCCAACATGATGGTGATGGCGCCGTCCGACGAGAACGAATGCCGCCAGATGCTCTACACCGCGTTCAGCGTCGACAGTCCGACTGCGGTGCGCTACCCGCGCGGCGCCGGTCCCGGCGTCGAAGTGCAGAAGCAGATGACCGCGCTCCCGATCGGACGCGGCGAAGTGCGCCGCGAAGGCAAGCGCATCGCCATCCTCGCTTTCGGCTCGATGCTCACGCCCGCGCTCGCGGCCGGCAACGAGCTGAACGCCACCGTCGCCAACATGCGCTTCGTGAAGCCGCTGGACCGCGAGCTCGCGTTCCGTCTCGCCACCACGCATGACCTCGTCGTCACCGTCGAGGAGAACGTGGTGACCGGCGGCGCGGGTGCCGCCGTCGCCGAAGCGCTCGCCGCCGACGGCGTATCGATTCCCATGCTGCACCTCGGACTTCCCGACGCTTTCGTCGAGCACGGCGATCCGCAGACACTCCTTGCGGATTGCGGTCTCGATTCCCAGGGCATCGTTCGCGCGATCCGCGAGCGCATGACCCAAGCGGGGCGCCGCCCCGGAAAGGCCGCGTAGACATGAACAGACTCCTTGCCGTTGCCGCCGCGTGTTGCGCGATCGGCGTCCATGCGCAGAAGGCCTGCAGCCCCGCCGACATGCAGAAGGCGCAGAAGGCCGCCGACAATGTCGTGACCTGGCAGCACCTGAACAAGGCGTGGAAGGACTATCGCCAGTGCGACACCGGCGAGGTGTCCGAGACGTTCACGGAATCGATCCTGCGCCTCATGATCGAGTGGAAGAACATCGATGCCCTGGCCGAGGGCATGAAGGACCCGGAGTACGCGAGCTTCATCCAGACGCACCTGAAGAGCCCCGCGGCGCAGAACGACGTGAAGGACGTGCGCTCGCGCGCCACGCAGAGCTGCCCGAAGGGCCAGTCGGACGTGTGCAAGCAGATCGCCTCCGCCGCGGAGGGCGTCAAGCCGCTGGACCTATCGCCGATGGCGCCCATCCCGACCGGCGCCACGAAGTAACGTGAGGCTTTCCGGAAAAGTCGCCCTCGTCACCGGGGCCGCGCAGGGTATCGGCGCCGCGTGCGCGGAGGCCTTCGCGCGGGAGGGGGCGAAGGTCCTCATCACGGACGTCAACGAAGAGGTGGGGCGGCGCACGGCGCAATCGCTGGGAGTGGCTTTCGCGCGATGCGACGTGTCTCGCAAGAGCGAGGTCGATGCCGCCGTGGCCTTCGCGGTGAAGGAGTTCGGCCGCCTCGACATCCTGGTCGCCAACGCGGGCATCGTGCACGCCGCGGAATTCCTGGACCTCGAGGAAAAGGATTTCGACCGTGTCCTCGCGGTGAACCTGAAGGGCGTCTTCCTGGTGGGCCAGGCGGCCGCGCGCCAGATGGTGAAGCAGGGCGGCGGCGGCGCGATCGTGAACATGTCCAGCGTGAACGCCGTGCTCGCCATCCCGAACCAGGTGCCCTACGTGGTATCCAAGGGAGCGATCAACCAGCTCACCAAGGTGATGTCGCTTTCGCTCGCGCCGAAAGGCATCCGTGTCAACGGAATCGGCCCCGGAACCATTTTGACGGAGCTGGCCCGCACGGCAGTGCTCGGCAACAAGGAAGCGGAGCGCAAGATCCTCTCGCGCACTCCCATGGGCCGCATGGGCGATCCGGCGGAAGTGGCGAAGGTCGCCGTTTTCCTGGCGAGCGACGAGTCGTCCTACCTCACCGGCCAGACGATCTATCCCGACGGCGGCCGCCTCGCGCTCAACTACACCGTGGCCGTCCCCGATTGAAGTAGAATCCCGCCCCATCGAAATCGAAAGGCAGAAGACATGAAGAGAATCGCCCTCGCCGCAGCACTCCTCGCCACCGCCGGCTTTGCCTTCGCGCAGGCCGAAGCCCCCAAGGCCGCGCCCGTCGACGTGCCGAAGGTCAAGTGCGATCCGAAGCCGGAATATCCCGGGCGGCTGGCCATGCAGTCGGACCTGCGCCGCAACTCCTTCACGCGCGAGATCAACGCGTACAAGACCTGCATGATGGCTTACGTCGAGGACCACAAGGCAGCGCAGCACGCGCACCTGCAGGCCGCCAACAACGCCATCCAGGAATACAACGAGACCATGAAGAAGATCGCCGCGGAGCAGGAGGCGGCCAAGCAGTAACGCACGAACGCCGCAATGAAAAAGGGCGGCCTTGGCCGCCCTTTTTGTTTTACCGCTCGCGTCTCATTCCGGCACGGTGAGCGTTCCGCCACTGAACGTGATCGCGTTGGCCGCGCCCGGTGTGGCCGCGATGGCCGGCACGTTCGCCGCGGTGATCGCCGGCGCCGCGCCCGGCGTGCCGCCGCGCGGGGTGGTGCGCACCACCTGCGAGGGCGGGATCGCCGTGCCGCTCCTCAGGTTCGCGTAGACGATGTCCATCGCCTGGATGAAGTAGCGGTGGAGCGGTACGAGGCGGGTGTCGTATCCCGGAAAGGCGAGGAACGATTCGAAGTGTTGCGCGTTCGTGACCTCGTAGTACGCGAGGCGGCTATTGCCTTCCGTCGATTTGTTGAGCGCGTAATACGGGCGTGACGCGTGGTTCACCGGCAACAGCGTGTCGGAGCGCCCCTGCACGATCACCGCGGGCTTGCCGCGCAGGTTCGCCGTGCGCTTCACCGCCGCGATGCTCTGCGACAGCGTCGTCGCGATGAGCGTCTGGTTGGTGAGCTGGTCGCGCAGGCACTTCGCGCCGTCGTAGTTGTAGTCGGCCTTGCCGGTGGAAGGCGAGATGGAGGCCGCGTCGACTGCCGGGCCGCCGACGGAGTTGTTGTTGATGATCACGACGCCCGCGGTGGGAGGCACGCCGTTGCCGGTGCCGAACACCGTGGCCGCGGCGGCGGCGGCAAGCGGCGGCGGAATGCCGTTCACGGGCGTGGCGCCGAGGCTGTAGCCGCAGAGATTGTCCTTCACGCTCGCCTTGGCGTACGAGTTGGCGTAGGTGAGCGCGACCGGCAGCACGGCGAAGACGTAATGCGACGGCATGAAGAGGATCGAGTCCGACTCCCAGCCGTTGGCGAGCATCACGTTCAACGCGCTCGTTGCCTGCGCCGTGGTGTCGGAGCCCGAGATCAGGTTCGCCGCCGCCAGTGCCGAGCAACGGTTGGTCGCGGCCGCCACGCTCACGCTGGTGAGCAGCGGTGCATTGGCCGAGGCGGGCGCCAACGCCGCGCACGGCTCGTACAGGTCCGCGAGGGTGAAGTAGTCGTAGAGGCTCTTTCCCGCGCCCGTCACCGTGGTCGCGCCGCGCTTGATCGTGATGGTCGACGGCAGGTCCACCTGCACGTTCGGCTCGGCGACCGCCACGCCGTCGATCAGGTTGCGCGTGTCCTGTTCTGCCGCAGCGAGCGCCGCGCCGGCGCCGTTGGAGACGCTGGAGGCGATGACGAGCACGTTCTCCGCAGTGAGCGTCACCGCGACCGTCGAGCCGTTACGCTGGCCGTACTTCTCGTTCAGCATGTACAGCGCGAACTCGATCGAGCGCAGCGTATCGCGGCCCCAATCCTTCTCCGGGTTCTGTTGCGAGTGCGCGTGCTTCCATGCCCAGCGGTTCGGGAACGCGGCGTTGAACGCGGCGAGGTCCGACGCGCTGAGATCGGCCGTGAACTGCGAATCCTTTCCGGCGGCGGCGGCATTCGTGCGCTGGCCGCGCATGACGTTCACGGCGTTGGCGGAAAGGTCGTGCGCGCCGTTGCCCGTGCCCTTGTCGGTGTAGGCCACCGCGCAGCCGTGCTTCAGGCCCCATTCGCCCGCGGTGCCGATCGCACCGTATACCCCGCGCGATCCGCTGGACGTGGCGGTGACGACGCACGCGGCCGCCGGATTGAAGGTGCTCGGGATCTGCACCATGAGCGTCACGTTCTGCTTGCCGGTGCCGTCGTCGGCATAGGCGATGTGCTCTTCGCCGGCGATCTTGCCTTCGCCCGTGCCCGCCACGCCGTTGATGTCGACGTTGGGGCCGTAGAGGACGCCGTAGCCGCCATTGGTGGTGATGTCCACCAGCGCGCGGTAGTTGTTGTAGATCGCGAGCTTGCGCAGCTCTTCCGCGGTGGGGTTGGTCGCGTCGGCCAGAGCCGGCGCCGCGCCCTGCAGGCCGCTCTTGCCGAGACCCGCGGTGAGCAGGTCGTTGCTGCCGCCATCGTAGGTCGTGGAGGCGATGGCGCTCTTGATGTAATCGGGCTTGGCGTTCAGGACCGGCTGGTCCCCGCCGCCGCTGCTGCATGCGGCTGCTGCGACGGCGGCAAAGGCGATCGTCGCGCGCGTGAATGCGGACATGTGATTCTCCAGGAGGTGGACGCGGCGTGTGATCAGCCGCTGCGCCGCCAGACTCTGCCGATGCCCCGCGAGTGTCAATACACAGTCCGGGATTCCGGACAGTCGGGTGAAAAACGCCTAGTGGCGCCGCTCCAGGTCGCCGGCGAGCGCCGCGAGCTTCTCGTAGAGCGTCGCGCGCGAGATGCCGAGAAGCTCCGCGGCGAGGATCTTCTTGCCTTCCGCCGCCGCGAGCGCGGAGCGGATGGCGCTGCGCTCCGCATCGGCCACGACGTCGCAGAGCCGCAGCGTCGGGCGCTCGCCGGCGCGCGATGCGCCGCGCGTGCGCGGCAGCACGAGCGAAAAATCTTCCGCGGAGAGACGCGGCTTGTCGGAGTTCATCGCCACATGCTCGAGCACGTTCGCCAGCTCGCGGATGTTGCCGGGCCACGAGTAGGCCGCAAGCACGGCGAGGCCCGTGGCGGTGATCTCGCGCTGCGGCCGCCCGGTGCGCTGCGCGATGTCCTCGAGGATGTGGTCGCAGAGCAGCTCGAGGTCGTCGATGCGGTTGCGCAGCGGCGGCAGCTCGATCGGCAGGACCGAGAGCCTGAAGAAGAGATCCGAGCGGAAGCGTCCCATGGCCACCATTTCCCGCAGGTCCACGCTGCTGGCCGCGATCACGCGCACGTCGACCTTCGCGGCGCGCGTCGAGCCGAGCGGCTCGACCTCGCGCTGCTCGAGCGCGCGCAGCAGCTTCTTCTGCGTCGCCATCGGCATGTCGCCCACCTCGTCGAGGAAGAGCGTGCCGCCGTTGGCCAGCAGGAGCTTTCCGTCGCTCGCGCCGCTGCCCGCGTAGCCGCGCGCGTTGCCGAAGAATTCCGCCTCCAGGTTCGCTTCGGGAATCGACGCGACGTTCACGTGCACGAACGGGCCGTGGGCGCGCGCGCTGGCGGAATGAATGGCCTGCGCGAGGACTTCCTTGCCGGTGCCCGTCTCACCCAGCAGCAGCACGGGCGTTTCGGTCTGCGCGGCGCGGCGCGCCTGGCGTTTCGCGTCCATCGCGCCCGGCGAGCTGCCGAGGAAGCTGGAGAACGTGTACTTCACGCGGCGCTCCTCGGCAAGCGAGCGCTGCGCATCCGCAAGCCGCATCTCGAGCTGGCGGAACTTGCCGACCAGGGGCTGCAGCGAGCGCAGGCCGTCGAACAGCATGAAGCCCACGCCGCCGATCACGCGCCCGCGCTCATCCTTCAACGGCACGCGCATCACGACGAACGACTCCTCGCCGAACTGCATGATGTCGAGCATGATCGGCTCGCCGGTGCGCACGACTTCGCGCATGAGGCTGTTGGGGATCACGTCCTCGACGACCTTGCCGACGGCGAATTCCGCGTTCGGGAGGTTCAACCGCGCCGCGTACTTGTCGCTGATCCAGACGATGCGCGCCTCGCGATCGACGATGATCGCGCCCTCGCACATGTGGCCGAATCCCTCGAAGAGGGACTTCTTGGCGATCTTGCGGACCGCGGCCGGATCTTTGAGACGACTCATGGCTAATGGTGCCTCGTTGAGCGGCGGTACGTCCGCTCCAACAGGCCGGGCGATCTCATTTGACCACTGATTTGTCCTGGCCGAAGAGGATCTTGCGCTCCTGCTCCGTGCGAATCCCGCCCGCGTTCGGATTCACTTCCTTCGCCCGCGCGTAGGCGCGCTCGGTCGCGGGGCGCGCGCGGATCGCGGCCTTCCAGCGCTTGAGGTTCGGGAAGTCGTCGATGTTCTGCCCCTGGCGATCCGGGTTGATCCACGGATAGGCCGCCATGTCGGCGATCGAATATTGCTTGCCGAGGATGAAAGGCCGGCCGCCCAGCCGCTTGTCGAGGACCGCATACAGGCGGTTGGTCTCCTTCGTGTAGCGCTCGATCGCGTACGGAATCTTCTCGGGCGCGTACATCGCGAAGTGATGGTTCTGGCCCAGCATCGGCCCCAGGCCGCCCATCTGCCACATCACCCACTCCAGGCATTCGACCTGCCCGCGCAGGTCGGCGGGAATGAACTTGCCCGTCTTGCCGGCGAGATAGAGAAGGATCGCGCCCGACTCGAACACGCTGATCGGCTTCTTGCCGTCCGCGGGCTCGTGATCGACGATGGCCGGGATCTTGTTGTTCGGCGAGATCTTCAGGAAGTCCGGGTCGAACTGGTCGCCCTTGCCGATGTTCACGGGCTTCAGCGAATATTCGATGCCCGCCTCCTCCAGGAACATGGTGACCTTGTGCCCGTTGGGCGTGGTCCAATAGTAGACGTCGATCATCGGGGTTCCGGTATGAGTCTCGCGAAGCGTCCTATGTTAACTCGCGCCCTGATCGCGGCTGTCGCGACGCTGGCGGCTTGCGCAACCGCTCCCGCGCCGCCTCCCGCCGTCGAGATCCAGCCGGTGCCGGGCGAGCCCCGCGCGCTGAGCATCCTCGTCGACAAGGAGACGTCATTCCGGCTTTCGCGAGTCGGCGTCATGGATAGCTCGAGTCCTTCCGGGCTGACCGATCGTGTGCGTTTTCGCGTCGCGCTCGAGGATTTCGCCGCCCACGTGCTGCACGAGAGAGGCTTGTGCCGGGAAGGTTTCACGAATCTCACGTGGACGCCCGCCCCTGCGCCCAACGGGCTGGCGATCACGGTCACCTGCCAGGCGCCGGCCTAGCTATCGTCCCAGCGGCCCGATGTCGGCCCGTTTGTACTGGTCGGGCCACGGCATCTCGACGCGCAGCTCCTTCGCCGCGTGCCGCGGCCAGTACGGATCGCGAAGCATCGCGCGCGCGAGGCACACCGCGTCGGCCTGGTCGTGCGCGATGATCTGCTCGGCCTGCGCGGCATCGACGATGAGGCCCACCGCAAGCGTGGGGATCCCGGCCTGAGCGCGGATCGCCGCCGCGAAGGGCACCTGGTAGCCCGGCCCCATCGGGACTTTCGCGTCGTGGACGTTGCCGCCGCTCGAGCAATCGATCATGTCGACGCCCGCGCGCTTCAGTTGCTTCACGAGCTCGATGGATTGCGCGAGATCCCATCCGCCGTCGGCCCAGTCGGTGGCGGAGATGCGATACATCACCGGCTTGTCCGCCGGCCACACTTCGCGAACCGCGCGGGTGATCTCCAGCGGGAGACGAATGCGATTCTCGAAAGAGCCCCCGTACTCATCGCTGCGATTGTTGGAAAGCGGCGAGACGAATTCGTGGATGAGGTAGCCGTGGGCGCCGTGGATCTCGACGACGTCGAATCCCGCCGCGAGCGATAGCTTCGCCGCCCGCGCGAAGTCGTCCACGGTGCCGCGGATCTGGTCGCGCGTCATCTCGCGCGGCGGCGGATAGTGGCCGAAGGCCACGTTGCTGGGCCCCAGCGTCTGCCAGCCGCCCTCGTTCATCGCCAGCGGCTTGCCACCCTTCCACGGCTTGTCACAGGACGCCTTGCGTCCCGCATGCGCGATCTGGATCGCCGGCACCGCGCCGTGATCGCGCAGGAATCGCGCGACCCGCCCCCAGGCCA
>Ga0070689_100003376_pt1 | contig 10614 bp, 8 predicted proteins | sample KBSS23HmetaG_FD_64669 | JGI IMG/M metagenome (GOLD analysis project Ga0070689, IMG submission 64669) | Switchgrass rhizosphere microbial communities from Kellogg Biological Station, Michigan, USA - KBS S2-3H metaG | ecosystem: Host-associated > Plants > Roots > Rhizosphere ... | reverse complement strand
CGACGCGAGCTGATCGCGGCGGCACCGGCGCTGTTGCTCGCCGCCTGCAAGACTCCGCCGCCCCCGCCCGCGCCGCCGGTGATGCGTCCGGCGCCGGTGGTGCCGTTGAAGCCGCTCGACCCGCTGCTCGACGAGACGCAGAAGCGCACCTTCAACTTCTTCTGGGACACCGCCGAGCCCGAGACGGGACTCGTGCCGGACCGCTGGCCCAGGCCGCCGTTCTCGAGCATCGCCGCGGTCGGCTTCGCGCTCAATTCCTACCCCATCGGCGCGGAGCGCGGCTGGGTGACGCGAGCGCAGGCGCGCGCGCGCGTGTTGACGACACTGCGTTTCCTGCGCGACGCCCAGCAGGACACCTCGCCCGACCAGGCCACCGGTTACCAGGGATTTTTCTACCACTTCGTCAACTTCACCACCGGCAAGCGCTACGGCGACTCCGAGCTATCTACCGTCGACACGACGCTGCTCATGGCCGGCGTGCTGTTCGCCGGCGGGTACTTCGACCAGGACGAACCCGACGAAACCGAGATCCGCAAGATCGCCGACGATCTGTACCGGCGCGTGAACTGGCCCTGGGCCATCGCCATGAATCCCGACATCCGCATGGCGTGGAGCCCCGAGCTCGAATTCGGCGGCCACGACTGGCGCGGCTACAACGAGGCCATGCTGGTGTTCCTGCTGGCGCTGGGCAGCCCCACCTACCCGGTGTCGCCGCAGGTCTGGGATGCGTGGACCTCCGACTACTACCGCAGCTGGGGCACGCTCGAAGGCCAGACGCATTTGACCTTCGGACCGATGTTCGGGCACCAGTACACGCATGTCTGGATAGATCTGCGCGGCATCAAGGACGAGTTCATGTGGCCGCAGGGCATGGACTACTTCGAGAACAGCCGGCGCGCGGTGCTGGCGCAGCGCGCCTATGCCATCCGCAACCCGCTCGACTGGAAGGGTTACGGCCCGAACGTCTGGGGGCTCACGGCCTGCGACGGGCCGGGCGACCACGAGTTCGACTACCTCGGGCAGAAGCGCAAGTTCTATTCGTACGGCGCACGCGGCGTGGGTCTCACCGAAATCCGCGACGACGGCACCATTGCGCCCACCGCGGCGCTCGCCTCGCTGCCGTTCGCGCCGGAGATCGTGGTCCCCGCGGCGCAGACCATGTACCAGCGTTACGGACGTTATCTATACGGCAAGTACGGTTTCTTCGACGCCTTCAACCCGAGCTTCGACTATGACGTGCCACTGCGGCATGGGCGTCGCGTGCGCGGACAGGGCTGGTTCGATACCGAGTATCTCGGCATCGACCAGGGCGCGATCATTTCCATGCTCGAGAATTATCGCAGCGAGCTCATCTGGAGCGTTCTGAAACGCAACGAACACATCCGCCGCGGACTCAAACGCGCGGGATTCGAGGGCGGCTGGCTGGCCTAGGGCCTGGCCCTTTCCCGACACATATATAAGTGTCGGCCACCGACCTCAGAACACCGGCTTCACATATTTATAGGGGTAGTTCGGGTCCTTGTAGCCGCCGCTCTTCTGGCGCTTGGGGAACTTGATCTTCTCCCTCGGCAGCGTCTTGTACGGCACCGTTCTCAGGATGTGGTGAATGATGTTGAGCCGCGCGCGGCGCTTGTCGTCGCTCGGCACCACGGTCCAGGGCGCATGTTCCGTATCGGTGGCCGCGAACATGTCGTCGCGGGCACGTGAGTAGTCGTACCAGCGGCTGTAGGACTTGAGATCCATGGGCGAGAGCTTCCACACCTTGCGCGGATCGTCGACGCGATCCTGCAGGCGGCGGGTCTGTTCTTCCTCGCTGACCTCGAGCCAGAACTTGATGAGGATGACGCCCGAATTGACGATGGCCTTCTCCACCATCGGAATGCCGCGCAGGAAACGCTTCACCTCGTCCATCTCGGTGAAACCCATGACGCGCTCGACGCCGGCGCGGTTGTACCAGCTGCGATCGAAGATCACGATTTCGCCGGCAGCGGGCAGGTGCGGGACGTAACGCTGCACGTACATCTGGCTGAGCTGGCGAGGACTGGGTGACGGCAGCGCGATGACGCGGAACACGCGCGGGCTCACGCGCTCGGTGATGGCCTTGATGGAGCCGCCCTTGCCGGCGCCGTCGCGGCCCTCGAATACGATGCACACCTTCAGGCCCTTGTGCACCACCCACTGCTGGAGCTTGACCAGCTCACCGTGGAGCTTCTCCAGCTCCTTGTCGTAGTCCTTGCCGCGAAGCTTGTCGCTGGACGCGTCCTTCGCGCCCGCGTCCTTCTTGCCCTGGCTCTTCCGGGCCTTGTCTTTCTTGCTCATGGCTTCGCCTTCGTCTTCTGTTCGTTTTCGAGACCCTTGCGCGCGATCTCGGCATACAGCGCCGCCAGTTTGTCCACGAGGCTCTTGTACTCGGGATGTTTCTTGACGAGTCCCTCGACCTGCGGCGTGTCCTGCTTCACCTCGTCGAGGAACTTGAGATCCTCGTCGGACAGCTTCTCGCCACGATCCACTTTCTTCTTCATGTCGAGGGCGCGCGGCAAGCGGAACTCGTTGAGGCGCTGCAGCAGGACTGCAATCGTTCCGATCTCCTTCTTGCGGGTGTCTTCATTGGAACTACGCATGTGAAACTCCAGCGCGGAACCGGGTCACCGCGGTATCGATTGAATTGAACATCCGCTCCGGCCCGATGGCCTCACCGAGCGGCGAACGTTTGACCATGGCCAGCACCTCGGGTTGCATGGCGCCGAGCCACAACTCGACGCCGGCGGCACGCCCGCGGGCCTGGGCGTCGACGAGCATCTTGAGCGCCGAGTATTCGAGGTCGAACACGGCGCGCAGGTCGAGCACCAGCACGCGCGGTTTCGCTGCCGCGATCAGCTCGCGGATCCGGTCGCCGATGCGCTCGGCATTGAGGAAGAACAGTCGTCCCTCGAGCCGCACCAGCAGCAGGCCCGGTTCGAATTCGTCATCGGGATGCTCGGCCGAGCGCGGCCGGAACTTGGTGGTGCCGCGCTCGCGGCCGAGCACGTATACCCGCGGGTTCGCCACCTGGTAGCCGAGCGCGAACAACGAAATCACGATGGCGACGAGAATGCCCTTGAGCGTGCCCAGGGTCATCACGCCGAGCATGGCGGCCACGGCCCAGATGAACTCCGTGCGACGCACCCGCAGCATCTCGCGAAACTCGACCGGCTGGATGAGTCCCAGCGAGTAGACGATGACCACGCCGGCGAGAGCGGCGTTCGGCATCAACGCGATCACGGGCGACAGGAACAGCGCCGCCAGCACGGCGACCAGGGCGCTGGTGATGCAGGACACCTGTGTGCGGGCGCCCGTGCCGAGATTCGTGGCGGTCTGCGACGCACCGCCGCCCGACGGCAGCGCGCCCAGGAATCCGCCCACGACATTGCCTGCGCCGGTGGCAAACAATTCGATGTTGGGTTTCAACGGCGGATCGTCGGAGCGCGCGAAGGCCCGACCGACCGCGATCGTCTCGGTGAAGCTCATGAGCGCGATACCCAGCGCGCCCGGCCACATGGCCTGCGCCAACGACAGGTCCGGCAGCCTGAACGATGGCAATCCGGACGGCACGGCACCGACCACCGAGACGCCTTTACTCTGCAGACTCCACACACCGGCTGCGACGATGGCCGCGCCGAGCACGATCAGAGGTGCAGGCCATTTGGGCAGCGCCTTCTTGATCAGCGCGAGCACTGCGATAGAGCCCAGGCCGATCACGGCCGTGATCAGGATTGTCTTTGGCAAGGATTCGATCAACGACCAGACGTCGCGGAAAAAACCTTCCTTGTGGATCTTGAAGCCGAATAGTTTGGGCGCCTGGTCGGCGATGATCACGAAACCGATGCCGGCCTTGAAGCCCACCTGCACCGGATAGGAGACGAAGTCCGCGAAGAAACCGAGACGCAGTACCGACGCCAGCGTCAGAACCGCGCCGACCATCAGTGCCAGCGTGGCCAGCGCCTGCAGCAGTTTTGCCGGATCACCGTCCGGCACCACCGCCGCCAGCTGCGCACCCACGAGTATGGCGATCGTAGTGGTCGTGGTCACGCTCAATACGCGCGAGGTACCCAGCACCGCGTACACCAGCGCCGGGATGATGGCCGTGTAGATGCCGAGCTCGATCGGCAGTCCGGCGACCGTCGCATAGGCCATGGCCTTCGGTATCACCACGGCCGCCGTGGTCAGGCCCGCGAGAATGTCGGGTCGCAACCAGGCGGACTGGTAATGGGATAACCAGTCGAAAAGCGGAACGCGGAGATTCACCCGTGCAGGGTTTGCTGTCGGCGTCCCTTGGGAAATGGGACCAAGGGGCAATGCAGTGCAACATGCACGGAGAATTCAGGCGGCGTCGCGTGTGAATTCACTCGGCGACTTGCCCGTCCAGCGCCGGAAGGCATGCGAGAACGCGCCGACTTCCTGGTAGCCGAGCAGCCAGGCCACCTTGGAAATCGGCAGCTTCTCGCGCCCCAGGTAGCGGCGCGCGAGATCCAGCCGCAGCCGGTGCAGCACCGCGGAAAATGTCAGCCCCTGCTCTTCCAGCCGTCGCGCGAAGGTGCGCTGGCTCAGGCCCAGGCGCTTCGCCACTTCCGCGGCGCGCGCGTCGCCGTGCGGCAGCAGCGGTGCCACGACGTTCTCCACGCGCGCGACGAACGGTTCGGCGACGCGCGTGCGGCCAGCGAGCACCTCCTCGCACACGCTCACCAGCAGGCGGTTGAGATACGCATCGGCGTGTGTGATCGGCAGAGTGCGCACGTCGCTCGCGAACAGGATTTCGTCGACGGACGCGCCGAATTCCACGCTGCATCCGAGGAAGCGCGTGAACGCGGCGTGGCCGCGGCCGCGGTAGTGCGTCAGCCGCACGCGGATCGGCTTCACGTGTTTGCCGGTGCAGTGGCGGCACAAACGCACCAGTGTCGTCAGCCAGAACTCCATCTGGTGACGGTCGGTCTGCCGGCGGATGCCGATGTAGCGCACCGCCATGCCCACACGCCGCGCGTCGAAAAGTTTCTGGTTCACGCCTTCATTCACCAGCGTGGTGTAGCGCGCGCCACGTTCGAAGAGATCGAGCAGCGATTCCGAAGACGCGAGCACGTAGTAAAAGAGGCCGCCGAGGCGCAGGTCGAAATCCAGAGCCAGGTGATGACCGAGCATGTCGTCATCGAGCGCCTCGGCCACCAGATTCAGGAAATCGATCTGGTCGCGAACCACCAGGCGCGCCTTCGGATCCTCCAGCTGCTCGCTGCTCAACCGCGCCTTCCTGAGCAGCTGGCGCACCGCCACACCTTCGCGCCGGGCGCGCTGGTACGCCAGGCGCGAAGCGAGGCCCATGGCGCTCGGCAATTTCGCCAGCCGCGTGAGGCGCTGCCTGCTCATCGGTGGCGTTTTCTGGACTGAGTCGCGCCACTTTTCACGTGGCACGCAATCACAACCCATTGGCAGGGATCAGCAATACGTCCGCTCCCTCGAAATCGTATAAAGCGCGCCGACTCGGACATCCTGCCCATGCCTCCCGAAAGAAAACTCATTGCCGTCATCGACGATGACCCCTCCATGCGCAAGTGCATCGAGCGCCTGCTCCGCGCCAGCGGATACCGCTGCGAAAGTTTCGCGAGCGCCGAGGAATTCCTGCTGGTCGCCTCCGTGTGCCGCGCGGCTTGCGTCATTGCCGACATCAACCTCGACGGTATGAGCGGGCTGGAGTTGGCGCTGCATCCGAAGGTCGTCGAACTGCGGCTGCCGGTGGTGCTGATGACCGGCTCTCCCGATCCCATGTTCGAGATCCCGGCGCGCGAGATCGCCGCCGCGTTCCTGAGCAAGCCCTTCACGTCCGAAAAGTTGTTAGAGGCCATCGTCGACACGGCCGGCCCACCTATCGCCGATGCCGAGCCCTGAGAGAAATGGGACCTAGGGCCCATGCGCACGGGTTCCCATTCGCCGCGCGAGCTCAGACCCTGCTGGCCGACGCGAAACGCAGCAGCAGCGCGCCGGCGAGCGCCGCACAGGTCGATCCGGCGAGTACACCAAGCCGCACCTCGCCGTGCAGCGTGTCGTCCGGGAAGGCCAATGCACCCAGGAACAGACTCATGGTGAACCCGATGCCGGCGAGCAGCGATACGCCGATCAGGTGACGCCAGGTCACGCCCGCCGGTAACGCCCCGGCCCGCAGCCGCACCGCGAGCCACGTGAACCCGAACACACCCGCGAGTTTGCCGAACAGCAATCCGCAGGCAATTCCAAGCGTGACCGGGTGCGCGAGCACCTGCGCGGTCACGCCCTCGAGGGGCACACCGGCGTTTGCAACAGCGAAGAGCGGCAATATGGCGAAGGCCACCCACGGATGCAGCGCGCGCTCGAGGCGCGCCGCCTGGCCGGGCCCGCCCCTGTCATCGTCGACCAGCGGAATCGCGAGCCCGAGCGCCACGCCGGCGAGCGTGGCGTGTACGCCTGACTTCAACACCGACAGCCACAGCAGCAATCCGACGAGAAGATAGGGCGTGAGCCGCGTCACGCGGCAGCGGTTGAACGCGAACAATGCCACCAGGCACAGGGCCGCGAGCAACAGCGCCAGCCACGAGAGGTCCTCGGTGAACAACACGGCGATCAGCACGATCGCGCCGAGATCGTCGATCACTGCGAGCGCGAGCAGGAACACGCGCAGCGACGCGGGCGCCCGGCTGCCGACGAACGCCAGCACGCCGAGCGCGAAGGCGATGTCGGTGGCGGTCGGAACCGGCCAGCCGCCGCGCGTCGCGGCATGGCCCTGATTGATCAGCAGGTAGATGAACGCCGGCAGCAGCATGCCGCCCAGTGCACCGATAGCCGGCAGCAAGGCTCGCCGCGGACTCGAAAGATCGCCGACCAGGCATTCGCGCTTGATCTCGAGTCCTACCAGCAGGAAGAACACCGCCATCAGGCCATCGTTGATCCAGTGCAGGACGTCCTTGGTGAGCGCCAGCGGCGCGATGCCGATGGTCAGGCCCGCGAGCAGCGCGCCATGGTAACGCGCACCCAGCGGCGAGTTCGCCAGCAGCATCGCGAGCGCCACCGCCGCGAGTAACGCGTACGCCGCCCAGGTATCCCGCTGGTTAGAGCCCGCCGCCATGCGGCCCATTCTAGTATCAGACGGCTGTCAGACGGCGCGTCGCCGCAGGCGGGGCGGCGCAGGATTCAAGGGTTTCCACGAAGCTCGTGTGCCACGCGGTGAGAGAATTGCGACGCAGGACTTCGAGCAATGCCTGGTGGCGGTCGCGCCGCTCGGCGAGCGGCATGTTGAAGGCCTGCTGGATGGCGTGCGCCATGCCGCGCGAATCGTAGGGATTGACCATCAGCGCCGTCACCAGCTCGCGCGCCGCCCCGGCCAGCGTGGACAATATCAACACCCCTGGATCCGCCGGGTCCTGCGCCGCGACGAACTCCTTGGCCACCAGGTTCATGCCGTCGCGCACCGGCGTCACGATACCGATCAGCGCCGCGCGCATGAATCCCATGAGCACATCGTGCGGAAAATTGCGATTCAGGTAACGGATCGGCGTCCAGTCGGTGTCGGCGAAGCGGCCGTTGGTGCGCCCGGTGGTCTGCTCGAGCTCGCGGCGGATGTCCGCATAGGCCCGCACGTCGGCGCGCGACAACGGCGCGATCTGCATGAACGTCACGCGGTTCTGGTTCTCCGGATGCGTCTCGAGAAAACGTTCGTAGGCCTTGAAGCGTTCCACCAGGCCCTTGCTGTAATCGAGCCGGTCGACGCCGATCATGAGCTTGCGACCGAGCAGTCCCGCGAGCATGCGCTTGCAGGCATCCGTCGATTGCGACTCGACCGCCTCGCTCTGCACGGTGTCGACATCGACGCCAATCGGGAATACTTGGGTGATGACGCGCCGGCCGCCGAGCGTCACGGTGTTGCCGGAGCTCAGCACCTGTGGCCCCCAGACGAAGGCCGCCGCGCCACGGAACGCGTCGCGATCGGTTTCCGTCTGGAAGCCGAGCACGTCGTAGGCCAGCATGGCCTGCAGGATCTCGCCGTACACCGGCAGCGCGCGCAGCACTTCGATGTTGGGAAACGGGATGTGCAGGAACAGACCGATGGGCTGGCTCACGCCCGCCTCGCGCAATCGCTGCGCGAGCGGGAACAGGTGGTAGTCGTGCACCCAGATGAGATCGTCGGGCTCGAGCAACGGTGACAGCAGGCGCGCGAAGCGCTGATTCATGCGCTGGTACGCCTCGTACTGCGTATCGTTGTAGCGGAACCCGTCGACGAAGTAGTGGAACAGCGGCCACAACGTGCCGTTGCAGAAACCCAGGTAGTAATCCTTGTATTCCGCCTGGTCGAAGTCGATGGACGCAAAGGTGATGCCATCCTTGCGAACCACCGCCGGCTCTTCGGTGGCGGCCTCGCTGGTCTCGCCATCCCAGCCGAACCACATGCCGCGGCGCGCCTGCATGGCGGCGTGTAATCCCACGGCCAGCCCGCCCGGTGCCGCGCCGCGCTTGGGAACGGAAATGCGGTTCGAGACCGCGACCAGTCGGCTCATACGATTTCCTCCCAGCTGCGCGAGAGCCGCAGCGCGCTGCCGATCACTCCCACCATGCTGTAGGTCTGCGGAAAATTTCCCCACAGTTCGCCGCTCGTGGGCTGTATGTCCTCGGAGAGCAGTCCCAGCGGATTGCGCCGTTCGAGCAGGCGCGTGAAGCGCTCGCGGGCCTCGTCGAGGCGCCCCGCCGCGGCCAGCGCGTTGACGTACCAGAACGCGCAAATGGTGAAGGCGTTCTCCGGTCGACCGAAATCGTCGGCATGTTTGTAGCGGAACAGCAGGTCGCCGGCGCGCAGTTCCTCCTCGATGCGCTCCAGCGTCTTCAGAAACCTCGGATCCGTGGCCGACAGCAGACCGAGTTCCGGCAGCAGCAACGCGGTGGCGTCGAGATCGCGGTTGCCAAACGCGGAGGTGAACGACTGGCGCTCCTCGCTCCATGCACCGGCGAGGATTTCCTGGCGCATGTAGCTGGCGCGCCCTGCCCACTCACGGGCCGCGATGGCATCGCCGACACGCCGCGCGATGCGGCTCAGCCGGTCGCAGCCCGCCCAGGAAATCGCCGCGGAGAACGTGTGACGCTGCAGCCTGCCGCGGAATTCCCACGGCCCCGCATCGGGCTCCTCGAAGGTGGCCACGGCGCGTTTGCCGAGCCGGTACAGCCGCTCGAGCAGTGTCTGGTCGCCGGAGCGCACCAGGCGTTGATCGAAGAACAGTTGCGTGGCGGCCAGGATCACCGAACCGTAGACGTCGTGTTGCACCTGCTCGGCCGCGAGATTGCCGAAACGCACCGGCCCCATGCCGCGATACCCCGAAAGCCCGGTCGCGATCTTCTCCTCGGCGCGCGGGTCGCCGGTGATGCCATACAGCGGCTGCAGCGTGTCCACGGTGGACGATGCGATGATGTGATCGATGTAATGTAGATAGGCTTCCATGGTGCGCGTCGCACCGAGACGGTTCAGCGTCTGGATCACGAAATAGCTGTCGCGCAGCCAGCAATAGCGGTAGTCCCAGTTGCGCGTGCTGTTGGCCGCCTCCGGGATCGAAGTCGTCAGCGCGGCGAGCACCGCGCCCGTGTCTTCGTAGGTACACAACTTCAGGGTGATGGCCGCGCGGATCACTGCGTCTTGCCAGTCCGCCGGCACCGCGAGGGTGCGCACCCATTCCTGCCAGTACGTCAGCGTCGCACCGAGGAACTCACGCGCCAGCGCTTCGGGAGATTCCTGCAGCGTCTCGTCAGGGCCGACAATGAAGTGCAATGGCCGTTCGAGCACCACCGGGCGGCGCTCGAGCAGCGCGGCCAGCGACGCGTCGGTGGTCACGCGGTAGTGAAGCCCGTCGGCGGCGAACTTGATGTGATGGCTGCCGGAGATGCCCGGTTCGCAGCGTTCCCCGAATCCGGCCGTGGGTTTCAGGCGCAGGCGCAACGTCGGGCGGCCGGCGATCGGTTCGATCGCGCGCACGAACATCATTGGGCGGAACACGCGCCCGCGCGTGCGAAAGCGGGGTGCGAAATCGACGATGCGCATCACACCGCCATGCGCGTCGTACAGGCGGGTTTCGATGATGGCCGAATTGCGCAGATAGGTCTGTTCGGTGCGCGTCAGGTCCACCATGTCGACCGCGAACACGCCCTTGTCCGCGTCGCCGCCCTCTTTCATCAGCAGCGCCGAGAACACCGGATCGCCGTCCGGCCGCGGCAGGCAGGCCCACACCATGCGCGCCTGCTCGTCGACGAGCGCGGCCACCTGGCAGTTGCCGATGACACCGTAGTTCACGCCGACACCAGTCGCCCGAGCCAGTCGCGCACCGCCGGTGGTCCCGGCAGCCACCACTCCGATTTCACTCGTGGACCGACGGCGATGGCCAGCCCGTCGAAACGCCGTACCGCCTCGAAGCCGTCGTAGTCGGTCTGGTCGTCGCCGATGAACACCGGTGTGCGCCCGGCGAACGGCGCCTCGCCCATGAAGGCCGTGACGGCGCTGTCCTTGGTGTGCGCCGCCGGCTTGATCTCGATGACCGCATGCCCGTCGAGCAGCGTGTATTCCGGCACCAGCGGCGCGGCCAG
>Ga0070689_100003372_pt1 | contig 10619 bp, 7 predicted proteins | sample KBSS23HmetaG_FD_64669 | JGI IMG/M metagenome (GOLD analysis project Ga0070689, IMG submission 64669) | Switchgrass rhizosphere microbial communities from Kellogg Biological Station, Michigan, USA - KBS S2-3H metaG | ecosystem: Host-associated > Plants > Roots > Rhizosphere ... | reverse complement strand
ATCGCACGGCCACGGCGCACGGCGCGGCGACGAAGCCGCCTCCGCCGCTGACCACCACGCTCGAGCCCGGTCAGGTGCTCGCACAGCGCTATCGGATCCAGCGACTGCTCGGCAAGGGCGGCATGGGCGCGGTCTACCTCGCCGACGACGAGGTGCTGGGCGAGCTCGTCGCGCTCAAGGTGATCTCGAGCGCGTTCGCCGGCGACGAGCAAGCGATGATCGCGAGGTTTCGCCGCGAGGCGAGCGCGGCGCGCAAGGTCAGCTCGCCGTACGTGATCCGCATCCACGATCTCGGCGAGGCGCGACCGGGGCTGCTCTATCTCTCGATGGAGTACTTCGCGGGCCGCACGCTCTCGGAGGTGATCGCCCAGCGCGGCATCGTGCCGATGAGGGACGTGCAGGACATCCTCACGCAGGTGTGCCACGGCCTCGATGCAGCCCACCAGGCCGGCGTGATCCATCGCGATCTCAAGCCGAGCAACGTGCTCGTCGGCGAGCGCGGCGCCGTCAAGCTGATCGATTTCGGGCTCGCGACGACCGGCCTCACCGACGGTCTCACCGCGACCGGTGCGATCCTCGGCACGCCGCATTACATGGCGCCCGAGCAGGTCAAGGGCAAGAACATCGACGCGCGCAGCGATATCTACGCGCTCGGTGCGCTCGCGTATCACCTCGTGACCGGGCGACCGCCGTTTGCGGGCGACAACGCGATCGCGATCGGCTTCGCGCACCTGTCGGAGACTCCGACGTCGCCGGCACAGCTGCGCAAGGACTGTCCGACGAATCTCGAGGCCGCGATCGTTGCGGCGCTCGCGAAGAGTCCCGACAGCCGGCCCGCCAACGCGAAGGCGTTCCTCGACAAAGCGTTCAGCGCGAGCGCGGCTTGAACCGGTAGTGCGCGACGAGCCACTCGCGGCCGCCCGCGTAGCCGAACAGCTCGGCGCATGCGAGGAAGAACACGCGCCAGCGCTGGTACGCGCGGCGGCCGAGCAACGCTTCGATCGCGGCGCGCTGCGCGACGAGGTTGTCGTGCCACGCCTCGGCGGTGCGCGCGTAGTGCGTGCCCGCGAGCTGCCAGCTCTCGGCGATCTCGAGATCGCGCTGGAACTCGTAGAACAGGCGCGTGCTCGGCATCAGGCCGCCGGTGAAGAACTCGCGCGCCATCCAGTCGCTCGTGCCGCGATCCTCGAATGGATACGTGTAGCGCTGGTGTGCGAATACATGCACGAACAGCGCGCCCGACGGTGCGAGCCAGCTCGCGATCCGGCGCAGCAGCGTCTCGTAGTTGCGCATGTGCTCGAACATCTCGATCGACACGATGCGATCGAAGCTCGCCGGCGCCAGCTCGAGCGTGCGCACATCGGCGGTGCGCACCTCCACGTTCGCGAGCCCGCGCTCGGCCGCGGTACGCTCGACGAGCTCGCGTTGCGTGCGCGAGTTGGAGACAGCGGTGATCCGGCTGCGCGGGTAGCGCGCGGCGGCCCACAGCGCGAACGCACCCCAGCCGCAGCCGAGATCGAGCACGCGCTGGCCGTCGGCGAGGTCGGCGCGCGCGGCCGTGAGCTCGAGCATCGCCGCTTCGGCCGCGGCCAGCTCGTCGACGCCGCCGGGCCAGTAGCACGCCGAGTACTTCAGGTGCGGTCCGAGCACGCGTGCGAAGAACGCCGCCGGCACCTCGTAGTGCTGCGCATTGGCGGCCGCCGTCTCGACGGCGACGTCGCTGGCGCGGAGCTGGGCGATGAACGGCGCGCGATCCGCTCGGCGTTCTTCGTACAGCCGCAGCGCGCACACGCCGCGAATTGCCAGGCGCAACGCTCGCTCGGGGACGAGCCCGGAGTCGACCACGCGTTCGAGCCACATGCCGCGCATCCTAGCGAGTTAGGATGTCGCGTTCGATGATCGGCGGTGACGATCCGACGCTGCGCGACGGCTACCCACACCGCGTGTCGCGCGACCTCATCCCGGGCGCGCTGATCGGCCGCTACGTCATCAAGAAGGTCGCCGGGCGCGGCGCGATGGGCATCGTCTACGTCGCCCACGACCGCAAGCTCGACCGCGAAGTTGCGCTCAAGCTGCTCGCGCCGACGAACGAGGATGCCGACGCGCTCGTCGACGAGGCGAGGGCGCTCGCGAAGCTGACCGATCCGCACGTCGTCGCGGTGTACGACGCGGGCGAGATCGACGGCAGCGTGTTCATCGCGATGCAGTACGTCGACGGCGAGACGCTCGCCGCGGTGATCGAGCGGCTGCATCCGTCGCCGAAGCAGATCCTCGAATGGTTTGTCGCCGCCGGGCGCGGGCTCGCCGCGGCACACGCGGCGGGTCTCGTCCATCGCGACTTCAAGCCGGCGAACGTGCTCGTCGACGCGCGCGGCCGCGTTGCCGTCACCGACTTCGGGCTTGCCCGCGAGGTCAGGCGCCACGCCACCGATGCGGGCGTGCTGTCGGGAACGCCGGCGTACATGTCACCCGAGCAGTTCGAGGGTGAGGTGGTGACGCAGGCGAGCGATCAGTTCTCGTTCTGCGTGTCGCTCTGGGAGGCGCTGTTCGGCAGTCATCCGTTTTTGCGCGGCAACCCCGGCATGATGTCGCCGCTCGAGATCCGCATGGTGGTGCTCGACGCCGAGCTCGTACCGCCGAAGAAGAAGGTACGCGTGTCGAACGCGGTGACGGCGGCGTTGACACGCGGCCTCGCCCGCAAGCCCGAGGATCGCTGGCCGTCGCTGGCCGTGCTGCTCGAAGTGCTCGCGCCGCCACCGCGCATGCGGGTGTTGCCGCTCGTCGCGGCGGGCGCGATCGCGGCGGCGGTCGCCGGCGGCATCGTGTGGTTCGCGCTCGCACGCGCCGATGCCGCGGCGCCGAGCTGCGAGGTGCGGGCTGCGGAGAGGCTCGCGCGTGCGTGGCAGCCACTCGATCACGCGCGCCTTGCCGCCCAGTTCATCGCGACAGGCCGACCGTATGCGCACCTCGCCGAGCAGGCGGTGACCGCGGGTATCGAGCGCTACGTGTCGCGCTGGCAGGGGCTGGCGGGCGATGTGTGCGCGGCCGAGCACGCCGCACCGGTACCCCAGCGTCGTGCATGTCTCGACAGCCGACTCGACGCGCTGCGCGGTCTCGCATCGGTGCTCACGAGTGACGTGCGGCCCGAGCTCGTCGATCAGGGAACCGCCGTGCTCGATGCATTGCCGGATCTCGGCAGCTGCGTCGCCACGACCGCCAGCGCGCCGCCGCCGCCGCTCGCGCCCGCCGTCGCGAGTCTCGAGCAGGAGCTCGCCGTGGCAAGCGCTCGCGGCATCGGTGGGGACTACCAGCGCGCCGTGAAGGAGCTGACCGCGGTCGCACAACGCGCCGAGCTGCTCGGCTACGCGCCGCTCACCGTGCGCGCGCACCTCGCGCTCGCGACCCAGCAAGCCTCGCTGCTCTCGATCGCGCCCGAGCATGCGCGGCGCGCGGCAACGCTCGCGCTCGCGAACAATCTCGAGCACGAGGGCGTCAAGGCGCTCGCGATCCTCGCGCGCGGACGTGCGCACGCCGGCGATAACGCGGCGGTCGACGATCTCGTCGCGGTCGCACGAGCGCTGGCCGAACGCGCGCGCGATCCCGAGCTCACGCTGTTTCTCGAAGTCGCACACGGGCGTGCACTCGTGCGACTACACCGCTGGCGCGAAGCGGTGTCGGTGTGCCGGCAGGCCAACGCCGATGCGATCAAGCTGGCGACCGCCGAGGCGCTCGATTCGGCGCGCGTGTGTCTGCTCGAGGCGCTTGCACCCGCGGGCGCCACCAGCGAGATGCGCGCGCTGATCGATCAGCTGATCGCCGATGCGACGCGGCGACTGTCGCCCGATCATCCGCGCCTTGCCGATTATCTGCGTGCGCGCGCCGACCAAGAGGTCGGTCGCGGCGAGCTCGACCAGGCGCGCCGCGATGCCGAACGCGTGTTCGCGATCCGCTCGCGCGTGTATCCACCGAGACATCGCATGATCGCCGAGGCGCTCACGTTGCTGGCCGATGTCAGCTATGCGGAGGACAAGGCGGCAGAGGCGGAGAAGCTCTATCGCGAGGCGTTCGCGCTCGTCGACGAACGCGATCCGGATCAGCTCGTGCAGTACATGCGGCTCGCGATGATGGTCGCCAACTACGAGATGCGCGACGACCGCGATCAGGCGCTCGCACGCTACGCGCACGTCGCGGCGCTCGTTCGCGAGCGCGTGGGATCGAGCTCCGTGGAGCTCGCGGTCGTGCTCATCAACTACGGTCAGCGCGAGTCCGCGGTCGATGTCGATGCAGCACTGCGACTCGTGGCCGAGGCGCGCGACATCCTCGAGCGAAACAAGGATCCGCGCGTGCAGATGGCGAGCCTCGCGGCCGCGATCATCGCCGAGAAGGCCGAGCGCTGGCCCGATGTGGTCAGGTTCGCCGGCGCGGTGTTGCCACTCCTCGATCGCGACGAGGCGCCGGAGCAGTACGCGACGACCGAATTGCTGCTCGCCCGCGGGCTCGTCCAGACGCACGGCGATGTTCGCCGCGCCAAGGAGCTCGCCCGCGATGCGCGCGCTCTCTTCGTCAGGCTCGGGCCGTCGTTTCGCTCCAAGATCCAGAGCATCGACGCGTTCCTCGCGCGATGATGCGGCAGATGCAGGAGTTGCTCGAGTGGCTGATCGATGGCGTACCCGGCGTGCGCTCGCCGCTCGACGTCGCCGATCGAATCGGGCGCGATCTCGCGGCGGAGGGCGTGCCGCTGCTGCGCCTCGGCGTGTTCGTGCGTACGCTGCATCCGAACGTCCTCGGTCGCGCGTTCATCTGGGAGCGCGGCAAGCCGTCGCGCGTGGCGGAGCTGACGCCGCAGGTGAGCGCCTCCCGCGACTTTCTCCACAGCCCGGTGACGTGGGTCTACGAGCATCGCGCCGAGTGGCGCTGGCGTGCTGGCGAGCCCGATCAGGGGTACGGCGTGCTCCGCGATCTGGGGCAGAAGGGCTGCGTCGATTACGTCGCGATGCCGCTCTCGTTCAGCAATGGCGAGGTGCACGTCGTGACGTACGCGACCGATGTCGGTTTCACCGACGAGCACGTCGGCGCATTTCGCCGCCTCGCGCCACCGCTCGCACGCGTTGCCGAGATCTTCGCGTTGCGCCGCGTGGCGACCACGCTGCTCGAGACGTACCTCGGCAAGGTCTCGGGGGGCCGCGTGATGGCCGGCCAGATCCAGCGAGGCGACGTCGAGACGATCCGCGCCGCGATCTGGTTCTCGGATCTGCGCGGGTTCACCGCGATGTCATCGCGGCGCAGCCCGAAGCAGATGATCGAGACGCTCAACCGCGTGTTCGAGTGCCAGGTCCCGGCGATCGAGAAGCGGGGCGGCGAGGTGCTCAAGTTCATCGGTGATGGCCTGCTCGCGATCTTTCCGATCGCCGACGACGCACGTGCGCGGTGCACGGCTGCGCTCGAGGGCGCACGCGAAGCGTTCACCGCCGTCGAGCAGCTGGCCGATGACGAACCGCTGCACATCGGCCTCGCGCTTCACGTCGGCGACGTCGAGTACGGCAACATCGGCGGGCCGTCGCGCCTCGACTTCACCGCGATCGGTTCAGCGGTCAATCTCGCCGCGCGCCTCGAAGGCGTGGCCAGCAAGACCGGTAGGCCGCTCGTGATGTCGGCGGAGTTCGCACAGGCGAGTGGTCGCCCTTGCGAAGACCTCGGCGCGTTCGAGCTCAAGGGCATCGCGACCCCGCAGCACGTCTTCGCGCCACTGGACTGAGATCACGCCGCTAATCCGATTCTTGCAACCAGGTGGTCGCGATCGCCCACTTACGTGGGCATGGGGAATCGCAGCATTTGCTCCAACCAGATCCCGCGAACCCCGAAGCAGATCGCGACCGCGCCGTATCCATCCGGAGTCCCGGTCTTCCTCGACGATGACGACAAGACCACGGTGCGCATCGATACGCGCGAGATGAGCTTCACCGCAGAGGCGTCGATGTTCATCGACACGAACCTCGTGATGGCGGGCTAGTAATCCCAGTCGCCAGCGCCCGTGTCGTTGCCGCCCGGGCAGCCCTGTCCCGTCGGGAACGTGCCCGTCGCGTCCGCGAACTGGACGGCGGGAGGATCGCTCGTGTACCAGTTGCCGGTACAAGCCCAGTCGTCGTTAAACGTGAAGATCCTCGGCGTCCCGCTGCCGACCCACATCGAGGGCCTCGAGAACCCGTTCGGTCCCCAGAAGCAGGCCGCGCCGCTGCAAGCCTCGCCGTATTGCCCGGCGCAGCTGTAGGTGGCCCCGTAGTAGCGCAGCACGATCGCGCCGGTACTGCCCGAGTAAAAGTCCGTGTACGCCGCGTAGCCGGGCGCATTGGTCCAGCAGCATTGTTGCGCGACCGGTGAGGTGTTGAGAAGCGAACCCGAGCACGGGTACGTCCAGTAGCCGCGCTCGCCGCTGGGGGCCGGCTGCACCGCGATGCGTGCCTCGCGCGCCAGCACGCGCGTCACGCTCGGAAGCTCGAGAAATGCGGCGACCGCCGGCGCATTCGCCGCCGGCAACTGAAAGTGCTCGGTCTCGCGCGAGAACACGTGCTGGTCATCGGCGCCGGCCCTCGACAGGATGATCTCGGAGCCGGTCACGCGTCCAGGGAAGTATCGGGACAGGCCGTCGACGGCTCCCACGTTCAGCTGGACGCGCGCGACGGTGACGTCGTTGCCGTCGAGCCCGCGCAGATCGAAGCGACTCGCGCCGTCATCGCTCGTGCGCTCGAACGCGATCGAGGTGATGCCGAGCGAGTTGTCCTCGACTTCGATGCGCGTCGTGTCGTCGGCGGCAACGCAACTAAAGACCAGGGACGCGAACACAGGGACGAGTCGTGTCATGACCAAAATGTAATCCACCGCGGTCCATGCGTAGGAAGACTGGTCGGTCAAATTACGGGCGCGCTGCGTGAGGCCCAGACCGTGTTACACCGAGCGCGATGTCACGCATCGCTTTGCTCGCGGTCGCGCTTGCCTCGACGGCGCATGCCGATCCGCGGGCGCCGACGCTCGAGCGATTTCGGCTCGCGAATGGCCTGCAGGTCATGCTCGAGGTGGACCATCGCGTGCCGCTTGTCGCGGTGAACATGTACGTCGATGCCGGGGCGGGCGACGAGGAACCCGGTCGCAGCGGGTTCGCGCACCTGTTCGAGCACCTGATGTTCAAGGGCTCGAGCCACGTGGCCGATGGCCAGCACCTGGGCTTGCTCGAGGCGATCGGCGGCACGAGCGTGGTTGCCACGACCGACTGGAACCGCACGCAGTATCAGGAGGTCGTGCCCGCACACGAGCTCGAGACGGCGTTGTGGCTCGAATCCGATCGCCTCGGCTTTCTCGTGCCGGCGTTCACCGACGCGAAGCTCGCGAATCAGAGAGATGTCGTGCGCAACGAGCGCCGCCAGACGTTCGAGAACCCGCCGTACGGCGAAGTGGCGCTGCGCGTGCCGGCGCTGTTGTTCCCAGCGCCGCATCCATATCACCCGGCGCTGATCGGGACGCACGAGGACCTCGCGAACGCGACGCTCGCACAGATGACCGAGTTCTTCCGCAAGTGGTACGCACCTGGCAACGTGACGTTGACGCTATCGGGGGACTTCGATCCGATCGCAACGCGCGCGCTCGTCGAGAAATACTTCGGCAGCATCGCCGTAGGCCCGCGCACGCCGCCGCATCGCACGGACGTGCAGCCGCCACCGGCGACCGAGATCCGCGAGGTCATGCGCGACGCCGTCACGTTGCCACGCGTGACGTTTGCGTGGGTGACGACGCGGTCCTACGGACCCGGTGACATCGAGCTGCGCCTGGCAGCGGACCTGCTCGCCGGCTCGAAGTCGAGCGTGCTGCATCGCAAGCTCGTGCTCGAGCAGCGCATCGCGCAGTCCGCTGCATGCTCGTACGAGCCGATGCGGCTCGGCTCCGTCTTCCAGTGCGATGTCGTCGTGCACGCCGGCCACACGGCCGACGAGGTGATCGGCGCGTTCGATCGCGAGCTCGCCCGCCTACGCGAACAAGGGCCCGAGACCCGCGAGCTCGACCGGGCGCGCACGCGGCTGCTCGCCGCGCTGACGCGACGGCTCGAGTCCCTACGCCGCCGCGCGTATCTGTGGAGCGAGTATCTGCACGAGACGGGTGACCCGCTGTTCTTGCCGAAGGACTACGCGCGTCATCGTGCGGTCACCGAGGCGGCGATGAAGGCCGCGCTCGCGCAGTGGCTCGATCCCCATCATCGCGTCGTCATCACGGTGCTCCCCGAGACAAAGGGCAAGCCGTGATGCGCAACGCGATGCTTCTCGTCGTGCTCGTCGCGTGCAAGGCGGCACCCACCACGCCCGCACGCGTGGCACCCGCCGTAGCGCCGCCCCCGAAGAGCGATCCGCAAGCGTGGCGCGTGCGCCCGCAACCTGGACCGGCACGCCCATTCGCGTCGCCGAAGATCGAGCGGCGCGAGCTCGCGAACGGTGTGCCCGTGTACGTTGTCGAGAATCACGCAGCGCCGCTCGTGACGATCGAAGTGCTGTCCGCGCGCGGCGCGCTCGCGGATCCCAAGGGACGCGCCGGGCTCGCCGCGTTCGTCGCGAACCTGCTCGACGAGGGCGCCGGCAAGCGCGACGCCGCCGGCATCGCGACGCGTGCCGACGAGCTCGGTGCGAACCTCGCGACCGGAGCCACGAGCGAGGCAAGCGTTGCCTCGATCGACGTGCCGATGGAAGCGCTCGCCGATGCGCTCGATCTCCTCCGCGATGTCGTGCGCAAACCCAAGCTCTCCACACCGGACCTCGAACGCGTGCGCGCCGACGTGCTCGGCGAGCTCGCCCGTGCACGCGATCGCGGACCGACGATCGCGCTCGACGTGCTGCGCAAGGTGATCTTTCCGGTCGGCAGCCCACGCGCGACGCCCGTCGCGGGCACGAAGGAAGCCATCGCCGCGATCACGATCAAGGACGTGCAAACGTTCTACGCGCGGGCATGGGCATCCGATCAGCTGTCGATCCTCGTCGTCGGCGATCTCACCGCGGACCGCGCCGTGAAGCTCCTCGAGCCGCGCTTCGGCAGCGGCAAGCGCACGCACGCCGCAACGCCCGCCGCCACGACCCCCGCCGCCACGACCCCCGCCGCGAAGCTCGAGGCCCCGGTGCCACCGCCCGCGAAGACGCGCGCGATCACGATCGTCGATCGGCCGTCGGCGGACCAGGGGGATGTCTACATCGGTTTCGCGCTGCCGCCGCGCGATGCTCCGGACTTTGCCGCCGCCGAGGCCGCCTATCGTATCTGGGGCGGCACGTACGTCTCCCGCCTCAATCGCGAGCTGCGCGACAAGCGGGGCCTCACGTACGTGATCCGGTTCGCGCTCGACACGGGCCACGCCGGTACCTACGTCACGTTCGGCGGTGGCATGACGCTCGCGAAGACTGCCGAGGCCGTGCGCGCGATCTACGACGAGCTCGACCGCCTGCGCGCAGCGCCGCCGATGGCCGACGAAGTCCTCGCCGCCCAGACGGCTGCGATCCTCGGCCTCGGCGCGAAGCTCGAGCTCGATGCGTCGATCGCATCGGTGCTGCGCGAGCTCGTCATCACGAAGCTGCCACTCGACGCGCTCGATCGCTACGTCGCCGCCGTGATGCAGCTCGATGCGAAATCGATCTATGCGGCGGCGCAGCGATACTTCGTCGAGACGGCCCCGATCGTGGTCGTCGGGCCCGCCGCGACGCTCGCGCCGCAGCTGGAGTCACTCGGCATCGCGCGGATCGTCAAACGCGACGTCAGCGGCTCGGTGATCGAGTAGCTCCGCCGCGTCACGGTATTGGCGTGCAAACGTCCATCTCGCAGGCGTCGTAGCCGCAGCAACCGACCGTGAGGCAGCCGCTGCCGCCCGTCGGAACGCACGTCTGGAAGTCGTTGCACGTTTGACTGCCCTGGTTACAGAAGCCAGCGTTGCAGCAGTCGGCGTTGCTGCTGCATGGACCACCACTCTCGCTGCACGTGGGTGGTACAGGATGCGAGTAGGGCTCGTGGTAGCCACCCCAGTTCGTGCACGCGGTGTGGTCCTGGCCTTCGGGATGGCCTTCCGTGCACATCCGGCAGTCGCACGAAGCGACCATGTCCGGCGCGACCTCCTGGTCATCGAAGTCTTGTGGGATGCCGTCGCCCGCGCCATCGGCGTTGACATCCACGCCACACACCGAAGCTGGATCGTCGGGTGACTGGTAGTGAGGATAGAACACGACGACGTTCGGTCCCCTCATCGCTCCCGTTGCGATGAATCCGCACGCACCGACATCGCAGTCCATGCCGTTACAGGGCGCGCCCCAGTTCGTAGAAATCTTGCACGCATCGCCGCGGTGCGACGCATACGCGAGCCGCGATCCGACCGTCAGGCCGGAGGTCTGATGAAAGGTCCGGATCTCGTCGTCGACCTGCTGGACGCAAGCCTCGCTCGAGTCGCCGCCGTTCAGGTAGGTCGGAAACAACTCACCCGGTGCGGGGCCAAAGGTATAGGCGGTCTCGCGGTACCCACCCGCGAGCTTGGGCCGGAAGGTGATCCGTGCCTCCGCCTCGATTGCAGCCGCGACCGGCGCCAGCGCGGTGAAGGCAGCCATGATCGG
>Ga0070689_100003368_pt1 | contig 10625 bp, 10 predicted proteins | sample KBSS23HmetaG_FD_64669 | JGI IMG/M metagenome (GOLD analysis project Ga0070689, IMG submission 64669) | Switchgrass rhizosphere microbial communities from Kellogg Biological Station, Michigan, USA - KBS S2-3H metaG | ecosystem: Host-associated > Plants > Roots > Rhizosphere ... | reverse complement strand
CTTCAACAAGCGCATCGTCACCGATCCGCGCCTCATCACTTCGATCCTTCCGCTCGGCGACGGCACCGGTGTCTCGGTCGTTCGCTGATTCTGTGGTTCATCCTGCGCGAAGACGCAGGATCTCCGGTGGCGCCGCGAGACACACGCAAAGATCATCGGCCGCGCGGTGCCGCCGGAGATCCTGAGCGCACCCGCCCGGCCACCGCGCTCAGGATGAACTCGAAAAATGAAAAGGGCGGCCGAGGCCGCCCTTCGAAGCTGCGTGTTGATGAGGATTACTTCGAGGCCTTGGCCGCCGAGGCAGCGGCGCCGCCCTTGATCGTGCCGCGGACCGGAACGGTGACGACCGGATTCACCTTGTCGCTGGTGAAGATCTTGACCGTGCCGTCGAGGTCGCCCGGCTTGGCGTCCTTGGCGATCTGCAGCGTCACTTCGTAGTCGCCCTTGTTCGCGCCCTGCTTGATGGCGGTCGTGACGACCGGCGTCGACGACTCGGCCTTCGTGACCGTGAACGCATCGGGGGTTTTGAGGTTGTTCGAGTGCAGCATGACCGAGCGGACCGCGCCCGTGTCGGACGGAGCGACTTCACCGAAGTTCACGCCGTTGGACGGCTCGACGCGGTAGGTCGGACGGACGACGCCCGAGACGCTGACCAGGTACTCGGCCTGGTGCTTGGAGTTGGTGGTGATGCGCACCTTCTCGGCAATCGGGCCGATCTTCGCATCCGGACCGCCGACGGTGATGTTGAACTTGTACTGCGCCTGGTCCTTCTTGCCGACTCCGGGAGCCAGCTGCGAAGCGTCGTCGACCTTCCTGTAATCGACCTTGATCCAGTCGACCGGCGACTCGACCTTCTCGATCTGGAACGGCTCGTCCTCTTCCGAGTAGAGCGTCACGCCCTGCGAGTCGGTCTCACCCTGCAGCAGGTTGAAACGGACGAAGCCGGCGGGGTAGGCCTCGACGTACGGCTTGACGATCGCGTGGATCGTCAGCTGCGCGGTCGGGGTCGACGGGTCGTTGGTCTCGAGGGTGACCGTCTTGGCGATCGGACCGGCGAACGCGGTCGTGTCGATGTGAGCCGTGACCTTGCCGGTCTCGCCCGGCTTCACGACCTTGTCGAAGTCGGCGACGGTGCAACCGCAGCCCGGCTTCGCGGCGATGATCTGCAGATCGGCGTCGCCCGTGTTCTTGACCACGAACGCCCAGTCGAGCTTGTCGCCCTTCGGAACCGTGCCGTAATCCTTGACCGGTTCGATGATGGTGAGGCGGGGAGCCTTCTCGGCCGCCTTCTCCGTCTTCGCTTCTCCCTTGGCTTCAGGCTTTGCTGGCGCCTGAGCGAAGGCCAGCGAGCCCGTCACCAGGAAAGCCAGCGTTGCAGCAAAAAGTCCTTTTGACATGCGCTGAATCCTCCTGTTTGAGACGTGGGTTTTGTTCCGGATGTGCGACGGATTCGAACAGAGCCCCTTCTGAGGCCATTCCCCGGCACACGAGCTTTTGATTCTACAATTCAGACCGCCTGACGCATGGTTCTTGCTCGGCCATTCAACTGATGCCACACATCACGTCTGTCGATCACGTAAAACGCGTCTATCTGATCGGAATCGGCGGTACCGCCATGGCCTCGCTCGCCGGCATGCTGCAGCAACGGGGTTACGAGGTCGCCGGTTCCGATGAGCACGTCTATCCACCGATGTCGACGTATCTGGAACGACTCCGGATCTCGGTGCTCGAAGGGTATACGCGCGACCACCTCGAGGCGTTTCGCCCCGATCTGGTGGTGATCGGGAATGTCGCGGCGAAGACCAACACCGAAGCGGCCGCGACGCTGGAGCTGGACCTCCCCTACATCTCGATGCCGGAGGCGATCTACCAGCTCTTCATCCGCGGCAAACACTCGATCGTGATCACCGGCACGCACGGCAAGACGACCACCACGTCGCTGATGGCGTGGCTGCTCGAATCGGCGGGACGCGATCCGAGCATGGTCGTCGGCGGCATCCCGGTGAATTTCAACGCGAACTTCAAGCTCGGCGGCGGAGCGCACTTCGTCATCGAGGGCGACGAGTACAACACCTCGTTCTTCGACAAGGGACCGAAGTTCCTCCACTACCACGCGAACACGCTGCTGGTGAACAACATCGAGTTCGATCACGCCGACATCTACGAGAACCTGGAGGCGATCATCGCCGCGTTCCGCAAGGCGGTCGAGCAGGTCGCGCCGCACGACACGATCGTGGCGAACGGCGACGACCCGCACGTCGCCGCGCTGAGCGAGTCGGCGCGCGGACGCTGGCTGACGTTCGGCTGGGACCGCGCGCGCGACGTCTTCGCCACCGATCCCGAGCTGACGGCCGACGGAACGGCGTTCACGGCGTGGTGGGAAGGGCGGGAGTGGACGCGTTTCCACACTCCGCTTTCAGGAAACCACAACATCCTCAATGCGCTCGCCGACGCGGCGATCGCGCGGCTCGCCGGTCTCGACACCGAGGAGATTCAGAAGGGGCTGGAGACATTCCGCGGCATCAAGCGGCGGATGGAAGTGCGCGGCGTCGAGCGCGGCGTGACCGTGATCGACGACTTCGCCCATCACCCGACCGCCATCGCCACGACGCTCGACGGCGCGCACAAGCGTTATCCCGGGCGGAGCATCTGGGCGCTGTTCGAGCCGCGCTCCATCTCCTCGAGCCGGAAGGAATTCGAGGACGGGTACATCGACGCCTTTCGCGAGGCGGACCGCGTCGTCATCGGACCGATCTTTCATCGCGACCGCTACGAGACGCGCTATGGACTCGAGCACATGATGTCGGTGCCGGCGATCGTCGATCAGCTGAAAGCGGACAGCATTCCGGCCGAGCAGATCGACGACTTCGACGCCATCGCCGAGCGCGTCGCGCGGGAGGCGAAGGAGGGCGACGTGATCCTGGTGATGTCATCCGGCGCGTTCGGCGGCGTGCACGAGAAGATTCTGGAGCGGTTACGCGCGGAATAGCGCTGCGGATGCGCCCGTTCCGTTGCGAACCATGCCTGAAAACAAAGCACACGAAGTTCTGCGCAAGCACAACATCAGCCTCGAGGATGTGAAGGAGCGCAAGACTTCGCTTCATCACCTCCGCCACATCGTCCACGCCGAACAGCTTCCGTTCGACGTCTTCAAAGCTCTCGTCAAGCTGCGCCACTAGCCTGAAGTGCCGAGTCCTTAGTGCTGCGTGCTGACGCAGGATTCGCTCCTCAGGACTCAGGATTCAGCACTCAGCACTGATCGTCTACAATGTGCGGCCCATGCCGTTTCGAGACGACGCGATCACACTGATCGACAAGAAAAAATTCGACGACGTCGAGGCGCTTTGGATGGAGCAACTCGATCGTGACCCGAGCGACGTCGACTCCTTCCTCATCGCCGCGAAGTCGCTTCGCAAAGCCGAACAGCGAACGCAATCCGACACCCTCCTCGGTCTTCTCTCCGACGCACTCAAGGAGCGCGGACTCTGGTCCGAGCGCCTGCAGGTGCTGAAGGAGCTGGGCCGTCTTTCCAAACATCCGGCGACACTCCGTCCCCAGATCGAAGAAGCGCTGCGCAAAGCCGTCGGCGCGCACCGCGGCTTCGCGCGGGCGTTCCAGTTCGCCGGCTTTGCCGATCCGCAGAGCAACCCCGTCGAACGCGCGGAGAAAATCGAGATCTGGTTGAATTACGACGAAGGCGAGTGTTTCTTCATGGCCGGACGCGGCGCGGGCTGCGTCACCGAATTGAACCCGGAGCTCGGCATCTGCCGGCTCGACTTCGAGAAGGAAAAGCGCGTTTCCGTTCCTCTCGGCGCCGCGGGGAAGTACCTCACGCCGCTGCCTGAAGGTCACGTCCTGCGCGGCAAATTCAGCGATCCGGCGAAGACGAAAGCCGAGGCCACCGGTAAGCCGGCCGAGTTTTTCGCCAGGATCCTGCAGAGCTTCGGTCGTCCGATGACCATGCCCGAAGTGCGCGACGCCGTCATCGGCATCGTCCCCGAGGAAAAGTGGGGATCGTGGTGGACCGCGGCGCGCAAGAACCCGCAGATCGTCGTCAGCGGCACCGGCGCGAAGGCGACGTATTCGTGGAACGCCTCGGCCGGCGACGCCGAGTCGATGATCCGCCGCGACTTCGATCGCGCCGACATCAAGACCAAGCTCGATCTCGCGCGGAAGCACAGCGCTCGCAACAAAGACCTCGCCGACTACTTCTCGTCGACGCTCGCCGCCGATGCCGCGAGAGTGGCGCGCACCGACGCGGCGACGGCGTGGCAGATCCTCACCACGATCGAATCGCTTCCCGGCGCTCACGAGCAGACCATCGATCCGACCTCGCTGCTGTCCGGGCCGATGGCTTCGCGCACCGTGGCCGCGATCGGCGACAAGGCGCTTCGCGAGCGGGCCATTCAGGTCGTGCGCGAATCGCACCCCGACTGGCCGAAGGTCTACAGCGAGCTGTTCTTCCTCGACGACGAGCCGCGTCTGCTCTCCGTCATCGCCTCGGCGCTGGAGAAGGAAGGGCAGACCGAGATTCGCGATCGTCTCTTCGACGAGACGCTCCGTTATCCGCGCCGCCATCCGCGGGCGTTCTACTGGTACGTCAAGCAGCTGAACGACGACGAGGCGTTGTCGGACAAGGCGACCTACCCCTTGCTGTTCCAGATCCTGGAGGCCGTCTCCTCGGACGAGTTCACGCCGGTCCGCGCGCGGCTGAAGGACATGTTCGACAAAGGCGGCCTGGCGCTGCGTATCGTCATGGGCGTCGAGAACGACGAACAGGCGCGCAAGCTCTACGAGGTCCTCGACCGCTACGGCGCGATCGAGGAGTATCGCCGCGAGAACGTCAAGCAGGCGCTGATGATGAAGTACAGCAATCTGCGCGAGCCGACGGCCGAGCCGGTCTACGCCACCTCGGAGATGCTGGAGCAGAAGCGCGCCGAGCTGACGCACCTGAAATCGGTCGAGATCCCGGCGAACTCCAAGGCGCTGCAGGCCGCGCGCGAGATGGGCGATCTGCGCGAGAACTTCGAGTACAAGGCGGCGCGGGCTCGTGCCGAGTATCTGTCGGCGCGCGTCGGCGAACTGGCGGGCGAGATCTCACGCGTCCGGGTGCTCGATCCGGCGCAGGTCGACACGACGGTCGTGCACGTCGGGACGAAGGTCGAGCTTTCGAACGGCGACATCCGCCGCGAGGTGACGATCCTCGGGCCGTGGGAGTCGGCGCCGGAGCACGGCATCTACTCCAACCAGTCCGAGGTGGCGAACAAGCTGATGGGCCACGCCGCGGGCGATATCGTCTCGTTCATGGGCAACGACTACCAGATCGAGTCGATCCGCCGCTGGACCGATTGATCACTGCCCCCTGTGACAGCCGCCACTCCACGCAACGAGACGTAGCGTAAAATAGGCCGCAATTTCATCGTCGGAGGGTCCCGGTTTTATGACCTATGTGATCGCTGAGCCCTGCATCAACACCAAAGACACCGCCTGTGTCGATGTCTGTCCGGTCGACTGCATTCATCCGCGCAAGGATGAGGATGGTTTCGCCGAAGCGGAGATGCTGTACATCGATCCGGAAGTCTGCATCGATTGCGGCGCCTGCGAGCCGGCGTGCCCTGTGCAGGCCATCTTCCCGCAGGATCTGGTGCCGGAGAAGTGGGCGCAATACACGGCGATCAATGCCGACTGGTACAAGGCAAAAGCTTGAGTTTTGTGACGTAGCTCACTACTATTCGTTCCGCAAGGACGTAACCTAAGCATCGAGCAATTGATCGGCGCCGGTAACGGCAACAAGGGGGCGTAACGCCCCTTTTTTATTCGGCGCGAATTTCTTTGAGATACTGACCGAGACCCTTCAGCTACGTGCCCACCTCGGACCCAACCCCACGGTAAAGCGGGCGAATGGGCGTGCTTCCGTGGGACCAATTGCTGAAGCTACCTCTCTCTCTCTGCAACGCGGGCCGGAGGGTCTCAGTGAGTATCTCGAAGATATGATGCGCCCCCATGAAACTCTCATTCATCGGGCTGGGCGCCATGGGCTATCCGATGGCCCGCCATCTCTTCCAAGAACATGAAGTCGTGGTGTGGAACCGCACCGTCGTGAAGGCGGCGCGTCACGCGCACGAGCACGGCACGCGGCAGGCGCGCGATCTCGCCGAATGCGCGGACGCCGAGGTCATCATCACCATGCTCCCGACCAGCAGGGAGGTCGACGAGATCGTCGATCAGCTCCTGCCATTGCTGAAGGAAGGGACTCTCTGGATCGATGCCACCAGCGGCGACCCGAACGTCAGCCGCGAGACTGCGAAACGCCTGCAAGCGCGCGGCGTGCACTTCGTCGACGCGCCGGTCACCGGTGCCGTCGTCGGCGCGGAGAACGCCACGCTGACGATCATGATCGGCGGCGACCCGGGCGACTTCGAGCGAGCCAGGGAAATCCTCCGGCTGTGCGGCAAGACCATCATTCACGTCGGCGCCGTCGGCGCCGGACACGCGATCAAGGTCCTGACGAACACGATCATGGGAGCGACCGTCTGGATCACGTCGGAGTGCCTGTTGATCGCGAAGCAATTCGGCATCGACATGAAGACGGCGCTCGAGGTGACGAACGCCGGCAGCGGCCGGTCGAACGCGTCGGAGAACCTGCTGCCGACGCGCCTGCGCGATCACAAGTGGCCGCTCGTCTTCAAGCTGCTGCACCACGACAAGGACATCCGCATCGCCGCGCAGCTGGCTCATCAGCAGCACGCCTCCACCCCGATGCTGGCACTGACTCAGCATCTTTTCTCCGGTGCTCTCAACGAGCTCGGCGAGGACGCCGACTACATCGAGGTGGCGAAGATCGTCGCCCGGATGAACAACACCTCGTGGGAGTGAATGAAGGAGGTCACATGAAGTGGATCGGTGCAACCGCTCTGGCAGCGGCGCTGCTGTTTGCCTGCAGCAAGACTGAAACAACGACCAGCGAGACGAGCGCGACGACGTCAGAGTCGACGACGACGTCCGCCAGCGATACCTCGGGGACCGTCGTTCCGGTTCCAACCGAAACGATGTCGACGAATCCGACGACCGACACGTCATCGACGTCGGTGACCGGAACATCGACCAGCGGTACGTCGACGACGGGAACGACGTCGACCACCGGAACGTCGTCCACCGCGCCGACCGGCACGACCGGCAGCACGTCGACGACCCAGACCGAGAACCTCGCCACGACGCCCGCTCCGATGATGAGCTCAGCCCCTGATCTCGTGGCCGACGGCATCGCCACGTTCAAGGCGAAGGGCTGCGCCGGCTGTCACGGCGCGACCGGCGCCGGCGACACGGCGATCGGGAAGAAGAACAACATCCACGATTTCCACTCGGCGGACGTGCAGAAACTGTCGGACGACGAGCTGGCCAAAGTCCTGAAGGAAGGAAAAGGCTCGGTCTCGAAGGCGGCTCACAAGAGCAAGAACCTGACGGACCTGCAGGTCAAGTCGCTGGTCGCCTGGATTCGAACGCTGAAGTAGGTCTGCAGTGGTATGAGCGAGACGCGTTTGTTGGACCTGTCCTGAAGAAGGCCAGGCCAACAAACGCGGCGGCACGTTGCCGCCGGGATGACAACTCATCTGTTTCGTGTTACATCGCCCGCTCGCTCATGCCCGATCCGCAATTCATCCGCAATTTCTCGATCATCGCGCACATCGACCACGGCAAGACCACCTTGTCCGACCGGTTGCTGCAGATGACCGGCGCCGTCGAGCAGCGCGAGATGCACGAACAGATGCTCGACGACATGGATCTGGAGCGCGAGCGCGGCATCACGATCAAAGCGCGCGCCGTCACCCTCAAGTACCGCGCCCAGGACGGCAACCTCTACACCTTCAACCTGATCGACACGCCGGGACACGTCGACTTCTCCTACGAAGTCTCGCGCTCGCTCGCCGCGTGCGAAGGGGCGATCCTCGTGGTCGACGCCACGCAGGGAGTCGAGGCGCAGACGCTGGCGAATTCGTATCTCGCCATCAACAACAACCTCGACATCCTCACCGTCATCAACAAGGTCGACCTGCCGTCGGCGGAACCGGAGCGGGTGCGGGAGCAGATCGAAAACGTGATCGGGCTCGATGCCCATGACGCCATCCTGGCCTCGGCCAAGGCGGGCATCGGGGTGGCCGAGATCCTCGAACGGATCGTCACCGACATCCCGCCGCCGAAAGGCGATCCCGACGCGCCGCTGCGCGCGCTGCTGTTCGATTCCTGGTACGACTCGTACCGCGGCGTCATGTGCCTGGTGAAGATCGTCGACGGTCAGATGCGGCGCGGCATGAAGGTGAAGTTCATGTCGACCGGACGCGAGTACGAGATCACCGAGATGGGCAACTTCACGCCGAAGCCGGTGGCCGTCGACTCGATCAGCGTCGGCGAAGTCGGCTTCTTCTCCGCGAACATCAAGGACATCGTGCTGGCCAAGATCGGCGATACGGTCACCGGCGCGAAAGACTCCCCCGTCGCGCTGCCGGGCTTCCAGGAAGTAAAGCCGATGGTGTTCGCCGGCATGTTCCCGATCATCACCGAGGAGTACGAGAACCTGCGCGACGCCGTGCAGAAGTTGAAGTTGAACGACGCGTCGTTCTCCTTCGAGCCGGAGAACTCGGCCGCGCTCGGCTTCGGATTCCGCTGCGGATTCCTCGGGCTCCTGCACATGGAGATCATTCAGGAACGTCTGGAGCGCGAGTTCAACCTCGAGCTTCTGACCACGGCGCCCGGCGCGCGGTATCGCGTCCTGACCACCGACGGCGAATGGTCGGAGATCGAGAACCCGCAGAAGATGCCCGATCCGGCGCGCATCTCGAAGATCGAAGAGCCGTTCTTCGAAGTGACGATCCTCACCACGGACGAATACGTCGGGCCGATTCTGGCCCTGGCCATCGATCGCCGCGGCCAGCAGAAGAAGATGGAGTACGTCGCCTCGAATCGCGTCATGATCGTCTACGAGATGCCGCTCAACGAGGTCATCCTCGACTTCTTCGACAAGCTCAAGTCGATCTCCCGCGGCTATGCCTCGCTCGACTACCAGTTCATCGGATACCGGGAGAGCGACCTGGTGAAGATGGACGTGCTCGTCAACGGCGAGCCGCTCGACGCGCTCTCGCTCATCGTGCACAAGGACAAGGCGTACGGACGCGGCAAGCTGCTGGTGGAGAAGATGCGCGAGTTCATCCCGCGCCAGATGTACGAGGTCGCGCTGCAGGCCGCCGTCGGCAATCGCGTGATCGCGCGGGAGACGGTGAAGGCGCTGCGCAAGGACGTTCTCGCCAAGTGCTACGGCGGCGACATCTCGCGCAAGCGCAAGCTCCTGGAGAAGCAGAAGGAAGGAAAGAAGCGGATGAAGCGGGTGGGAAAGGTGGAGATCCCGCAGGAAGCGTTTCTCGCCGTCCTCAAGATCGACTAGTCAAAATAATCTGGCACGTTTCTCGCCGTAACGATGCGGGCGTGAGGGGTGCCATGAAACAGAAAACCTTCCTCCTGATCGCGGCGACGACGCTCACCTGCACCACCGCCGCTTTTGCCGCGCGCGTCGACATGAACGACCCGCGTCGCGCTCTCGCCCTCGACGACGACATCCGCATCGACGCGCAGCTGTCGGACGATTCGATCGGTTCCGGCTCCTCGGTCAGCGTCACCTTCCAGGTCCAGAACAACTCGCGTCAGCCGGTGGCGCTGGCGGCGAAAGTCTGCGAAACCAGCTACGACCCGGAATCGCAGACCGTGACGGTCTCCATCGGCTCGGAAGTGCCCAGCGGTTCGACGATGCCGCATCTTTCGGTCATCAAGCCGGGCGAGAAGCGGACGTTCACGACGCTCGCGCCGATGCACATCGTGCTGCCGGCGGCCCGCTCCCCCTTCATCGGTTATCCGCGCTACGTGCAGGTGAAGGTCAACCTGCTCCGCGACCTCGCGCCGTTCGACGCTCTCATCGCGCAGCAACGGGATGCCAGTCAGCCTCTGCTGCCGGAGTCGTTGTTCGAGACGTGGCTTCAGAGCAACGACGCGATCTTCCTCAACGCCATCCCGGTGTATTGGAAGAACAGCCGTTCTCCGGTCGAGCAGAACGGCGCCGACGTCGCGACGCCGTCGCATCAGATGGGTGGAACGTTTTAGCAACAGCGGGAGCCGAATCCGCACAACGGGCGTAATGTGATGGCTTGAACCCGTCGTACGGAGGACCCCGTGAAGATCTGCAGACTCGCAGCTGCTGCATCCGTCGCAATCCTCGCCGTCGCGTGCGCGTCGAGTAAGCCCGCGCAACCCAACGCGTCGCCCACCGCAGCCGTCGCTCCCGCCCCCGCGGCGAATCTGGCCCAGGAGCGGAGCATCATCGGAACGGAGAACGGAGTGCGCATCGAGGCGCATGTCCGCGGCGAGACGCTGAAAGAAGCGGCGAACATCAACGTCAACTACGACGTCATCAACGACCGCAGCACGCCGGTGGCCATCGCCGACATCGTTCCGATCTCGTCGTACGATCCGGAGCTCCGCACCATCACGTTGGAGATCGGCTCGGAAGTCCCGGGCGAACAGTTTCTCCCTCGCCTGCTGGTGATTCCGCCCGGCGCGCGCAAGAGCTTCTCCGCCGCGGC
>Ga0070689_100003365_pt1 | contig 10630 bp, 9 predicted proteins | sample KBSS23HmetaG_FD_64669 | JGI IMG/M metagenome (GOLD analysis project Ga0070689, IMG submission 64669) | Switchgrass rhizosphere microbial communities from Kellogg Biological Station, Michigan, USA - KBS S2-3H metaG | ecosystem: Host-associated > Plants > Roots > Rhizosphere ... | reverse complement strand
CTCCGCGGCGCGCCCGCGGGCGCGGCGAAGGCGTCGGCGAGCGGCGCGGCGTCGCCGTCGGGGAAGCGCGTCGAGGAGGCGATCGACGCGATCGACCGCGTCTTCGGGAAGCCGCGCCCCGACACGGCGCCGCGCGAGGCGAAGGACCTCGTCCGCGAGCTCGAGCGCCTCCTCGGCGAGCGCTCGGGGTGGACGACGCCGCTCGCGCGCCGCCTCTTCGACGTGCTCATCGCGCGATCCGGCGGGCGCCGGCGGACGATCGATCACGAGCGCGCGTTCTGGATGCTCGCGGGCTTCTGCCTCCGCCCCGGCTTCGGCGACCCGGGCGACCCGCCGCGCGTCCGCGCGTTCGCGCCGCTCTTCGCGGGGCGCCTCTCGTTCCCCGAGGGGGCGCGCGCGTGGCAGCCGTTCTTCATCGCGTGGCGGCGCGTCGCCGCGGGTCTCGACGAGGCCCAGCAGGCGGCGATCCGCGACATGGTCGATCCGTTCCTCGCGCCGCCCGAGGCGGGGCTCAAGAAGCCGAAGAAGGCGAAGGTCGACGCGCTCGACGACGCGCTCGACCTCGCGGCGTCGCTCGAGCGGATCGCGCCTCCGCGGCGCGCCGACCTCGGCGGGTGGATCCTCGAGCGGACGTGGACCGATCGCGATCCGCGCCTCTGGGCGGCGCTGGGCAAGCTCGGCGCGCGCGTCCCGGCGTACGCCAGCGTGCACCACGTCGTCGCGCCGCAGGTGGTCGAGCGCTGGCTCGAGCAGCTCCTCCGCGAGAAGTGGGACGCCGTCCCGACCGCCGCGCGTGCCGCGGTGCAGCTCGCGCGCGTGACCGACGACCGCGCGCGCGACGTGAGCGATCGCGTGCGCCGCGACGTGGCGAGGCGCCTCGAGGCGGTCGGCGCGCGCGCCGACTGGATCCGCGCGGTGCGCGAGCTCGTCGCCGTCGAAGAGGAGGACCGCGCCGCGTTCTACGGCGAGGCGCTCCCCCCCGGGCTCCGTCTCGTGAGCTGAACGGCGCGGCGCTGGAGGACGGTAGACCGGACGTGGCCCCGTGCTACCTGCACGGGGCCCTACTTCGCGGCGGCGACCGGGTTTCCCTCGGCGTCGCGGAGCTCCGGCTTCGTCAGGCCGATCGCGTCGAGCTGCGGCGCGAGCTTCGCGTGCGGGCCGACGACGACGACGATCGCGTCCTTCGGATCCATGGTGGTTGCAGCGATGCGATCGAGGTCGGCCTTCGACGCGGCGTCGCGTCGCGCGTTGGCCTTCACCTGGTGATCGGCGGGGAGGCCGAGCGCCGCGTCCTTCGCGAGGAGGAGCGCCGTGCGCTCGACCCGCTCGTAATCCTCGACGACGTCGCTCCGCGCCTGGACGCGCGTCTTGAACGACTCTTCCTCCGTCAGGCCTTTTTTGGCGAATGCGGTGACGTCGGCGAGCATCGCCTTCAGCGCGTCGCCCGTCTTGTCGGTGAACACCGCGGCGGAAGCGACGATCGCGCCGGCCTGGCGCGCCGCGATCACGCGCGACGACGCGCCGTAGCTCCACCCGTGCTCCTCGCGGAGGTCCTGGTTGAGGCGCGACGTGAACGAGCCGCCGAGCGCGATGTTCGCGCGGACGAGCAGCGGCGCGTCCGGGTCGCTCGCGGCGACGCCGGGGCGCACGAGGGCGATCACCGACTGCGGCGCGTCGGGGCGGTCGACGACGACGAGGCGCGGCGGCGGCTTCGCCCCGGCACGGCGCGGAGCAGTGGCGGCGGTCATCGGCGGCGCGGCGGGCTTCCACGCGCCGAACGCGCCGTCGAGGAGCGCCGTGAGCTCGCTCTTCGTCACGTCCCCCACCGCGACGACGACGCTGCGCTCCGGGCGCCACGTGCTCGCGTAGAACCGCTTCACCGCCGCGAGGTCGATCTTCTTCGCCGACGCGAGCGTCCCGCTGACCGGGTGTCCGTACGGCGCGTCCGGACCGAAGAGCGAGGCCATCGTCACGACGCCGGAGACGGCCTGCGGATCCTTGGTGCGCGCGCGGAGGTCGTTCGTCCAGAGGTCGTGCACGCGGCGCCACTCGCGATCGTCGAGCTTCGGTCGCGCGACGACGTCGGCGAGGAGCGGGAGCCCCTGCGCGAGGTTCCGCTTGAGGACGAAGAGCTCGGCGTAGCTCATGTCCTGTGTCGCGCCGGTGGTGAGCGACGCGCCGAGCATGTCCACCGCCTGCGCGAGCTCGATCGCGCCGAGCTTCCCGGCCCCCTCGTCGAGCATCCCGGCGGTCGCGAACGCGAGCCCCTCTTCGCCCAGCGGGTCGGCGCTGGAGCCGGACGGGACCGCCACCGCGATGGCGACGACCGGGAGCGCGTGCCGCTCGAGGTGCCACACCGTCATCCCCGCGGCCTGGAACACCACCGGCGACGGCGGCGTGAACGGCGGCGGCGCGAGGACGTCCGGCTTCGGGCCGAGCGGGTCACCCGGCGGCGCCGGCGCGGCGCTCGCGGACGGGGTCGCGCGCGCGACCGGCGCCTTCGGCGCGGGCGCGGCCGGCGGCTCTCCGCCGCATCCGGCGATCACCGCGGCGGCCCCGGCGAGCAATGTGTAGAATGCACGCGCCTTCATCGCGCACCTCCGTTCGCGCGCGGCGCGGAGGGTGGTGCTTTCGCCTTCGGCACGACGCGGAGGACGACGCGCGCCGCCGGGTCGAGCGTCCGCTGCGTCACCGCGAGGATTCCTTCGGGCGTCGCGCGCCGGTAGCGCTCGATGTCCTTCTCGGCATAACCGGGATCGCCGAGCTCGGTCTGGTACTCGTTGAGGATCGCGGCGCGCGCGCGCACCGTCTGGAGGCGCGAGACGAAGCCGGACTCGATCGTGTTCTTGGCGCGCGTGAGCTCCTGGTCGCGGAGCGCGGTCTTCCTCACCTTGGCGAGCTCGGCGTCGATCGCCGCCTCGAGCTTGTCGAGCGACACGCCGGGCCGCGCGATCACGTCGACGACGAAGCGCGAGCCGAGCGTCCCCGACTCCTGCGCTGCCTCGACGTTCTGCGCGAGCTTCTGCTCGTACACGAGCGATTGATAGAGGCGGCTCGCCTTCCCCGCCGCGAGCGCGTTCGACAGGAGGTCGAGCTCGGCGTCGCCGGGCGCGAAGTGCTTCGGCGACTGCCACGCCATGACGATCTTCGGCAGCTCCACCTCGTCTTCGATCGTCTCGCGCACGACCTTCTTCAGCGTCGTCACGGTGGGGTCGAAGCCGGGGGCGCCCGGGTCCTTCGGCGCGCCGCGCGACGGGATCGGCTCGAAGACCTTCCGGATCTGCGCGAGCGCGTCCTTCGCCGAGAAGTCGCCGGCGATGACGAGCGACGCGTTCGCCGGGTCGTACCACTTCGCGAAGAACTCCTTCACGTCGGCGACGGTCGCCGCCTCGAGGTCCTCGTGCGACCCGATGACCGGGTGATGGTACGGGTGGCCCTCCGGGTAGAGGAGCTCCGGGAGGCGGAGCTCGACCTTCCCGTACGGCTCGTTCTCCGACGTCTGCCGTCGCTCGTTCCGGACGATCGCGCGCTGCGCGTTCAGCTTCTCCTCGTTCATGAGCGGCCCGAGATCGCGCAAACGATCCGCCTCGAGCCACAAGACGAGCGGCAGGATCGTCGACGGACCGACGTCGTAGTACTCGGTCCGGTCCTCGCTCGTCCCGGCGTTGTTCCAGCCGCCGCCGGACTCCATCCAGGTGTCGAACATCTTCGTCGGCGCGCGCTCGGTCCCCATGAACATCAGGTGCTCGAAGAGGTGCGCGAAGCCCGTCCGGCGCGGCGCTTCGTACCTCGAGCCGACCCTGTACGTGATGTCGACGACGACGATCGGGAGCGCGTGGTCTTCGTGCAGGATCACGGTCATTCCGTTCTTCAGTTGCTCGCGCTGGAACGGGATCTGGATGCCTTCGGCGGAGGACGGCGTCGCTGCGAAGAGGAGCGCTGCCGCGGCGCAGGCGGGGAGGAGACGGAGGCGCATGGCGCGGAAGTCTATCTCACTCGCGGAGCGACTTCGGGGAGAGTGCGCCGCCGCCGCGGCCTCCGCGGTAGAGTGCTCCCATGGGAATGCACGTGCGCGTCGTCGGCGTGGGGGATGCGTTCACCACGCGCTACGTCAACGCTTGCCTCCTGGTCGAGACGGCGTCGACGCGCCTGCTCATCGACGCACCGCCGGCGCTCGCGCGGGCGCTCGCCGACCTCGGCGATCGCGGCGGCGCGAGGATCGGCCTCGACGACGTCGATCACGTCCTCATCACGCATCTCCACGGCGATCACATGGGCGGGCTCGAGCAGCTCCTCTACTGGCGCCGGTTCGTCACCCAGCGGAAGGCGCGCCTCCACGCGATCCCGGAGGTCCTCGCCGGACTATGGGACACCCGCCTCCGCGGCGGGATGGACACGCTCCTCGACGACGCCGGGACGTTCCACGCGATGCGACTCGAGGACTACGCCGACGTGTCGCCGCTCGCCGCCGGCGTCACCGCGATCGGCGACCTCGAAGTCGAGTGGCGCCGCACGATCCATCACATCCCGACGTCGGCGCTCCGCCTCCGCGCCGGCGGCGCGTCGTTCGGATACAGCGCCGATACCGCGTTCGATCCGACGCTCATCGCGTGGCTCGAGGCCGCCGATCTCTTCTTCCACGAGACGAACCTCGGCGTGCACACGCCGCTCGCCAAGCTCGCCGCGCTCCCCGAGGCGACGCGCCGCCGGATGCGCCTGATCCACTATCCGGACTTCCACGACGTCGCTTCGTCGCCGATCGCCTGCGCCGCCGAAGGCGACCGGATCGACCTCTGATCGCGCGCGCCTCTCGACGTTCCTCAACCCGTGCGGTGGTACGCGTCGATCTCGACCCAGCCCATCGCGCCGAACCCGCCCACCCAGTAGAGCGAGGCGACATCCATCCGATAGAACGCGAAGTCGGTGAAGCTCTCCCACCGCTTCGCGTCCGGGTGGCGCTCGAAGTAGTCCGCACGCACCGCAGAGACCGCGTCGCTCGCGACCTTCGTCACCGCGCCGAGGAGCGTCACGCGCCCCAGCGCGACCGGGTCGTCGGCGGCGCCCGACTCCATCACGAGGAGGCTCGCGCGCGGATCCTCGGCGATGTTCTGCGTGTGCATCGCCATCGCGCTCAGGAAGAACGTCGGCGAGCCGTCGGGGAGGAGGCCGTACGGCGCCACCGAAGCGAACGGAAAGCCGGGGGCGCGGCGCGAAAGCGTGGCGAGCGCGCCGGCGCGCCCCGCGGACACGAGCTTGCGCGCGTGGGACGCGTACGTCGCTTCGTCGGGACCCGGCTCGCTTCCCATGGCGGCTTCTTGTAGCACGCTCGGGGCGGTCGCTTCGTTCACGGCATCCGTCCGGCGTCGCGGGGCGAACGCGTCGATCGTGCGAGTCGACGTCGCGCGCCGCGTATGGCATCGTGCGCGCGCATCGATTGCCCCCGTAGCTCAGTGGATAGAGCAGCGGTTTCCTAAACCGTTGGTCGGACGTTCGAGTCGTCTCGGGGGCGCTGATCTCCGCGCGGGTGCGCGTCTTCTTTCTCGTGATGGTCGTGGGATATTCGCCATAGAGTGGGGCCCATGTCCGCTACTCGCCCCGCCTCGAAGCCCCCCGTGCCTCAGGATCGCAAGCTCTCTGTCGATCGCGAGAGGCTGCGCGTCCTGCGCGTCCGGACCGGCGTTCGGACGGGCATCAGTGAAGAGGCCACGGGCACGTCGATGCCCGTCGCGCAACCGTAGCGCCGAGCGGCGCAGCCGCGACGCGAGCGCGCCGACTTGGACTATGCTGACTGGCGAGGTTCCCTTGGTCCTTTGGGCGATCAGCGATGTGCACGTGGCGCACCAGGAGAACAAGCGGATCATCGAGCAGATACCGCCGCACCCGGGCGACTGGTTGATCCTCGGCGGCGACATCGGCGAAAGCGCGGATGCCCTTCGATTCGTCCTCGACACGCTCCAGCCGCGTTTCGCGCGGCTGATCTGGGTCCCGGGGAACCACGAGCTGTGGAGCGTCCCGCCCGAGTCGGCCCGCGGTGAGGCGAAGTACCAGGAGCTCGTCGCCCTCTGCCGCGCCCGCGGGGTGCTCACGCCCGAAGACCCGTACCCGATCTTCGACGACGGCGTGACCCGTCACCTCGTGGCTCCGCTCTTCGTCCTCTACGACTATTCGTTCTGTCCGAAGGGGATGACGCCGCGCGAGGCGCTGGCGTGGGCGCGCGAGAGCGGGATCGAGTGCGCCGACGAGCACCTGCTCCACCCGGATCCGTACCCGACGCGCGAAGCGTGGTGCGAGGCGCGGTGCGCGTACTCGGAGAAGCGCCTGGCCGAGGCGCTCGCGGCGCACGACGGCCCCGCCGTGCTCGTCAATCACTACCCGCTGCTCCCGGAGCTCGCGCGCCTCCCGCTCATCCCCCGCTTCAGCATCTGGTGCGGCACGACGCGGACGCGCGACTGGCACCGGCGCTTCCGCGCGACCGCCGTCGTCTACGGGCACCTGCACATCCCGGGGACGCGACGGATCGACGACGTGCGCTTCGAAGAGGTGTCGCTCGGGTACCCGCGCGAGCGCGCGCGCCGCCCTGCCGTCCGCCGCCACCTGCGCCAGGTCCTGCCGTAGCGCCCGCGCGCGTGGCGGCGCCGCGTGATAGAGACGTCGGTGTCGTGGGCTCGCCTCGGGATCGATCAGAGGAACCGCCGTGGTTGTCGGCGGGCGCCGGCCATGTCTGGCGCCCGTACTGCCAGCACCGAACGGCGCCGCCGCCGCTCGCCGTCGTGGGCTGCCACGGGAGCCGCCTCGTCCTCGAAGGCGGCCTTGAGCTCGTCGATGGGCTCGCGTCGTGGTGGACGGCCGCGCACGGCTACCGGCACCCGCACATCGTCGGCGCGATCGAGGCGCAGCTCGCGCGCCTCCCGCACGTGGCGTTCGGCGGGCTCGCGCACGAAGCGGCGTACGCGCTCGCGTCGCGGATCGCAGCGCTCCTCCCGGCGCCGCTGACGCGCGTCTTCCTCGTCGAGAGCGGCTCGGTCGCCGTCGAGGTCGCGGTGAAGATGGCGATCCAGTCGTTCCACAACCGCGGCGATCGGCGGCGGCGCCGCGTCGTCGCGTTCGACGGCGCGTACCACGGCGATACGTTCGCCACGATGGCGCTGTGCGATCCGGTGAGCGGGATGCACGCGGCGTTCGCCGGCGCGGGGATCGACGCCGTCCACTTCGCCTTACCGGCCGCCGGCGACGACCGCTTCGATGCGGCGTTCGACCGGATCGGCGCCGACGTCGCGTGCGTCGTCGTGGAGCCGCTCGTCCAGTGCGCCGGCGGATTCCGCTTCCACGACGCGTCCACGCTCGCGACCCTCCGCCGCGCGTGCGATCGCCACGGCGCGCTCCTCGTCTTCGACGAGATCGCGACCGGCTTCCACCGCACGGGGGAGCGCTTCGCGCTCGACGAGGCGAACGTCGTCCCGGACATCGTCGTCCTCGGCAAGGCGCTCAGCGGCGGCGTCCTCCCGCTCGCCGCGACGGTCGCCACCGAGTCGGTCTTCTCCGCGTTCCTCGACGACGACGCGTCGAAGGCGCTCCAGCATGGTCCGACGTACATGGCGAACGCGCTCGCGTGCGCCGCGGCCCACGCGAGCCTCGATCTCTTCGAGCGAGGCGCGACGGCGGCGCGCGTCCGCCGGCTCGAGGAGAAGCTCCGCGCGGATCTCGGCGCCCTCCGCGGCGCGCGCGACGTCCGCGACGTGCGCGTCAAAGGAGCGATCGGCGTGATCGAAATGCTCCCCGGCGCGGCGCCGTCGTCCGCCGCGTTCGCGGAGCGCGGAGCGTTCGTCCGTCCGATCCGATTGAGCGGCGCCGACTTCGTCTATCTCATGCCGCCGCTCGTCATCGACGACGCCGATCTCGCCGTCCTCACGGGCGCGCTCCGAGGGGCGCTGGACCCGTGACCTGGATCGACCGTGAACCACCACGGCCGGCCGACCGGTACCACGGCCCGCCACGGCGCCGGGTGGAACCGGCGTGATTTCCAGTGGATCGGCGCCGGATCGGCCGGCCGTGCCCTTGGATCGGCATTTGAACGGCGTGGGTGGCATGCGCTTCCCTGCTCGGATCATCACGGTGCTCGCATCTGTCGTTGCGCTCTTCGGCTGCTCCTCCGCGAGCAAGGGGGGAGCAAGCGGACCCGCGCCCGGTGAAGGGACGAGCGCAGGCGGCGACCAGACGTGGACCAACGGGAAAGAGGTCGCGGACATCACGATCCCGGCGGGGGCCACGGTGACGATCGCCCCCGGGGCGACGGTCACGATGGCCAAAGGGGCGACGATCTTCGTGCAGGGGACGCTCAAGGCGCGGAGCCGCGATCAGCGCTCGAAGCTCGTCGGCGACGGGTGGGTCGGGATCGCCGTCGCGCCGGGCGGCGTGGTCGATCTCGAAGGTGTCGACATCGCGAACGCGCAGATGGCGATCGACGGCGAAGGAGGGACCGCGACGTACGCGTACGGCACGATCAGCGCGTCGGGGCCGTTCAACGTCGCGCAGAATGCGAAGCTCGTCGTCACGCACGCGACCGTGGCCGGCGCGACCAGCCCGAGTTTCATCTACGGCGAGATCACGGCGACGTTCCTCGACTACGACGCCAACCAGGTCGAAGGGATCATCGGCCAGGGCGACGGCGCAGTGATCAGCATCGAGGACTCGAAGCTCCACGGGCAGCGGAGCCAGGACAACGACCTCGTGATGTCCCGGGCGCTCTCGAAGATCCACGTCGCGTACACCGATCTGTCGAACGCGCACTGCAACTTCCACTTCGACAACGTCGACTCGTTCGACATCTCGTTCGTCTCGGCGCACGACGGCGGGTACGGGATGATGCTCTACGGGTCGAGCACGACGGGCGCGCACACGGTGAAGTCGAGCAACATCTTCAAGAACTACGGGCGCGGCGCCGAAGAGCAGACGCTGAACACCGTGAACGGCGTCATCACGCTCTCCGACGGCTACTGGGCCGACAACGGCGGCGGCCCCGCGGACAACGTTCGCCAGTTCACCGGACAGATCAAGGTCGTCAACATGTCGACCACGACGCCGGTGGAAGGCGTGGGCCCGCGAGGCGCCGTCCCGTAGGTTGAACCAGCCTAGATCACGCTCGACTGGCGCGCGGAGCTGACCGCCTCCTTCACGGTCTCCGGCGTGGGCTCGTGGCCGCGGCCGGCGAGGAGCCAGTCGAGCGAGGCGCCGAGGACCTTCGCGATCGCGACGGCGGTGCGCGCGCTGATCCGGTCGCCGATCGATCGCTCGAGAAGTGATGTGTGACTCTCCGAGATGCCGGCGAGGCGATCGAGCTCGCGCGCCGAGATCGCCGCCATTCCCCGGAGCTTTCGTACGCGTTCGCCAATTTCGGACGGTGTGCAGCGTTTGGACATAACTAAGACTTTAGTTTTTGTATAGGATGCTGGTCAACGGTCCTCGCGATGAAAGTTTTAGTCAGAGGGCCCTTTCCCAGTGCAAGATGGAGGTCGTGGGCGTGGCCGATCGAATTCGCTGGATCTTGAAGACACGGGGATGGGCGCAGCGCGAGCTCTCGCGGCGGGCGAAGCTCAAGTCGCAGAGTCACGTGGGGCTCATCTTACGGAACGACGCCGCGAAGGTGGAGTCGCTCGTGGCCATTGCCCGCGCCGCGAACGTTCCGTTCGCGTGGCTCGCGAACGGCGAGGGCTCGCCGAACGAGACCGCGCCTCCAGGGATACAGTGCGAGGACATCTATCCAAACCGCGCGGAGGCGGTGAAGCGCCTCGCCGGCATCGTCCGCCCGGAGACGATCTCGTGGCTCCTCTCGCGCCGCCTCCAGAATGACAAGGAGGATCAGAGCGTGAAGCAGTGGATCGACGACGCGCTCACGTACGAGCGATACCGCGACAAGTTCGGCGACCTCTTCGATCGCGGGCCGGACGGCGCGTAGCGCGTACACAACTCTCTCCGTCGCGCGGCCGATGGGATCGCATGCGCGCGATCGAGCTCCCCGCCGCGTCGGTGCGGCGCGCCATGGACGTCTGGGAGTCCGACGCGTGGGCGCTCGACATCCGCCGGCGCGCGAACGTCGATCCCGACGAGGTAGTGCGCCCTTCGGAGCTCGCGCGGCGCCTTCCGGGTCTCGCCGGCGTCGTTCAAGCGAAGGGGCTCCGTCTCGTGAAAGACGGCGAGCTCCAGCGCGGGCCCGAGGGGTGGCGGATCGTCGTGCGCGCGGGGATCCCGCTCGTGCGCGCGCGCTTCGCGGTGCTCCACGAGATCGCCGAGTTCGCGATCGGCGACGCGGTCGACGAGCACATCGACCACGCGTGCAACGCCGTCGCGGCGTCGCTCGCGATGCCGCGCCGTCCGTTCGGGCGCGCGCTCCGCGCGCACGGGGGCGACCCGCACCGCCTCGGCGAGATCTTCGTCGTGAGCTCGATCGCTGCGGCGCTCCGGATCGGCGAGGTCACGCGGATCCCGGTGGCGGTGGTGACGCCGCGCCGCGTATGGACGCGCGGCCCTGAGATCGCATGGCCGTCCGGAGACGAGCTCCAGCGGATCGCGCGCGCCGGTCGCCCGGGCCCCGTGCAGGTAGCACGGGGCCACGTCCGGTCTACCGTCCTCCAGG
>Ga0070689_100003364_pt1 | contig 10631 bp, 7 predicted proteins | sample KBSS23HmetaG_FD_64669 | JGI IMG/M metagenome (GOLD analysis project Ga0070689, IMG submission 64669) | Switchgrass rhizosphere microbial communities from Kellogg Biological Station, Michigan, USA - KBS S2-3H metaG | ecosystem: Host-associated > Plants > Roots > Rhizosphere ... | reverse complement strand
ACGTATTGCGCCTTTGATTGATGAACTGCAATCGCAGCTCTTTGTCGAGCAGGGCGACGCCGTCGTCCATGTTGTCGATCGCGGTCTGCATCACCTGGCGGGTGCGCTCATTCTCGGCGGTGCGCTCCTGCACCTCGTTGAACAGGCGCAGCGTTTCGATGGCGATCACGGCCTGGTCGGCGAAGGTCGAGATCAGCTCGATCTGGGCCGGCGTGAACGGCCGCGGCTTGTCGCGCGTCATCGCCAGAACGCCGATCGGCAGCCCCTCGCGCATCAACGGGACGCCGAGCATGGTGCGGTATTCGCCGAACTTTTGCGGACCGGCCCAGGTGTATTCGGGATCGGCGAGGATGTCGGGAATGTGCACGACGGCGCGATCAAGCACGGTGCGGCCGCTCAGCGAATTGCGGCTCGGCGTCACACGCTGGCTCAGCATGAAATCGGTCAACTCGCGCGAATAGCCGTGGCTCGCTGTCACGCGAAGCGCGTCGCCCTCAAGCTGGAAGATGTTGGCGCCGTCGGCCTCGCACAACCGCGTCGCCGACTCCACCAGCGTGTCGAGTACGGTCTGCAGATCGAACCGGCCGCGGCTGATCAGCTTGAGAATGTCGCCCGCCGCCCGCAGCGCCTCTTCGCGCTGCTTGACCTCGGTGACGTCGTGGGCGACGGCGAGGACGCGGCCCTCCGCAAGCGGATGGAAATTATACTCCACATCGCGTCCGGCCACGGTGCGCCGCCCATAGCGTGCGCCGCGCGGATCGCGGATGCGCTTGACCCGCGCTTGGACGGTCTCTTCCACATCGATGTCGGCGCCGAAATCGCCGCGTTTGGCCATATGGCGGAGCGAATCGTAGCCCGACGTCCCCGGCCCGGCGATTTCCATCGTCCAGTTCTGCAACTCCAGCATCCGCCGGTTGACGAACTCGACGCGGAAATCCTTGTCGAGCATCTGGACGCCTTCGGCCATGTTGTCGAGCACGGTCTGCATGACCTGACGGGTATGCTCGGTGTCGGCGCGCGCGGTCTCGGCCGCTTCCTTCGCGGCGGCGAGTGACGCCTCGCGCTCCTTAAGCTCGGTGATATTGCGGTGAATGCTGATGATGGTGCCGTTGTCGAGCGGCTTGTAGCTGACCTCGATGTAATGGCCGCTGGGCGACGTCCGCTCGAAGCGCACACCGCCCGGCACCTTGAGATGATCGACCAGCTCCCTGACCTTGGCTTCGACGTGATCAACTTCGCCGAAATCGCCGCGCCCGATCTGAAAGCGGCGCACGTCGCTCATCATGCAGCCCGGGAACACCACATCGGCTGGATAGCGCTGGAACTCCATCATGCGCTGGTTGACGAAATCGCAGCGCACATCGCCATCGGCAGTCGGCGTCATCAGCGCGAGACCGTCGTCCATGTTGTCAATCATGGTGGCGAGAACGGAACGCGTGCGCTCGATTTCGGCGGTCCGCTCCTGCACCTGCTCGAACAGGCGGACCGTCTCGATCGCAATGACGGTTTGGTTGGCAAAGGTCGTAATCAGCTCGATCTGCTGGGCGCTGAACGGACGCGGCGTGTTGCGGATCAGAGTGATCACGCCGATCGGCTCGCCCTCGCGCAGCAGCGGAACGCCCAAGATCGAGCGATAGCTGCCGACTTTGGCGGCCTCGGGCCACCGGTATTCGTCGTCCGCGGCGATGTCCGGAATATGGATGGTGCGGCGCTCCAACGCGGCGCGGCCAACCGCCGAGTTGCGGTTGGGCACGATTTGTTGCCCGCCCAGAAAAGTTTTCTGCTCCGGGTTCAGGCCGTGTTCCGCGGCGAGACGGAAATGCCCGTCTTCGCGCCGGAAGATCAGCGCCGCGTCGGCGTCGCACAGGCGTGTCGCGGAGTTGACGACCGTGTCCAGCACCGTCTGGAGCTCGAATGCCGACCGGCTCATGACCTTCAGCAGATCGGCCGAGGCGACCATCGCCTCATCGTCGCGCTTGGCATCGGTGATGTCGCCGGCAGCGCCGACCATGCGCCGCGCGCGGCCGTCGGGGCCGCGCACCGCGATGCCGGCCTGCCGCGCCCAACGCCAATTGCCGGCGCCATCCCGGTAGCGCAACTCCATCGAGAAGCGTGGGGTGTTGCCCTTCAGATGCTCCGCCAGTGTGTATTTGAACAGCGGCCGGTCGTCGGGATGGACGCGATCAGTCCAGTCCTGCGGCGACCGCATCTGCTCGGGCGCAATACCGAGAATCTTGTAGAGACCCGGCGCGTAGTAGACGGTATCGTTGACAATATCCCAGTCGTAGAGATTCTCGTTGATGGCTTCGAGCGCGAGCGCATAGCGCTGCGCCGCGACCACTTCGGCCTTGGCCGATTGCAGCTCGCGGTCGCGCTCTTTGATTTCGGTGATGTCGCCGGTGGCGCCGACCATGCGGCGGACCCGGCCCTTAGCGTCATGCTCGGCGATGCCGTGCTGACGCGCCCAGCGCCATTGGCCGCCGACAGCGCGGTAACGGAATTCGGCTTCAAAGCGCTTCGTCTCGCCCCGGAATAGAGCGAGCAGCCGTTGGCGATGTGACGGCCGGTCGTCCGGATGAATGAGGTCGGCCCAGCCTTCGCGCGTAATCGGCTGGTCAGGCTTGAGCCCGAGCATGACGCGCAGCGACGGCGAGAAATAGACCTCGTCGGTCTCGACGTTCCAGTCGTAGACGCTTTCGTTGATCGAATTGAGCGCCAGCGCATTGCGCTGTTCATCCGCAAGCCGACCGTCGTTGGCGAGCCGGTCTTGATTAGCCAGCTGGTCTTGCGGCTTGCCGGATCGCGGGCCGGCCTTCGGTCCCTTGATCCCTTTGGAGCCCTTGGCAGGCCCGGCCGCCCGTTTGGCTTTATTCTTGGTCTTCACGGCACGAGCCATGCGCGTAACAGGCATCCCGAAATCCCCCAACCCGTCATAGTGGCAGCGGCTTGTATCGTCGGTGTTTCGCGGCCGGCGGGATTTGTATCGTCTGTATCGTTCTGCCGATTTTCCCCAGTCCTTGCACCAATTTGACGGTCTCGGCGCGATACCGACGATACCAATCAGCCTTACCGCGACATTCGGGCGATACCGGCGGCTCCTAGGATGGCCTCATCGAAAAGGGGCTATCGCCATGACCAAGACCATCAGCATCTACGCAGCGCAAATCCTGCTCGGCATGGTCGCAATCGCCGCCGGATACGCCAAGCTCGCCGGCACGGGCCTGATGGTCCAGCAGTTCCAAGCGATCGGTCTCGGCCAGGGCTTTCTCATGATGGCCGGAACCGCGGAAATCGTCGCCGGCCTCTGCCTGCTGTCGCCGCGCGGCGGCATCCTCGGCGCGGTGCTGCTGACCTGCGTGATGGTCGGCGCCCTGGGCATCACCATCGGCCACGTCGCCAGCGCCACCGCGGCGCCAGCCCCGTCCTTCACCAACACCAGCTATCAGGCCAGCCACCAAGCCGCGCCGATCCAGATCTTCCGCCAGCGCACCGAGTGGGACATCTAACCGAGCGAGTCTGGGTTCAATCTCGGACGTAGCCGATCAACGGCTTCTTCTTGCGTCCAACCACAATCAGAATGACGCCAAGGACGCAGCTCACCGCCGAGGCCGGCTGTTCAAGGATCGGCGAGATGACAACCTGCCAGATATCGGGACCGGCGTATCGTTCGACCAGGACCTGGAACGCCGCCAAGCTGCGATCGTGAACGACATTCCAGACTTCGCTCGTCCGGGTGAGTAGGATGCTGCCGTCCGAAATTGAACGGATGCCGTCATAGACCAGGAAGATAAACCCCAGGGCGAGCAGCAACAGCCCGACAAACCGCAACAAAAACCGGATCATGTCGCAACGCCCAAAGTACGCCGGTTCTTGACCGTTGAAGTCCGCCTTCGGACGAAGGCGGTGGCGCACCGCTTACCCTGCCCGGCCGCCCGGTTCAATCCTTGCCGTCACACCCTGCTAACACTCTGCGGTCACCTTATCGGCTGGCGGTGCCTTGAGCTTGGCCGGGGGGTTCCGCTAACGTCACCGATCGGCCCGGTGGCCGGGGGTATAGTGTTGAAATGGCAAAGAAATCCAACAGCAACCGGCCGACCTTCACCGATCAGGAAGCGCTCGACTTTCACAGCCGCGGTCGTCCCGGCAAGCTTGAGGTGATCGCCACCAAGCCGATGGCGACGCAGCGCGATCTTTCGCTGGCCTATTCGCCGGGTGTCGCCATCCCGGTGCTGGCCATCGCCGACGATCCGGCCAAGGCCTACGACTACACGGTCAAAGGCAACTTTGTCGCTGTCATCACCAACGGCACCGCGATCCTCGGCCTCGGCAACCGCGGGGCGCTCGCGGCCAAGCCCGTGATGGAAGGCAAGGCTGTCCTGTTCAAGCGCTTCGCCGACATCGATTCGATCGACCTCTGCGTGTCCTCCGAGGACCCTGAGGAGATCATCAATTGCGTGAAGCTGCTCGGCGCCGGCTGGGGCGGCATCAACCTCGAGGATATCAAGGCGCCGGAGTGCTTCATCATCGAGCAGCGGCTGCGCGAGCTGATGGACATTCCGGTGTTCCACGACGATCAGCACGGCACCGCGATCATTGCGACCGCAGGCCTGCTCAATTCGCTTTACCTGACCGGACGCAAAATTGAGGACACCAAGATCGTTTGCAACGGCGCCGGCGCCGCCGGCATCGCCTGTCTGGAACTGCTCGAAGCGATCGGCTTCAAGCACGATAACCTGATCCTCTGCGACACCAAGGGCGTGATCTATCAGGGCCGCACCGAAGGCATGAATCAGTGGAAGTCGGCGCACGCGGTCAAGACATCGGCACGGACGCTGGCCGACGCCATGAAGGGCGCCGACGTGTTCTACGGCCTCTCGGCCAAGGGCGCGGTGACCAAGGCCATGGTCGCCTCGATGGCGGCAAAACCAATTATCTTCGCCATGGCCAATCCCGACCCCGAGATCACCGCCGAAGAGGTGGCTGAAGTGCGCGACGACGCCATCATGGCGACCGGTCGCTCGGACTACCCGAACCAGGTCAACAACGTGCTGGGCTTCCCTTACATCTTCCGCGGTGCGCTCGACGTGCGCGCCACCACCATCAACATGGAAATGAAGATCGCCGCGGCCCGGGCGCTCGCCGAGCTCGCTCGCGAGGACGTGCCCGACGAGGTCGCGGTCGCTTACGGGGCGCGGCCAAAGTTCGGGCCGGATTACATCATCCCGGTGCCGTTCGATCCGCGGCTCATTTCGCATGTGCCGCCGGCTGTTGCGAAAGCCGCGATGGACACCGGCGTGGCGCGCAAGCCGATCGAGGACATGGATGCCTACCGCCAGTCGCTGCGCTCCCGGCGTGATCCGGTTGCGGGAGTACTGCAGCAGGTGTTCCAGCGGTTGAGGCGATCGCCCAAGCGCGTGGTGTTCGCCGAGGGCGAGGAAGAGCAGGTCATTCGCGCCGCCGCAACCTTTGTGCAAGAAGGGCTCGGCACTGCGCTCCTGGTCGGCCGCGAGGAGCCGATTCGTCAGAGCGCGAAGAACCTCGGTATCGAGCTCGGCAAAGGCATCCAGATCATCAACGCCGCACTGTCCAAGCGAAACGCCAATTATGTCGCCTATCTCTACGAGCGGCTGCAACGCCAAGGCTACCTGGTCCGCGACGTCCAGCGTCTGATCAACCAGGATCGCAATCATTTCGCCGCCTGCATGGTGGCGCTCGACGACGCCGACGCCATGGTCACCGGCGTCACCCGGAACTTCTCGGTGGCGTTGGAAGACGTGCGCCGCGTCATCGATTGCAAGCCCGGCCATCGTGTCATCGGCCTGTCGTTGGTGCTGTCGCGGGGACGGACCGTGCTGGTGGCCGACACTGCGATCACCGAAATGCCGACCTCCGACGAACTGGCGGAGATCGCGATCGAAGCCGCCGGCGTTGCGCGCCGCATGGGCTACGAGCCGCGCGTCGCGATGCTGGCGTTCTCCACCTTCGGCCATCCACAGGGCGAGCGTTCGGCGCGCGTGATCGAGGCGGTGAAAATCCTCGACCAGCGCCGCGTCGACTTCGAATACGAAGGCGATATGGCGGCCGACGTGGCGCTCAATCCCGAAGCGGCTGCCGCCTATCCGTTCAACCGGCTCACCGGGCCCGCCAATGTGCTGATCATGCCGGCGTTTCACTCAGCATCGATCTCGACCAAGATGCTGCAGGAATTGGGGGGCGCAACCGTGATCGGGCCGATGTTGGTCGGGCTCGACCGCCCGGTGCAGATCGTACCGCTCGGCGCCAAGGATTCGCAACTCGTCAACATGGCGGCGCTGGCGGCGTTCAATGTGAGCGGATGACATGATGATGCGCGCGCCGAAGCTGCGTGCCCTGCGGCTCGGCGCGCTCGCCCTGCTTGCACTCGCCGGATGCTGTGCCGGTGCGCAGGCGCAAGGCTATCCTTCGCGCACCATCCGGCTGGTCGTCGCGTTCACGCCTGGCGGACCGACCGACGCCATGGCGCGGCTCCTTGCCGACAAGCTCGGCGACAAGCTCGGACAACGCGTCATCGTCGAAAATCGGCCCGGTGCCGGCGGCAACATCGGCTACGAGTCGGTCGCCAAGTCGCCGTCCGACGGCTACACGCTCGCCTTTGTCGATCCGTCGCTGACGGTCAATCCCAGTCTCTACACACCTGCAAAGTATGATGCCGAACGTGACTTCACCCCGATCTCCCTTGCAGTCAGAGGGCCGACCGTGATGACCGTGCCGGCGGCGTCTGAAGCCAAGACCGTGAACGAGTTCATTGCGCTGGCGCGCCGCAACGCCGGCAAGACAACTTACGGCTCGGCGGGCAACGGCACACCGCCGCATCTCAACGCCGAGTTTTTCAAGGCCGCGCAAGGCCTCGACATCGTTCACGTCCCTTACAAAGGAGCCGCACCGGCGATGATCGACCTCGTGGCCGGGCGCATCGACCTGATGTTCCTCAACATCGGTTCAGCCAAGGCACAGGTCGAGTCCGGCACCCTGCGGGGGCTGGCCGTGAGCGGAACAGCGCGGGCGCCGACCCTCCCGAACGTGCCGACGTTCCACGAGATCGGCGTTCCGTTACCGGAGCTCGATCCGGGGACGTGGTGGGGTGTTGCCGCACCGGCCAGTCTGCCTGCGGACATGAAGCAGCAGCTCAACACCGCCATTCGGGACGCGCTCGCCGATCCTGACCTGCGCGAGAAACTCGCAAAGCTCAACGTCGATCCGACCCCAAGCTCCGCCGCGGAATTCGACGCACTGATCAAGCTCGAAACCAAGAAATGGGCCGACGTGATCAAGCGCGCCAAGATCACCGTGGATTAGCGAGCCATGCAATTCGGCTACTTCACGCTCAGCGACAACGCCTATCCAAACAACCCCCGAACGCCGAATGAGCTCATCAGGCAAATCGCCGAGCAAGCGATCTATGCTGAAGAGCTTGGCATGCATTCGGCCTGGATCGGGGAGCATCATTTCAGCACGCTCGGCGTGAACTCATCGCCCGAGGTCATGCTGACCTTCGTCGCGGCGCGGACCAAGAACATCCGGCTGGCGCCGGCTGTGACCGTGCTGCCGCTCCATCATCCGATCCGCGTCGCCGAGCAATGGGCGACCCTCGATGTGCTCAGCGGCGGGCGGGTCGATTTCGCGACTGGACGCGGCTACGACCGGCGCGAATACGGGCCGTTCGGCGCCAACTTTGAGGAGAACGACAAGGTCTTCGCCGAGGGCGTCGATATCGTGACGCAGCTGTGGAGTGCGGGCGGCCCGATCTCGCACCACGGAAAATATTACACGTTCGACGATGTGTGGGTGACGCCGGTCCCGGTTCAAAGGCCGATCCCGACTTACATCGCCTCGTTCTCGAGGCCGTCGATCGAGCTTGCCGCACGGCTCGGACTGGGACTCGTGGTCGCCGCGGGCGCAGCGATGTCGGTGCATGGCGGACTCGCAAAAACGGCGGAACTCTACCGCGAAGCCTGCGCGGCCGCGGGCACGCCTCCGCGGCGGTTAATCACGAGCTATTTCATTCATTTTGCCGACGACGCCGCCCAGGAGCGGACGGCGCGCGAACGGCAGCTGCGCTATCACAAGGAATGCACCTCGCACGCGTTGCCGGGCGATCCGAACAAGAATCCGGCCAATTACAGCTACTTCACCCGCATCGTCGAAAAATATCAGACGATGAAACCGGAGGATTTCAACGACAACGCGGTGCTGATCGGCTCCCCGCAGCGTATCGCCGACACGCTGCACGAGAAGGTCGAGAAGGCCGGCTTTGACGAGGTGATCCTGTATTTCAACCTCGGCCTCAAGCCGGCCGGTCAGGTCAAGGACGAGATGGCGCGGTTCATGACCGACGTCGCGCCGGCGTTCCGCCGGTAGCCCGCTGGCGGCGTCAAATGTGAGCGGATAGTCTTAAAGACAATGAACTCTGAGGAAATGCCATGTCCAACACAAAACTTCGCGGCGTGATCGCCGCCGTCGCCACACCCGTCAACGAGGACGGCTCGCCCGACGTCGTACGCGCCACCAAGCTCGCGCGCTATCTCGTCGACAACGGCTGCGACGGGCTCAACGTGCTTGGCACCACCGGCGAGGCCACCTCATTCTCGCTCGACGAGCGCAAGCGCGTGATGAGTGCGTATCGCGACGCCAAGCTGCCGCTTGACCGCATGATGGTCGGCACTGGCGCCGCCGCCACCGCCGACGCCGTGGCGCTTACCCGCTATGCCTCCGAGCTCGGTTTTGCCGGCGCGCTGGTGCTGCCGCCGTTCTACTACAAGGGTGTGCCCGACGACGGGCTCGTCGCCTATATCGACACCATCGTGAAGGCGACGGCACAGCAGCCAATCCCGATCTATCTCTATCACTATCCGCAGCAGTCCGGCTTGCATTGGCACGTCGCACTGGTGAGGCGCCTGCTCGACACGTTCGGCGCCCGCATCGTGGGACTGAAGGATTCGTCCGGCGACATGAACTACGCCCGCGACGCCGCGGCGATCTCCAAGAGTTTCGACGTGTTTCCCTCCACCGAAGCGGTGCTGCTCGATGCGCGCGGCGGCGCCTTCGCCGGCTGCATCTCGGCAACCGCCAACCTCAACGCCGACCTCTGCCAATTGGCCTGGATCAAAGGCGACAAGGGTGCTCTCGATGCGGCCGTCGCCATCCGCAAACTGTTCGATGGCAAGCCGCTGGTTTCCGGCGTGAAGGCGCTTTTGGCGCACATCCATGGCGATCCGGCGTTGGCGCGAATGAAGCCACCGCTCGCGCCGTTCTCCTCCGGTGACCGGGCGGCCACGGTCGCGGGCTACGATCAGGTGCGCGGCAAGCGCGTCGCGTAATGGCAAAGAAGGACGTCAGGATCGCGATCGTCGGCGGCGGGATTGGTGGGCTCACCGCCGCGATCTGCCTGCTGAAAGAAGGCTTTGACGTCCAGGTCTACGAGCAATCGCGGCTGCTCAGCGAGGTGGGCGCCGGCATCAACATCAGCCCGAACGCTTCGCGCATTCTGATCCGGCTCGGCCTCGGCGAGGAATGCAGCCGGCTGGCCTACCGATCGCCCTTCTTCCATCAGCGTCGCTGGGATGACGGCCGCACGCTGACCAAGACGCGTCTCGCCGATGAGATCGAGCGTGAGTTCGGTGCCCCACATTACATCTTTCATCGCGGCGAGCTGCACTCGATGTTGGCGCGACCAATGCCGCCGGAGCGGGTGCATCTGGCCTACCGCTGCACCGCCATCGAGCAGGACGGTGATACCGTGCGGGCAAAGTTCGAGAACGGCGCCGAGATTGAGGCGGACGTGCTCATCGGCGCCGACGGAATCTTCTCGGCCGCGCGCCGGGCGTTGCGCGGGCCGGAGCGGCCGCGGTTCGCCTGCCGTGCCTACCGAGGCCTGATCCCGCTCGAACGAGTGCGCGACATCCCCCCGGAATCGACCGCTTTCCTCGGCCCCGGCCGCCACTTCATCCATTACTTCGTCTCGGCGGGGCGGATGCTGAACTTCGTTGGCCATGTCGAGCAGGACGAGTGGATCAGCGAAAACTGGACCCACCCGGGCAAGGTCGAGGATCTGCGGGCCGCTTACGCCGGCTGGCACCCACAGGTGCAGCAGGTGATCGACGCGGTGGACGAGACCTTCATCTGGGCGGTGCTCGACCGGCCGCCGATCGACCGGTGGAGCCACGGCCGGATCACAATGCTGGGCGACGCCTGCCATCCGATGATCCCGTTCATGGGGCAAGGCGGCGCGCAGGCGATCGAAGATGCCGCAGCGCTCACCGCCTGCCTGATCAAGTGCGGCGACGACATCGAGGGCGCGCTGAAGCTCTACGAAACCGTGCGGCTACCGCGCACCACGCAAATTCAGAACGGCTCCTGGGCCAACAAGACCCGGTTCCACATGCCCGACGGTCCGGACCAGGCGGAGCGGGACGCTTTGATGGCCCAGAGCAAGACCGACTGGGCCTACAAGGCTATCGCCTGGGTCTATGGTCACGATGCCAGCGACCTGAACGCCCCGAAAATGGGCCCTCCCAGCGGTCATTGACGGGTTTACACCCGCTCATTATAAGCAGCCCGCTGGCGGCGGGAGTTCTCGCCGCCGTTGGATTTTT
>Ga0070689_100003361_pt1 | contig 10635 bp, 7 predicted proteins | sample KBSS23HmetaG_FD_64669 | JGI IMG/M metagenome (GOLD analysis project Ga0070689, IMG submission 64669) | Switchgrass rhizosphere microbial communities from Kellogg Biological Station, Michigan, USA - KBS S2-3H metaG | ecosystem: Host-associated > Plants > Roots > Rhizosphere ... | reverse complement strand
TGACCCGTGCTGCTCGTCTTCACACCGGTGCGCGGACGCGCGGTAAGCCGGCCATCATTCGCGATCTCCGAACCGCCGATGCGACGGCAAGCGCTGCCAAGAGCAAGTGCCGTCACGGCGCCGCAGAAGTCACGCCTGTTGAAATTCATTGCTTCACTTTACAATGAACCATTCGTCTACTAAAACCGGGAGCTTGCTGCATTGAGCGAAAAAGAGCGCAGAGTCACGATTAGCTGGGAGGATCCGCGACCGCTTGCAGAAGCAGGACGTGGGATGTCCGGGTTTGAGTTCCTGCAAAAGATCGTCGCGGGAGAGTTACCGCAGCCGCCGCTAGCCTCGTTGATGGATTTTCAGATAGTTGAGTTGGCGGAGGGACGCGCGGTGTTTGCTGTCGATCCCGCTGAATATCATTACAATCCGATCGGCGTCGTGCACGGCGGTCTGGCGGCGACGTTGCTTGATTCAGCGATGGGATGCGCGGTCCACTCGATGTTGCCGGCCGGAACGGGTTACACGACGCTCGAGCTTAAAGTGAACTTCATTCGCGCTATCACGGCAGAGACGGGTCGCGTGCGCGCCGAAGGAAAGTTGATTCATCTCGGCGCTCGCACCGCCACCGCCGAAGGCCGCGTCATCGACGAATCCGGAAAACTCTACGCGCACGCCACCACCACGTGCCTGATCCTCAAATTGTAGGGGCGGCCCTCCGTGGCCGCCCCAGCGTGCGAAGTCAGAGACTGGGGCGGCCACGGAGGGCCGCCCCTACAGATCATTCAAACCGTAGCGCTACCAATGGATCGACTTTGGTAGCGCGTCGTGCGGGAATGCAACACGCAATCAGCGCCACGAGGATTAAGCCAAGCGCGACTGTCGCGTAAGTCACCGCGTCAGTCGGCGTAACACCAAAGAGCAGTGTCGTCATCATCCGCGTCAGCATCAGCGCGCCCACGAGGCCAACGCCGACGCCAATCAGCACCAGCTTCAGTCCATCACGCACGACTAACTTGATCACATCGATCGTGTTAGCCCCGAGCGCCATGCGAATTCCGACCTCGCGCGTGCGTTGCGCAACTGAGTACGAAATGACGCCGTAAATTCCAACAGCCGCCAGTGTCAAAGCCAGTATCGCAAACACACCCAGCAGGATCATCGAGAAACGACGTGCCGCAACCGAGCGAGACAGCGCCTGCTCCATCGTGCGCACGTTGAATACTGCCTGGTCCTTGTCCAACGCTGAGATCTGACTGCGCACTGACCCAGCCAAACTCAGCGGCTCCACCGTGGTTCGCACCAGCAGGTTCACTCGCCTCACGTATCTCGGCAAAGTCGCGATCGGAAGCTGATCGAAGTTGAAATAAAACTCGGCCGTGTTGGCTGTTTGTCCTTCGAGACCAACGTGCTCGACGTGTCGCACCACACCAACGATCTCACGACTCTCCGCATCCGGTGTGTTGAGTTTGAAGCGTCGTCCAATCGGATCCTGATTTGGAAAATAGTTGCGTGCGAAGACCTCGTCGATAAGCGCGACAGGGGGAGTTTCGCGCGTGTCCTGGGAAGAGAACAAACGACCTCGCATGAGATCGATGCCCATCGTTTTGAAATAATCCGTACTCACTGTGTAAAGCAGGCCAGTTGGATCCTGTCCGGGCGGTGGAGGCTGTTGGCCTTCGATAAGGAACGGAGGAAAGTTAGCTCCTTCAAAGGGAAGTCCATTCGATACGGAAACAGATTGAACACCCGGCAGCGTTTTGATGCGCGATTGCAAGTCGCTCAAAAAGCCGTTTACTTTTGGACCTTCTTCCGGCCGCGCGCTAACCGCGATCTGCATCGCGAGCACGTTCTGCGGATCGAAACCCGGATCGACCTGGCTCAAGCGCCAGAAGCTTTTCACCAGCAGTCCCGCGCCGACGAGCAACACCAGCGTCAGTGCGACTTCCGAAATTACCAGCAGCTTGCCGGCGCGATTGTGTCCACGCGAAGAGTTGCGTTCACCTTCTTTCAACGTTTCAGTGAGGTTCGCATCTGACGACTGTAGCGCCGGCGCGAGCCCAAAGAATACGCCGGTGAGCAGCGAGGCGCCCAACGTAAACAACAGCACGCGACCGTCAATCCCGAGCTCGCCCATGCGCGGAATGCCTTCCGGAATGTAAGACGAGATCAAATTCGTTCCCCAAATCGCTAGCAGCAAGCCGACGATACCGCCGGCGAGCGCGAGCACGGCGCTCTCCGTGAACAACTGTCGCAATATGCGTGCTCGTCCGGCGCCGAGCGCGGTGCGGATCGCCATCTCCTTTTGCCGTCCGGCGGATCGCGTCAATAAAAGATTTGCGACGTTCGCGCAGGCGATTAGCAGCACGAAACCGACTGCACCTAAGAGTGTCAGCAGTGTGGGACGAACGTCTCCCACGACACTCTCGCGAAGAGATTCCAGGCGTACGCGCCTGCCCGTGTTCGTATCGGGATACTGTTGTTCGAGACGCGCGGCGATGGTGTTGAGCTCTGCGTTTGCAGCTTCGGTTGAAGTTCCTGGTTTGAGTCGCGCGAATGAAATGATGCCTGGATCTTTGCCGCGCAGTTTGAAGCGCTCCGCCGAAAGACCGATTGGCACGGAGACGTCCGCTTCGGTTCCGTACTGGAAGTTTGGAGGAGTAATGCCGATGACGGTGTATTGCTGGCCGTTGAGAGTGAGTTGCTTGCCGAGTATGTTCTCGCCGGCGCCGAATCGTCTTTGCCAGAGTGCGTGGCTGATGATCGCCACGGGATTTGCGCCCGGTTGATCTTCTTCTGCTGCGAAGTTGCGGCCGCGAATGGGTTTGACGCCGAGTGTGGACAGGAAGTTTGCGGAGACGAGTCTGCCCTGGAGTCGCTCGCTCTCGCCCGCGCCGGTGAGGTTGAAACTCTCGCGGTTCCGCACGGCGACAACGTTCTCAAGCGACGTGCTCTGGTTGCGCCAGTCAACAAAGTTCGGATACGACACGCCGGCGGGCCGCTCCGAGATCGTCTCCATAAGCACAACGAGTTGATCGGGTCGCTCGTAAGGAAGAGGTCTGAGCAGTACGGTGTTGATTACGGTGAAGATTGCGGTGTTGGCGCCGATGCCGAGCGCCAGAGTGATCACTGCGACAGCCGTGAAGCCGCGATGTTTTCGCAATCCGCGCAACGCATAGCGTAGATCCTGCGAAAGATCCTCGAGACCGCGTCCAGTCCTCACCTCGCGTACTCTTTCTTTGACTTGCTCGATACCGCCGACTTCGATCAGCGCCGCGCGGCGTGCGTCCTCCGGTTTGAGCCCTTCGCCGATCTTCTTTTCAGTGAGTAGATCGATGTGGGCCCGCAGTTCTTCGGTGAGTTCCTGGTCGATTGATTCTTTGTCAGACAGATTGCGCCACAGGCTAGCGATGCGTCGAAGTAATGCCATTGCTTTCTCCTTGCTAGGTCGCTTTGAGGGCGCTGGTGATTGCGAGCGAGATGCGTTGCCAGCCTTCGGTTTCGACTTTGAGCTGGCGTTCTCCGGCTTTGGTGAGGCGATAATATTTTGCGCGGCGATTATTTTCGGACTCGCCCCAGGAGGATTTGAGCCAGCCAGCTTCTTCGAGACGTTTGAGGGCAGGGAACAGCGATCCGGGTTTGACCTTGAAGGCGCCCTGGGTAATCTGTGCAATGCGATCGGAGACGCCGAGCCCGTGCCGCGGCCCGAGGCTGAGCGACTGTAGTACCAAAAGATCGAGCGTCCCCTTCAAAAGATCGTTCTTTTGCTCTTTCATGTTTGCTCCTATAGAAAATCGATACGGAAAGAGATACTACTTGCTTCGTATAGAATGTCAATAGGAGCATTATTGCTCGCAAGAGATTTGACTACTATCACAATCATGATGATATGGTGAGCTCATGGCTTTGTTCTCCACAGTCATTCGTCTGTCGGTTATTCTCTTATTGCTTGGGACCTTGTTAATTGGTTACACCGTGTCGAAGGCTGTTGCCAATAGATCTCAGCGTTCACAAGTGTCTTCAGCCAAAGCTAAAGAAGCGAAGCGACTATTCAAACAGAAGTGCACCAAGTGTCACGGTCAGGATGGCGCTGGAAGTAACTACGGTCAGATCATAGGTGTGACTAACCTCACCGATCCGGAGTGGCACCAACGGGTGGATGACCAACGGATTATTAACTCCATCAAGCATGGTCGTGGACAAATGCCCGCCGCAGGCGAGAAACTCACTGAGGAACAGATCACTTCGCTCATGTTGTATGTGCGCACTCTTAAAAAATAAATCAAAAAACTTGACACGCTTTTTCCTTACGTGGTAGTGTCCGGCCCGTTTTACGCGGCTTAAGTTTTCTTCTCACGCGCATCGGCCCAGAAAAGAATCTCACTTTTCAACGTTAATTAGCCTCCCAGCTAGTTCCGTTTTCTGTCTAGTCACTAGTGTAGCTTCGCCCCGGTGCCCGACATGTATATACCCAGGCGGCCTGACTCCCTTGTTCGGCTTCTCTTTCTGATTCTCGCGGCGGTTTTTTTAGCGGGACGGATAAGCAGCGCCTCAGGCGACAGCATTAAGAGACGTCCCATTCCTTCACCGCCGAAGGAGTTGTTTAGTCCGTCCAATGCCAGGACTGAAGACGGCAGACTGATCCCCGTCGAGCAATTCTTCTCCGCCAAACGCTGTCTCAGTTGCCACCAGGACACTCACGCAGCCTGGTCCGAATCCCTGCATCGCAATGCGGCACGTGAGCCGTTCTATCGTGAAAGCGCAGACATCTTGTTGCGCACGCGAGGCATTGAGTTCACTCGTCATTGCGAGAGTTGTCACACACCGGTAGCACTGTTTTCAGGTGCGCTGAGCAAAAATGGTCCTCGCCAGCAAGCTCCTTTCACTTCGCTTGATGACGAGGGCGTGACCTGCACCGTCTGCCATTCCATTACTGAGGCGCGCTTGAACGGCACTGGGAGTTTCACTATTCGCCGGCCCGCTCTGCTTGCCAAAGAGGATGGAACGCCGATCTTCGGTAACTTTACCGACGAACAAATTCTCGCGGACGTTCCCGGTCACAAGCGCGCAGTCATGCGCCCGCTACTGAGAACACCCGAATTCTGTGCCACCTGTCACAAGGTCGACGCTCCCCCCGATCTCAATGGCTACAAACATATGCGCGGGTTCTCGGCCTACGATGAATGGCAACAATCAGGAGCTTCACACGAATCGGTGTCGCCCTACTATCGAGCCGAACAACGAGTCGATTGCCGCGGCTGTCACATGCCCAAGATCGAAAGCCTCAACGATCGCGCCGCGAAGAAGGGCGTGATCGCTTCGCATCAATGGCTTGGCGCGAACACTGCTGCTCCGCTGTTTTATGGACAGATGAAACAGGTGAAGCTGACTGAAGAGTTTCTCAGCTCTCAAGTGATCAGTGCGGACATCTTTGCACTAAAGCGGGAGTCTACGGGCGAAACGCTGCCCGAGGTAACAACCGGTAGCCAACTCGCATTAAATCCAGGCGAGGAGATCACGGCGGAAGTGGTGGTTGCCAATCGCAAGGCGGCTCACTCATTTGCGCCGGAAGTGCGTGACCTTTACGAGATCTGGGTCGCATTCGAAGCCGTCGACGATCAGGGCAAGCCACTGATGCGCAGCGGCTTCATCAAGCCGGATGGAACGCTCGACGATAGCGCGCACGTCTATAAAGCTATTCTGCTTGATGAAGATGCTAGGCCGATAACGCGCCATCAGATCTGGCTAACCAACGTAGTTGGTTATAACAACGCAATTCCTGCCGGCCGTTCGGACGTAGTGCGTTTTCGATTCCGCCTGCCGAAGACTTGGAAACGTGATAACACACGCGCCATCACACTCAAAACAACTGTTAACTATCGCCGCTTCACTCAGGAGTACACGAATTATGTGCTGAAGCGTAAGGACAGAAAGTTAACCATGCCGATCGTTCGCATGGCCGAAAACGAAATAAAGATTCTTCCGATGACAGCCAAAGCGTCTTCCGGCAAAAAAGATCGCACGACAAAAGATGTGCAGGCTCGCCGCTGGAACGACTACGGCATAGCGTTGCTGGAACAAGCACAATATGGGCCAGCGGCGGAGGCGTTTCGCCGTTCCGCCGAACTCAACCCATCCGACCCAAACCCGCTCGTGAGTGCGGCGATTGCCGAAATGAGGACGGAACGTTTTGGTCCGGAGCGCAATCAGCTCGCCAAGGCGGCAGAACTTCTCGATGCGGCGCTGAAGCTCGATCCGAACAACGCGCGAGCAAGATACATTCATGCTTTGTTGCTTCGAAGTCTAAAGAGATCAGTCGAGGCCGCCAGTGAACTCGCCAGGCTGGCGCAGGAGTATCCACGCGATCGCGAGGTGGCACGGCAATTGGGCCAAACGCTTTATGCCCTGGGCCGTATTGCAGAAGCGCGTGTTGCCTTTGAAGCGATTATTAACGTCGATCCAACTGATTTCGGTGCTTATCAGTTTCTCTCTCCGATCTACCAAAGCGAAGGACAAACAGAGAAGGCCGACTATGCGCGGGGTCGCTATTTGCAGTGGCGAGACGATCCGGTGGCAAGCACGATCGCCGCGCGTTTCTTTGCTGCGCATCCGCAGTGGGCAGATGAACGGATCCTGGCCCACACACACGATGGCGACTCGCCACCGCGTCCGGTTTTGAGCGGATCGCTTGCTGCTCCTGACAAGTAGTAATTGCAGGTGGTACTGACCGTATCCAACAACCATTTCCGACTTTTGAGGCAGGCGGAATCTATCGTGAGAAAAAGAATCCTCCGAAGTTTTCCAATCTTCGTGCTGGTAGTGGTCCTTAGCACATCCTTGTTGTCCGCGACTGCCCAGCAAGGTAACACCACGACTTATGTGTACGACGCGAATGGCCGGCTGCATGCCGTGATTTATCCGGCAGGCGATGCGGTGGTTTATGAATACGATGCCACCGGCAACATCACCGAAATTCGCCGGCTGCCGGCAACGACGCTCGCGATCCTGAGTTTCTCACCGCATGAAGGTTTACCCGGAGACCAGGTGACGTTTCTTGGCGTCGGGTTTGGTGGTGGCGTCAACGATGTTTCCTTCAATGGTGCCTCCGCAACGATCGTGAGTGTCACGCCTACGAAAGTTGTTGCAGTAGTACCGCCGGACGCAACGACCGGACTGGTTACCATTACTACTCCAACTGGCTCAGTTTCTACGGCAACTCCTTTCACGATCGCCGGCCTGCGAATAACGCCGTCGACTGCGAGTGTGAAGTTTGGCGAGAGCGTGCAGTTTGTGTCTGAGGTGCTGCCGGCAACGCTCGATCAAACTGTGGAATGGAGTGTCGAGGGTGTTATTGGCGGCAACACCAGTATCGGAACTATCTCCGCGAACGGTGTCTACACCGCGCCCAACACGCGATTTTCTGCGCTCACGATCAGGGCCGTCAGTGTGGCTGATAACACGCGCTTCGGCGAAGCGCGCGTCACTGTAAACGATCCGAACGACATACAGTCGGTAATCGCGGCAGCGGTCAGCGTCCAGCGAGGCGTAAGCTTTAACAAATCGGCAGTGGCGCGCCCGGTAGCAGTTCAATTTGGTATTGCATCTACAAGCGCAGCCATCGCGCGCCCGGTATCAGTGCAACGCGGTAATGCCGCCACATCAGCGGCAATTGCCAGACCGGTTTCAGTTCAGTTCAGCAATTTTGTGGGATGGACCTTCCCGGATGCGGTCTCCGTCACCGCCGGCCCATACATTCAAAGCATCTCGCCCGGCAGTTTCAATCGCAATACCAGCACCAGCGTGACCATTAACGGCGTCGGCCTGACTGGCGCCACTGCGCTGAGATTCATTACGGCGTCTGGGACGATCGATACGAGTATCACCGTCTCAAACATCAGTGTCAGTCCGGGCGGATCGTCGCTTACGGCAACGATCACCGTAAGCAGCGGCTCGGCTGTGGGTAGCCGCTTCGTCATTATCGCCACACCCAATGGGGATTCCATCGGTGTGGACGTTGTAGTCAACAGGATTAACGTGCAGTGACATGGCCATCAATCACCAATGAAGGAGAAGAAGCAATGTCTGCGAAAACTGGTGATGCCTTTGGGCAACATCTCTTAACCATCAAACGGTGGGCACTGCTGGGTGCTCTCTGTTTCCTCGCTGCGGCAATCAACGTTCGCGCGCAGAACAGCTTTACTAGCGGTTCGTCGGGCGCCGATGGTCCATTTGCGCCGGCCACGAGTCAGACGATACTCGTGCCTGAAAGCGGCGTCTTCAATTTCACCACAGTCAATATTCCGACCGGCGTAACCATCACGTATACGCGCAACAACCTGAACAACAGGCCGGTGACGATATTGGCGAGCGGGGACGTTGTAATCGCCGGAAGCATCAACATTGACGGTAAGGGTGGAAGCACCAATGGCTTCGGCGGCGTTGGCGGACCGGGTGGGTTCAACGGCGGCCAGGGCGGTTTCGGCTTCGACCAATCTTTTAGTGGAACTCCAGGAGAGGGACCAGGTGGCGGTGGGGGAGGCGTTGGTAGTGCTTCGGTCAATCCCGGCAGTGGCGGCGGTGGAGGCTTTGGAACGAATGGGGCTGCGGGTACAGCTCAAATAAGCGGGAACGCAGGGCAAGCCGGGCTGCGGTTTGGCACGGTTACCATAATCCCCCTGATTGGCGGATCCGGTGGCGGCGGTGGTGCATCTTCCAACAACAGTCGAGGTGGTGCAGCCGGCGGCGGTGGGGGCGGAATTCTTATCGCCAGCTCAGGGAGCATTACGATCAGCGGAAGCATCACCACCAGGGGCGGCAATGGCGCTGTAGGCAATGCCGGTGGTGGCGGTGGCTCGGGTGGCGCCATTCGCCTCATAGCTAATACGATCAGCGGAAGCGGCAACCTGAATGCTACTGGTGGAGGAGGCGGTGGCGCCAACGTTACCTTTGCCGGCGGCGCAGGCGGACAGGGATATATACGAATTGAAGCTTTCGATTTTAATGGCTTCATTGGAACGTCTACGCCGAGCAATATCATCAGCTTCGCACTTCCGCATCCGGTTACGTCTCCAACTTCACCTACGCTTAAAATCGCATCAATCGGAGGAGTCAATGCGCCTTTAACTCCACTCGGTACGCTTCAGGGTGTTGCCGACGTAATCGTTCCCTCCACGCAAACAAACCCGGTGACGGTTGCTCTGGAGGGTTCGAATCTTCCACTCGGCACGATCATCCAGGTAACGCTAACGCCATCGAAAGGTGCACGGACCACTGTCCAGAGCACCGGACTTGCAGGTTCTGAGGCCGCCTCAACAGCGACCGCCAGTATTACCCTGCCCGGCGGCATCAGCGTGGTAAGCGCCATAGCGGTGATTGATCTATCGCTCGCGAAGTTAGATCCAATCTTCCTTGATGGTGAACGTGTAAGACGAGTCGAAGTTGCGGCTACTTTCGGGGGGGCGTCAGAACTGATTTACGTCACTGAATCAGGTCGACGCATCAAGCGTTCAACCGATTAAGACGTTGGCTTCTCCTTCACAGTGGGCGTTCGGCAGACCACCAGCGCTTGGCTGCCGAACGCCGGATAGATACCGAGCGAAGCTTGTTTGTAAATCGAGGCATGAGGTTGACAGATGAAGACCAGCATCCTTCAACAAGTTATTGAACCGGCCAGACGTATTTGCTCCCGAGTCCATTTCTCCTCAGCAATTGGTTCTCGAGCTGCGATCGTGGGACTGTTGATTCTCGCGTTATCCTGGTCGCTGGTCCTACCATTTGTAACGTATGCAGCACCGGAGCCTGGTGCAAAACCAAATCCGCTGGTAACTCCGGAGCCGGTACCTCAAGCTACGGAAACGTTCAATGTTTATGGTCCACAGAGATTTACTCGCCTCACCGGCCAGGCTGTGAATGATGTTCGAACTTTCTCGTTGCCGGCCGATGCAACCGCTCCCTTCGGCATCGTTGTTGAGAACGGCGCTCCGGAAGGTTCAAACCGAGTTTCCAGTGCAACTATCAAACTCAATGGCATAGATCTATTTACCCCGAGCGATTTTAATCAGAATGTTTCGTCGCTAAAGAAGTCTGTAACGTTGACGGCAACTAACACTCTGGAAGTGAAGTTGACCAGCGCTGCCGGTGCTTATCTCACCATAACCATTACAGCGACGCGCAACGCAAGCCAGCCCGAGCTCGTCAGCGTAGCCCCGGCACGCACCACCCAGGGACAAGTTCTGAGTGTCACCTTACAAGGTACAAACACGCATTGGGTGCAGGGCCAGACGCGCGCATCACTCGGTGGTGAAGTTGGAGTGGGCGGCGCCGGCTACGGTGAGCCTGGTCTTGTCAATGTTGTTAATGCGACGACTGCAATCGCGGCTGTTGTGGTTTCACCCACAGCGGCGCTGGAGCCGCGCACGGCGCGGGTGTCTACACCTCTGGCCGGCGGATCGTTTGAGACAGTCAGCTTACCCGCCAGTTTTACGATCGACGCTGTGACCCCACCTGGCGCCTCGTCCGCAAACGTCACCACGATAGCCGGCAGCGCCACGCCTGGGTATGCAGACGGTAACGGGCCCAACGCGCGCTTTCAAAAACTCAGCAGCATCGCTGTTGGACCAGACGATACGATCTATGTTGCAGATGCCA
>Ga0070689_100003360_pt1 | contig 10636 bp, 7 predicted proteins | sample KBSS23HmetaG_FD_64669 | JGI IMG/M metagenome (GOLD analysis project Ga0070689, IMG submission 64669) | Switchgrass rhizosphere microbial communities from Kellogg Biological Station, Michigan, USA - KBS S2-3H metaG | ecosystem: Host-associated > Plants > Roots > Rhizosphere ... | reverse complement strand
AAGGACATTGAAAGCGTGAGAGCGGACTGCCGTCCGTCAATTGACGAAGCGCTAACCATACCGCGCTTGGCGACAGGCTCTTCTGACGCCGGTGCACGGCGACACAATCATAAATGCCAGAACGCGGTCCGCGCAGAGATAGGCGCCTTCCGCTATCGGAGGCGACGCTTTTGATTCGGAAGTTTCTGCGACCGTTTCGTCAGCTCTGGTCCCACTCCACCCGCGCCGCACCCGGCGTTACGGGATCGTAGTACCACTTGAGCCCCAGCTTCTCCTCGCTGAGCACGTTGGTCTTGAAGCTCCGCCAGGCCTGGATCTCGAAGTAGTCGAGCGGACCGCCATGGGCGCGAAGCCGATGCGGTACGCCCGTCGGGAAAAACACCAGCGTGCCGGGTTCGAGCTCCTGGGTATCATCCCCGACCTGGACCACGCCACGGCCCTTGAACGTGATGTAGCAGTGGGAAGGACCGTCCGGATTGGCTGGGGTGCCGACATGCCGATGATAGGGTGACGATCCGCCATCGTGATAGCGCATCTCGCCCGCTTGAATGGCGTTGGTTGGCGTGAGCCTGCTGCCATCGAGAAGTCTGACGGTGGACTCGACGCAGAAGCGACGCACGCGGCCGCCGCTGGCGTCGGTGAGCGGACGGAGCGTCTTGCGGTTGAAAAAATATCCCGGCCCGCCGGGCAATCCCGCTTCGACGGCGGCGGGAGGCTTCGGCGTCACCATGTGAAGCAGCTCGAGCTTCGACCCGGACGCTGCAATTTGCGCCGATTCACCTGGAGCGAGCAGCACCCCGGCGCCTTCGTCGGCCGCGTGCGACTTGCCGTTGAAGCTGATCACGCCGTCTTTCGGCGCCTCAACGACGTAGACGAGGTGGTGGTCGGCACCGGCCTGGACGTCGAACTGGCGACCATCCAGCACCGTTCGCTGGTAGACGGTCAGGGTCTTCGAGCCGCACAGAGCCTTGCTGCAGATCGTCCTTTCAAGCCCGGATGCGACCGGCTTGGCTTCGGCTTTGTTCCAATTGATGATTGAAACGTCACTCATGGTCGCCATGGGCATTCCTCCTGGACGTTGCCGCAGTTCGCGGATGCATTGCAGGGGCCGGCAGACAATCCGGGCACCTCGATGCGGAGGATAACGCCGAGACTGCGCGGCTGTACATGCGTCTTTATGAAGAGCCGCGGCGCTATTTTCGGCAATCTGTTGGAAGCCGGCGCATGGCTCTTTTTCCGCGTGACGTCTTCAGAAAACGAGCGGTCGCTTGATCTGTACTTATCAGTCTAGGCTGCCGAGCTTCTTTCGCAGGATGGCGCGAAGCACGTCAGAATAGTCGTCCGTCCACGCGGTAATCCCGTTCACCGGTTCAAGCCGCCTCCACCCGCGGCGGGACGGCAAATCGCCGAAATCAACGACGGATTTCGCGAGCACCACGACTTCCGCATTCAGGCGATAGTCCTGCAGGAACTGATTGGCCTGACCGTCCTGTTTCCCATAGGCGATGAGACCTTCGGCGGCGCCGACGGCCGAGACGATGCTGGCAATCTCCATGTGCCGATTCGAAACGTGAACGGCAATCACCCCGTTCGGCGCAAGCCGAGAAGAATATCCGGCAAAAGCTTCCCGGGTGAGCAGGTGCACCGGTATCGCATCCGAGGAGAAGGCATCCAGTACGATCAGATCGTAGTGTTCGGGCGAAGCGGTCAGCGTAATCCGCGCATCGCCAGATACGATCCGCTCGACCGGCCCGCACGTTGAAAGGAAGCGGAAGTTTTGCTCATCGCTGGCCAGACGGATGACCTCAGGGTCGATCTCGAAGAAGGTCCAGCGCTCCCGCTCTCGTTTGTGACACGCCATGCTGCCGGTGCCGAGGCCCACGACGGCGACGCGATCGAGGCTGCCGCGCGCGCTGCGCGCCGCATCCACCGCCTCAGAGAGGGGCCCGCCGAAATAGTAATAGGTCAGCGGAACCGGGCGTCCGGCGACCGGCCGGCCGGCCTTGTCGCGGACCTGCTCGGCGCCGTGAATGGTGGTGCCGTGGTACAACAGTCGATGGGTGCCGTCGGATGTCTCGACCACCTGATGCACGCCGAAGAAGCTTCGCACGGTCTTGACCGGCGACATACCGGTTTGCCAGAGACCGGTCAAAACGAAGGCCATGACGACATAGCCGAAGAACCGCGCTGGCCGCTGAGCCTGCAGCATCATCAGCGCCGCGATCACGACCAGCAAAATCTCTTTGGTCAGCTTGGCCTCGGCAGGCAGGCGCACATCAAGCAAAAGCCACAGAGCGAAAATTAAGGCCGACGCTATCAGCGGAAGTGCGGCGTCGCGCACGAAGTGCCGTACGCCGGCGGTAAAAGGTCCCGGAAGCACCAGCAACGCGGCCGCAATCAAAATCGGATACTCGTAGATGTTGTTGAAGATGTTGGGTGCCACCAGGCCCGCAAATACGCCGCCAATCACGCCGCCGAACGATGTCCACAGATAGAACTCGGTCAGCCGGCCCGGTTCCGGCCGCCGCCGGTAGGCTTCACCATGGCAAGCGAGCGCGATCAGCACAAAGGCCACCAGGTGCAACAAGACGATCGCCAACCAATATGTCTTGTCGCCACCCAGCACGCTCACCGATAGCGGCGCGAGGACATAAGGAAGTAGTCGCAGTATCGACGCGTGCGAGATCCACGGTCGCTCGCGGAACACCGCGACAAAGGTCAGAAGATAAAGCGCGAGCGGCAGCACCCAGAGAAACGGCGCTGCCGCCAAGTCCGTCGTAATGAAGGCCGTCAGCGCAATGCAAAGTCCTGCCGGCACCGCCGTGAGGACGGTCCAGATGGACCACTCCATCATTCGAAGGCGGATGGCCGGACGCGCATTCCGGCGCAACGTTACTGGCGTTGCAGCGAGCGGATTCACGACCATGAAAACTGACGCGCAAATGCCAATGGCAAGCGCGGCGTAACCGAACGACCACAACTCGCCTTGCAAACGCAGCGGCAGCAACGGTTCAAGTGCAAATGGATAGGCCAAGAGCGCGCAGAACGAGCCCAGGTTCGAAGCGGCGTAAAGCACATAGGGGTTGCGCACCTGCGGATGGCCCGTGGCAACGAACCAATTCTGCAGGAGTGGCGCGGTCGCCGACAGCGCAATGAATGGCATGCCAATCGAGGCCGCGAACAGCCCCATCAGCCAGATCATCACCCCCTGGTCGGGCGGCACGTCAAACCCCCTGGCGATGCCAAGCGGCAGCGAGACCGCCACCAGCGCCAGAAAGCCGAGATGCAGGATGGCCGCCCGGTGTGGCGACAACACACGCGTCAGGACATGGGCGTAGAGGTAGCCGATAAAAAGGAAGGCTTGGAACGCCACCATGGCCACGGACCAGACCGAGGATGAGCCACCAAGCCTCGGCAGCACCATCTTGGTGAACATGGGTTGAACAGCGAATACCAGGAGTGCCGACAAGAACATGGTTGCGGCAAACAGTGCCGGCGTCAGGCGCCGTGCCAACGGGAAAACCGGCGCGGTGACACTCACCGGCGGTTTCGCCGTATCAAACGAGGTCATCGTGGCATTCTCCGGATGACGGTCGCCATTGCCAACCCTCGGCATCCGCCGGCCGCGTCATCCATCGGGTTCAACGGCTTTCAAATCGCTGGGGAAGGGGTCTCGTTTGAGGACCGCCTTGATTGCTTTCGTCGGCGGCCAGGGCCGATGCCACAAGGGCGGACATCGGGACGGTGAGGCGCTCCTTCGCCTGCCGGTTTGCCACGATCACAATTGCGCAGACGACATAGAAGCAGACACCGAGCGCGTAGGTGTTGGCTATTCCGACCTCGATGGACAAGGCCATGCCCAACACCGAGGCAAACATCGACGTAATTCCGTTGGCGCTCCAGAAGAACGGCAGAAGCTCCGAGTGACGTCGCCAAATGTTGAGCCCGAGCGGGAACATCATTCCCATGCCGAACGCCGGAGGCGCCAGCAGCAACATCGATATCAGAATACGCATGTCGGTCGATTCCGACCGGGCCCATGTGGTGACCAAGGGAGTCAATATGCCAACCGCCACGAGCGTGGCCACGAGGGCGATCACTCGAGCGATCACGGCACTCTGCCGAGCCGGGCGCGCACCGATCGTGGCGCTGCCGATGCCGCCAAAAAGCAGAATTGTAAAAAGTACGACGCCCAGCGAATAGACCGGATGCCCAAGGAAGACCATCAGGCGCTGCATCTGCGATATCTCGATCAGCATGAAGCCCATGCCGATCGCGCTGAAATATGTGACGGGCGGCGTCAGCACTGACAGCGGCATCCGCCGCGCCAGGCGGACGAACGGCAGGATGATGTAGTACGCGCAGGCAAAAAGCGTCAGGATGACGAGCGCGCGGGTCAATGCGATCGCCGCATTGTTATTTCCGTAGAGCGATGAGGACGCCGTGAACGCATCCCGGAGTCGCGCTGTATAGAAGAAGAACGGATTGTCGTCTGTCGAGGGAGCAACATTCTCCGGCAACGATGCGAAGAAGGCCGCGTCGGCTTTGCCGGACAGCAGTGTCGAAGTCACCGCGTCGTAAGTCACATCCGGCCCGAGCAGTATCTTGAAGCCTTGCGCCAGCAGTCTCGAACGCGCACCTTGCCATTGCGCATCAGTCAAGGCGTCGGGGCGGCTGATCACTGTCACCACGTCACCCACGTTCACTGCGATAACGTGGTTGGACAGCTCGGCGGCCGGCACTCCGTTGCGCTGCAGTGCGCCGGCTGCGATGGCCACGAGGCGATAGAATTCGCCCCGGTGCATATCCGGTTTGTACCAGCGCGATACCGACAGCATTCCGCCAGGGTTTAGTGCTCGATAGAAATCATCCCACGCCTCCACGGTGTAAAGGCGGTTTTCAGTAAGCGTCAGGCCCCCGGCAGCTGTCGCGGCCCAGGTGTCGATCAGCGAGATTTGAACGAGGTCGTATCGCTCGGACGAACCGTTGATGTAGCTGCGGGCTTCGGCATTGACCAACGATACGCCTGGCTGGCGATCGAGATGACCTGAGAAATCGGCGAACTTGTCGGTGAGGACCTCGAAGATCGCGGGATTGATTTCAATTCCGCGGATGCGCTTGGCCCCAAAGAGCAGGGCAGAAAGAATGTCGCGGCCGCCGCCCACGCCGACGACAGCGACGTTGGCGGGTGGTTGCACCAAATAGGCGGCATTGATGACGTCGTCCTTCAGGTAGGACAGCTTACCGATATCGCCATCCAACCGCGTGATGACCGTGCCCGCATCCGCGTCGATGTCGAGGAGGTGCTGGTCTATTTTCATCGAGTGGGGATGGGCAAAGCCCCAGCCGAACGGAGTGGTCTCTCCCAACGGCCTCACCCTGACGCGGGAGTACGTGTTCCAGCGCTCGAACAGTGTCTCGGTCTGCTGACGCCCCTTGGCCCAAAAGACGCCAAAATGACTTTGGCCGGAAGCCGCAAGCCCGGTATGAGCGAGCGCCGCGACAGCCAATGCAAGCGCGACAGTGCGGCTCAGACGCAAGCTGCGAACGTCATCACTGTCCCGCACCACGACCCAGCCCGCGCAAGCCGCAAAGGCGCCGATCCATAGTGTGGCACTGACTGGATCAACCACGAGCAACGTGAAGATGAGCCCAAGGCATCCGAGCGCCGCGCCCAAAAGGTCGGCCGCATAGAGCCATCCGCCGCCGTAGGGCAGGCGAGTCAGCAACAGCGTGATGCAGACCCCGCCTTCGGTGAACGGCCATACGAAGGCGAGTGTTGTCACGGCCAGTGCTACGGGCAGGTAGTCTTCGGGGATTACGAGCGGCAGGCAAAGAAAGCCGATCATTGCGCCAACGCCGCTGATCGCAAACCATGTTGCGTGACGTGCGAATTCCACCCCCACGCGCTCGGGAGCGTAGCGGTCTGGGTCGCCGTAGACCTGCATTGCGCCGCGGGTGAGCCCAAACATCGCCAGTGAAATGGCAGCGAATGCAAAGTGGTAATACAACATCACGCTGAAGAAGCGAGTTATGAGGATCTGGTAGGACAGGGCCGCGGCTGCCAAAATAAAAATTGCGAAATAGTAGCGGCGTTGAATCCTGGGAAATGCCTGAACCAAGATACCGCTCCTTAACGATGATTTTTCGGACCTGCCCGCGCAGCCGCCCTCGCGAACGTTGGATGAAACCCCTTAAAAAGCGGTGACGATGTTTATTCGGACGCTCTCTATTCGGCCGTCCGCTGCGGTGTTCCGGGCCCACCAGAACTCGCTCCCCCGCCGACATCCGCGGGATGCACCTCTGCTACCGGAACAATCCAGATAGCGACGGCCGGATTGCCCGATTGCTGCTGCGGCGGCAGCCCTTAAAGCTCATTTTGAGCCAACGGCTTCGACCATCGCCGCGACCGCAGCGTCCTGCGTGAGTCCAGCCTCGGGGACCAGTGTCCGCCAGGTGTAATAGCTCAGCGCCAGCCGCAGCACCGCGCGCTGCTTGGCGCTCAACTTCGCGCCGAGCACCTTGTGCCAGGCCGCCATCGGCGGCTCGTACCGCAGCGCGACGATCTCCCGGATCAGCGCATCGTCTTCGGCGTCGCGCAGCACGCAGGCCACCAGCGAGGCATTGCGCTCGTACCAGTCATAGACCGCGCGAAGGCCGGCCGCGAGCCGCCCGCGCCGGTCGGCAATGGCCTGCCACGCCGTGGCGTTGGGCACCGGGTCGCGCTCCTCCACCAGGCCGGAGCAGGCCATGGTGAGGCTGCGCTCGTCCGGGAAGTGGGCGTAGAGCGTGTGACGCTGTACGCCGGCCCGCTCCGCGACCATGCTGATGGTCGTGCGCGACGGGCCAACGCTGCTGTGCAGCTCCACGGCGGCTTCGACGATGCGACGCCGCGTTTCCTCCTGCTGCTCGGCGCGGCGCTTGAGCGTATAGGTCCGCGTCATCTAATTTAATTGCACAGGCATGTGCACCCATATTGACAGACGCGCCAGATTTGATTACACACATATGTACTACCAAATTGGGCTGTTGTCCACCAGCCCCGACCGACGCGGTGGACGCTTCGATGTGCGGAGACAGGCATGGAGACCAAAATCAGCGAGATCGCCGACGGCATCTATCGGCTTTCGACCTATGTGAAGGATATCGCGCCGCCGGCCGGCTTCACCTTCAACCAATTCCTCATTCTCGGCGACGAGCCGCTGATGTTTCACACCGGCCTGCGGAAGATGTTCCCTCTCAACCGCGGCGCTCTGAGCCGCCTCATCGAGCCCGAGCGCCTGCGCTGGATCGCCTTCGGTCACTATGAGGCCGACGAGTGCGGCGCGATGAACGAGTGGCTGGCGATCGCGCCGCACGCGGAGCCCGCGCACGGTCAAACGGGTTGCATGGTCTCGCTCAACGACATGGCAGACCGCGCTCCGCGCGTGCTCGCGGACGGCGAGGTCATTGACCTCGGTCAGGGCAAGAGGGTGCGTTATATCGATACGCCGCATACACCGCACGGCTGGGACGCTGGCGTGATGTACGAGGAATCGACCGGCACGCTGATGTGCGGCGACCTCTTCACCCAGCTTGGCGATGGCCCGCCGTTGACGCAAGGCGACGTGGTGGGACCTGCGATCGCAGCGGAGGATCTGTTCAAGTATTCCAGCCTCAACCCGGATATGGCAACGACGATCCGCGCGCTGGCGAAACTGTCACCGCGCACCCTGGCGCTGATGCACGGGCCGTCCTTCGCGGGCAACAGCGGCGCCGCGTTGCTGGCGCTTGGAGATGAATACGACCGCCGCACGTCCAAGCGACGCGCCCATCAAAACAAAGCGGCCTGAGCCATGACCGACGCTATTTTCCGCCCAACCATCCTCGCTTCGACAGGGCTCTCGAGGCCGCGCTTCGGATGGCTTGCCGCGCTGGCACGCTCGCTCAAGCGTGCGATGATCGCGGTGGACACGTGCCGCGCGCTGGACGAATTGCCCGACAAACTCCTCAGGGACATCGGGCTGACGCGCAGCGAACTTCCTTTCATCGCCGGCGAGCTGGTGTCAGGAGCTCGAATGTCGGCCAAACAAGTCAGCCCCGGTTTCCGAACACGGCCTGAATGTGGTCGCGGTAGAGCAGGATTTGCCGCGGCAGCACGGTCATATCCTGTAGCAGCCGGCCGATGATCAATCCGCCCTCAACAAGCGTTGCCGCCATGTCGGCCAGCGCGTCAACATCGAGTTTCTGTTTCGGCGGATATCGTTCCGAAATCGCCTCGATCTTCGCCCGGAAGCGTGTTCGCCACGCCAATACGCCGTCGGCATTCAGCTTCCGGATTTCCCGATTGAACAATTGGTCCTGATAGGCAAACGAGGCCGCGAGGCATCCCGGATGGGCTTGCGGAAGGTTGGCCAACATCTCGGCGAACAGTTTCAGTGACACCAAAAATCCGTGTAGCGGGTCGGTATGAAGTTCATCTCCGCGCCGGAAAATCTCGTCGAGCAGGAGCTTGTCCTGTTCCAAGTAACGGAGCAGCAGCCCTTTCGCGAGTTCGCCCTTGTCTTTGAAGTGATAAAAGAAACCGCTCTTGGTGATGCCGACCTCAGCGATGATTTCGTCGATCGAGGTGGCCGAAAATCCTTTCGCCAGCACGGCCGCTTCCGCTACCGCCAGAATACGCTCGCGCGTGTCGTCTCCTTTGCGACGGGGCTTTTCAAGCATGATGAACTTTACCATGGGTCCACTTGACGATGAGGAACAGCCGCCTCGTCTCCCGCTTCGATGCGAAAAACTGGCGTGTTATCGCGGCTTTGCCCGTGGTGCGACCTTTCGTCCTGCCTGCACCACGAGTCGGCTAGTCCGCGTTTGGGGGCTGCATTACGCACTCGCCACGAACACGCAGCGTCGTGAGCCGCGCTTCTTCAATCAAGGACTGAGACGATGATGAACAGGTCAAAATATCGCAACTGCCTGCCGCAATGTTTGAACCGGATGTTCCTGACTGACGGCGGTCTGGAGACGACGCTGATCTACCACGAGGGGATCGAGTTGCCTTGTTTCGCCGCCTTCACTTTGCTCAAGACCGAGCAAGGCGTTGGCCGGCTGCGGGCTTATTATTCGCGGTACGCGGGGTTGGCGCAGGAGGCGGGTCTCGGCTTCGTGCTCGAAAGTCCCACTTGGCGCGCCAATGCCGATTGGGGCACGAAACTCGGATATTCCCGTACCGAGCTTGCGCAGGCCAACCGCCAGGCGGTGGACCTCATGCTTGAGATCCGGGAGAAATTCGAAACGCCCCGGGCGCCGATGGTGTTATCAGGCAACATTGGACCGCGTGGCGACGGGTACGATGCCGGCCGCATCATGAGCGTCGCCGAGGCGCAGGCTTATCACTTTGACCAGATCGGAACGTATCGAGAGACGCCGGTCGACCTCGTGAGCGCCTTTACCCTCAATTACGTCAATGAGGCGATCGGAATCGCGCGGGCGGCGCAAGAGGCGCGCATGCCGGTCGTGATTTCATTCACGCTCGAGATCGATGGCCGCCTGCCGACAGGCGAAACGCTCAAACAAGCGATTATGTCTGTCGACGAGGCGACCGGGGGAGCGCCGGCCTACTACATGATCAACTGTGCGCACCCGAGCCATTTTTCCGGCGCAGTCGCCTCCGGAGAGGAGTGGGTCAAGCGCATCGGCGGGGTGCGCGCCAATGCCTCACGACGCAGCCATGCCGAGCTCGACCAGGCGACCGACCTCGATGACGGCGATCCCGTGGAGTTTGGCCGCGAACACTCCGAGCTTCGTCGCATGCTTCCCCACGCCAGGGTGCTTGGCGGATGCTGCGGTACCGATCATCGTCATGTCCGACAGATTGCGCTCGCGTGTGAGGCCGCTGCTGTCTAGGCGATCAATTTTGCCGAATGTCCGTTTCTGGCCGGTCACAGCCGGCCGGCACGGTGTCGTTGCAATGCGGCAAATCGGGCAGTACGCTTGCACCGCCTATCCTGGCAAACTTGTCGGCTGGCCTGCGGCAAATGGTGCCGTCGCGTTGACGGTCGCCCCGCCGCTTCTATTCTTGGCAGTCTCGTGCCATCACACCAAGGAAGGCCGGAATGAAGTTTCTGGTCGTCGACGATCACGCCCTGATCCGCGAGGCCCTGCGCGGGGTGCTTGTTGAGTTGCAGGGCGACGCCGTCGTGCTGGAGGCGGGGACGTGCGGCGAGGCCATGGCCTTGATCCATCAGCATGCCGACCTCTCGCTCATGCTGCTCGACCTCAAGCTGCCCGACCGCGACGGCTTCGATGTCATGGCCGAATTGCGCGAGCACCATCCGGCGCTCTCCGTCGTGATGCTGTCGGCGTTCAACGATCGCGACAATGTCATCAAGGCGCTCGATGGCGGCGCGCTCGGCTTCATCCCGAAGACCGGCTCGCGTGACGTGCTGGTCAGCGCGCTGCGGCTCATCCTGGCCGGAGGCGTCTATATCCCGCCCGACATCCTCAATCGCGAGCCAGCCGCCGCTGCTGGACCGGACCAGCCGGCCGCTGCCGCACGGCGGCCGTCGCCGGCCGAGCTTGGCTTGACCGGGCGGCAGGTCGACGTGCTGGCGCTGATGATGCAGGGCAAGAGCAACAAGCTGATCTGCCGCGCGCTCGA
>Ga0070689_100003357_pt1 | contig 10639 bp, 11 predicted proteins | sample KBSS23HmetaG_FD_64669 | JGI IMG/M metagenome (GOLD analysis project Ga0070689, IMG submission 64669) | Switchgrass rhizosphere microbial communities from Kellogg Biological Station, Michigan, USA - KBS S2-3H metaG | ecosystem: Host-associated > Plants > Roots > Rhizosphere ... | reverse complement strand
CGAGGTCTTGCGTGGTCGAAACTTTCCCTGCCTTGGCGGCCCTGCTTGGCGTTTTCCGCTCCGGCTCCGCGCGACGGGCCACCGGATTCGGAGGATCGAGCGCGCTTCGTGCGTCCCTATTCGAGCTGCAGGCCGCAGTCGGCGCATGCGCCGGCGATCAGCGGCTGGGTACAGCCGCACGCGGGACACGCGTCGCCGCTGAGGTCGACCTCGCCGGCGCCTTCGCGATCGAGCATCGCGCGCCAGTCACCGCGCAGGATCTCGGCGACTCGTGGCAGCTCGTCCTCCTCGACCAGGAGGTGCGTCTTCGTCCCTCAACCTTTGCCCGCGCCCGGCGGGCAACCGACGAGCACTGGAATGCCTGCGGCGAGGCAGCGATCGCGCAGTGATTTCATCTCGGCGATCGAGCCGGCCATTGCGGGGATGACGGGCACCCCTGCGAGAAACTCTTCCGCTTCATCGACTGTCATCTGGATTCACTTATGTACGTTCTAGCCACCTGATTTTGCACCCGTAGATCTCCTTTACAACCCATTCGTTGTAGACCCGGTGTACTGTCAGGCAACCCTTGGGGAGGAATCAGTGAAGAATCTGAAAATCGGCATCTTGGTGTTTGGCGCGCTTGGATTGGTCGGCATGTTCATGTCGGAGATCGGGCTCTTGTTCAAGTATGACAAGGTCAACACGATCCTGATGCTCGCAGCCTTCGCGGTCCCCGCGATCATGGGCGCGATGGGCCTCGCGAAGCCGCCGTTTCAGGTCTGGCAGGCCGGCGTCGCACTCGCCGGTTTCGTGCTCGCCGTGATCAAGATTCGACTCTGGCAAACACTGCCGCACATCGGCGATGCGCCGACCGGCATGAAGCTCGTGCTCATCGCCACGCTCGGTGGCGTGATCGTCTCGATACTCGCGCTCGTAAAACCAGAAGCCAAAGCGTAGCGACGACAGTCGGGTGGCAAGAGGTTGCGCGGGGAAGCGCAACCTCTTTTGTTGTTTCGGCGTACTGTCGGCGCCAACATGGATCAACTCAAGTTCGGCGTCTTGCTCAGCGGTATCGCAGGTCTCGTGGGCTGCTTCCTGCCGATCGTCTCCGGCGGGCCGTCGCTCTGGGACGTGCACACCGTCGACATGGCGCAGGTGCTGATGGTCCTCGTGCCGCTCGCGCTCGCGAGCCTGCTCGGCGTGGTCGCGGTGGCCAGGCCGCCGATGCTGCGCTGGCAGGGGCTCGTCGCCGCCACCTGCTTCGGGTTCGTGCTGTTCAAGATGCGAGATGGCCTGATGGAGACGATCAAACACGGTGGCCTCGGTGGTCGCCTGCTGACGATCGCGCCGATCGCGGGCCTCGTGTTCTCGATCCTCAGCCTGGCGATCGCCGCGCCCGCCGTGCGCCGCTGAAGCGACTCGTATTCGCGTTCCGGACGAACTCCGGCGGGGGATGTGCCGCTGTCGCGTCGCGGACGACCTAACGACCGAACAGCTTGTCGATCGCCCGGCGCATCGCGCCGGCCTTGCGCGGACCGCTGTAGCCCTCGTTCGCGTATGCGAACCGCGCGGCCGGGTCGATGCCGAACGCGATGTAGAGCGAGAGCAGGTCGTGCACCATCGCCGAGATGCCGGTCGTGCGCAGATCGTAGGACAGGCAGTAGCTGTCGGGCTTGTTCCGGATCATCGCCTTCGCGACGATCATCATGATCGAGGGATCGATCAGCTCGCCGTTGCCGTCGAGGTAGTGCTTGTAGCTGAAGAAGCGATCCTCGGGCGCGAGCTCGGGCGCACCCTGGCCGTCGGCCTTCGGCGCGCGCAGGTTCTGGATCGTGCGGTACTCGTGCTCGATGTATGCCGCGATCGAGTTGTTCTCGTCGCGTCGTTCGTACTCGACGAACTTGCGGAGCGCGTCGTAGAGGTTCTTCGGGTTCGCGTACGCGCCGGAGATCAGATAGTAGAACACCGCGCCGAGCGAGTAGATGTCGGCCGGCCGACCGACACTCTTGACGACGCGGCCGCGCACGTTGATCTCGCTGCCCTCGGCGAACGGCCGGTTGAGCAGGATCTTCTTGCGCGCACGGTCGGCGGCGGCGATCGAGTAGAGCTCGTTGCGGTTGAACAGCGAGAACGTGTCGTTCTCGAAGATGTCGATGTAGAAGTCCTCGAAGAACTCGACCTCGGGCGAGCCCTGCGTGACGTTGACGAGCAGCTCGAACGTGTTCGTCTCCTGCTCGGGGCTCTGGAAGTAGAGCGTGCCGGGCACCGCCTGGAACCGCGTCATCGAGACGTCGAGATCCGGATCGGCGACCTTGCCGACGTTGAAGTCGGCGAGCTTGACCTTGAGCTGCGCACCGCGCAGGTTCGGATCGGGGAGCTTGACGAGGATGTTCGCCGGCTTGATGTCGCGATGGCAGGTATCGCGGACCAGGTGCGAGAACTCGACGGCGGTCGCGACCGGCACGATGTACTCGAGCACGCGGAAGATGCGCTCGCGTAGCGTGATCGACAGCAGGTCGTCGCGCCGCCGCTTCTGGCGCGCACCCTTGAGGCGCTCCTCGAGCGACATGTCGAGCAGCTCGAGGATCATGAAGTCGTTCTCGACCTTTTCGCGCACCGACGGCGGAATGAAGCTCGCGCTGTCACCCTCCCCCGACGCGAGCAACTCGACGATGCACGGGTGACCCTGGACGCGCTCGAGGATCTCCTTCTCCATCTGGAAGCGCATCTGGTCTTCGCCCGAGACGCCGCGCTGCAGACACTTGATCGCGACGGGGCGGCGCAGCGTCGTCTTGGATTCGACCCAGCGTTCCTCGCCGAGGTACGCCTTGGCGAAACGGCCCGAGCCCAGCTCGATCGGCTGGCCGGTCTCGTCGACGACGAACGCGTAGATCCGGCTGCGCGACACGTACGGCGTCGTCTGCGCGGCGATGCTGCCCGAGACCTGCGCCATCGGCGGGCCCGGTTGCATCTGCATCGGCGGCATCGGCGTCTGCACGTACTGTGGCTGCTGCTGCTGGTTCAGATGCGAGAGATGCGGCGAGCCCTGCGGGAACTGCGCGGGCGGCATGCTCGTGCGCTGCGGCTGCAGTGGTGGCGGCGCGGAGCCCGGCGGCTGCGGGATCTGGTTGATGCTCGTCGGATCGCCCTCGTAATCGCCGTAGTCCTCACCGAGGGGAGGACCATGAGATTTTCGCCCACCGGGTGGGCCCGAGGGAGGTTGGGCCATAGCTAGCCGCGTCTCGACGACGTCTTCGGAACCGGTCGACCCCGAGTGTACACGAAATACGCATCGCTACCGGGACCGAAGTCGAAGAGGATGGCGTCGGCGCAGTCGTCGATGCCGACGGCAACGAGCTCGGATCCGACCTGGAATACCGTCTGGTTGTTCGAGTTAGCCGATCCCTGCGCGATGCGCAGATGGCCGATCTCCTGCGCCCGCGGGGTCACGAGCGCGATGTCCGACGAGCGATCGACCTGCACCGCACCCGATGGCCTACCTCCCATGAGGGACACAAAACACGAGAGCCCTTTGACATGCACTAACCGCTGACCCGTCGGGCCGGGCATGAGCGTGATCCGAAGCTTGGTGCCGTGGCTGCCTGCGAGATCCGCGGTGTTGTTCGCGAGCATCACGAAGTGGACGCGCCGATCGCCGACCAGCTGCGGCCCATCGAGCAGACCGAGCCAGCGCGTGTGGGCCGTCGGTTCCACGGGCGGCGTCGAATGCATCCAGGCGTGCGACGCCGCGGGCGCGTGAAACGTCGATGGCGTGGGATCGACGGCAGGAATCAGCGGCGGTGTCGGCCGCGGATCGCTCGCCACGGGCTGGTTCGGGCGCGCCGCTGGCTGTGGCGCTGGTGGCGTCATCGGCGTGTCGCGGGCGTGCGGGTAATCGCCGATCACGGGGTACGTCGTCGGGGCGACGGGGTGCGCCGGCGGCGGCGGCAACTTCTCGATCGGCGTCGTGGGCGTCACCATCTCCGATGGCATCGGCTTGGTCCCGCTCTTCTGCTTCGGTTGCTGTTCGGTCTGCGGCTCGAGCGCCTCGGCGAGCTCGGCCGACAGCTCGTCGACCTTGTCGAGTCGCTTCTTCGGATCGAACGCCAGCGCGCGGATCATCACGTCGATCACCTGGCGCGGCATGTGGAGCGGGTCGAGCGCCTCGCGCACGAGCTGGTCGGCCTGGCGTCGCTTCTTGTAGCCGGCGTAGACGTCTTCCTCTGCAAAGATCGCCTTCGCGCTGAGCATGTAGATCGTGACGCACGCGAGCGAGTAGATGTCGGTCGCCGGCGACACCGGCTGGCCGGCGAGCTGCTCCGGCGCCGCCCAGCTCGGCGAGTACATCGCGAGCTTCTGGCCGGCGACGATCGCGGTGTCCTCGGCGCGCTGATCGTTGCTCGGCTGATTCTCCGCGCTCCACTTCGCGATCCCGAAGTCGGCGAGCTTGGGCAGCCGGTTCTGGCCGACGGAGCCGAACAGGATGTTCTGCGGCTTGATGTCGCGATGGACGATGCCGAGGTGATGCGCCTCGGAGAGCGCGGCGCACATCGCGCCGATCACGCGCACGGTCTCCTCGAGCGATTGCTTGCCCTGCTCGCGGATCACGTTCGAGAGCGTGCCGCCGTTCATGTACTCGCAGACCTGCAGTGGATTGCCGGCGGCATCGCTGGGGCCGAGGTGACCGAAGTCGTAGATGCGCAGCGTGTTCGGATGCGTCAGCCGCGACAGCGCGAACGCCTCCTGCACGAAATGCTCGTAGCTCGTGCGGCCGACGCCCGAGTCACCGCCGAGGCCGCTGAAGATCTTGATGCAGACCGGGCGCTGCAGCCGCTGATCGGTGCCCTTGAACACGAGGCTGTGGCCGCCGGTGCCGATCTGCTCGTCGACGCGATAGCGATCGAGTACGACATCGCCGACCTTGATCTCCGGCAGCTTGGGTGCTGGCGCCTTGGGCGCGCTCGCCATGCTGCATCGTATCACTGGCCGATCGTGATCGAGAGCGTGAAGTCCATCGACGGTGCGGTGAGGTTGACGGCGTGATCGACGACAACGACCGAGGTCGCGGCCGTGATCCCGCCTGCCACCGCGGTACCTGGCTCGTCGGCCGCGCCGCGAAAGGTATCCCCGTCGAGCACGACCGCGGCACCGGTCGCGAGCTCCGACGGCATCACGACCGAGACCGTGTTCGATCCGGTGCCGAGCGGCACCTCGTAGAAGCCGAGCGTGTCGGCGGGCAGCGCTGCAGCGAGCGCGATGGTGCTGCCGGTGGGAGACAGCGGTATCGCGAGCGGTGCCGCGAGCTCCCGGATCGACACGTAGTAGTCGCCGCTGGTCGCGGCGGTCGAGCCGGCGGTCGCCAGGTATTCGGTGAGCGTCCGCGTGTCCGCGATCGCGAGCCGGTAGGTGCCGGCGCTCGGCAACAGCAACTGCCGTCGCGACGTATCGCCGATCAGGTGAATGCCCGCGCGGCGCCACGTCTCGAGAGGATTGCCCGCGGCCACGGCCGCGTTCGCGACGAATCCCGCGAGCACACCGCCGAGGCCATCGGCGCTGACCTCGAGCAGCACCGGTCTTGTCACGGTCACGACGTACGTGTCGACATCGGGATCGAGCGCGCCGTCGAGGTTCGCGTCGCGCCACGGTGCGAGGGTGCCGTGGATCACGTAGGCCATGCCGACCGGCTTGAGCGTGATGTTGCCGGCCTGCGCGCCGCTTGCCTCGACGACGCCGAGGCCGTTCGGCTCCGGTCCCTCCTGGACATCGATCACGAGCCCGACCGCCGGATCGACGCACGCGTTGTCGATCAGCACGGTGCCGTTCTGGCACGACGCCGGATCGATCTTGCACGTGCCCGTCAACGGATCGAACAGGGTGCCGGGCCCGCAGGCCATCGGATCGGGAACGCACTGACCCGTGTCCTCGTCGATCATCGTGCCCACACCGCAACCGGCCGCCGGCACGCAAGTGCCATGATCGTCGACGGTGCCCGGGCCGCAAGCCTTGGAGTTGTCGCCACAACCGGCGCCGATCACGGCGAGCAGCAGCCAGTTGCGCATACGGTCGACTTTACACATGCTATTCGAAGAACGGTGAGCTCGAAAAGCATCGCGCTGATCGCCGCGGGAATCGGCGTGCTCGGACTCGCCGTGTACCTGTTCGTGCAGGTGCGCGCGACACCCGCCCAGGCGAGTGCGCCAAGTGCACCGTCGTCGGCACCGCATGCAGCCGAGCGTGCCGATCGTGAAACGCCCACGCCACCGCCGACTCCGATCGCAAAGCCGTCGATCTATCGCCCCGACATCCCGCAGCCGCCGTCCTCTCCGTCGGATGACCAGCATCCCAACCTCAAGGCGGACGCGTCGATGGATCAGGCGAACAAGGCGTACGACCACGGCGACTACGACGAGGCGATCTCGATCGCGGGCAAGATGCTCGCGAAGGAGCCGACGAACGTGCGCATGCTGCGCATCATGGTGTCGGCCAACTGCATCCAGGGCGACAGCAACGTCGCGCAGCAGTATTACGAGAAGCTGCCGAAGGGCGATCGCGAGCAGATGCGCACGCGCTGCGAGCGCTACGGTGTCGCCTTCAAGGAGCCGGCCCAGTAGCGCGGCTTCTGCGTTTATGGTACGCGCAGAGCCGATGTCCACCCTCGTCGAGCAGATCGGTCAGCCGCCCAACCGCCAGCACGTGATCGAGGACTGCGTCGGCCTGATCGATGCGCAGGTCAAGCAGAAGGGCTTCGCGATCAAGACCGCGTACGCGACGATCAAGGCGCTGAAGAAGCGGTTCATCCCCGAGGTTGTCGATGCGCTGCTCGATGACTGGCTCGGCAAGCTGCAGCCGCACTACGACAAGTGGGCAACCGCGAAGACGTCGTCGTTGAGCGATTTCCTCGTCTCGCGCTCGGATGATGTCGCCGAGGATCTACTCAGCGTCACCGATGCGCGCGCCGAGAAGACGTCGCACACGACCGCGAAGAAGATGTACGGCAAGATGCGGGATGGCGCGAAGCGCAACGTGATCGAAGCGATTCCCGATCTCGCGAAGATGCTCGAGAAGCACCTGGCGACTACTGCTGATCGAGCAAGTACACCATGAGGTAGCCTTCCGCCGTGCGGCGGGGGCCCGGTGCACCTGACATCAAGCGGAAGTCGGCGGCGAGCTGGCGGCGCTGATAGCTGCGGTAGAGCGCCATCGGATCGATCTCGTGCCTGTGCTCGAGGTCCTCGATCTGGCGGCCGAGGATCTCGGCGGCCCATGCCGGGCTCGCGGCACTGACGTGCTGCTGCTGCATCGCGCGACGCAGCGTGGCGAGCTCCTCGCTCGTCATGTTGAAGAGGAACTCCTCGAATGCCGCGCTCTCGTCCGCGCTCATGCCATCGCGGCCGAAGAACTCGAGCACCTCGGGGCTGCAGTCCTCGGTGACGAGGCGGAACGTCTCGGTCGCGCCGAGCAGGGTGCCGTACGCCGTGTTGATGCGGTTGCGCGCGCGCCACGCCGATTCGAGGAGCGGTGCGAAGTCGTCGATCTCGAGCGCGGCGTCGTCCCAGATGTTGATCAGCTGGTCGGCGGCGCGCTGCTTCGTGCGGCGCGTGACATCGGGCTTGCGCAACAGCGCGAGGAACAGCTCCTCGGCGAGCAGCGTGTAGATCGACTGCGCAACTTCTTCGCGCAACTCGTGCGTCATCTTCTCGGCACTCGGCACGTCGACCAGTGCGGCCGTCGCCTTCACGAAGCCGCGCAGGAAGTTGATCTTCGTCAGCAGGTGGGTGCGCGACAGCGTGGCCTTGAGCGGCAGCACGAGGTCGCCCGACAGGCCGTCGATGCCGCACAGGTGATCGATCAGCGTCTGCTCGTCGCGGCCTTCACCGCCGAGCGCGGTCGGCCTGCGCAGCGGGCGCTGGCGATCGAGGAGCTCGTGCGTCGCGCGCAGCTCGGAGAGCAACCCCTCGAGGATCGTGGCATCTGCGGGCGAGCGCGAGGCGACGGCCTCGAGCGCTTGCTCCACGATCTCGGACTCGCGGCGATCGAGGATCTCCACCGCGTATGCATGCGCCGCTGACGCCGACATCGCCATGCCGGGGGAACCTAGCACGGGCCCCGATGCAGACGCCGAAGTCGCCGGTGCGACTGGCGGATTGGTCGGGGTACGTCCTGGATACGGCATGAAGCAGCTCGACTAGTAGCTCAGCTTGGCGCAAAACGGTCAATCGGCATTGTTCTCAGCAAGTCCCCGCTCACGACGACGCCGCACGTAGAACCGAACCGCCAACCCAACGACCGCTACCACGATTAAGACGCCGATGACGAGATCGAATTTCTTGATCTTGTTGGCGACACTATCCCACCGCGAACCCAGCACGTAGCCGAGGAGGATGAGGAAGGTTCCCCAGACAGTCGAACCGATGAAAGTCTGGACGAAGAACGGCACGAGTCGCATGCGTGCGAGACCTGCGGGTAGGGAAATGATGTGTCGGATGACCGGCACGAACCGCGCGATCAGGATGGTCGCCTTGCCGTGCTCGGCGAAGAACTTCTCGGTCTTCTCGATGTCGTGGCGGCGGATCAGAAACCACTTGCCATACTTGACGAGCAGCGGCTTGCCGCCGACCGCGCCGATCCAGTAGCAGACGCCAGAGCCGAACAGGGCGGCGACCGTGTTGATACCGATCACGATCGGCAGCGAGAACTCGCCCTTGTAGGCGAGGTAGCCCGCGAACGGCATCACGAGCTCCGATGGAATCGGCACCAGCGTGCTCTCGAGTGCGATGAGCACGAACAGCCCCGGGTAGCCCATGTCGACGACGATGCGCTGGACGAACGTGGCGAAGGACTGAAGCATTCTTAACCTGGCGACAGGAACGAGAAGTAGCGCTCGGGGAAGTCGTTGAAGGCCATCTGGCTGCCGCACTCGGGACATACCATCGCCGGCGGCTGGAGTTTGGCCAGCTCGGCAGCATGCGTGACGGCGTCCACGAGGAGCGAGTCTTCCCGTCCGCACGCGTCGCAGGCGTACGGCGCGAAGAACGAGGTGACGCGGGCCGTGCCACGCGTCGCGATGATCATGTTGAGCTGGTGAATGATCACCTCGGCGGCGCGTCTAAGCTCGATCTGGATCCCGCTCTTGGTGGCGGCTGCCTGCATGCGGATCCAGTCGCGCACGCCGAGCGAGTTGATGAACGTGATGCCGGCGAGGTCGAGCGCGAGGAAGTTGCTCTGCGCGCGGCCTAGCAGGTCGAGCAGGCCCGACGTCTCGTCGATCGATCCCGACAGCTCGAGCTGCCCGTTCGCGGGTTGGATCTGCATGCGGCTGTCGCTCACGTGCGCTCCACGAAGACGTTGTAGGACGACACCGGCGTGCGCTCCGCAGGTGGGTAGCGGACGTCGATCAGCGCGATGATCTCGGTCCGCTTGCCCGGCGCGAGGTTGAACACGAGGTGGTCGGAGGACCGATACGAGAGCGAGATGCCCATGCCGGCTCCTGCCCCGGATTCGCGGACATCGTTCTTGGCGAGCGAGCGCAGGATCGTCTCGCGGTCGAGCGTGCCGAACTGATCGCCGACCTCGATCGCGAGGTAGCGCGCGTCGCAGCCCCAGCGCAGCGTCACCGCGTGTTTGCCGTCGAGCTCGATCTCGACGTCACGCGGCACGTCCTTGCGGTAATGCGCGCCGGCATCATCGACCGGCGCGTTGTGCACGGCATTCGAGATCAGCTCGTCGGCGACGAGCATTGCCATCGACGCGACGCGTGCGCTCTGGCCGCGAGCGCGCACCGCCTCGGCGAGTTGTTGCACGATGTGGGCGCGCTGGCTCGCGCGCGTCAGCGTGTGGGTGTGTAGCTCGGTACCCCATAACAAGTATTTCTCGACCCCGAACAGGTCGCGATGGATCAGCTTGTGCGCGGTGATCGTGAGCTCCTCCGCGAGGACCGGCATCTGGTGCACGAGCAGGTTCGTCACCGCGCCGAGCCCGAGGATGCGCGGCACGTGATCGCCGGCGTCGGGCGCGAGCAGCGTCATGCACGCCTCGGTTCCCTTCGTGGAGGCCAGCGTGAAGAACGCATCGGCCTCGGGCGACAGCGCGATGGTGCCATCGACCACGACGAGCAGCGGCGCCTGCTGTTCCATCAGCTGGATCGCTTGCTCGAGCTCGTCGGCGATGTCGACGCGATATCCGGTCACCCCGAGGATCCGCTGCACGAGACGCTGGGTCTTGCGGTCCGGGTGGACGATGAGGATCGAGTGCTCGCGCACGGGCGGTGTCACCCTAACATCTAGCGCGCGTGAATGCGCTTGTACGCGGTGCCGAGCGCATCGGCGACGACCTTCAAGTCGCTCGCGTGACCACCGCCCGCGATCGGATCGCCGACCGCAAGGATCGCGACCGGGTTGCCGCCGATGAGCACGGGTGCGGCGACCGGCATCTTCGCGCCGTTGAGTGCGTGGACGAGCGCAGACTGGCCGACGCCCGGCGGCGCGTCGGCCGAGAGCTCGCGCGTCTGAAATGCGCGTTGCACGGTCGAGGGCGAACCGAGCGAGACCGTGACCGTCTCGGGCGCGTTCACGCGGTGGCCGCGGTACCCGATCGCCACCTTCTCGCGGATCGCGAGCACGAGCCCGCAGTCCCAGCGCGTCGCGATGTAGCCGAGCAC
>Ga0070689_100003356_pt1 | contig 10640 bp, 7 predicted proteins | sample KBSS23HmetaG_FD_64669 | JGI IMG/M metagenome (GOLD analysis project Ga0070689, IMG submission 64669) | Switchgrass rhizosphere microbial communities from Kellogg Biological Station, Michigan, USA - KBS S2-3H metaG | ecosystem: Host-associated > Plants > Roots > Rhizosphere ... | reverse complement strand
ACTTCGGAAAGAGGGTCACAAGGCTGGGGCGGAGTCGCATAACGGACGCGACCGCAGAATTTCAAGTCGATCGAAAAAGGTCAAGAATATTATTTCGGTGGCTTCATTGGTTAGGGGAGCTTGGGATCGAGCGCGTGAATCTGGGGAGCGCACGCGCCTCGCGTGCCGTTTGCGGCGCCTCGCCGCGAACATGGCCGCACGCATAAGGGGACCACGATGCCGCCACCGAACTTTCGTTCGTTCGGCGAGGCGCCAAACGATGCACGCGAGGCGCGTGCGCTCCCCAGAGTGACGGCCTCCACCTGGTCTCCCAGTCTTGGGGATTACACTCTGACGCATTTTAAACAATCGAAAGAGTCGGTCTCACAGACCTATCGCAAAGTCTTAAGTATTAAGCTCTCAGTCAGGTCTGTCTCGTCCGCGGTTTGGCGAGCTTCTGATTGGTGATTCTTCTGTTGATTATCCAAGTGAGTTGTTGAAACGGGGATAGTTACGGTGAGCCTTGTCAGCAATCATCATTCTGTGGCCTCGCATGGCACTCACCATTTGCTGAGATGGCTGTACCCTATCCATAGCGCGATGCTCTTGAAACTAGCCCAGCCCTTCAGGCTGGGTTTTCCTGAACCAACAAATCAAATCCCGGAGGAACGGCAGAATGGTTCTTTCGTCCCTGACGGGACTTGTTGGGCATCCGCACGCTAAACCCAGCGCTTAAGCGCTGGGCTATTTTCAGGACGCAACAGCCGCTCAACAAAAGGACAAGCGGCAACTTAGCCGGTTATTGAGCTCCGTGGCGAGTGCAGGGAAACTTGACGGTGTTAAGCCGTCGATTTCATCGCAGTCGACTAAGGTCGCGATCGAAAGAATATAAGGGAAACTGCCTTTTTTGGTTCGTTTCTGGGGAAGGCTGGTCCCCTTTAGTCGGTAAACGCCTATGCGGCAAACGACGTCCTGCCGCAGCCTGAACAATTTTGGCTAAGAAGACGACAACCAATGGAGAGCGGGTCGTTGGCTCGGACGGTAGGGTTAGACCGAAAACAGAGCCGAAATGAAAAGAGATGTTGTTCTACTCGTTGATGCCGATGCCGACACCGTTAATGCCGTGGGTTCGATCGCGGCGCGGGCCAACTTCGATGTGCGGTTCACACAAACTTCGCCAAATTCCTTCCCGCTGACGCGAGATGACTTGGAGGATGTTGAGCTGATTGTGCTCGATGCGGATTCAGACCTGCAAAGCCTGAATGTGCTCGAAGCGCTCGCGGGGTGGGTGCCGAATCTGCCTGTGATCATGATTTCCGACCCCAGGGAAAAGGTTCTCCGCCCAACCATCTTTGCGCACGTAGTCACGGAATACCTTGAGAAACCAGTCTCGATAGAGGGCTTTGAGACGGCGCTTACTAGGTTTGTGCGCACGCCGGAATCGCATCACTGCCGGTGTGACGTTTGGGGTCATCCGTGCGCGGACTGCACGAAGCGCCGCGCGCCTCACGAGCGGGAAATCGCCCCTTTTGCCGAGAAAACCTAACGAAACAATAAAATGGAATACCTGATTGTATTTGGCGTCTTTTCGATGGTGGCAGCCTATGCGATGATCGTCGAGCGCTGCTTGCACAACTCCTAGCCAGACCAAAGCTTCACTTTCGGCCGCAGATGAAATATCATTGCGGCGGGTGAAACTTGGGAACAAACAACTGGTCGAAAAGCTGACGCGCTCCGCCATTTGCCGGGATTATATGCGGGCGTTTTCTACCGCGACCGGATTGCCGGTGGCGCTGCGGCCAGTTGAGTCCTGGCAGTTGGCCCTCAATGATGGGGCGGCCAACAAGAATCCGTTTTGTGAGTTGATGGCGCGATCCAATCGGGTTTGCGCCGCTTGTCTCGAAGTCCAACGCAAACTCACTGAGAAAGCAGGGGATCGTTCGCGGACGGTTACCTGTTTCGCCGGACTTTCCGACAGCGCGGTGCCGATTCGAGTGGGCGACCAGTTGATTGGTTTTTTGCAAACCGGTCAGGTGTTCTTAGAAGCGCCGACCAAATTTCGGTTCGATCAGACGGCGAGAAAGCTGGTCGATTGGGGAGTAAAGATCGACCTCGGCAAGGCGCGCGAAGCCTACTTCCACACCAGGATCTTATCGAAAAAACAGTATCAATCGATGCTTCGATTGCTGGAAATTTTCGGGCGCCACTTGTCGATCCTGAGTAACCAGATCGCAGTGGAGAATGCTACGGACGAGCCGGTGGCAGTCACGCGGGCGAAGAAATTCATCGAGCAAAATCAAAGCGGCGCGATTTGTCTGGCGACAGTCGCTAAGTCGGTTAACACCAGTACGTTTTATTTTTGCAAACTGTTCAAGCGCGCGACGGGATTGACTTTCACCGAATATCTCGCGCGGGTGCGAGTCGAAAAAGCAAAGACGCTGTTACTCGATTCCAATCGTCGGGTGAGCGAAGTTGCCTACGAAGTTGGGTTTGAGTCGCTCACCCATTTCAACCGGGTGTTCCGAAAAGTCGTAGGTCAATCGCCGACCGATTTTCGTGCCCGGCTGCCCGGCAAGAAAAAGCAGGGACTGCGAGGTTGATTCCAATCGTGCGGGCATCCGAGTAGCCATCGTTGTCGTCCTTCCCGCGAGACTTTGTCGACATTCCGCCGCTTCGGGATCCCGCCTCATAATTGTCGTCCTGAGCGGGAGTGAAGGATCACTGACTATTTCTGTTCTCCACGGCTGAGCTCCCGGAGAGAGTCAGAGCTCCTTCGGTGCGCTCACGATGATAGGAAGAGATGCGCCGTGAGAAATTGTTGGGTCTACTCGCAACAACAAAAGAATTCGTTAGGAAAGATGCTTCGCTTCGCGAATGAAGTCCTGGAAACCGCCAACGTCACTGGCGGCGGCGCGGATGCGTTCCAAGGCGACCTTGAGATCCTCCAACGCAGTCGCGATTGAAAGGCGAAGGTAATGTTCTCCTTCGGATCCGAGAGAACCGAACGAACGTCGATCCATCGTCGCAACCTGATGACGCCAGAGCAGGAACATTTGCAAGAGAGTGGATGGACTGCTTCGTCGCCGCTCATCCGAAGGCATCTTTTCATGTGCCTCGATCGCCCCGAGGGTTTTGCACATGCCGGCAACGTTCGGGAATAAATAGAAAGCGCCTCCCGGTTTGCGGCAGCTAACGCCAGGGATGGCATTCAATCCTGCCACCATTAAATCGCGCCGCTCTTGAAACGCATCGCACATCTGCGCGATCGTCCCCGCGCTTAATGGCGACTCAAGCGCGACCACCGCTCCCATCTGGTTGTAGGCGGGAATGCACGAGAAATAATTGATGTTTAGATTCTTAAAGACCGCCGCTTCCTCTGTGGTGGGGAAAACGGCCCAACCTATCCGGCCGCCGGTCCACGCGAACGATTTCGAGGCGCCGCTCGCAATGATTGTGCGTTCGGCCATCCCGGGAACCGACGCGATGGAAAGATGCTTGTGACCGTCGAACATGATGTTCTCGTAAATCTCATCCGAATAAACCCGCGCTTGCGGCGCCTTCGCTTTGATGACTTCTGCAATGTCTTCAAGCTGCTCCATGGTCGCCACGCCACCCGTGGGGTTCGAGGGGAAATTCAGGGTGATAAGGCGTGTTCGATCCGTGATGAGGGGCTCGAGATCGCGTCCGCTGAAACTGAAGTCCGATTCTTCGCGCAAATGCAGCGGAACCGGTTTGGCCTCAACGTAACCGGTAAACGACTCGTAGATTGGAAATCCGGGGCTCGGATAAATCACCTCATCGCCAGGATCGCAGTAGGCTTCCTGAGCAAGACCGATCGGCGGCTTGCCGCCAGGAAAAACAACCACGCGATCTGGTGAGACATCGATTTGGCGAGTGCGCGAAATGACTCGCGCGATTGCTTCACGCAAAGGCAGGATGCCCTGCGGATCGCAGTATTTCGTGAGATCGAGATCGATCTGCCGTTTGATCTCATCGGCGACATGTTTGGCGAGGGGAAAATCGGGTTCGCCCAAATTGCACTTGATGACTTTGTGCCCTTGCATTTCCAGCTCGCGAATTTGCGGCCCGATGCGAAAAGCATTCTCGCTGCCGATACGATAGGTCCGCGCGGAAAAGAGACTTTCGCGCTGGGCGGGCGCGTGGGTTGTCGGTTTATCCATCGCTTCAGCATGAACGAAGGTTGCGCTCATTTCAAAGTTCTTGTCTGAAGGATTTCGGTCGTCCTGTCGTCGCGGGCATTTTTCTAGACCGCCTCGGAGCGGCCGGAGCCTGCCGTGGTCCTTTGTGCCTAACGAACGAGCGGGAACGGTAGCGCAAAGCCCAGCTTGTGAGATTCGGTGGCGCAATCTTTCGGCTCAAGCCGGTGCGAGAGGAACGATCCCCGCTTTTTGAAACGTGCAAGCCAGGAGAAGCTCGGGCTACGCAACGGCCGCCTGCACCGCGGTTTTTATACTGGGAACCTCGAGACCTTCATAGGTCTCGGAAACAATTTGATCCACGACGTCTTTCGCGTCATGCCGGATTTCCCAGGCCCTTAACTGCCGATCGGCTCCAGTGCCTTCCCGCATGATGCGTTCGATATGTTTCATCTCGGGTTCGCTGCCGAGTTCGCGCACTTCGGGTGCGATGAACTCCAGGATTTCGTTTATCAAACTGCGCGTCTCCACTTCACAATGACGTCCGAAATCAATCAGCTTTCCGTCAATCCCGTAGCGCGAGGCGCGCCAGCGATTCTCCTCGATGTTCCGGCGTCGATAAATTCGGAACGAGGTGTTTTGCCGGAGGAGCTTTTGCAGTTTAACCACTACCGCCTGCATCATGGCTGCCAGCGCGATCGTGTCGTCGACGCGTGACTGGGCATCGCAAATGCGGAACTCGAGCGTATCGAAAAATGGATGGAGTCGAATGTCCCACCAGATCTTTTTCGCGTTATCAATGCAGTTGGTTTCGATCAGGAGCTTCAGATAATCTTCATACTCTGAGAGGCTCTCAAAAGGATCCGGAATGCCGGTGCGCGGGAAGCGCTCAAAGATGTTATGCCGATAAGCTTTGAATCCGGTATTGCGGCCCAGCCAAAAAGGCGAGTTGACCGAGAGCGCATAGATATGGGGCAGGAAATAGCGCGCCTGATTCATCAACTGAATGCCCTCCTCGCGGTCGGGGATTCCAACGTGCACGTGCAGGCCGAAAATGAGATTAGCACGCGCGATTTGTTGGAGGTCCTTGACGATCGTCGCGTAACGATCGTCAGCGGTGATGAGCTGTGTGATCCAATGTGAAAAGGGATGCGTGCCAGCCGATGCGATCAACAAACCGCGCCGGCCCACAAGCTTCGCCAGCTCCGTTCGCAACCGCACGACATCGGCGCGCGCGCACGTGATGTCGGAACAAATCCCGGTCCCGAGTTCGACGACGGATTGATGCATCTCCGCCTTGACCCTTTCCTTCAACGTGATCTTTCCGTCTTCCAGAATTTGCTCGATACGCGAGCGCAATCCGCGTGTCTCCGGATCGATGATCTGGAATTCCTCCTCGATCCCGAGAGTGAAAACATGTCGATCAGTCATGTTGGGTATCTGATGAGACTTCCGCGTTGGCTGGTTCGTGCTCTGCGTCAGTCAGCATGGCGGCGGCCTCATCCAAACTCTTGCAGGTAACAAATTCAACCGTGCGCCGGTAATGAAAGCGAGACATAATTTGCAACCCGATATCGCGACGAGCGTCAGGCACCACGCGGATGACAGCGCTGACTTGTTTCGCATCACAAAATCGCATGATCTCCTCCAGATACGGCACACAAGCGACGCTCATCGATTCAAGGTCGGTCAGATCGACGAGAAGACAAAAGCCAGGCGGCATTTCCGCGAGGGCATTTGCGACTTCCTCCGCGCAAGCCGCGACGTCAGCCGGCGCGACGCGGCCTCGATAACGAATGATCACCAGTCCCTTGTCGGCGTCGCTCTCGACCGTATATGTGCTGGAGCCGAGATCGCGAACCTCATTCATCATGAGCCATGTTTTCGCATTCGCGGCGTAACGGCTCTCCGGAAATTGGTAAAAGCTGATCTTATTTTGCGCGCGAGGCGGGGGGCGGTTCAGAGACCGAATCGCCGTGCGCCTCTCACGCTACGAATCCGAAAATAGCGAAGCGCTTTAGCGCTGGGATTCCGATGCAAACAAACAAAGTCCCGCAGGGACGATAGGAGGTTCTTTCGTTCCTGCCGGGACTGGCCTTGACACCTCTGGGAAGCCCAGCGTTGAAGCCCTGGGCTATTTTCAAGCTCAATAGCGCGAAGCCGTGAAAGGAAGCGTGGAAACGCGTCCCTCCGGAGGAACATGCTTCCGCATGTCCAGGGTTCAAGGCCGCGGGCCGCGCAGAATCAGCCTTATGTTATCCTGCGGAGCCAAGGATCATTGACCCTCTTCGGGGACCGCAGCCGCGGCAAAAACAAAAACATTAGGAGATCCTTCATTGCGCTCAAGACGACGATTTCCATGAGATAACTTCGAAACGTTAGGCCCCGGGAGTAGCCAATAGCGTGGGGGTTGTCGGGGGTACTATTGGACTACTCAGACCGGGGAGTGCCTGGGGGTGCGAGGGGACTATTTGAAACCGCGTGAGAGGCTCGTCCTGCTTACTTGGAAGCCGAGATCGAGAGAGAGCCGGCGGGATTACCTCTCTGCCAGGGTTGATTACTCGACACGGACATCGATGCAGACGCAACCGTATAGCCAGGAGTCTCGTTCCAATTTGCCTGTTCGCTCGGCGCAAATGGTTCGAAATTGGTTTGCGCGTTGGGACCAACCTTCAAGTCAGTCTGGGCGTTCGGCCCGCACTTCCAGCGATCGTTGGAAGACGTCCACCTATTATAGGTAGAAGGGCTCGAGACGACGATGACCGTCTGGGAAACGGGCGCCGGTCTGGGGGCTGGGGCGGCGACCGCAACTTTTTGAACTTTCGGGGGTGTGTATTGGAAGAAATAGACAATTGCGGCGGCGAGAAGAAGAACGATAGCGAACGTTGTTTTCATAGGTATTTGGATATGAAGTATTGCTAATTTCCATAAATACAATAAACGCGATTTGAGCGTCAATGATTTCTTTTTGGGACGGGAAATTGTCTGCCTTTGTAGCGTGCGCTGTCTCAGCGCACTCGGTTGGCTTCGCGAACAATCGTCGCTTTGTCCGCTGAGACAGCGGACACTACAACTTCCGAATTAACGCCCCTCGATTGCAGCCATCACTTCCGCCGGCGTCCAGACATTGCCGCGCCAGATCCGCACGATCTTGCCTTCGCGATTGATCAGCGCAGTAGCGAGACCGTGATTGATCGTGCTGGATTCCCGTTCAACCAGGACGGAAAAACCACTCGTTAGGCGCTGAATTTCCTTCGCGTCACCCGTCGCAAAGCTCCAGATAGCCGGATCGGCTCCCGCGTACTTGGCGTATTGCTTCAGAACCTCGGGTGTGTCGAATTGTGGGTCGAAGCTGATACTAAGGAGACGGGTTGTTGCGGATAGACCGGTTGAAGCCCGAATTGCTTTTTGCAGCTCGGCAAAATTCTGCGACATCCGCGGGCAGAAATTGGGGAGCGGGCAGCGGGTGAAAATGAATGTGATGACGAAAGGGTGATCACGGAAGGTGTCCAGTACGACCGGTTTACCGTCCTGATCTCGGAGTTCAAACACAGGCATCACGTCACCCTCGTGTAACCGGTTCCGCGCGGTGGTTTCGGCGTCCGCTGCAGGCCCTGGCTTGGGTATCGGCAAATGCAGTTGGTTCGCATCGATTTTCCTGACTTGGTCGATCCAGGAGTCCCGTTGGGTTACGTTCAGCCGAAACGAAATTGCATCGCCGATCTGCAGGTTCGCAATCTCCTTCTCTTCGCGCGCGATAAACGGCATTGTCATTGCGGGCATGAAGCCCGGGATTGCTTCGTGCTCGACCTGGATTGTGCTGTGGTCCGGCGCGAAGCCGCGCACCATCCCGCGTGCTTCATATTGCTGCGCGCCGGTCTCTTTCTGGTCCGATCGGCCACAGCCCGCCCAGACGGCGGCGCTGCCAAGAACCAGTGCCAGTGCGACGTGGCGGCGAACGAAATTTCTCATGTTCACACTGAAGATGGGTCCGAAAATCGTGCCACAGAATTCGACAGTGATCTTGATCTGGATCAAGGCGCGCTTTCTTGGGCGTCGCTACAGAAGAGGCATGACAAACTCCAAAGCCGCAATAGCCGCATCCTATGGGTGCGATGCAAGCAAGGTATTGGACGGCCTCGTCCTTAAACGAGACAGAGGTCGGACCATGAGAACCTTATGTCGCCGGTCCATCTTCCAAATCGCGCTTGGTTATAGCGCGCTTCTTATTTCCGTTGCCGGTTGCTCCCGTGCGCCCGAGGCGCCGCCGAAAGAAGTCACCGTCCAGGCGGACGACAAGATGCGGTTCGATCTGACTGCTTTCGAGGTCAAGCCGGGGCAAAAAGTTATCGTCACGGTTAAGAACGTCGGGACGACCCCGAAATTTTCGATGGGGCATAACTTCGTCGTGCTTGATCGGAGCGTGAACGCGCAAAACGTGACGAAGTTTCTCGACGCCGCGTCAACCGAGGCGTCGCACGACTACGTTCCGCCTGCCGCCAAAGAGGTCTTAGCGCATAGCAAGCTGCTCGGGCCTGGCGAAACCGACACGGTCACGTTCAACGCGCCCTACGTTCCGGGCGATTACCTCTATCTCTGCTCCTTTCCCGGCCACTATTCACAAGGCACCAAAGGTTTCATGACGGTTAAACAATAATTCGGCGATCCCAACCAAATCAATTCCATGAAAACAAGACATCAATTCATGATTGCAGTGGCGGCGCTCGCCACTGTTGCAACTTTGAGCAGTTGCAACAAATCGAGCACCGCACAAAATGAACGCGCGCAAAACGCCTCAAACACTTACGTCGCGCCCGGCGAAAAAGACGAGTATTACCTCTTCTACTCTGGCGGGCATTCCGGCCAGGTCTTTGTCGCGGGCATCCCGTCGATGCGCCACATCACCACCATTCCGGTTTATGCGCCTTATCCGGCGACCGGTTACGGTTTCGATGAGGAATCGAAGAAAATGATGGGTGAATACACCTGGGGCGATGTGCATCACCCGGCGTTGTCGCAGACGGCGTCCAAGTATGACGGTCGCTGGCTCTTCGTTAACGATAACGCGAACAATCGCGTCGCGCGGATCGATCTGCGCGATTTCAAGACGCACCAAATCCTTGGCCCGATCCCGAACTCGAGCGGCAATCATGGCTCGTCCTTCGTGACCGAGAACACCGAATATTTGCTCGTGGCATCGCGCTTTTCGGTGCCTCTGCCGAAAGGACGCGTGGCCGACCCAACCGATTACGCGACGGAATTCAACGGAATGGTGAGCGCGTTGAAGGTCGATCCCAAAACCGGTGAGATGAGTGTCGCATGGCAAATCCTCACACCACCCTTTGACTGGGATCTTGCTTCAACTGGTAAAGGTCCGTCGAGCGGCTGGGCTTTCTGGACGAGTTACAACACGGAAATGGCGCATGACGTCCTGGAAGCGAATTCAACCCAGAAGGACCGCGATTACAGCGCGATCGTGAATTGGCGGGCGGCCGCGCAAGCCGTGGCGGAGGGCAAAGCGCAGATGATGGCAGGGGTGCCGGTACTCGATCCAGCGAAAGTGCCCGGAATCCTATTTTTCTTGCCGATCGGAAAATCTCCGCATGGTGTTGACACCGACCCGAGCGGAAAGTGGCTATCGTATGGCGGCAAGCTACAGCCGGCGGTAACTGTGGTTAACATCGAGAAGCTGCTCGCGGCGATCAACAACAAGACGTTTGACGGAGATTTTCACGGCATTCCAACGATCAAGTATGAAGCGGTGGTGGAAGGTGAAGTGCCGGTCGGTCTCGGACCGCTGCACACCCAGTTCGACGGCCTGGGTAATGCCTACACTTCGATGTTCATCGATTCGAATATCACGAAATGGAAGCTGCCACCATGGACCGATGACGAGCGCAAAGACATGAACAAAGTCGTGCTCGACAAAGTTCCGACGCACTACAGCACCGGTCACCTCGTCGTGGCCGGGAGCGACACGGCGCATCCCTACGGGAAATGGCTTGTGGCGATGAACAAACTCTCGGCTGGGCGTCACGTCAACGTGGGACCATCCCAGCCCGAATCCAGTCAGCTCATTGATATCTCCGGCCCTAAGATGCGGATGGTCGCCGAAGCTTACACCGAACCGGAACCGCATTTTGCGCAGATTCTGAAGGTGAGCGAAATTCAACCGATCGAAGTTTATCCGAAGGCGGAGAACACAGATGCGAGCGCCGTTTGGGAGAAGGAAAACACGGGCGTTACTCGCACCGGCACGAGCGTAGAGGCGAAGGTGATCGCAGTGCGAAGCCGCTTTGTGCCCGACCGGATCGACGCCCAGGTCGGTGACGATCTCACGATTCACGTTACCAACGTCGAACAGACGCGCGACATGATCCACGGATTTGGACTAATCGAACACAACATCAACATGGTGATGGATCCGGGCGAGACCAAGACGATGCACATCAAGCTCACGAAGGCGGGAGTCTTCCCATTCTACTGTACGAATTTTTGCTCGGC
>Ga0070689_100003352_pt1 | contig 10649 bp, 9 predicted proteins | sample KBSS23HmetaG_FD_64669 | JGI IMG/M metagenome (GOLD analysis project Ga0070689, IMG submission 64669) | Switchgrass rhizosphere microbial communities from Kellogg Biological Station, Michigan, USA - KBS S2-3H metaG | ecosystem: Host-associated > Plants > Roots > Rhizosphere ... | reverse complement strand
ATCTTGCGGGTGACGCCGGCGTCCTTGATCTCGATGACCTTCTTCTTGGCGGCCTGCTCTTCGATGCTCACCTTCTGGCGAACCAGGCTGATCATCTCGTGCTTGCCGTCCACGCCCGCATCGGCCGGGAGGATTTCCAGGCGAACCGTGGTGTCCTTCTTGCCACGGATGTGCTTGACCACATCGTCCAGGCGCCAGCCGATGACGTCGGTCATCGGGCCGCTGGTGCCTTCACCGATCGCCACGATGCGGTCGCCCACGTGCACCTTGCCCGACTTGGCGGCCGGACCGGCCGGCACGATCTCGCGGATCGCGGTGTATTCGTCGCGCGCCTGCAGCACCGCGCCGATGCCTTCCAGCGAGAGCTTCATGGAGATGTCGAAGTTCTCCGCCGCGCGGGGACCGAGGTAATCGGTATGCGGGTCGGTGGATTCGGCATAGGAGTTCATGAACGACTGGAACGCGTCTTCGCCATCGAGCTGCTTCACGCGGTCGATGTAACCGGCGTAGCGTTTGTCCAGCGTCTTGCGGATGTCGTCGTCGGTCTTGCCGGCGAGCTTCAGGCGCAGCCAGTCGTTCATGGTGCGCTCGCGCCACAAGGTGTCGAGCTCGGCCTGGTCCTTGGGCCAGTCGGCCTTCTTGCGGTCGTAGTTGTAGCTTTCCTGCGTGTTGAAATCGAAGCCCTGCTTCAACAGGCTGCGCGCATAGGTCATGCGCTCGATCGCACGGGTGATGTACAGGTTGAACACCGAGAACGGGCCGCCGAGGTCGCGGTTCCAGATGGCGTCGTCCATCTGCGTCTTCAGCGACGCGAACTTGGCCAAGTCGGCCTGGGTGAAGAACACCTTCTCGCCGTCGAGGCTGTCGATGTAGGCCTTGTAGATCTTCTGCGACATCGCATCGTCGAGCGGTTTCGCGTCGTAATGGAAGCGCGTGAGGAAGCGGGCCGAGAGCTCGGCCGCCTGACCCTGCGTGACGGTGGGCTTGAGCGGCAGCGTGGAGAACTTGCGCGGAGCATTGCCGTCGGTGAGATCGGCGGCCGATTGCGCATACGCGCCGGCGCCGCTAACGGTCAGAGCAAACAGCAGAGCAATCGAGGGGCGCAGTTTCATAGAGTCTCTTGGGCCTCTTCAGGCGTTCTCAGTGACGCCCGCGGCGTGAGCCTGCAGGTCAGCGTGGTAGGACGAGCGCACCAGCGGGCCGGAGGCGACGTGATGGAAACCCATCGCTTCGCCGGCTTCGCGCAGTTCGTTGAATTCGTCCGGCGTCCAGTAACGGACCACCGGATGGTGATGCGGCGTCGGCTGCAGGTACTGGCCGATGGTGATCATGTCTACGTCGTGCGCACGCAGATCGCGCATGGTCTCGAGCACCTGCTCCATCGTCTCGCCCAGGCCCAGCATGATGCCGGACTTGGTCGGCACGTCCGGATGCTGCGCCTTGAAGCGCTTGAGCAGGTCCAGCGACCACTGGTAATCGGCACCCGGGCGCACTTCGCGATAGAGGTGCGGCACCGTTTCCAGATTGTGGTTGAACACGTCCGGCGGGAAATCCTTCAGCACTTCCAGCGCGCGTTCCATGCGGCCCTTGCCGCGGAAATCGGGCGTGAGGATTTCGATCTTGATGTTCGGCGCCGCATGGCGCGTAGCGCGGATGCAGGCGGCGAAATGCTCGGCACCACCGTCGCGCAGGTCGTCGCGATCCACCGAGGTGATCACCACGTACTTCAGGCGCATGTCGCGGATGGTCTCGGCCAGGCGTGCCGGTTCCAGCGGATCGGGCGCGGCCGGACGGCCATGGGCCACGTCGCAGAACGAGCAGCGGCGGGTGCAGACCTCGCCCAGGATCATGAAGGTGGCCGTGCCTTTGCTGAAGCACTCGTGGATGTTCGGGCACGAGGCTTCCTCGCACACCGTCACCAGCGAGTTTTCGCGCAGGCGCGACTTCAGCTGCTGCACCGCGTTGCCCTGCGGCAACCGCACGCGAATCCAGCTCGGCTTGCGCAGCGTCGGCACGTTGGTGTCGAAACCGGCGCGGTTGAGCCCGATCTTGTCATTGCCGAGCTGCTTTTCGACGGGGGCACCGCCAACGACGCTGATCGGGATGACTTTGGAAGAGGACATATCGCTCATGTAGGCAAGCTCAGACCGCTACGCGAGCGGGTAGTTCAGGGAGTATGGGGGGCGCCGCCTCGGCGACGAATCCAAACTGGCGGCAGAACTCCTCCACCAGGGCGTCCTCGACATCCGACAGGCGCGACGGACCGCCCAAGTCTAACACCTGAGTGACCGCCAAACCCTTGTAGCCACAGGGATTGATGCGGTGATACGGCTCAAGGTCCATGTTCACGTTGAAGGCCAGGCCGTGGAAGCTGCAGCCGCGGCGCACCCGCAGGCCCAGCGCCGCCACCTTGGCGCCCGCCACGTAGACGCCCGGGGCGCCCTCGAGGCGCTCGGCGCCGATGTTCCAGTGGCCCATGGTGTCGATGATGGCCTGCTCGATCTTGTTGACCAGCTCACGCACGCTGACACCCGCACGGCGCAGATCGATCATCGGGTAGCCCACGATCTGGCCGGGGCCGTGATAGGTCACCTGGCCGCCGCGATCCACATGGATCACCGGGATATCGCCCGGCGCCAGCACGTGTTCGGTCTTGCCGGCCTGGCCGAGGGTGAATACCGGATCGTGTTCGAGCAGCCACAGCTCGTCGGGCGTGTCCGGGCCCCGGTTGTTGGTGAATTGGCTCATCGCCTCCCAAGTCGCCTCGTAGGGCTGGCGACCGAGACGACGAACTTTGAGCGGCAGGGACATGGAGGAATGACCTGGGGACGGAGGTGATTATCTGCGGTCGTGAGACCACCCTTGCAAGGGCTGGAAGTCACTGAAGGCCTGGTGGGCGCGAAAGCCCGCCAGGCCTCGAGGTCCCGACGCGAGCACGCCTCACAGCGTGTAGCGGATGTCCGGATCGGCCCGCAGCGAGGCATGCGCCTCGTCGTACTGTTCGCGCGTCTCGGCGCGGAAGCTCACCGTCACCGAGATGAAGTTGCCTTCGCGCGAATGGCGCTGCTTGACCGTCTCATGCAGCACGTGCACGCCGATGCCTTCGAGGATCTGCGGCACGCGGGCCGGCAGATCGGCGCTGGCGTTGCCCATCGCGGTGATCTCGAATTCACCGGGAAACTGGAAGCCTTGGCCTTCTTGGGCCTCGATGGAGTCGATATCGCGCATCAGTGCACCTCACTCACTTCTTTTCGTCGGGCTTCTTGTCGCTATGGAACCACAGCATGATGCTGTCCCACAGGCGCCCGAAGAAACCGGCCTGCGGGGCATCGGCCAGGGCGATCAGCGGCACGTTCTGCACCGGCTGGCCGTCCAGCGTGACGCGTAGCGTACCCACCTGCTGGCCCTTGGTGAACGGCGCGACCAGCGTCGCCGGCACGTCCAGGGTGGCCTGCAGCTTGTCGTAGTCGCCGCGCTTGACGGTGACCAGCACGTTGTCGCTCACGCCCAGCGGCAGCTGGTTGGACTGGCCCTTCCACAGCCTGGGCGTGGCCAGCGGCTTGCCGCTGTCATACAGCTTGTGCGTCTCGTAGAAACGGAAACCGTAGCTGAGCAGCGCCATGGCCGCGTCGGCGCGGGTCTTCTCGTTGGTCGAGCCCATCACGATGGCGATCATGCGCGAGTCGCCCTGCTTGGCCGAGGCGGCCAGGCAGAAGCCGGCCGCGGCCGTGTGGCCGGTCTTGATGCCGTCCACGGTCGGGTCGCGCCACAGCAGCAGGTTGCGGTTGTGCTGCTTGATGCCGTTCCACTCGAAATCCTTGATCGCCGAGATCGCATAGTCCTCGGGGAAGTCGTGGATCAGCGCGCGCGAAAGAATCGCGATGTCGCGCGCCGTGGAGTAATGGTTGGCGATCGGATAACCCGATGCGTTCTGGAAGTTCGTGTTGGTCATGCCCAACTGCTTGGCATAACCGTTCATCAGGCCGGAAAACGCCTGTTCCGACCCGGCCGTGTGTTCGGCCAGCGCAATGGCGGCGTCGTTGCCGGACTGGATGATCAGGCCGTACAGCAGGTCCTTCAGCGGCACCTGGCTGTTGAGCTTGAGGAAGCTGGTGGAACCGTCGGTACCCGCGCCGCCGCCGCGCCAGGCGTTCTCGCTGATGGTGACCGGGTCGTTCATGTGGACTTTGCCGTTGGCGACTTCGGCAGACACCACATAGTCGGTCATGATCTTGGTGATCGAGGCCGGCTCCACGCGCAGGTCCGGCTCCTTCGAGGCGAGCACCTGGCCGGTGGCGTAATCCATCAGCACCCAGCTCTTGCCATCCACATCCGGCGGCGGAGGCACCGGGGCCTCAGGCATCACCGGGCGCGGCACCGGGACGGGCTTGGGCGGGGTCTGCTGGGCAACGGCCGTGCCGACGACCAGGGCGGCCACGGCAAGCGAGGAGAGGGTACGGCGGATCAGGTTCATCGTTCGATTCGGTCCAATGGCTATCGCGACGCCGTGGCGCCGCAAGAATTTCAATACATCAGTCTACCGCGACCTGCGGCCTGGGCAGGCCCATGCCCTCGATCCGCGTGGTCACGTCGTCGGCCTGGTCGACGCTGGCGAGGGGGCCCACGCGTACACGGCGGATCGTGCGACCGTTGATTTGCGCATCCACCACCTGTACTGGCGCAAAATTGGCGACACGCAATTGCTGCGCCACGCGCTCGGCGTTGACCCCGTCGGAGAATGCGCCCACCTGCAGGAAAATGCCGGGCCCCGGGCTGGCAGGTTTGGGCGCTGGCGGTGGCGGCGGCAGGGTCTGGGCGGAAAGCGGCTGCGCCGGATCGATCGCTCGCACTTCCACCAGGCCGGTACCCTTGGGCCATACGCCAATTCGCACGGCGGCGGCATAGGAGAGATCGATCACGCGGTTCTCGTGGAACGGACCGCGATCGTTGATGCGCACGATCACGCTCTTGCCGTTTTCCAGGTTGGTCACGCGCGCATAGCTGGGAATCGGCAGCGTCTTGTGCGCGGCGCTGAACTGGTACATGTCGTAGTCCTCGAGACTGGACGTCTTGTACCCGTGGAATTTGTTGCCGTAGAACGAGGCGATGCCGCGCTCCACATAACCGTTCGGCGAGGCCAGCACGTTGTAGGTCTGGCCCAGCACGGTGTAAGGCGACTTGTTGCCGTAGAGCGCGCGCGGCTCCACTTTCGGCACCGGCTCGGGCAACTTGGCGATGACTTCCGGCGGCGGGCCTGCCGGCACGCTGTCCGTGTCGTCGCGGTAACGGCTGCTTTGCGGGCGGCTGGTGTCGTCGTTGACGCCGCCGCGCGATGGCGCGGACGATCCGCTGCTGCTGCCCGAGGCGTAGGGCCCGCGCGACGAGGAGCCATGGCTGGTGGAGGGACGGGGCTTGCCGCCGCTGCAGCCGGCAAGCAGGACCATCAACAGAAGTGGCAGCGCAAGCCGCCAGCTCATTGCGTCGCGTCCATCCCGTCGCTCCCCGGCCCGTTCGCCCCTTGCGCGATGGCCTGCGCCAGCTGGTGCACCGCCAGCGCATAGAGCGGACTGCGGTTGTAGGTGGTGATCACGTAGAAATTCTGGAAGGTGAGCCAGTACTCCATGCCATCCGCACCCTGCAGCGACTGCAGGCTGGTGGGCTGCCCGGGATTGATCGACTGCAAGGGTGCGTAGCCCCACGCTACGAGCTGCTCGAGCGGCCATTGCGGTTTGGAGTCCTTGACGGAAATGGGCTTGGCGGCGCCATCGGCCCGCGCCGGCGCGGCCACCAGGCCACCGGTCTGCCAGCCGTGCTTGGCGAAGTAGTTGGCGACGCTGGCAAAGATGTCGGGCAGCGAGTTCTTCAGGTCGATGCGGCCATCGCCATCGGCGTCCACGCCGAAGTCGCGGATGCTCTCGGGCATGAACTGCCCCCAGCCCTGCGCGCCCGCGTACGACCCGGTGAGCGTGTCGACGGGACCGGCCAGATGGTTCTCCGGCAACTCCAGCAGCACCTTGAGCTGCTGGCGGAAATAGGTGGCGCGCGGCGGGTAATACAGGCCCAGCGTCACCAGCGCATCGAGCACCTTGTACTTGCCGGTGATGCGGCCGTAGGAGGTTTCCACGCCGACGATGGCCACGATGTACTCGGGTGCCACGCCGTACTGCTTGCCGATGCTTTCCAGCAGGGCGCGATGTTCGCGATAGAACGCGATGCCGTCGTTGATGCGCTGCGGCGTCATGAAGATCGGCCGGTAATCCTTCCACGGCTTGGCTTCGGCGGGACGGCTGATCGCATCGAGGATGCTCTGCTGCTTCTTCGCGCCATCCAGCAAGGCATTCAGCGATGCACTGCTCTTACCCGTATCGCGGGCCACTTCGCTGACCAGCTGATCCTGTCCGGGATGGGTTTGCGCGAACGCCGGCATGCTTGCAGCGGCGAGAAGGAGGCCCAGCGTGGCAACAAGGCGACGAGTCGGGAGCGACGCGGGAATCGAGGGCATGAATGACTTCGCTGTCGTAAACGGCTACGAAGCTAGCCTAGCATGCGGGCTGGCGAAAACCGCTGCTTTTTCGCGAGAACCTGTCGCGCACAAGTGCGCTCCCACAATGTCAGTCCCCTTGTGGGAGCGCACTTGTGCGCGACAGCAACGTGCCTCTACTTGTGGATCTTGCGGTTGGCATAAATCGACATCAGCACCCCAAACCCCGTCAGCAGCGACACCGCCGAGGTGCCGCCGTAGCTGATCAACGGCATCGGCACGCCCACCACCGGCAACATGCCCGCCACCATGCCGCCGTTGACGAACACGTAGACGAAGAAGCTCATGCCGATGGCGCCGGCGAGCAGGCGCGAATAGGTGTCGCGCGCCTCCATCGCAATCCACAGGCAGCGACCGATGATGAAGGCGTACAGCAGCATCACGCCGATCACGCCAACCAGGCCGAACTCTTCGGAAAACACCGCAAAAATGAAGTCGGTGGTGTGCTCGGGCAGGAAGTCCAAGCGCGACTGCGTGCCATGCTGCCAGCCCTTGCCGAACACGCCGCCGGAACCCACGGCAATCTGCGACTGGATGATGTGCCAGCCGTTGCCGAGCGGATCGGATTCCGGATCGAGCAGCGTGCGCACGCGATTGCGCTGGTATTCGTGCAGGAAGTGCCAGGCCACCGGAACCATCGCGCCCACGACGGCCAGCAGGCTGCCGATCTTCCACCAGCGCATGCCCGACAGAAACAGCGCGAACGCGCCCGCCGCGGACACCAGCAAGGCTGTGCCCAGATCCGGCTGCTCCGCAATCAGACCGGCCGGAATGGCGATCAGCATGCCGACGACGATGATGTCCTTCCAGCTCGGCGGCAGCTGCCGCGGATGCAGGTACCAGGCCACCATCATCGGCATGGTGAGCTTGAGCAGCTCCGACGGCTGGAACGACACCACTCCCAGATCCAGCCAGCGCTTGGAGCCACTGCGCACCTCGCCGATGCCCGCCACCACCAGCAGCAACATCACGCTGCCGGCGAACAGCCACGGCGTCCAGGTGCGCAGCATCGACGGCGGGATGCGCGAAATCAGCATCACCAGCACACCGCCCATGACGAAGCGCGCGGCCTGGCCGCCGATCATCGCCATATTGCCGCCACTGGCGCTGTACAGCGTGACCAGGCCGACGCTGGCCAGCAGGATCAGGCCGAAGGCGAGCGGAATATCGATGCGCGGTCGCGTCATCAGGCGACGGATGAAGCGCACGAGGCGTACCTGCAGCTCGTCGATCACGGGTTGCCTCCGTCGTCGGGCGGCGCCGTACTGGTGCTGTCGGCGGGCATGGCGGACATATCGGCGGGTGTGGCTACCGGCGTGTCCTCGGGTAGTTCAGGCGTGCTGGACGGAACGGCTGGGCCATTTTCCGGCGTGTTCTTCGGTGGCACCGGGCCACCGTTGGACGCCAGCCACGCATCCATCACCTGGCGCACGATGGGACCTGCGTCTGCCGCACCCCAGGCGCCTGATTCGAGCATCGCGACCACGGCGATTCGTGGTGCTTCCGTGGGTGTGTAGCCGATGAACCATGCGCGGTGTCGCGTCGCCAGATAGGCCAGGTTCTTGTTGTTGTCGTACTCGTTGCTGCGACGTGAGAAACGTTCCGCCGTGCCGCTCTTGCCAGCGACCCGCAGAGGAAATCCTTTGAAGACCCCTGCCTGCTGCGCCGTTCCGCCCACCCCGTACACCACGGCCTCCATGCCCTCATTCACCACGTTCCAGTCATTGGGCTTGCGGATCACCGACGGTCCAGCCGGTGGATTGGGCAGCGCTACCGGATGCTCCTTCACGGCGGCCGTCGCCATCACCAGTCGTGGCGTGTACGGCGTGCCATGACCTGCAAATGTGGCGGTCGCGTGGGCCAACTGCAGCGCGGTGACGTTCCAGTAACCCTGGCCGATACCAGCGATGACGGTTTCGCCCTGGAACCATGGATATTTGCTGCGTGTAGCCTTCCACTCGCGCGACGGCAGGATGCCCTCGGCCTCGCCAAGCAGATCGATGCCGGTCTTCTTGCCAAAGCCCAGGCTACCCATCCAGCTGGCAAACCGATCGATGCCCATGTCCAACGCGAGCTTGTAGAAATACGTATTGGTCGATAGCTGGATCGCCCGAATCATGTTGACGGTGCCGTTGCCGCCCCGCACGTCATCGCGATAACAACGCTGCTGCCCCGGTATGCAGAACTCACCCGTCGACAACACCGTGTCTTCAGGACGACGAATACCCAACTCCAAACCACCCAAGGCCAGGAACGGCTTCACCGTCGAACCCGGCGGATACGCGCTCTTCAGCGCGCGATTGAGCAGCGGCTTGTCTTCGGCGTTCATGTAGCCGGTGTAGTCGGCCTTGCTGATGCCGTTGACGAACAGGTTCGGATCGAAGCTCGGCACGCTGACCATCGCCAGCACCTGGCCGTTGCGCGGATCGATCGCCACGGCCGAGCCCGGCCGCCCCTGGAACGCATCGGTGGCTGCCTTCTGCACGCGCACGTCGATGTTGAGATAGAGATTCTTTCCGGGTGTGGGCGCGTGGGTTTCCAGCACGCGCTGCACGCGGTTGTCGGCATTCACTTCGACCAGCTCGTAACCGGGTTCGCCGTGCAACACGTCCTCGTAGGAACGCTCCAGGCCACTGCGGCCGACGTGGCTGGTGCCCTTGTAGCGATCGGCATCGAGCCGGGTCAGGTCGTCGGCGTCGATGCGGCTGACGTAGCCCACCACATGCGCGAACAACGGGCCGTAGGGATAGCGACGGGTCAGGTACGGCACCACGTCCAGCCCCGGGAAACGCCAGCGATTGATGGCGAAGCGGGCAATCTCGTCTTCGGTCAGGTGCAATTTCAGTGGCACGCTGTCGAAGCGCCGGTTCTGCTTGAGCTGCTTCTTGAACGCGTCGATGTCGCTGTCGTCCAGCGGCACGACTTCGCGGATGGCGGCCAGCATGGCCGGCAGATCCTTCACCTGCTCGGGCACCACTTCCAGGCGGAACGCCGGCACGTTATCGGCCAGCAACACGCCCGAGCGGTCGAAGATGAGACCGCGTGCCGGCGGAATCGCACGCGGCTTCACGCGATTGTTTTCCGAGCGCAGCGCGAATTCGTCGTGACGCTGCACCTGCAGGTAGTGATAGCGCACCACCAGCACGCCCAGGCCCAGCAGGATCAGCGCGAAACCCACCATCGCGCGCACGCGAAAGAGCGTGGCTTCGCCGCGGGTGTCCTTGATGGATCGTCGCCGCAGGGCCATGGCGTTACTGGATGCGCAAACGCATGCGCAGGTCGTCCATCAGCAGGAACAGGAACGGCCATAGCGCAGCGCCGACGAACGGCGAGATCCACCACGTGGCGGGCGGCAACGCGTCACCCGCGAAGGTGCGCACGATCAGCAGCAGCACGCGGTCGTTGAGCAGCAAGGCCAGCACCGCCAGGGTCTGCTGCCACATCGGGAAGAAGCGCAGGCGCGAACGGAAACGCAGCACGATGAACACCAATGCGCACAACCGCATCGCCTGCTCGCCCAGCAACACGCCGTCGAGCAGGTCGGCGCTCAGGCCGATCACGAAAGCCAGGCCAAGCGTCACGCGCTCGCCCGACTCCAATGCCCAGTACAGCAGGAACAGCGCCGGCCAATACGGCTTGAACGGCTGCAGCGGCGCCGGCAGCGGAATCAGCATGGACAGCACCGCGAAGACCAGCGTGCCGACGAACCAGATCAGGCTGATGCGAGGTTTGCTCATGGCTGCACCGGATTCGTGGTGGCCGGCGGCGTTTGCGCAGGCGTCGCGTTGGCGCGCGGCGGTGCCGCCGCACTGGCGCTCGGTGCAGGCGCGAGGTCGGCGGGCGGACCCACCGGTGCGGCTGGTGCGGGCGGACCTGCCGGTTCGGCCAGATCGTGCAGCAGCAGCACGTTGTCGCTGCGATCCAGATCCGCCGAAGGACGCGCGCGCCCTTCCAGGAACATGCCCGACGCCGCCGGTTCCACGCTACGGATTTCGCCTACCGGGAATCCCGGCGGGAAACGACCGCCCAGACCGGAAGAGAGCAGCTTGTCGCCCGGATGCACGTCGGCTGCCATGGAGATGTTCGGCAGGCTCAGCAGGTCGCCATC
>Ga0070689_100003347_pt1 | contig 10656 bp, 6 predicted proteins | sample KBSS23HmetaG_FD_64669 | JGI IMG/M metagenome (GOLD analysis project Ga0070689, IMG submission 64669) | Switchgrass rhizosphere microbial communities from Kellogg Biological Station, Michigan, USA - KBS S2-3H metaG | ecosystem: Host-associated > Plants > Roots > Rhizosphere ... | reverse complement strand
TGCGAAGAAACTTGGAATCGAAAGCAAGGAAGTCCTTGTCAAGGCCAAGGAACTGGGCATTTCGGGCGCCAAGGTCCCGTCGAGTTCGCTGGATAAGATCACTGCCGAATATCTCGAAGAACAACTAGGCGGTCGGAAACCGGTCGCCGCCGCCCAACCGCCGCCCCCACCCGCGCCGCCGGAACCCATCCTCATTGTTTCCGCGCCGCCTGAAACGCCAGCTCCAGTGCTCTTACCCGACACGAGCCTCAAGTCGGATACCCCCGGGCCGATTGCCGAACCTCCAGCAACTCCTCCGCCGGAACCGACCACCGTCGAAGTGAAAGCGGAACCGCCGCCGCCACCCGTTCCGGCCAAACCCGCTATTGGCGAAAAAATCGGGTTCATTCAATTGCCCCAGCGACCGGTTGCCAAAACCGGCGCGAAACCCGGCCCGGTCAAGGTTGTTCCCAGACCAACCATGCCAGCCGCCAGGCCCGGTGGCAGACAACCCTTCCCCGCGCTTCCGCAGCGACCGAGTGGCAAGGCGCCCGCACCGCTTGCGGCCCCGGCGGCGCCCCAATTTGTTCCCCCCACCACCGGCGAACTCATCACTCTCAAGCCGCCGATCATCGTGCGCGACCTGGCTGAACGGCTCAATAAAAAGCCCTTCCAGTTGATAGCCGATCTGATGGAGTTGGGCGTCTTCGCTAACGTGAATCAGTCCGTTGACGAAACGACGGCGCAACGCCTTTGCGCCAAGTACCAATTCCGGTTCGAAGTCGAAAAACGCGAACGCGGAGCGGGTATCGTGCACGCGCCGCCCAAGCCGGTCGAAAGAGACCTCGGCGATCAACCGGCAGACCTGAAACTCCGCGCCCCGGTCGTGACCATCATGGGTCACGTTGACCACGGCAAGACCTCGTTGCTCGATGTGATTCGTAAATCGAACGTCGCCGCCAGGGAGGCGGGCGGCATCACGCAGCACATCGGCGCTTACACGATTTCCATTCCGCATCCGGAGCGCAAGAACGAGCTGCAGCAGATCACCTTCCTCGACACGCCGGGCCACGCCGCATTCAGCTCGATGCGCGCCCGCGGCGCGAATGTGACGGACATCGTCGTGCTGGTCGTCGCGGCGAACGACGGCGTCATGCCGCAAACCCTCGAGGCTTTGAGCCACGCGCAGGCCGCCAAGGTCCCGGTCATCGTCGCGGTCAACAAGTGCGATCATCCGAACGCCGACCCGATGAAAGTGCGGCAGCAATTGCAGGACAAAGGACTGGCCCCCGAGGAATGGGGCGGCAATACCATCTTCGTGGACGTGTCAGCATTGACCAAACAAGGCATTGACAAACTGCTCGAGATGATCGTGCTCCAGGCAGACGTGCAGGAGTTGAAAGCGAACCCCAATCGCGCGGCCAAAGGCAACGTCATCGAATCCGGCCTCGAGCCGGGTGGCCCGACCGCGACGGTGCTGGTGCGAAAAGGCACTCTGCGCGTGGGCGACATTCTAATTTGCGGACAATATTGGGGCAAAGTCCGCGCGCTGATCAACGAAGAGGGTCAGCGTCTGAAGGAAGCCGGGCCGTCGGTTGCCGTGAAGGTCCTCGGCATGAACGGCGTGCCGGAAGCCGGCCTGGAATTCAGCGTGGTGGAAAGCGACAAGGATGCGCGCGCCATGGCTGAGGAACGAGCTGACACAGCCCGCAACCTGGACAAGGAACGCCGTCCCAAAGTCACCCTGGAAAATCTCTTCGAAACCCTGGCCTCCGAGTCGAGCAAGATCCTCAAAATCGTCGTCAAAGCGGACGCCCAAGGATCGGTTGAGGCCATTGTCGATGCCCTCAAAAAGGTCGATTCCACCAAGGTTGCGCTGGACATCATTCATAGCGCCGTCGGCTCGATCACCGAATCCGACGTGCTGCTGGCCTCCGCATCCAAAGCCATCGTTCTGGGTTTTCATACGCGCATCGACACGGGCGTGTCGGACGTCGCCAAACGCGAAGGCGTGCAGATCAAGCTTTATGCGATCATTTACGAGTTGATTGATGAAGTGAAGGAGGCAATGGCCGGGTTGCTGGAACCCATCGTCAGGGAGATCGTCAGCGGCGCCGCCGAGGTGCGGAAAATATTTGCCCTGTCCAAAGGCGGCAACGTCGCCGGTTGTGTCGTTACCACCGGTCGGATTGTCAAAGGCAAGGTCCGGGTCCAGCGCCGTAAGGGCCTCATTTTCGAGGGTGTCACCGCCTCGCTGCGCCGGTTCCAGGACGAGGTCAGCGAAGTCCGCGCCGGCGTCGAGTGCGGCATCCGGCTCGATGGCTTCAACGATTTCCAGGTGGGCGACCTCATCGAATGTTACACGCTGGAAAAGGTGCCCCAAAAGCTCTGATACCTAACGGGAGTCCCCATGCAGTCACTCCGACACCAGCGGGTGCGCGAGCTGTTAAAGCGCGAGATTGGCCAAATCATCCGGCGCGAAATCCCGACCGGTGACACCGGGCTGATCACAGTCACGGACGTCGGGTTGGCGGGCGACCTGCAATCGGCCACCGTCTTTGTCGGCATTGTCGGGACCAGCGAACAGCAGCGCAAGGGCCTGGAACTTCTCAAAAAGGACCGGCTCCGCATCCAGGGACTCCTCGGCCGCGCGGTTGTGCTCAAATACACGCCGAAGCTCCGTTTCGTGCGGGACGACTCCATAGAGCGCGGCAACCGCGTGTTGCAAATTCTCGACGAACTTGAGCGGACTCTGCCGCCCTCATGAAATCACACCCAAAGATCATCGACCGCGTCCTGGAAGGAATCGGCCGCAGCAAGACCTTTTGTGTCGCCGGCCACATCCGACCGGACGGAGATTGCATCGGTTCTCAACTGGGCCTTGCGCTTGCCTTGCAGAACCAGGGCAAAAAAGTCGTCTGCTGGAACGAAGACCACGTGCCGCAAAAGCTCGCCTTCCTCGACCCGACTCATCTGTTTCAATCCCCCACGCCAGGCCAGCATTTCGATTGCGTGATTGCCACGGACTCCGCCAGTTTCGAGCGGCTGGGTAAGGTGGGCAAATGCATTCAAAACCGGGAACTGCTCATCAACATCGACCACCACGCCAGCAACACGCGCTACGGCAATATCAACTGGGTCTCGGCGCGCGAGCCGTCCACCGGCGAGTTGATTTTCCGCCTGCTCACCGTCACGGGCTGGCCGATCACCCCGCCGATCGCCGATTGTCTGTTCACAGCCATTTCCACCGACACCGGTTCGTTCCAATACGCCAACACGCGGCCATCCACCTATCATGTCGCCGCCGAACTGGTGAAACGCGGCGCGAACCTCGCCCGGATTTGTAATGAGGTGTATCAGTCCTATCCGCTCGCGCGCGTTCGCCTGCTCCAGCATGTGTACAACCATTTCCACCTCACGCACGACGACCAGGTCGCCTACTTCTGGCTGAAGAAGGCCGATTTCTCCCGCACCGGCGCCGACCCCTCGGATGCCGAGGGCCTCATCGACCACATCCGCGCGATCGAACCGGTCGTCGTGGCGTGCGTCTTTGAGGAGGTTGAACCGGAATTGACCCGGGTGAGCCTCCGCTCCAAAAGCGATAGCGTGAACGTCAACGACGTGGCCGCCCAGTTCGGCGGCGGCGGGCATCATGCCGCGGCAGGCGCGCGCATTCCGGGAAGACCTCTCGCCGTCCAGCGCCGCGTGGTTGCCGCGATCAAAAAAGCGCTGGACGCAACCAAAGTTTCCTAGCTTTTCCAAAAGTCGGCTCACAAATTAGCGTTTGCATGCACGAATTCGGTCCGCTTGACGGCGCACTGCTCATCGACAAACCGACCGGACCCACTTCGCACGACGTGGTGGATGCGATCAGGCGCCAGTTTCAAATCAAGAAGGCCGGCCACTGCGGCACGCTCGACCCAAACGCCACCGGACTCCTCGTCCTCGTGCTCGGGCGCGCCACCAAGCTTTCGGAGAAACTCATGGCAAGCGACAAAGTGTATGAAGGGGCCCTGCGGCTGGGCGAAGCGACGACGAGCTATGATGCCGACGGCGAATTGACCGCGTCGTTGCCGGTGCCGCCATTGACGCTCGACCAGTTGAACCAGGAGGCGGCCACTTTCGTCGGTGACCAGATGCAACTGCCGCCGATGGTCTCGGCCGTGAAGAAAGACGGCGTGCCGCTTTACAAACTGGCGCGCAAAGGAATCGAGGTGGAACGTAAGGAACGGATGATCCACATCTACAACTTCCGCTTCACAAAATACGAGGAGCCGACCGGCCATTTTCGCGTGGCCTGCACCAAAGGCACTTACGTCCGCTCTCTCGCGCACGATCTCGGGCAAAAAATCGGTTGTGGCGGGCACCTGGCGGCGTTGCGGCGGATCGTCTCCGGCAAGTTCGACTTGGCTGACGCCCTGCCGCTCGACCAGGTGTTGGCCTTGCCGACTACCGAACTTGAAAAACGCGTGATTCCGTTTCTGAAACTGACTCGTGACGGCTGATGGATTATTACTGTAGCAATTATTGCAACAATCCTATCTTTCACCACGCTTCGCCATCGCACGAAACGTGGCCTGCCGCTGTTCCCAAGCCCTTTGTCCGAGATAGTCCGGCGGGCAGAGCCGTTCCGGCAGCAGCGGATCGTGCGAGATCGCGGTCAGCCAGGCAGCCCGTTCCGCCGCCAACCACTGGCGCAGCTTGGCCGGGGACGCATTGCCCTTCTCTGCCAATTCTTGTCCGTTGGATGCCATAGCCAAGACGCGCTCGTAGTGCTTGTTGATCGTCACAAAATCCCACGCGCTGATGACAAGTTCCGTGTCCGAATCGGGGGGAACAGGCCGGCCTTGAATCACGGTGAAGGACTCCGGCGTCAGCGTCAGGTCTTGCAGCGGAAAGTGTGTTTCGTCGATCTGGTCCGGCGTTAACCAAACGCTCAATTGGAGATAACCGAACCGATGGGTGCGGAGCCAGCGCCACAGCCGCAGCCGAAGCTTTTGATCGCGTGCCGGCAGGTCGAACAACATCAATCGCCAGCATCCGTCCCACCGGCGCTGCCAGCGCGACACCGGATCAACGCCGCCCAAGGCTGCCGCGCGACCCTGCTCAGTAAGGCGCAACGTCGCCTCGCCCTTGAATTCGCTGCGTTCCAGAAACCGGGCTCGCTCCAGTTGGCGGAGTTGCGGTCGCAGACGCGTCCGATAATCCCACGCCTCGAAGGATTCGAGGATGGCATGAGGAGTAGGCCGAGCCAAGGTATCCAAGGACCAGAGCAACAAAGCGAGCAAATCATCAGCGGCAGATGATTTCTTCATGACGGAGAGGATTAATAAATTACTGTAGCAATTGCTACAGTAATTTGTCAAAGGATGGTCAATTGAAATAGGCGAAACTTGTTTTGTCCTTTTGACCTGGTGTAGGTTTCTCTTAACCTATTGCCGCTGTGCATCGAACGCGAACGCTGATTCTTCTGGCAGATGATCATCCTGTTTTTCGGGACGGCCTGCGCCAGGCTATCGTTGCCGATTCCACCATGGAAATCGTTGGGGAGGCGAGTGACGGCGAGACGGCCCTGAAATTGATCGAGCAGCTGAAACCTCAGATCGCTGTTTTGGACATCGCCATGCCGAAAGTGAGCGGGCTCCAGGTCGCACGATCATTGCAAAAGTCGAAGCTCCCCGTGTCCGTTATCTTCATCACGATGCATAACGAGGAGGACATGTTCAACAAGGCGATGGATGCCGGCGCCAAGGGTTATGTGCTCAAGGAAAGCGCCGTTAGCGACATCCTCAGCAGCATCCGAACGGTGGCGAAAGGCAATTACTATCTCAGTCCGGCTATTTCTCAGTTCCTGATGCACCGCAGTGCTCGCAAGGAGGTCCTGGCCGAGCGCCGGCCTGGCCTCGAGGATCTCACTCCCCAGGAACGGCGCGTATTGAAAATGATTGCCGAAGACCGTACCAGCAAGGAGATCGCCGAGCTGCTTGGCGTGAGCTATCGCACCATCGAGACCCATCGCACGAACATCTGCAACAAGCTCAACCTGCACGGCAGCCACAGTCTGCTCCGGTTTGCTTTCGATCACCGCGCTGAACTGTAGCCTTAAACTACGTGCCTCCACGTACGAAACTGCGTGTTTCCACCGATAGGACTCGGCGCGTTCATGAGGTTAGGTTGGAGCGTCCAGATGACCATTCCGCCAGAGCCGCTCAGCATCTTGATAGTGGATGACCACGCCGAAATGCGCAATTTGATCCGCAGCATGCTCATCGGGCTGGCCGCTGAAGTCAATGAATGTGACGATGGTTCCCAGGCGCTCGCCGCCTACCGGAAACATATCCCGGACTGGGTCCTGATGGACATCAGGATGAAAGAGCTCAATGGAATCGACGCCACACGCCAATTGCGAGCAGCCTTTCCCGATGCGCGGGTGATCATTGTTAGCGAGATGGGCAATGATTCCTCGCGCAAAGCGGCGCAGGAAGCGGGAGCCTGCGCGTATGTGCTGAAGGAGAATCTCCTCTCGCTGCCCTCGTTGATTAGGCAGATGGATTGAGCCGGAGAAATCCTCTACGAGTCAACACGTAGAGAATTCTGTGTTTCCACCAATTGTCCTACTGCCTCCCGCGTACTAAACTGCTCGCCAGTCGAACCCTTGAAACCCGAAGCAAAGCGCCGATTTGATTTGGAGGCTCTTGAGCCAAGGATTTTGCTTTCTGGCGATGGCTTGATTGCAGATCCCGGTGCTGCTTTGCACGGTGCATCGGGAGCGTTCCAGGATTCTTCGCAGGTGGTAATCGAACAAGATCCGTCGTCCAGCGGCCCGATGTTTAGCGACCAACTGGAGTACGCTGCGTCCGGGCAAACCGACGATATTTTTGCCGGCATGGCGGGTGAAGAAGTTAGCCCTTCAAGGCCCGCCGCAGATGATTCGGCGAACAATTTGGTGGCCGATAATTCCGCTGAGGAACTGACCGCGCAAACAGCGGCGACAGGGACGGAAAACCACGCGGCGGAGTTCGCCAGTGTTCCTTCAAATCTCAGCTTGGCAATCAGCACTGCTGGTGACTCGGCGAGCGCAATTTCGCAGACCGATTCCAGCAATCCGCAAACTCGGATGCTGACGGACACACTTCGCGCGTCGAACGCTCCCCCCGCAAATGGGGCTGATTTCAGCCTCTTTTCGGTGCTTTCACGCAGTTATCTTCTTCAGAGCGGCGCCTCGGCAGATGGCGCTTTCGCTGGCTTGCATTCCTTTCAGACGGCCAACACTCCTCTTTCTACTTCCTTCACACTCCATGGAACGGACTCTTCAGAGACGCTTTACCTTCGCGCGAATGGAGCATATTTGGAGCGCAGCAGCACGGGAGTTGACGGCAGCTATTCCGAGGATCTCGACCCTGACACCGACGGTGTTCAGTCCTTCACACTCACGCCCGGCGGCAGTCTCATCGTCGATCTGAAGCAAGGCGACGACACGCTTTTCGTTGATGGGTCCCTGACCACGGCGCTGGCCTCGTTCGGCGCGTCGCTCGTCTTCGACGGCGGTGCGGGAAATGATCGGCTCGCGGGTCCCGACGTGGACGCCACCTGGAACATTACGGATGCGGATGCGGGGAGCGTTGGGTCCGTCACTTTCAGGTCGGTCGAGAATCTCACCGGCTCGGCGGACACCGAGGACACCTTTGTCTTCGAACCGGCCGGTTCGATCAGCGGCGTCATCGATGGCGGCGCGCGAGGTTTCGACACGGCGGTGGTGCACGGGGTGACCGGAGGCTCCTACACCCCCGGCTTTGTCTTTGGTGATGGGGTCATCCGGGCGGGGGAGCGTCAGATCACATTCACCGGACTCGAACCGGTCATCATCAACGGAGCATCGGTGAGTGGTTCACAGAGCGGACTGAACACGTCTGGTCTGGCGGCGAGTTTCACCTTCACCACTCCGGCGGGCGCCGATGTTATCACCATTGATACCCCTGCCCCGGGTGAGAACCGAATTTCCGGAACCAGTGGCGGCGTGGCCTTCGAGTCCATCACCTTTAAGAACGTGGGAGCAGTTATCATCGACACCGGAACCCACGACACGGCGGGGAGTCAAGATGACACAGTTACTTTCACTGGCCCACTTGCCGCCTTGGGGCTAACCCAACTGACGATTCAGACCGGGCCGGGCAACGACAAAATCAACTTCTCGCAAATCGCCGTCCCCAGCTCAGTGCAAGTCTCCATCGATGGAGGTGGCGGCACGGATGAGATTATTGGCGCGACGGGCGACAACCTTTGGAGCATCACGAGTGCAAATTCGGGGACGATCAAGGCCAGCAATAACACTTCAGCCGCCGGCATCGGCTTCAGCGGGGTCGAAAATCTGACCAGCCAGGATGGGGCCGACGATCATTTCACGCTCGTGCCGGGAGCCAGCATCGGTCTGATCAAGGGCCACCAGGAGGATGCGGACAGTCTCGCCCTGGAAATCCAACTCGCCGCGCTCTCTCCGCATACGGTCAACTTTGTTTCGCCGGCGACACCTTCGTCCGACGGCTCGATCCAGGTGGATAGCGCCACGGTGGCGACCTTCACTGGTGTCAAGGACGCCGGGATGCTGACCCTGATCGCAACTTCTTCAAGTGATCACTTGTACCTGCATCGGGGCAGCGTCGCCGGGACGTTCGTTCTGGAGAGCACGAACGCGACCCCCACTTTCGCCCCGGTTACGTTCCAGGAGCCGGACGACACCTTGACGATCCGGACTGGCGACGGGAACGACCAGCTAACGGTTGATCCCAATTTGTTCCAGCCCAGCCTCGCGTTCCAAGTCGATGGCGGGGACGGCAGCGACTCGCTCATCCTGCAAGGCGGCGCGGCCATCGGCGGTTTGACCGACGCCAACAGTTACTACGTCATGCCGGTTTCCGGCGAGACCGCCAAGCTCCAACTGTCCTCAACTTATCCCAGTCCGGTTGCGCTGGATCTCACTACAGTGGGAATTGGCTCGCCACACGCGCTCCTCATCGGATTGGCGAAACTGTTCTACGTCGCTTCAAGTGTTTTTGACAGCGACACCCTGGTCTTTACAACGGCTCACGGATTCAACACCGGTGACGCGGTCCTTTACGACAATCGTGGCAGCCACAGCATTGAAGGGTTGGTCGGCGGCGGTATTTATTACGCCGTGGCAACGGACGATCCGCTCAAGCTACAGTTGGCGTCCTCGAAGGAAAATGCGCTGCGCGCCACTCCCCTGGTTATCAAGCTGGAGAATCCCGGCCTGGGAACGAGCGTTCAGCAGAGTCTGCAACGCGCCTTGCAGTTCGATCCGGTCACCGACGTCGATCTGACGAACAATGTCATCACATTTTCGTCGGCTCACGGCTTGATCGATGGCCAAAGTATCGCCTACTGGGTCGGCGGCAGGTTCGACTACATCACTTACAAGTTTGCCACCGCAGACACCGGATTGCTTAGCCGCGATGACCTCGGCATTGGCTTCCGGCGGGTCGAGTCGCTGCGGGACAATTCGTCCGCCGGCGAGCGCTCGGTTCGATTGCCCGACACCGATGATGCTGCCCGCGTTTCGAAAACGGGCAGTCAGATCACTATTCAAAGCCTCAGTTCCACCGCCACTTTCCCTGCGATCGTTCTTGATGAACCCCGTTCCTTCCTGACGCTCGATCCGGGCGACGGCGATGATACTGTCACTGTGGAGGCCTTCGCGCATGCCTCAGGCCTGACCGTCACGGTGGACGCGCGGCCGGAAACACTCGTTGAGTTCCCCACTGGCCCCATCCTGGAAGTGGACCGGCTCCTCGTGGAATTGACTGCCGAAAGCTCAGCGCAAAACGTGGCCTTCAACCCGGACGGCAGCGACACCCAGGCCGGCTCCGTGACTTTCAACAGCGCCACGCTGCTCAATTACACCGGTGTCGAAGACTCCGGTAACGTGACCGTTCACACCACGACCAACGCCGACACGATCCAATTCGGCACCTCGACCGTCTCCGGCAGTTTCGACCTCACGAGCAGCGGCTCATTCGGCACGGTGACAATCAGCCCATTACAAGGAATTCTGACCATTGATAGCCTCGGTGGTAACGATTCGTTCACCACTGCGGCCTCCTTCAATTTCCCGACGCGACTGGTCCTCGAAGCCGGGGGCGGTGCCGACACATTGACCCTCGCCGGGACCTTTGCCGATCTCACCTACGGCGCCAGCTTCGAAACCGTCATCGACTCGGCGCACGTCACGAAGCGCAGCTACACCGCCACCGATGGCAGCGACAGCATTACGCTGGCGCGCACGACGGCAAATCACCTCTCCCTGTCCGTCAACAACCTCTCGCTGACGTTTGAAGTGCCAACCACGTCGCTCACCCTGCTTGCAGGCGCGGGCGACGACACGATCGCCGTCAATCTGAACGACATGGTATCCGGATTGGATTTGAGCGCGGACCTGGTCCTTGACGGCGGGGAAGGAACGGACACCGCGACAGTCGATGGCGGCGAGCTTTCGGCACTTGGGATAAAGAGCCTTGAGAATGTGACGGACACCTCGACGAAGGACGATTTCAGCATCGACGCTGTGGCCATTACGCTGTCGCGAGCCGGGAACGGAAAACTCCAGATAGATTATACAGATTTCGACAATGTCAGTCACCCGCTTCAGATTAATGACCCGGG
>Ga0070689_100003346_pt1 | contig 10656 bp, 8 predicted proteins | sample KBSS23HmetaG_FD_64669 | JGI IMG/M metagenome (GOLD analysis project Ga0070689, IMG submission 64669) | Switchgrass rhizosphere microbial communities from Kellogg Biological Station, Michigan, USA - KBS S2-3H metaG | ecosystem: Host-associated > Plants > Roots > Rhizosphere ... | reverse complement strand
TCGGCGCCGTCGCGCAGGACATGGTCGAGCGCGTCGAGGAGCTGCAAAAGCAGGTCGAGACGCAGGCCCTGGGCGAGCTCGGCGCCGTCGCCCGGCGTCTCGGCGAGCGCGGCTTGACGGCGAAGGCCGAGCTCGCGGTCGAGGAGCAACCCGGCGTCGCCATCCTCGAGCGCGCCAAGGCCGGCATCGACGCGATCGCCCTGGGCACGCACGGCCGCCGCGGCATCCGCCGGCTGCTGATGGGAAGCGATGCGGAGCTGGTGCTGCGAACTTCCGCGGTGCCGGTCCTGTTCGTGCGAGGTCAGTCAGAGCCGAGCTGAGCGCTCACAGGCGGGCCCTGATCGCGTCAGCGACGCACTGAACTGCATGGGGCTCAGTCACCTCGATCGGTATCACGCATTGCTGCTCGGACGCCTCGAAGGGCTGGAACTCACGCAGCTGCTTGTCGAGGACGGCCAAGGATGCATCGGACGGGTCATCATGGCGCGCAGCGCGCTCCAGAACGTGGGCAGCCAGGTCGATCGGATCGTCCTGGCACGACACGATCAGGAAGCCTGCGCCAATGCGTTCTGCGAGAGTGCGAAATACCTCGCGATCGGTTGCTTCCAGGAATGCCGCGTCGACGATGACGTTCACGCCGGCACCCAGACAGTTTGCCGCGCACTCAGCCAGACGGCTGTAGGTCCGATGGCTGAACTCCGGGGAGTAGATACCCTGCCGGGCGGCTGCCGTGGCGGATTCCAGGGCGCCGATGCCCGCGAGTCGCTTGCGCTCGACATCCGAGCGTATTCGGATCGCTCGCACCTCGGGGACCAGGCGCTCGCTCATCCAGGATTTTCCGGAGCCCGACGCACCGTGCATCAGGATCAGCGTCGGTTGCCGCGGGGTCATCCAGCTGGCGGCTGCACGAATGCGCAGCTGGAGTCGAGCGTGGAGCTCGGCTTGCCTGGCCGGAACGCTCTCGGCAGTGATTGCATCGATTTTCGCCCGGACCAGAGCGCGATACACGGCATAGAACGGCAGGACCCGCAGGCCCTCGTAGTCGCCGGTGATTTCCAGGTAACGACTCAGCAGCAGGAAGGCGAGATCAGCTCGCTGGCGGCTGACGAGATCCATGATGAGAAAGGCCATGTCGTTCATCACATCGATCCAGCGCAACCGCGGATCGAACTCGACGCAATCGAACGCCATCAGGCGATCGTGCCATCTGGCGACATTGGCAGCATGCAGGTCACCGTGACACTCGCGCACGAAGCCGCCGCGCTCGCGCATCTGGAAAATGGGCTCGAGGGCGTGAGCGGTGTCGTGAGTCCAATCCACGAGTCGGCCCAGCTCGCGCACGGGTGCGAGCGGTCCGAGATGGGTGAGCAGCTGTGCCAGGTTGCCGAGCACGTTGTCGTACATCTGCTCGGTCTTCTGCGGAACATCGCTTGCTGGCGCTGCGGGTGCTTGCAAATGAAAACGCGCGAGCAGCTCGCCCAGTGCCACGATTTCCGCCGCCGAAACGTCGCAGTGTGCGAGCAGCTGTGGCAGCTCGGCCGCCACGTCAAACTGCTGCATCTGAACTGCATAGTCGACAACGGCGCCTTTGCCACCCACAACGAGGCCACCCTCGTCGCGAGTGATCGCGACGACGCCGACGTAAAGATCCGGCGCCAACCGGCGATTCAGACGCAGCTCTTCCGTGCAGAGCTGACGGCGTCGCTCCAGAGTCGAAGCGTCGATGAAATCGAACTTGACCGGCTTCTTGATCTTGTAGGCGTACGGTCCCGTCAGGACCACCCAGGAAATGTGCGTCTCGCGCAACTCCAGGCGTGTCACGGCATGCGGAAACACTCCTGGCTTCAGCAGCTCCTGGATTTCCAAGGGTGATTCAGGAGCTGTACGATGGATGCTCTGGCGCTGCATGACTGCTCACCTCCGCGAAGTGGCTAGCGTCTCGTCCTGTGCTCACGGACCTGCTCTTTGCCCACGACATCCAGCAAGCGGCTTGCCTGTGTCGCGTGCACGCGCAGAATGTCGTCCAAGGTAACGATGCCCAGTACGCACTGCTCGTCGTCCACGACCGGCACTCGGCGCACGCCATGCGTGGCCATGCGCTGCAAAGCTTCGGCGTAGTCCTCGGAAGCAGAGGCGATGACGAGTTGCGTGGACATGATCTCGCGCACCGTGGTCTTGCCGGGATCGCGCCCTTTCGCCACGACTTCCAGCACGATGTCACGATCCGTGATGATGCCCACCGGCTCGCGCTGCTCGTCGGCATTGTCGAGGACCACCAGGTCGCCGGTGTGATGCTGTCGCATCAGTCGAGCGGCCTCAGTGATGGTCAACTCGGGCGTGCACGATGCGACGTCGAGCACGCAGAGGTCTTTCAATTTCATGACGATTCACCTTTGACGTTTGCTTGCAGCGTTTTCAAGTTGCCAGTCCCTGCGCCAGCTCCAGCAATTGCAGATCCAGCGGCGCCGTGCGACCGGCGATTTCGCTCAGGGGCGTCATCGCAATCGCGCCGCGACGCAATCCGACGAGGACGCCGGTTTGCGCTGCGAGGAGCGCCTCGATCGAAGCGGCGCCGAGCCGGGTTGCGAGCATGCGGTCATACACGCCTGGAGCTCCGCCGCGCTGGACATGGCCGAGCCGCGTGATTCGCAGGTCCAAGCCGAGTTGCTGCCGCTGATCCCGGAAATAGTTCGACAGCGCGTCGACGCCGTGACGCGCCCCTTCAGCGACGACGACGATTGCGTGGCTCTTGCCTCGTTGGCGCGACGCCTGCAATTGCTGGGCAATTGCCTCGGGTGGCATATCGAGCTCCGGCACGACGATCGCTTCGGCACCTCCCGCAATCGCAACGACCGCTGCCAGGTAACCGGAGTGTCGCCCCATGACCTCGACCAGAAATACACGTCGATGTGACGCAGCGGTCACTCGCAGGCGATCGATTGCCTCCATCGCCGTATCGAGCGCAGTCGTAGTCCCGATGGAGACGTCCGTGCCGAGCAGATCGTTGTCGATGGTGGACGCTACGCCGAGCACATTCATGCCACGCTGAGCGAGTGCATATGCGCCCGACTGCGACCCGTTGCCGCCGATCACGATCAGCGCATTGATATCGCGACGACGCAGTTGCTCGAGGGCGGCGCTTTGTCCTTCGCTCGTCTTGAACTGCGGACAGCGGCTCGTGCCCAGCATCGTGCCGCCCTGGTGGATGATGCCGCCGACATCGCGCGGCCCGAGCGGGAGAAAGTCGCCGGCAATGAGGCCTTCGTAGCCGTTGCGCACGCCGAACATCTCGCAGGAGTGCAGCACGCCGCTGCGAACGACGGCGCGAATGGCCGCGTTCATGCCGGGTGCGTCCCCGCCGCTAGTCAGCACTGCAACACGCTTCATGACCTGTGGATCCCTTGAAATGCCGCCCCGCTCAGCAGAGTACGCGCCGACGGGGAAGCAGGAACCCGCGTCTTCCCGAGAGCGGCTAAGCGGCGGCCCCTAGCGAGCGCCGAAGCGATAGGTCAACTGGGCGCTGATGATGTCGATGTCCGAATGCTGCTCGCCGAGCAGCAGGCCCGATACCGCCGTGTTGCCGGCATTCTGATTGAGCGGGACCGTATCGCTGAACAGGTGCGCGTAGGCGAAGTCGAAAGCGAGCGCCTGCGATGGCTGCCAGCGCGCACCGATTGCGGCCCAGGTGCGGTTGGTGTCCGGTAGGCGGGGAGTGCGAGTCTCGTCTGGCACCGGCGTAGTGTCATAGGCGAGGCCCGTGCGCAGCGTGAGTTGGTCGTTCAGCTCGTACGTAGCGCCGAGGGCATAGCGCATCACATCGCGCCAGCGCTCGGGTGTGACTGATACTGTTGCCCCTGAATCGCGCACGACGCGCAGTTCCTGCACGCTGCTCCAGCCCGTCCACGCTACGTCGGCCAGAACGGCGAGCTTCGGATTCACGCTCTGGCGCAGCGACAGTATCGCGGAATCCGGCACTTTCAGATCGACCGACACCGGGCCTGACGACAGCGGCGCCCCGCTCGCGGAGGCGGCAGCAACGATGCCGGCGCCGATTGGGTTGGGTATCGCCGCCGGCGGCGTGAAGTTAATAGTTCCGCCGACGTTGTACTCAACGGCGGAGCGGTATGCGAGGCCGATCCGTGTCGCATTCGACACGTCGAACAGGAAACCGACGTTGAATCCCCAGCCCGTATCATCGCCGCGAACGCGCGCATCGCCTTCCAGACCGACGTTGGCAGCGATGACGCCCGGAGCTGCCGCAGCGGGCAGCTGCCCGCGCGCGACGAGCTGTTGAACGCCTTGCGCGACGGCTGCCGAGTAGTTCACCGCGTTGGTGAGCTCGGCCTGCAGATGCTGATAGCTGACGCCCGCGCCGACCGAGAAGCGATCGTTGACCTGCCACGCGATCGACGGATTGAAATTGATCGTCTTGATCTCGGAGTGCACTGCCTGGAAGCGGCCGACCCACCCGTCTTCGTACACGAGCTGCAGGCCGAACGGCGCGTTGATGCCCAAGCCGATCGTGACATCGTCCGTCAGCGGCGTGGTCAGATACACGCCCGGCACGAAGTTCCAGCCGCCCGCGTCCCCGCCCGTGCCGCCGGACGGCTGTCCGAATGCGGCGGTCGAGCCCGCGTTGCTGAACTCGGAAGTGATCTCGATGCCGCTGGCGAGCCCCGCGGCGAGCTGATTGCCCTCGATCAGCGTCATGCCTGCCGGGTTGAAGAACAAGGTCGTCGCATCGTCCGCCGCTGCAGCGGTACCCGCAAACGCTGTGCCGAGCCGGCTCGCGCTCTGCTCGAGCAGCGCAAATCCCGAAGCGCCGGCAGTGCCGGGACCGATGGCCGTCGCGGCGAGCAACGCAGCAAGTGACACACGATTGTAGAGAGGGTTCATGACTCGGTCCTCATTCCAGCTTGGGGATCGAGTCGAACACGAATCGCGTGTTCATCCCATCAGGAAATGATGCGAGTCGCTACGCGGTGCCTGCAATCAGGTCTGCCGCTTTCTCGGCGATCATGAGGGTCGGTGCATTGGTATTGCCGCTGACGATGGTCGGCATGATCGACGCATCGATCACGCGCAAGGCGCTTATGCCGTGCACGCGCAGTGCTGCGTCCACGACGGCGTGTGCATCTGTTCCCATGCGGCAGGTGCCGACGGGATGGTAGATCGTCTCGGCTTTCTCGCGGATGAACCGCGTCAGGTCGGCGTCGCTGCTCGCCTCGGCGCCAGGAAAGACTTCAGCGCCGCGATAGGCGTCGAACGGCGCGGATCCCAGGATCTCCCGAGAGCGCCGCGCGGCTTCCAGCAATACGGCAAGATCGCCGGGCTCGCGCAGATAGTTTGCAAAGATCAGCGGCGCGTCGTCGCAGCGGGCGGAGCGCAGGCGGATTCGTCCGCGACTTCGAGGCCGCAGGTAACAGGCGTGCAGCGTGAAGCCGTGGCCGGGCAGGCGGTGGCGGCCGTGATCGTCGAGCTGCGCGGGCACGAAGTGCAGCTGGATGTCTGGACGTCCGTCGACCGCATGCGAGCTGCACAGGAACGCACCTGCCTCGGCGACGTTGGAAACGCCAGGGCCGCGCTTGCTGAGTAGATATCGCAGCGCCACGCCAGCTTCCTGGATCACGTTGAAATCGTAAGTGACCGCTTGCCGGCTCTTGTACAAAGTGCAGACGTCGAGGTGATCCTGCAGATTGGCTCCGACTCCAGGTAGATCGACAGCGATGTCGATACCGAGCTCGCGCAGATGATCTGCCGGCCCGATGCCCGACAGCATCAGCAGCTGCGGCGAGTTGACGGCGCCCGCGCATAGCAGAATCTCGCCCTCGCAACGAGCAACGTGGCGCTTGCCGTTGCGACGATACTCGACGGCCGTCGCTCGTCCGCACTCGATCAGCACTCGCTCAACCAGGCTGTTCGTTGCGATCCGCAAGTTCGGCCGAGATCGTGCGGGATCGAGGTACGCGACGGCAGCACTGCAACGGCGACCCTCGCGCTGTGTGACCTGATAGTGACCCACTCCTTCCTGGCGCGCGCCGTTGAAATCTTCGTTGAGCGGCAGGCCGACGGATACGCCCGCGGCGACGAACGTATCGGTGAGCGGATTGCGGCTGCGCAGATCTTCCACCGCGAGCACACCGTCGGCGCCGTGGTACACCGATGCGCCATGCTGCTGTCGCTCAGATTTGCGGAAGTAGGGCAGAACGTGCTCGTAAGCCCAACCCGTTGCGCCGCCGCGCTGCCATTCGTCGTAGTCCTGCGGCTGTCCGCGCACGTAGCACATCGCATTGATCGAGCTGGAGCCACCGAGCACCTTGCCGCGCGGCCAGTACAGCCGGCGACCGTTCAGCGCGGGCTCCGGCTCGGTCGAATAGTGCCAATTGATGCGGCGGTTGTGCACCAGCCGGGCGATGCCGGCCGGCATGTGAATGAGCGGATTCACATCGCGCCCACCGGCTTCCAGCAGCAACACGCGGCGCTTCGGGTCTGCGGAAAGTCGATTGGCGAGCACGCAGCCGGCCGAGCCGGCACCGATGATGACGAAGTCGTAGGCAACTGCGGCGGACACGTGCGTGCGGCTCACGAAGTTCGAGCAGTTCGGGGCGGACTATCGATCTGAAATGGATCGGCGCTGCCTGCAAGCAGGCGCTGCATGACAGCCGTCTCGCGCTGCTGGATGTTGCGCAGTAGCTCCTGCGCGCCGCCCATTGCCTTGAATGCGCGGTAGCCGCGCTCCAGGAACTCCTGCAACGTATTGACGCCGATCATGCGGGCAGGGAGTCGGGCGGCGCGCAGCGCAACGCCGATTCCGGCAACGTTGATCAGCGCGTCGAGCTCGCGGCCGGTGGCAAGGGTCAGCCAGATCTGCCTCTGTCGATCCTCGCGCCTGTCCGCGCGGCGGTATGCGGCAGCATACGACGCTACCGTCAGGTTCGCCGTGCCGAGCGCCGCGAGCATTGCGAGATCGAGTGACTGGCTGAGCGCTTCGAGCTCCAGTGCGTGCATCACCGCCTGCAAGGCGCGTTCGCCGAGCAGGCGTTGCCATTGATTCAGCACCTTCTTCAGATCGCGGTGGCGCTGCGTGAAATCGTGCGGGCCATAGAGGTCCTCGATGAAGAATGCGAGTGCCGCGCGGTGCCTGGGATCCGTTGCGAGGTCGGCGTAAGTCAGCTGCAGGCGCTCCACCTGCCAGCGCTGCAGTGCCTGGAGTCGGCCGAGCTTGCTGGGGTCCTGCGCGACCTGCGCGCGGGTCGCCGCTATCTCGTCAACGAGTGCCAGTGCCGACTTCGTCATGACGATCCTTCTGCGTTTCCTCGACCAGAGCGCGCCGCAGGATCTTGCCGATGTTCGTCTTCGGCAGCGTCGGGCGAAATTCGACGTACTTCGGCACCTTGTAGCCCGTCAGGCGCTCGCGGCAGAACTCGCGCACCTGCTCGACGGTCAGGGTTTCGCGGGCCACCAGGAATACCTTGACTGCCTGGCCCGAGCGATCGTCCGGCACGCCGATACAGCCAGCCTCGATGACAGCGCTGTGCGTGGTGAGCACGGTCTCGATCTCGTTCGGGAAGACCTTGAAGCCGGAGACGATGATCATGTCCTTCTTGCGATCGACGATCCGGACGAAGCCCTCATTGTCCACCGTGGCGATGTCGCCGGTGTGCAGCCAGCCGTCCGCGTCGAGCGTCTTGGCGGTTTCCTCCGGCATCTGCCAGTAGCCGCGCATGATTTGCGGGCCGCGCGCGCACAGCTCGCCCTCTTTGCCGGGCTCGACCTCCCGCCCTTCGTCGCGGATCGACAGTTCTGTGGAGGGCACCGGCACGCCGACGCTGCCGATGCGAGACGCGTTGGGCAGGTTGCACGTGACGACCGGCGAGGCTTCGGTCAGTCCGTAGCCTTCGATGAGATCGCGACCGGTCGTCCGGGTCCAGCGCTCTGCCACGCTCGGATGCAGAGCCATCCCGCCGGCGATGCCCAGTTTCAGTTTCGAGAAGTCGAGGCGCGCGAACCCCGGATGCTCCAGCAGCGCGTTGTACAGCGTGTTGACGCCGGAGATGAACGTGAATTGCCAGTGCCCGAGCTCGGCGATGAAGGCCGGGATGTCGCGTGGATTGGTGATCAGCACGCCCAGTCCGCCGTGCTTGGCGAACGTCAGGCACGCGGTCAGGCAGAAGATGTGATAGAGCGGCAGCGGCGTGATGACGACCTCGGCGCCGTCCTCGATGATCGAGCCCCACAGCGCCGAGATCTGCTCCAGGTTCGCGACGACATTGCGATGCGACAGCATCGCGCCCTTGGCGACGCCGGTCGTACCGCCCGTGTACTGCAGGAATGCCAGATCCTCGGCCTCGATCGGCGGCGGCGCGAACTGCAGGCGCGAGCCGCCCTCGAGCACATCGCGAAACGCTACGGCGCCGGCGATGTGATAGGCGGGCACGAGCTTCTTCACGCGTCGCGCCGCCCAGCTGACGATCGCGCCCTTGGGGAATCGCAGCAGATCTCCGAGCTGGGTCACGACGACGCTGCGCACGCTCGTGCGTGCGATTACTTTCTCGACTACGTGCGCGAAGTTGGCGAGCACCACGATGCAGGTGGCTCCGGAATCGCGCAGCTGGTGCTCGAGCTCACGCGCCGTGTACAGCGGATTCGTGTTGACGACGACCAGCCCCGCGCGCAACGCGCCGAACAACGCAACCGGATACTGCAGGACGTTCGGCATCATCAGTGCGATGCGCTCGCCTTTGCGCATGCCGTTCGCCGTCAGCCAAGCGGCGAAATCGCGCGAACGCGCGTCCACTTCGGCGTAGCTGAGCGTCGTGCCCCAGTTGTGGAATGCAGGGCGCGCGGCGAAACGCTCGCAGCTGCGGCGGAACAGGTCGACCAGAGTCGTCCCGGCGGCGAGCGAAATCTCGGCAGGCGTGCCTTGCGGATACCGAGCGAGCCAGATCCTTTCCATAAAATTCTCCCCGAGCGCGGTGACTGAGCGGTTGCTCAACACTAGTCCCCGCGCGCGGCCGTCGCCATGCGACCCTCGCGTAGTCGATCAGGGGAACTCACTCGAAGTAACGGCGCACGCTGCACGTGCGCGGGCTGGTTCAACGCGCGGCGATCCAGCGGGACAGGCGACTCAGCGTGTCGCTCAGTTCCGTCGTCGTCACGGTGCCGCACGGCACTGACGTCACGCAGGCATCGACGGTGCGCGCGGCGTCGGTGAGTCGGTCGAAGCGCAGGGAGACGCCGTGTCGCTGGAGCAGCGGTGTCAGTGCGTCGGCATGAGCAAGCAGATCACGCCGAGTCTGTTGATAGGCATGGTTCGCCAGCCGGCGGCGCTCGACGTAGCGGAACACGTTGGTGAAGAACATCACGTCGTCGTCGCGATCGGGTTCGAACAACATGCGGTCGCTGTGCGGATAGCGGTCCCGATAGGCCGCCATGCCGACCTGCATTCGCGACTGGATCAGTGCGCGAAAGGTCTGGGAGAGCACCGTGGTGAGACCGTCGTCTGCCAGGTCGTGCGGCTGGCGACGGCGCGAACGCGAAGCGTCGAACGTGACCAGCGGATTGACGGATATGACCAGGTCCGCGCCGTTGTCGAGCACCAGCGACGCGTGCACTGTCCTGAGCAGCGCACCATCCACATACGTGTGCCCTTCGAAGCGGACCGGCGTGTACAGGCCGGGCAGCGCAGTGCTGGCACGGATCGCCTCGGAGATCGGCACATGATCGTAGCCCTTCTCGCCGAAGCGCACTTCGGTGCCGGTGTTCAGATCCGTGGCTATGATCCGCAGGAGCGTACGCAGCTTGCGAAAGTCGTTGCTGCGGCCCTCGGCGCTCAGTATCCGGCGCAGATACTGCTCGAACGGTCGGTTGTCGAACACGCCGGTCGGAATCGCGCGGAGCAGCGGGCTGAGCACAGCAGCCCAGTTCTGCCGCTGCGGGTCGAGCAGCCCCTTCATCACCTGCGCTATGAGCCTCGGTATGCGAGCGGCACGCTCCAGGTATTCCTCGAACGCCGGACGCATCAGCGTGCCGGGCGTGAGCGGATACGGGCCGGCATCGTCGTCGACGAAAAACAGGCGCACCATCTCCGTCGTCGTGATGCCGTTGGCGAGCGATGCGGCGATGATGGCGCCGGAACTCACGCCGACATAGCCCTCGAGCTCGGACAGGTTCAAGCCCTGGGTGCACTCCGCAAGCGCGTGCAGGCACCCGAGCTGATAGAAAGCGCCCAGAGGTCCGCCGCCAGCGAGCGCCAGCGCGATACGTCGCCCGCTGGCTCGTTGTCTGGCGGCGGGTTCCACCGTCAGCATGGTGCGCTACTCAGAACACTGCGGTTTCGTCGGAGACCGGTGCAGCTGCCGACGCCGCCTTGCGAGAACTCCCGCCGGACTTGCTGCGCGTAAGCGCATGCACCGACTGATTCAACTCGTTCACCTTGCGCGACAGCGCGTTGATCTCCTTCGAGGTCGGCATGCCGAGCTGCTGCAGGGCCTTCTGCACGCGGCTCTGGAAGATGGCTTCCAGGTTTTCCAGCGTTTCGCCTGCCTTGCCGCGCACTTCGGCCGTACGCGCATCGACTGTTTCGCGCAAGCCTTCCCATGCGCCTTTGACCAGCCGGGTCGCGTTGGCCCGCTGCCGTTCCTCGAGCGAGCCGCC
>Ga0070689_100003345_pt1 | contig 10657 bp, 9 predicted proteins | sample KBSS23HmetaG_FD_64669 | JGI IMG/M metagenome (GOLD analysis project Ga0070689, IMG submission 64669) | Switchgrass rhizosphere microbial communities from Kellogg Biological Station, Michigan, USA - KBS S2-3H metaG | ecosystem: Host-associated > Plants > Roots > Rhizosphere ... | reverse complement strand
GCAACGACGGCGGCCGCAAGTTCGTCGACGTCACCGTCGCGACCGGGCTCGGCCACCTGCAGAAGGGCCACGGCGTCGCGTTCGCCGACATCGACCAGGACGGCGACCAGGATCTCTGGCACCAGCTCGGCGGCTTCTATCCCGACGACGGCTACTACAACGCGCTGTTCGAGAACCGCGGCGGCGGCCGACTGCTGTCGCTCGAACTGGTCGGCACGAAGAACCGCAGCGCCGTCGGCGCGCGCGTGCGCGTCGACCTCGAGGCGCCGGGCGGCCCGCGTTCGCTGCACCGCGCCGTCGGCTGCGTCAGCAGCTTCGGCGGTTCGACGCTGCGCCAGGAGATCGGCCTCGGCGACGCGACTGCGGTGACCCGCGTCGTCGTGCAGTGGCCCGGCGCGTCATCGGCGGGCAGCGAGCAGGTGTTCACCGGCCTGCCGCTCGGCGGCCACGTGCGGCTCGTCGAAGGCCGCGCCGACGTCGAAGTGCTCGTGCGCCCGGCGTTCCGGTTCGGCGCCGGCAAGCGCTGACGGGCGCGGGCGCCGGCGGGCGACGCCTGGGTCAGAGCACGACGTCTTCGTTCTTCTGCGTGCCGCGGATCTCGCGCAGGTACACGTGGCGCTTGCCGTCGACGATGCCGTCGTCCTTGCCCGCCTTCATGAACGATGCGGCGAGCTTCTCCGACTCGCGCCACGCCAGCACGTCGGTCCCCTCGCCGTCGCGCTTCTGCAGGTAGAGCGAGTGATCGAACTTCGCGGTCGCGTGCACCGCGCCGTCGTGGATGTGGACCGTCGGGAAGAACAGCCGCTTGGGGTCGCGGCGCGGGAACTCGAACGCCATCGGGTGGATCGTCTTCGCGCCCTTCTTCAGCTTGAACACCGCGAAGCCGTGGTCCTGGTAGGCGGGCAGCGCGTCCCATGCGGTCGTCGGCAGACGGAAGCGCTCGTCGAGCCGGCTGAAGTCGGCGACCGTCGGTACGAACGACGCCTCGAACTCGCCGACGTCGACGACCGCCAGCGGACTCGCGGCCTTGCCCGCGGCGGGACCGCCGTCACCGAGGCTCCTGCTGCCCGGCGCCGGGAAGCCGGCGGCCATGTCCTTGAAGAACCCCGGGTAGTCCCTCAGGCTGACGAAGCGCACCGCGTCTTCGGCGCTCTTCGCCGGCACCGGGATCGGCAGGATCATCGCGAGGTCCTCGTCGGCGGCGAGCTTCATCTCGTAGACGAGGAACTGGCGGTCCTTGGTCGAGCTGCGCGCGAAGATGTTCGTGTTCGTGACCGATTTCACCGGGCGGGAGAAGCAGCACATGGTGGCTCCTGTTCGGGTGGGGGACGGTTCAGCAGGCTGCCGACGCCGCTGCCGCGTTCTGCTGCGCCAGCAGCGACGCCGCGTTGGTCGCCATCGCGAGGTTGCTGATCGTGAGGTCGCGCAGCAGCGTCGGGCCCGGCGGCTTGCCCGCGAGCGACTGCAGGAACGCGGTGCCGCAGGCGTAGCTGAAGCCGGTGGTCGGGCCGACGTGACGCAGTTCCTTGCGGATGCGTTCGCGGTGCTTGACGACGGTCGCGGTCGTCAGCGCCGGGTCCTCGTCGAGCAGGCAGAGGATCGCGAGCTCGTCGCGGTCGCAGTCCCACATCGCGACGCCATGGTCCTTGAAGGCGCGGTGCAGGCGCAGGAAGCGGTCGGCGATCGTGCGCTCGTCGCCGCGCGCCAGGTGGAGCACGTGCGACGCCATCTGCAGGCCGTCGCCGGCGGCGAGGCCGCCCTCGCGCAGGCGCTGGTAGATGGCCTCGATGCGCTTGGGCATCGTCGCGACGTTTTCGCCGTGCACGGCGAGCAGCGCGCACGCGGGCAGATCCTCGGGGCCGGTCAGCCACCAGTGGTGCTGCTTCATGGTCTCGTAGATCTGCTGCATGCGGTGGACGTCGGCTTCGTTCTCGGCGCCGCAGACGTGCAGCATCGCGGCCGCGACGATCTCGTGGCCGCCGCCGCGGCGGACGCCGGCCTTGCGGAAGCGCTCGCGCAGCCGCGCGCACGCGCCCGAGAACGCGCCCGGGTCGCCGCCCTCGGCGACGACGAACGCCGCCAGCACGCTGCGCAGCGAGCTGCGCAGGTCCGAACCCCAGCGCGAGTCGGCAGCCAGCGCGCGGCCGGCGGCGACCGTCTGCTGCACGAGCGCCTTGGCTTCACCCGGGGTCGTGACCAGCGGCAGCGCCGCGTAGCGCATGATGCTGCGGTCCTCCCACCACGCCTTCTCGTCGATCAGGGCCTTGGCGATGGTGAGGAAGCGCGACAGTGGATCGGCGGGGATGGTCGGCATGGCGTGGCGGCGCGCGTCGGCGCGCGGGGCCCGCGGAGGTTACCGGCGGCGGCGCCCGCTGGCGATCTGCACGGCGGTGAACAGGCCGTCCTGGGCCCAGTGTAGGGAGCCGACGAGAGGCCGCTACGATTGCGCGCCGCATGATCCGCCGCGCCACTCCGGACGACATCGGCCACATCCTGCACTGCATCCGCGAACTCGCGCGCTACGAACGGCTCGAGCACGAATGCGAGCTCGATGCCGCGCGCCTGCGCGAGCACCTGTTCGGCGCGCGCCCGGTCGCGTGGGCGCTGGTCGCCGAGCACGACGGCCAGCGCGTCGGCTTCGCGCTCTGTTTCGCGACGTTCTCGACGTTCAAGACGCGCGCGTGCATGCACCTCGAGGACCTGTTCGTGCTGCCCGAGCACCGCGGCCAGGGCCTCGGCCTGCAGCTGCTGCGCGCATGTGCCGCCGAAGCGGTGCGGCAGGGCTGCCCGCGCCTCGACTGGAACGTTCTCGACTGGAACGAGCCCGCGATCGGCTTCTACCGCGCGCAGGGCGCCGACGTGCTGCCCGACTGGCGCACGTGCCGCCTGCAGGGCGCAGCCCTGCAGGCGATGGCCACTGCTGCCGCCGCCGATGGCTGACCGCCCGCCGAATCAACCGGGGGCCTAACCGGTGGCCGGGAGCTCGTGCACGCTCAGCAGCCCGTGCCGGCGCCAACCGATCGTCAGCATCCAGGTGCGTGCGTCGGTGACCGGGCGCACGATCGCTTCGAGGCCGCGGACGGTGATGGTCTCGCGGAAGCCGTCGAACCACGGCGCGGAGGTGAAGGTGTCGATCGTCTGCGGGAAGGCGACATCGCGGCCTTCGGCGGCGTGCTTGCGGGCGTTCCCCAGCACGTAACGGATCGCGTTGCGCGTTTCGCGCGGTGTCTTCAGGATGCGGTCGTGGTAGCGGTCGGCGAACACCTTGCCTCGGCGGGCCCACAGCTTGTTGAGCGCGCGGGCGATGCGGACCAGCAGGCCTTGGAGCCCGCGGCTCAGCGCAGTGCGGTCCTGGGCTTCGACCAGGAGGTGCAGGTGGTCATCGAGCACGGCGTAGTGGCACAGGCGGAACGTTCCGCGCCCTGCCACGCCGGAACAGCCGGCGCGGAAGGCTGCGCGGAGCACGGCGTATTCACCGCGTCGCCGCAGTCGCGGCAGGCCCCGCTGCAGCTTCACGGTGACGTGCACCGGGAACCGCGATGCGAGCGCTGTGCGCTCGTCGTGGCTCACACCCGCCGTTCCGGTCGGCTTGCGTCCCGCGCCCGCGCGTCGGCCACCGTGCTGGTGCCGGAAAGGCAGCAGCCCATCCGTCGACTTCCGTCCGATCATGGTCTCACACGGATCAGTGGATTGGGGACGCGCTATTCGGCACGCGAAGGTGCGGATTCTCTTGGCGCACTCAGCAGCCGTTCGGCGACGTCTCATGGCCCACTCATTGATTCCCGCACTGTTCTTCGGAATCCGGACGCCCTGCGGCGCATGGCCGCGGGCCGAGTGTGGACGCCGCCGCGCCGCGGGCTACCGTTGCGCGCGACGCACTCGATGAAGATCGCCGCCCTGTTCCAGCGCCGCACGCCGGTCGTGTCGTTCGAGTTCTTCCCGCCGAAGACGGAGGACGGCGTCGAGAGCCTCTACAAGTCGGTCGGCGAACTGCGCGCGTGCCGGCCGTCGTACGTGTCGGTGACCTACGGCGCCGGCGGCAGCACGCGCGACCGCACGCTCGAACTGGTGACGCGCATCCAGCGCGACCTGTCGCTGACGGCGATGGCGCACCTGACCTGCGTCGGCAGCACGCGCCACGAGATCCGCGAGGTGCTCAAGCGCCTCGTCGACGCCGGCATCGAGAACGTGCTCGCGCTGCGCGGCGATCCGCCGAAGGGCGAGACCGCGTTCGTGCCGGTCGCCGGCGGCTTCCGCTATGCGCAGGAACTGGTCGCGTTCATCCGCGAGCAGGGCTTCGACCTCTGCGTCGGCGGCGCCTGCTATCCGGAGGGGCACGTCGAGACGCGCGACCTCGAGCAGGACCTGCAGAACCTGTGCGCCAAGGTCGATGCCGGCGTCGACTTCCTGATCACGCAGCTGTTCTTCGACAACCAGGACTACCGCGCGTTCGTGCGGCGCTGCCGTTCGGCCGGCATCACGGTGCCGATCGTGCCGGGCCTGATGCCGGTGACGAACGTCGCGCAGGTGCAGCGCTTCACGCAGATGTGCGGCTCGCGCATCCCGCAGGAGCTGCACCGCCGGTTGCGCGCGGTCGAGAAGGATCCCGCGGCGGTGGTCGCGACCGGCGTGCACTGGTCGATCGAACAGGGCCGCCAGCTGCTGGCTGACGGCGCGCCGGGCCTGCACTTCTACACGCTCAACAAGTCGTCGGCGACGCTCGCGGTGCACGCGGCGCTCGGCCTCTGATGTCCCGCGACGCCGTTCTCGACCGGGGCCTGCACCGCCGCCGCCGCCAGCGGCTGCTCGACGAACTCGGCGACGGCGTGCTGCTGCTGCCGACCGCGCCCGAACTGCTGCGCAACGGCGACGTGCACTTCGAGTACCGGCCCGGCAGCGACTTCCACTTCCTGACCGGGTTCCCCGAGCCCGAGGCGGTGCTGCTCGCCTGGCGCACGGGCCGCGGCCGCCATCGCGCCGAGCTGTTCGTGCGGCCGCGCGACGCAGCGCGCGAGATCTGGGACGGCAAGCGCTTCGGCATCAAGGGCGCGGTGCAGGACTTCGGCGTCGACGCCGCGCACCCGTTCGGCGAACTGTGGCAGAAGCTGCCCGAACTGCTGGCGCCGCACCGCACGCTGTTCTTCCGGCTGGGTCAGGACCAGCGCTTCGACGCCCGCCTGCTCGATGCCTTCGCGCGCGTCGCGATGCAGCGGCGGCGGCGGCAGCCGGCGGCGCATCCGACGATCACCGATCCGGTGCCCGCGATCGCGCGGCTGCGCCTGCACAAGGACGCCGCCGAACTGCAGGCGCTGCGCGCCGCGTGCGCGGCGACTGCTGCCGGCCATCGCGCGGCGATGCGCGCGGCGGCGCCGGGCCGCTACGAGTACGAAGTGCAGGCCGCGATCGAAGGCGCGTTCCGCGCCGCCGGCAGCCCGCGCAACGGCTATGGCTCGATCGTCGCGAGCGGGCCCAACGCGTGCGTGCTGCACTACCACGACAACGACCGCCGCATGCAGCAGGGCGACCTGCTGCTGGTCGACGCCGGCGCCGAGTGCGCGGGCGCGACCGGCGACGTCACGCGCACGTTCCCGATCGAAGGCGCGTTCACGGCGCCGCAGCGCGCCGTCTACGAGGTCGTGCTGAAGGCCCAGCTCGCGGGCATCAAGCAGGCGAAGCCCGGCGCGCCGTGGGACGCGCCGCACAAGGCCTGCATCCGCGCGTTGACCGCGGGGCTCGTGCGCCTGCGCGTGCTGCGCGGCGACGTTGCGCGCCTCGTCGGCAAGGAACGCTACAAGCCGTGGTACATGCACGGCACCAGCCATTGGCTCGGCCGCGACGTGCACGACGTCGGCGCCTACCAGGACGACGCGGGCAAGCCCGTGCGCCTGCGCGCGGGCATGGTGCTCACGATCGAGCCGGGGCTCTACTTCGGCAAACGCGACCGCCGCGTGCCGACGGCGCTGCGCGGCATCGGCGTGCGCATCGAGGACGACGTGCTGATCACCGCGCGCGGCAACGAAGTGCTGACCGCCGCGGTGCCGAAGACGGTCGCCGACGTCGAGGCGGCCTGCCGACGCGGTTGAAGACACTGCCGACGCAGCTGAAAGAACTGCCGACGCGGTTGAAGGATCGCCGACGCAGCTGAAGGATCGCCGACGCAGCTGAGCTCGAGTTGAACGGGCCCATGCCATGGGCCGTTCCTGCCGGTGCTTTGCGCGCGCGCTGCGCGGCGCAGCGGGCACCGCACGCCACCGCAGGTCGCCGGGGCTGCAATGCCGAAAAGGCCGGGGGGATCGTCCGATCACGTCGTGGGGGCAGTCCGTCGCTCGCGCGCGATCGCGCTTTCTCGCCGCCCGCACTGAGCGGCATTGCAGCACCGGGCTACGATCCGCACGCGGGACCGACCGTTCCACTTCGAGTGTCCGCCGAGTCGCACATGACCAAGAACCTCGCCGATGAACGCCTCCTCACTGCCCGCGAGGCGATGCTCGGCGCCTACCCGCCGCCGCTCGGCAATGAACCCGGCGGACTGCCGTTCAAGCGCGTGCTCGGCGCGCTGTTCCGCAGCCGCCTGGTGGTCGGCACCTGCGCGGGGCTCGGCTGCGCGGTCGGCCTGTTCCTCGCGGTCACCACGCCGAACACCTACGTCAGCCAGGGCACGTTCCTGTTCACGACCTCGGGTTCGGAGAGCATCAACGTCGACCTGACGCGGTCGAGCGACCCGAAGGCCGAAGCGATCTCCGCCAACGCGGTGCACGTGCTGCAGGCCGACACGCTGCTGCGCCGCGTCGCCGAGCGCGTCGGCCCCGAGGAGATCCTGAAGCCGTACCAGCCCGACGACAACTTCGCCGGCGGGCTCAGCAAGCTCCTGCACCGCATCCAGCGCGACTGGAACGCGGTGGACGTCGCGGGCGCCACGGTCGACGAGGCGTTGAAGATGCTGCGCAAGCGGCTAGTCGTCGACCGCTCGCGGCAGAGCGACGTGCTGATCGCGACCTACCAGACGCACGATGCCGAGCTCGCGCAGAAGATCCTCGGCGTCTACATGAAGGAAGCGCAGAAGTGGCACCAGGAGAAGTACGACGACCCGACGGTCTATGACGAGGTCAAGAAGCGCGCCGAGGACGCGGTGAAGGCGAAGGACCTCGCGCGGCGCAAGCTCGCCGACTTCATGGACCAGCAGGCGCGCGTGCAGGAGTTCGACTTCCAGCTCGAACGGCTGCGCACCGAGGAGGCCGACGCCAGCGCGCGGCTGCGCGACAACCTGCTGTCGATCGAGAGCACGCAGAAGCAGATCGCCGAGCTGCAGAAGCTGCTGGAGACGCTGACGCCGACGGTCGTCGTGCACCGGCGGCTGACGACCACGAAATCGGTCGAGGTCATCCAGGAGGAGATCTCGAAGCTCGAAGTGCAGCGCACGCGCGCGCTGACGACGGCACAGACGGCCGACGTCAAGGCCTTCGACCAGCAGATCGCGTCGCTGCAGGGCCGCATCAAGCAGCTCGTCGAAGACGCCAAGACGGCGCCCGAGGTCGACATCGAGGAGGACAACCCCGCCTACGGCGAGGCGCGCGCGACCATCGGCAAGCTCGGCACGCAGCTGGTGCAGGACCACGCGATCACGCCCGAGCTGACGAAACGCAAGAACGACGCGTCGACGCGGCTGGGCAAGCTGCTCGACCTGCAGCCGAAGTTCGTCGAGCTGCGCGATGCCGAGGTGGCCGCGGAGGCGGACGCCAAGGCCGGCGCCGAGGCGCTGCAGCGCGCCGAACTCAAGAAGCAGCTGCAGCTCGGCAACTTCAGCTCGCTGAAGGTCATCGACGACGCGTCGCTGCCGCTCGAGAAGGAAGGGCCGAACCGGACCAAGCTGATCCTCGGCGGCCTGATCGTCGGCCTGTTCCTCGGCTTCGGCCTCGTGCTGCTGCGCACCGTGCCCGACCGCACGGTGCGGACGCCGGCCGACCTGGAGGCGCTCGACGGCGTGACCGTGATCGGCGTGATGCCGCGGCTGGACAACCGCAACATGCGCCGCCACATGGCGACGCGCATGCGCGGCTGGTGAGGGGACGGGGGGAGCGATGAAGAACATCCTGATCGACACCGAACAGCGGGGCCTGCGCGGCGACGTGATCGCGACCGAGCTGGGCCACTTGTGGGCCTACCTGCTGCAGCGTGGCGCGCTCGCGAACTACCGTTCGATCGGCTTCTGCGCGATCGGCGACGACGAGGGCAGCAATCACGTCGCGGCGAACCTCGCGCTCTACGTCGGCGCGCGCGGCCTGCGCGTCGTGCTCGTCGAGGCGACGCTGCGCTCGCCCGAACTGGCCGGCATGTTCGAGCTGACCGAGACGCCGGGCCTCGCCGAACTGCTCGCCGACCGCGCCACGCTCGCCGACACCGTGCGCCCGCGCGTGGCCCCCGGCGTCGACGTCGTGCCCGCCGGCGGGACGACCGATGCGTTCTGGGGCTTCACGAACGATCGCTTCGCCGCCGCGGTGACCGACCTGCTGCGCGACCGCGACGTCTGCTTCGTCGACGTGCCGGGCATCAACCGCGCGCCCGAGGCGGCGCTGGTCGTGCGCTCGGTCGACGCGCTGGTGCTCGTCGTCGAGGCCAACCGGCACGACGCCGACGTCGTGCGCCGCAACATCACGTGGCTGCGATCGCTCGGCACGCCGTTCCTCGGCGCCGTGCTGACCGACGTGGTCTACGATCTGCCGGCCGCGATCGCACGCCTCACCTGAGCCGCGGACGCACGGTGCACGGCTCCCTCGAAGTGCAAGGTTCCGGTCCTGCGCCTGCGCCGGCGGGCGGCAACGTGCCGGCGCGTGCCGAGCAGGGCCGCCGCCATCTGCTGACCGTGTCGCTCGAGGAGTGGTTCCACGGCGGCGCGCTCGCGCGCGTCGTGCTCAGCAAGCACTGGGACCGCTTCGAGTCGCGCATCGACCGCAGCGTCGACGAGGCGCTGGCCCTGCTCGACCGCTACGGCGCGAAGGCGACGTTCTTCGTGCTCGGCGTGCTCGCCGACCGCAACCCCGGCATCGTCGCGCGCATCGCCGGCGCCGGCCACGAGGTCGCGTCGCGCGGCTTCTGGCCGCGCGGCGTCGCCAACATGACCGCCGACGAGTTCGGCGAGGACCTCGACCGCACCGCGGCGGCGATCCGTGCCGCCGGCGGCGGTCAGGTGCGCGGCTACCGCTCGCCGCGCTGGATCCAGCGCGAGGACCTGTGGATCCTCGAAGCGCTCGCGCAGCGCGGCTACCGCTACGACGCCAGCGTCAACCCGGTCGGCTTCTCGTTCCCGTTCCGGCGCGAGTTCCACACCGTGCACCGCCACGAACTCGCGGTCGGCGGCAGCATCGTCGAGGTGCCGGTGTCGACGACGTCGCTCGGCGGCTTCCGCATCGCGATCGGCGGCGGCAACTGGATGCGGCAGCTGCCGTTCGCCTGGCTGTCGCGCGCGGTCGCGCGCTGGGACCAGGCGCGGCCCGATCCGCTGGTGTTCTACCTGACGTCGTGGGAGCTCGACCCCGAGCAGCCGCAGATCACCGCGGCGTCGCGGTGGAGCAGCGTGCGCCACTACCGCAACCTCGGCCGCACGCGTTGGTGCCTCGAGCAGTACCTCGCGCGCTACCGCTTCGTGTCGGTCGCCGACTACCTCGACCTGCCTGCGTCGCCGGCGCCGGCGCCGGTCGAACCGGCGCGGCCGCCGGCCGGGCCCGCGCTGGCCGCGAGCAGCGGGCACGACGACACTGCGCTGCGCACCGCGGTGTCGATCGTGGTGCCGATGTACAACGAGCAGGAGAACATCCCGTACCTGCTGCGCACGCTCGCGACCGTCGCGCACAAGAGCGCCGACCGCTATCGGCTCGAACTCGTGCTGGTCGACGACTGCAGCCGCGACGCGACGTGGGACGTGCTGCAGCGGACCTGTCAGGGCCGCACCGACGTGCGCATCGTGCGGCACGCGCAGAACCAGGGCGTCGCGGCCGCGATCATGACCGGCATCGCGGCCGCGACGTCGGACATCGTCTGCACGATCGACTGCGACTGCTCGTACGACCCGATGGACCTGCTGCAGATGGTGCCGCTGCTCGGCGAGGCCGACCTCGTCACCGCGTCGCCGTACCACCCGCAGGGGCAGGTGCTGAACGTGCCGCGCTGGCGCCTGTTCTTGTCGCGCACGCTGTCGTGGATCTACCGGCGCCTGCTGAAGGTCGAGCTCTACACGTGGACCAGCTGCTTCCGCGTCGCGCGGCGCGCCAAGGTCGCGGCGATCGAACTCGACAACGGCGGCTTCCTCGGCGTCGCGGAGCTGCTGGTGCGCCTGCTGCGCCGCGGCGGCATCGTGCGCGAGTACCCGACGCTGCTCGAATCGCGCCTGCTCGGCGTCTCGAAGATGAAGACGCTGAAGACGATCCGCGGCCACCTCGGCCTGCTGTGGCAGGTCGTGCGCGGCCGCGTCCGCTGATCAGAGGATCGTCAGCTGCGCTGCAGCTCCGTCGTTGCCGCCACGGCCGGCACGATGCGCGCGCGCCGGCACAGTTCGCCGACGAGCGCAGGGCGCAGCAGCATGCGGACCGCCGCGCCGTGCAGCCGGCGGCGGCCAGCGCGGTCGAGCGGGAACAGCAGCGCGAGCGCGGCCCAGCGCAGCAGG
>Ga0070689_100003343_pt1 | contig 10660 bp, 10 predicted proteins | sample KBSS23HmetaG_FD_64669 | JGI IMG/M metagenome (GOLD analysis project Ga0070689, IMG submission 64669) | Switchgrass rhizosphere microbial communities from Kellogg Biological Station, Michigan, USA - KBS S2-3H metaG | ecosystem: Host-associated > Plants > Roots > Rhizosphere ... | reverse complement strand
GCCGCTCGTCGTCCGCGCCGGTCTCGACATGAGCTCGTACGCGGACACCACCGCGACGCGCGTCTACAGCCCCGGCATCCACGGCAACGTCAACTCACCGACGGCCGGGTGGAACGTCGGCGCGAGCTACCTCATCGACGTCGTCACGTCGGCGTCGCCCGACGTCGTGTCGACCGCGTCGCGCCGCTTCAGCGACACGCGCCACGCCGTGTCGCTCAGCGGCGGCTACAAGCCGTCGCGTTTCGGCTTCGACGCGGCCGCGAGCTACTCCGCGGAGGCCGACTACATCTCGCGCGCGGCGCGCGTCGGGCTCCTCGGCGACTTCTACGACAAGCGCGTCACCCCGCGGATCGCGTTCGGGCGTGTGCAGGACACGAACGGCCGCTCCGGCGCGGGCTTCGATGACTACAGCCGGACGTTCTATACGAACGAGGTCGACGTCGGCGCGACGTTCGTCCTCTCGCCGACGTCGATCTTCGTCGCGGGGCTCTCGGCGCAGTTCGAGCGCGGCGATCAGTCGAAGCTCTATCGCCTCATCCCGATGTTCGACACCGACACCTCGGTGCCGATCGGGGCGAGCGTCGCGAGCGTGAACGCGAACCGCCTCGCGGTCCGCCCGTTCGAGCAGCTCCCGCTCGAGCGCGATCGCTACGCGCTCGCAGGCCGGTTCGCGAAGCGCGTCGGGACGTCGACGTTCCGGCTCGAGGAGCGCTTCTACCGCGACACCTGGACCATCTTGGCGAGCACGACCGATCTCCGCTACATCATGTCTCTCGGGAGTCGATTGAGCGTGTGGCCGCACGTGCATCTCCACGCGCAGACGGCGGCGAACTTCTATCAACGGGCATACACCGCGGAGATCGCACCGGTGGTCCAGGTCCCCACCTTCCGCACGACGGATCGCGAGCTCAGCCCCTTCATCTCGCTGACGGGCGGGGGCGGCGCGCGGTACGAGCTGTCGCCGCCGACGGCGTCGGTGCGCTTCGCCCTCACGGCGATCGCGGATGCGATGGGCTCGCGTTACTTCAACGCGCTCTACATCCGGAACCGCATCGCGGTGTACGGCACCCTCGGCATCGAGGCGGAGTTCGAATGAGCTCGCGTCGCCTGGTCTCGGGTGCAGCACTGGTTCTGGCTGCGGCGGCCCTCGTGGCCGTGCAGGGCTGCAGCGCCGACCCGGTGCAGAGCGACGCGATCAGCGCGCTCGGCAAGGAGAAGGGGTCGGCGAACGAGTTCCACCGCGCCGGGCAGCCGTGCGGGCTGTGCCACCAGAAAGGTGGCAGCGCACCGTCGGACTTCAGCGTGGCCGGGACGATCTTCGCCGGGCCGAATTCGCTCGTCGGCGTCGATGGGGCGCGGATCGATCTCGTCGACGCGAACAAGACGAGCCCGCCGCTCGCGACGCCGATCATCACGAACTGCGTCGGCAATTTCTTCGTCCGGAGGAGCGACTGGGATCCGGCGTTCCCGCTCTCGGTCCGCGTCACGAAGGGGGGCACGTCGCGCACGATGAGCAGCCAGATCAGCCGCACGAGCTCGTGCGCCGACTGCCACAAGGCGCAGGTCCCTCTGGTCGATCCGTTCTCGAGCCTCGGACCGATCTACCTCTTCGGACCCGACGGCGACCCGGCCGGGAAGGCGAAGGAGTGCGACCGCGATCCCGACGTCACCCTCGACGGCACGCCGCTCGATCGCTCGCTCTTCGTGCCCGGCGGCGGCGCGAAACCCTGGAGCCCGACGTGGAGGAAGCCGTGAGCGGCGCGATGACGCGATCCGAGCGGTGGCGCATCGGCGCGTTGATCCTCGGCGCGTGGGCCGCCGCGGCGATCGCGTGCGCGTCGACGCCCGACGACTCGAAGGATCCGAATCTCACCGTGAGCCCTCCGGCGGGCGTCCCCGCGGGGGCCGATCCCACGACGTTTCGGACGAACGTGAACGCGGTCTTCGAGCGGCGCTGCGCGTCGCTCGACTGCCACGGCGCGCTCGGTCGGGGGCTGCGCATCTACAGCGAGAACGGCCTCCGCCTTCCGAACGACTCCGGTCTCCTCCCGGGCGCGGGGTCGACGTCGTCCGACGAGATCAACTCGAACTACGCGTCGGTCGTCGGCCTCCAGCCGGAGAAGATGAACGACTTCCTCGCGAAGAGCCCGCGCACGCCGGACGATGCGTACCAGCTCGACATCCTCGCGAAGCCGCTCGGCCTCGAGAAGCACAAAGGCGGGCCCGCGCTGAGCAAAGGCGAGCCCGCCGAGCAGTGCATCGTGACGTGGTTGATCGGGACGCCGCTCGACGCGACGCTCTGCGATCAAGGCGCGAAGCCGCCGTAGTCTGGTGAGCAAGCGGGCTCGGTGAGAAAAGCAATTGGCCCCGGCGGCGAGCGCTCGGGGCCAATGTGCTTTTGGAAGCGGAGTGAAACCGAATTACGGCGCGAGCTTCAGTGCATGCTCTTGTCGAGCTGCGAGTTCGCGAGCTGCTCGAGGCGTTTGAGCTCGTCGAGCTCGCGCCCCGAACCGGCCGGCGCCTTCGGCTCGGCCGCGGGCTTCTCCGGCTTGTCGGCGGCGGCCTGCACGCGCGGCCGCTCGGCGACCCTATCGGCGCGATCGCTCTTCTCCGGACGATCGGCCTTGTCGGCGCGGCTCGATCGCTCGGGGCGATCGGCTCTCTCCGGCTTGTCGGCGGCGGCGACGGCCGGCTTGGTATCGACCGGCTTGGCCTCGGCCGGCTTGGTGTCGGCCGGCTTGTCCGTCGGGGTCGCCGCCGCGTTGTCGATCACGACGGGATCGGTGAAGACGAGCGCACCCGTATCGGCGGCGGCCGGCGCGGCGGCGTGCGGAGCTTCCGGCTGCGCGGGCTGCGCCGCGGGGGCGGCGGGCTCGGCGGGCGGCGCGGCCGCGACCGGCGGGGCGCTCCGCGCGGGCGTCGTCGCGAACGCGAGGACGAGGCCCGACACGAGGATGATCAACGCCGTCACGACCAGACCGAGGACGCGTCCGGGGACTGCAGGCGGCGGCGCGGCCTTCGCCTTCGCAGCGGGGGCTGCGGCCACCGCCGGCGCGGGGGCCGACGCCGGGGGCCGAGCCGACGCGGGGGCGGCGACGACGACGCGGACGTCCTGCGCGACGGCAACAGGCGGCGCCTGACGAACGCCGGCACCGAGCTGGGCTTGCGCCTTCTCCACCACCGCGCGCATCTCGTCGGCGCGGAACGGGCGGACCTGCGTCGACGGCTCGAACTCGGCACGATTCACCGGCGCGCGCCCGGCGGCCGCTGCGGCGTTCGCCTGCGACGCTTGCGCCTGCGCCTTCTCGGCGCGCGAGCCCGAAAGGAGGCTCCTCGACAGGGCGATGAACGTGGGGCGGGAAGGATACTTCATGGGTTCAGCGTATCTCGATGCAGACGCCGGGCCAGTGCATTCCTTTGTCTTTCCGCCGTTGAAACATCATGTGCCGCGATCCTCGTGGCCCGGCGTTGGGTGCCGCTCCCCCCGGGCTGGGGGCCTAGGGCACCACGGTGACCATGCGGCGCGGTCGCGCGATGGGATCCGCGCCGGGCGTCCACCGGCGCGGTCCCCAGAGGCCGGCGCGAGAAATCTCGACATCGGCTGGTACATGGTGTGCTCTCGACGTCGCCGATGGTCCGACCTCGATTCCTTCACGTGTTCGTCGCTGTGTCCGGTGCCGGCGCCTTCGCCGGGATCCTCCTCGCGCTCGTCGGCGCGTGCTCCGGCGAGCCGGACGTCAACTACGGGAATCCCGGGAACCTGAGCAAAGCCAATCTCCCCGGCGAAGCGGGGCTCGAGCCGCTCGCCTGCGGCGATGCGGGCGCCGTCGGGCGCGACGCTGGCGGCACGTGCGCGGTCTCGTGGAAGACGGACATTTACCCGAAGATGGTCGGCAACGACTCGTGGCAGTGCGCGACCGCGGCCTGCCACGCGCCGGCGAACAAGCAGGCCCCGCCGATCGATCCCGCGGATCCGGCGGCCGCGCTCACCGCCCTCCAGGGGTACAAGCTCACGCAGAGCGCGCAGACGCTGAACTACATCGACAAGTCCGGCGACCCCACGAAATCGTCGATCGAATGCAACCTCGGGGGCTCGTGCCCCCCCACGATGCCGATCGGCAACGGCAAGCCGCTCACGATGGCCGAACGTTGCAATCTGCACGTCTGGCTCGCCTGCGGCGCCCCGAATAATTAGTCGGGCTCGAGGGGAGCGCGGCCGCTCCCTCGAGCTCCCCAGCCGCACCAAGTCGTTCCGGGTCGGTCAATCCGGGATGGCGCGGTATTGCTCGCGGAGGACGACCTTGTCGGCGCCGAATCGCGTCGCGGTCAGGTCGATCGCGAAGTCGCGGAATCGGTATTCGACCGCCGCGCGGCCGTACGACTCGTTGAGCGTCGCGATGTCGCGCCCGCTGTCGCTCGATGGCGGGCCGAACGCGGCGCGGAGCTTCTCCGCCGCGGCGTTCATGTCGGTCAGCGCGGCGTCGCCGGTCGTCCCGTCGTGCATCACGTCGGCAGCGACCAGGACGCCGTGCTCGTCGAGGCGGAAGAGCAGATCGCTGATCGCGATGCCCGTGCTCGCCGCGCCCGCAGCGTCGGCGGGGACGCGCCCGCAGCGGAGCGACGTCCCTTTCATTTCCTCTTTGCACGTGAGCCCGGCGCCTCCGGCCCACGCCTGGACATCGGCCTTCGTCGACGTCATCAGCGTGAAGCGGAGCGCGGTGCGCGCCGCCGCCCGCTCGCCGCCTTTCAGCGGCGCGAGCGACGCGCCGCGCGCGCGCTCGATCTCCTCGGGCGACGCGCGCCCGACCGCCACCGGACAGCCGCCTCCGCCCGACCCGCCGAGGAGCGCGAGGAGCGGGCGGGCGGCCGGCAGATGGAGGAGGCCGATCGCGCCGACGACCACGAGGGGCGCCGCCGCGATCAGCCAAAAGCGCCGCGACTTGGGCCGCGCGGGCGACGCTTCGTCGCCCGGGCGATCAGTCGGTGGCGGCGTCCGTGATTCCGCCGTCCGTGCCTGCATCGCCGCCACCCGTGCCTGTGTCCTTGCCCGCGTCTTTGATCCCGCCGTCCTGAGGAGGCGGCGGCGGCGGCGGCGGGACCGCGGCGCAGTTCGTCGCCGGCGAGCACGTGCACTTCGTGTCGCCCGTCTTGTTCCCGTCGTAGACGCCGCGCTCGTCGTTCAACTTCGTGACGACGTTCCCGACGTCGGTCGCGACGAGCTTCCCGGTCGCGTTCAACGCAGCGACGAACGCGTCGAGGAACGCTTGCTGGTCGTCCTTGCTGATCCCGCGGTCCCGGTGGGCCGTCGACATGTCGCGGCACGCGGCGCCCGCCGAGTCCTTCGACCCGGCGTACGTCACGCCGGGGCAGGTGAACGCCTCGTCGAGGTAGATCTCCATGCAGTCGGTGAGGTGCGCCTTCGACTTGGCGTCGAGGTTCGCGAAGAAGCCGCCGATGCGGCAGTCCGCGGCGAGCCGTTGCACCGCGTCGGCGGTGACGGCGTGGACCGCCGCCGGCCCGCCGACTCTCCCGCAGAGGCCCTGGAGCCCCGAGTCGAGGCCGTCGGTCCCCGCCGGCGTGGTCGTCGGGTCGCCGGTGTTGCGCGTGACGGTGCCCGTCCCATCGAGCTGACAAGCCGCGATCGCCGTGACGATCAGGACCGCTCCGGCCGCGGTGAGACGTGCATATAGGGGTCGCATCATCCGCCCTCCGTGGGGGCATCGGTCGCGTCGGCCGCGTCGAGGCCCCCGTCCTTGATTACCTTCGTGGGGACGCAATTATCGCACGCCGGCCCCTTCGTGCACATTGCGTTGCCCGTCTGCTCGATGTCGTAGACCCCGGGCTGCCCGTTCAAGATTCCGATGACGCCGTTCTGGCCCGCCTTCGTGACGTTGTTCGCGGTCAGCGCCGCGATGACCGCCTCCTGGAAGGCTTGATAGTCGTCGCGCGACAGATTGAGGTTCTCGTGCGCGCGGCGGATGTCTTGGCACTCTTCGCCGCGCGTGTCCTTGGCGCCGATGTACGAGATCTTGTTGCCGGTGCCGTCCTCGCACTGCGCGGCGCTCGCCATGAAGGTCTCGAAGCAGTCGGCGTGGTGCTGCTTGTCCACGTCGCTCAGCGTCGCGAAGTAGGCCCCGATACGGCAGTCCTGCGCGACCTTCGCGAGCATGTCGCCGGCGTTCTTCTTCACGCCGGTGAGGCCGCCGAGCGTCTCGCAGAGCGGGCGGGCGAGCGTGCTGACGTCCGGGTCGGCGGCCGAGTCCGTGCCACTCGCGCTGTCGGGCGTATCGGGGTTGTACTTCGTGATGGGGTCGTCCGTGGTCTGCGTACACGCCGGGCTGACGAGTGCCACCGCGACTCCAAGGGCTACCAGGCCTGCACCGCACCAGCGTCGTGTCGCATTCATTTACTTTCGACCTCCGTCCGTGCCTCGGGCTCCAGGCCCGGGCCCCCGCCGTGATGCAAGCCGCGAACCCTCAACCGCGCTCGGTGACCCATGTGGGACATCGCACGCCGGTTACCCGCTTATCACAAGGAGGCGCGGGGTTGTTACACGGGCGTGTCCGCGGCGGCATACCGTTCGCAATAGTCCGGGTAGGCAGCGATGAAACGGGCACTCCTCGCAACTGGTGTTTTGGCCGTCGGAACCGCGATTGTCGCGGCTTCGTACGCGCGCAAGCACCCCGTGGCCGTCGGTGACACGGCTGCGGTACGGGGGCCGACCCCCCCCTCAGAGGGGGGCAAGGACCCCGCGGCCGCCGCCGGGTCGGCGGAGGGGGCGAAGGAGCAGGTCTCGCGGAGGCCGCGCGCCCCGGAGGCCACCGTGTATGTCGACGGGAAGCCGGTCGCGATCCTCCGCGCCGTCGAGCTCCCGCCGGGCCTCACGACGCGGGACGTGACGACGAAGTGGGGGCCGGAGCCTCGCTACATCATCAGCGACTACCTCGCCGCCATCCATGTCGACATCAATAAGGTGAAGGCGGTCCACTTCTACGGCGGAAGCCGCGTCGTGATGGTCGACGGCGACGATCTCCGTCGCAACGGGAAGGAGCTCGGATTCACGTTCACGCTGCGCGATCGCGGCAAGGTGAACATGCATTTCACCGGCGGCATCCACGTCAACACCACGATCGACCTGATGACCAATCTGGCGATCTACGTGGAGAAAGAGCCCCCGACGATGCATCACGACGGGTGGGGCGACTATCTCGCGCTCGCGGACGGCAAGCGGATCGACGGGATGCCGTACGCGGACCACGAGCAGCTCAAAGGAACGCGCGTCTACGTCGACGGGCAGCTCGTCGGCGTCGTGAAGCGGAAGCTCCTGCCGAACGACGTGCTCGTCGGTGAGGTGGGGAAGAGCACGACGTTCTCGCTCCGCCGCTACCTCGAATCGGTCGGCGTCCGAATTGCAGGGGCCGATGGCTCGGCGAGCGGCGACAAGGGGGCGAAGGGGGACAGCGCAGGAAAGGTCAAGGCGGTCGATCTCCTCTCCGACGACGACCTCGTCGAGCGGATCGAGGCTGCCACGTGGGTCAAGGAGGTCGACTCGCTCACGTTCGCTCTCCCTACCCACAGCCGCGGGCAGATCGTCATGGCCCGCCCGCGTCTCAGCGACGCGAAAGCGCGAATCAGCTCGGTTCAACTCTTCATCAAGAACGAACCGCCCAAGCGTTGGTTGGCCCCGCCCGAGGTGGTGGCGCTGGCCGAGGATCCGCAGCCCGATGCTCGGCCCGCGGAAGATACCGAATCACTCTAAACCGAAATGCCACGAGCGGGCGCGAGCGCCCGCTGCAATCTGGAAATCCAAGGAGGACATCGTGAAACTACTTCGCTGGTTCGGAACTCTCGCGGGCGCTGGTGTCCTCGTCGTCCCGGCGGCTACTGCCATGGCTGACACCTCGTCGAGCGCTGCCGCTCCGACGCTGGTCAATCGGTCGAGCGCGGTCGTGAAGATCGGGAGCGGCGCGGACAAGAACCTCGGGAGGCCGGCCGTCGAAGACGCGGTGGACCCCAACACGAACCGGCGCGCCGGGCCGGGGTACGAGCAGTCGACGATCACGCACCTGGTGGGCGCCGACAAGGCCAACTACGTCGTCGTCATCGTCATGCAGAGCCCGCCGTTCCCGCGGCAGGACAACCTCGGGCCGTACCAGATCTCGTGCAGCTCGTTCAAATTGAACGACAAGAGCGCCCCCACGCCCGTCGTCATGGGCAAGTGGCTGACGAAGAACCCGGGTGATCGCTCGGCCAACCACCCGATGGCGCGCACGATCACGCTGCCGAGCGGGCAGGACCTCGTCGCGTACACGTACGGCTCGCAGATGGGGACCGACCGCACCAAGACCTACTTCTCGGCGGTCGACGAGCAGTGCAACAAGATCCTCCCCGACACGAAGATCAGCTCGGTCATCGACGAGGACAACAACGACCGCGGCGCGGCCGACCTCGTGTACCATGGCATCGTGAACGGCGCGGCCCGTCTGTCGTTCGGCTACTTCAGCAACGGCAACGACAAGGCGACGTACTACGGCGCGCTCGACGTCACCGAGGGCGGCGGCACGATCGCGGTGAAGTCGCTCTACGAGCCGGTGATGGTGATCGGCCCGACGAACATCGGCCGCGCGGCGATGGCGGCGGACGGCACGGATCGCGCGCTCCTCTGCGCCGCGGCCGGGAGCAACGACCGCCCGATGCCGAACGTGCAGTGCGCGCGCATGAACGTGTCGACCGGCGCGATCATGTGGAAGGACGACGTCGCGAAGGGCGTCATGAACGACGACCCGTACAAGCGGAAGTACTTCGGCCAGCCGTCGATCGCGAAGCTCGCGGACGGTGAGTTCGCGATCTCGGTCCTCGAGTCGAACGGCGCCGCGAAGAACGTCCAGCGGAACCTCAAGGGCTCGAACACCGCGCACCTCCTCCACGCGACGACGAACGCGGGGACCGAGGCGCTCGTCATCGGCGGCAACATCGTCGGCGCGGCGGTGCACCAGACGCACTCCGCCGTGTGCGGCGGCAAGTTCGGCGTCGACGGCAAGCCCACCGTCGCCGTCGTGAGCGCGGCGCCCACCGGCATCGGCCGCGCGCAGCTCCTCACGGTGCACGTCGACTCGACCAACGCGACGCCGTTCCACTACGACTTGAAGCAGGACGCGTGGCCGCTCAACTTCGCGGGCGACTCCGGCTACCTCTCCAACATGTACGGCGACAACCCGGGGACGCAGGGCCGTGACTTCATGCGCTGCGTCGGCGACATCCCCAACCCGGGCCACGGCATCAAGGACGGCTTCATGCCCGACGTGAAGACGTTCTTCGCGGCGGCGGTCGCCGGGCGCGAGGTCGGCAACCCGAAGAACAGCCTCTACCTCAGCTTGCTCCCCGCCGAGACCGACACGGCCGGTACCCCCGGCAACCCGGTCACCGCGAGCGACGTCCCGACGGTGAACCCGCCGCTCCCGACGAACGACAACGGCGCGAAGGACAGCTCGGGCTGCGCGTGCAGCACCCCCGGCTCGTCGTCGAGCAGCGGCAACGCGCTCGGTGGAGTGGCGCTCCTCGGTCTGGCGCTCGTCAGCGTCCGCCGCCGCCGCCGGTCCTGATTCACTCGAGGAGATTCTGCGACATGAGCCGACCGAATGCGCTGACTTGGATGGTTTTCTCGCTCTCGACGGCCGCGATCCTCGCGGGTGCGGGAGGTTGCAAGAAGTCGGGGTCGTCCGATGGCTCGGACGATCCGAACAAGCCTCACGAGATCACTCCCAAGGAGTACTTCACCGAATCGGTGTATCAGCGAATCGCCACCCAGAGCGCGTGCGGCGGCTGCCACGCCGGCGGCGCCAGCCCGTGCTCTGGGGGCTCGTGTCAATTCATCGATAAGGACGCCGATTCGACGTACAACCGAATTGCGCGGACGGTCGGCTACATCAGCGCTCCGCAGAAGAGCCCGCTCCTCATCTACGAGCACAAGGATCGCACCGACGCGCGGACGAAGGTCACGGGCGATCAGGCGAACGTGCTCGGGATCTGGCTCGGGATGGAGGCGAACGCCCGGAACCTCCCGGGCGCGGTGCAGAAGGCGCGGAACCTCCAGGACGCGTACGAGCAGTTCGCGGCCTGCATGAACAACGACGTCTTCGTCGGCACCGGGATGCAGAACCTGGCGTTCATGGAGACGGACTTCGACGGTCCGTGCAGCGGGTGTCACTCGAAGGGTCAGGCCGGGCTGTGGCTCGCCTCGGACCCGACGCTGACCTTCGAGTCGATGAAGAAGTTCCCTTACATTCAAAAGTTCGTCGTGGGCCGGGTCGACTCCGCCGGCAACTTCAAGGACTTGATCCCGGCCGGACGTATCGTCGACAAATCGAACGAGCCGTGTCCGGTCGGGTCGGATGGGTGCCATCCGCAATACGGCGTGTCGGACCAGATGAAGAACTCGATCGAGCAGTTCGTGAACTTGACGTTGCAGAACCTCGCGGCGCAGACGTGCCAGAACGGCATCGTGACCAACACCGACGATGACGCCGGGACCCTCCCGGATGGAGGTACGCCGTGAAGCGCTTCAAGATCAGGGAGAGCTGGGCGTACGGCGTCGCCCTCCTCGCGGTCGCGGGGGTTGCGATCGCGGGGCCCACCACCGGGTGCGCGGGGAGCGACGACG
>Ga0070689_100003342_pt1 | contig 10662 bp, 8 predicted proteins | sample KBSS23HmetaG_FD_64669 | JGI IMG/M metagenome (GOLD analysis project Ga0070689, IMG submission 64669) | Switchgrass rhizosphere microbial communities from Kellogg Biological Station, Michigan, USA - KBS S2-3H metaG | ecosystem: Host-associated > Plants > Roots > Rhizosphere ... | reverse complement strand
GCAGGGGCTCGTCGAGCTCGTCGAAGAGAAGAAGGTCGGCAACTGCGTCGAGCGCATCGTTCGCGCGACCGGGCGTGCCTATCTCGTGTCGGCCGAAGCGCTCGGATCACTCGCGCAAGGCGCGGCGGAAGCGACGGATCGGTTCTCCGCGGCATACGTCATCGCGGTCGCGGCGCGTGCGCTTCGCGAGGTGACGCGCCTGCGCCAAGCGGCGGACGATGCCGGCAAGCGCCTCGCGACGCTCACGCTCGAGACCGAAATCCGTTTCGCGACGGCGGCCGATCGTGCCGCCTTCGCCGAGGAGCTTGCGCGCGAGGTCGCGCGGCTCACCGCCAAGTACCACGACGAGTCCGCCCCGCGCGGACGCGTGCATCGCATCGTTTCTTTCGCGTACCCAAAGCCTGCAGACCGTGAACACCACCACCCCTGAGCCCACCAGCATGAACACAAAGAACACCCGCGACATCCAGCTCTCTGTCGAGCTCGACGCCTCTCCCGAAGACGTCTTCCGCGCCGTCACCGACGGTACCGAAATCGCGAAATGGCTCGCGCCCGAAGCGCGCTCCACCGCACCGGAAGGCGGGAAAAAAGGCAGCATTTGGATCTCGTGGGGCGAAGGCATGAGCGCCGAGCACGAGATCGACATCTACGACGCGCCGAAGCGGATACGTCATCCGTCTGGCCGGAACGGCGAAACGAAGGCGCAACTCTATGCCGATTGGTCGATCGAAGCGCGCGAAGGCGGCAAGACCACGCTCCGCCTCGTTCATTCCGGTTTCAGTGCAAGCGCCGATTGGGACGACGAGTACGAGGCGCACGCGCGCGGCTGGAAGCTGATGCTCCAAAACCTCCGCCAGTACTTCGCGCGGCACGCGCACGAACCGGCGGTGCACCTCCCCTTCATGTCGAAGGTCGAGTCCCCGCGCGGGTCGATCTGGAAGACGCTTCTCGGCAAGTTCGGCTTTTCGGCCTCGCCGAAGGTCGGCGATCCATTCCGCTTCACGACGCCGAAAGGCGACGTCCTCACGGGCGTGGTCGATCTCGTCACGGAAACGCGCGACCTCGCGCTCGTCGTGCGCGAGTACGACGATGCGCTGCTCCGCTTCACCATGGAAGGCAAAGCGGATGCGCCATCCACTTTCGTATATGCCTACGTGATCGTGTACGGCGCTGAACGCGAGCGCGCGAGCGAGCTCGTCGCAGCCGGCAACAGCGCACTGTCCAACTGACTACACTTGCTCGCGACTTCGCGGGGGAGCCGAATCAAGAAAGCCGGTTTGAGGAGGCACCCTCGAACCGGCTCTTCTTTTCCACTTCGCTTGTAGGCGCGATTGGGATTGAACCAACGACCCCTACCGTGTCAAGGTAGTGCTCTACCACTGAGCTACGCGCCTGCGATGCGCACCGGGGAATAGCGGAGGCGCAGCGGTCGTGTCAAGGTCGGCGGCGCGGGTGGCGCCGGGTTTCGCGGACGCGGCCCCCAGGGCGACGCCGCCCCGGGGACCGCACGGCGCGCAATCGTGCCATAGTGCGGAGCCGTGAAATCCCGGTACGTCGACACAGACGCACGAGCCTACGCCGAAGAGGTGCGCCAGCGCGCCTCGGAGACCCTGGCGCTCCGCACGTACACGTCACGCCTCCTCGGCGCGGACCCCGCGCTCGTCGTCCACGGCGGCGGCAACACCTCCGCCAAAGGGGTCGAGCGCGACATCCTCGGCCAGCCGACGAATGTACTTTACATCAAAGGCTCGGGGTGGGACCTCGCGACGATCGAGCCGGCCGGGCTCCCCGCCGTCCGCCTCGAGCCGCTCCAGAAGCTGCGGGCGCTCGACGCGATGACCGACGAGGCGATGGTGAACGAGCTTCGCCTGAACCTCCTCGACGCGACCGCCCCGACGCCGAGCGTGGAGACGCTCCTCCACGCGTTCCTCCCCGGGCGGTTCATCGATCACACGCACGCCGACGCGGTCCTCGCGCTCGCCGACCAGCCCGACGCGGAGAAGGTGTGCCGGAGCGTCTTTGGACCGAACATGGTCTGGGTCCCGTACGTGATGCCCGGCTTCGCGCTCGCGAAGCAGTGCGCCGCGGCGTACGACGCGGCGGTCGCGAGCGGCCGCACCCCCGCGGTGATCGTCCTCGAGCGCCACGGGATCTTCACGCTCGGCGAGACGGCCAAGGCGAGCTACGAGGCGATGATCGACGCGGTGACGCTGGCCGAGCGGTACATCGATGACGCGCGCCGGACCGCGTCGTTCGCCGCGAGCCCGCGCCTCCAGGGGCTCGATGGGCCGGTCCTCCCCCGCCTCCGCGGCGCGCTCGCCCGCCTCGCCGGGCAGCCGCGGGAGCGCGGCCCCGTCCTCAGCGTGCGCGCGACCGACGCCATCCTCGCGTTCTTGAAGCGCCCCGACGTGAACGACCTCGTCGAGGCCGGGTGCGCCACGCCCGATCACGTCATCCGCACGAAGCCCACGGCGCTCCTCGTGACCGCGCCCGACTACGGCGACCTCGACGCGCTGGCGAAGCGCTTCGAGGAGGAAATCGTGCGCTATGCACGCATTTACGACGCGTACGTCGACGCGATGATCGCCGAGAAGCGGGTGAAGAAGACGCGGCTCGACCCTTGGCCGCGCGTCATCCTCCTCCCCGGGTTCGGCCTGTGCGCTGTGGGGAAGACGCAGCGGGAAGCCGACGTGACGGCCGACGTGTACGAGCACACGATCGACGTCATGAGCAACGCCGCCGACGTCGGGCGGTACGCGCCGGTCGGGCGCTCCGATCTCTTCGACATGGAGTACTGGAGCCTCGAGCAGGCCAAGGTGAAGAAGACCACGCCGCTCCCGCTCGCGGGGGCGATCGCGGTCGTCACCGGGGCCGCTTCGGGGATCGGCCTCGCGACGGTGGAGCGGTTCCTCGGGCTCGGCGCGCACGTCGCGATGCTCGATCGGGACGGCGCGGCGCTCGAGGCCGCGCACGGCGCGCTGGCGAAGTCGCACGCGCCGGAGCTCTTGCCGATCGTCGCCGACGTCACGTCGTGGAAGGACGTGAGCGCCGCGTTCGCGGACGTCGTGGCGCGGTTCGGCGGGATCGACGTCGTCGTATCGAACGCCGGCACCGCGCCCGAAGGGCGGCTCGACGAGGAGTCGGGCGACGACGCGCTCCGCCGATCGCTCGACGTGAACCTGCTCGCGCACAACCACGTCGCGCGCGCCGCCGCCGACGTGATGCTCGCGCAGCGGACCGGCGGGTGCCTCCTCTTCAACGCGAGCAAGAGCGCGTTCAACCCGGGCCCGGGCTTCGGCCCGTACGCGGTGGCGAAGTCGGCCCTCATCGCGCTCATGCGCCAGCACGCGATCGACCTCGGCGGCCACGGGATCCGCGCCAACGCGGTGAACGCGGACCGGATCCGCACGAGCCTCTTCGCCGGCGGCGTCGCCGAGTCGCGCGCGGCGGCGCGCGGCCTCTCGGTCGACGACTACTTCACCGCGAACCTCCTCCGGCGCGAGGTCACGGCGCGCGACGTCGCCGACGCGTTCGCCTACCTCGCCGGCGCGCGTGCCACCACCGGGTGCGTCGTGACCGTGGACGGCGGCAACGCGGCGGCCTTCCCGCGCTAGGGCCTCCCTGGATTCACCGACGCCCCGCTTGATCGGCTGGGGAGCTCGAGGGGAGCGGCCGCGCTCCCCTCGAAACCAGGCTAATTCAGCGGCGCTTGGGCCGGCGCGGCGGCGGGGCGTCGGTCGGCTCGCCCTCGGGGCGATCGATGAACGCCATCGCCGCCGGGACGAGCTCGACGTGGAGCGGCCCGGAGGGGCCGCGACGGTTCCCGATGCAGTCGACGCGGGTCCCCGTGCCGCCGATGGCGAGCATGATCGTCGCGAGGTGCGCGAGCGGCGAGCTCGACCCGTGCGTCGACGCGGCGACGACGGCGAGGTTGAGCGCGGCGTCGTCCACGAGCTCCTTGAGCTGCTGGGACGCGATCGCGAGGCGCGTCGTCTCGTCGGCGTTCGCGCGCTCGAGCGGCTCGCCATAGAGGGGCCCGCGCTCGGCGGCGAAGACGCGCTCGAGCGGATCGACGGCGAGCACGGTGAGCCCGGTGTGCGACGTCTGCGCGCGGGCGCGGAGGATGATGTCGCGGAGCACCTCGATCGACGCGCCCGGGGCGAGGTGCTCGACGAAGAGGCGCGACCCGACCGATGTCACGGCGCGCATCGCGCTCGCGAGGCGGAGCTGGACGCGCGCGCGCGCGGCGGCGGCGTCCCTCCCCTCCCCCTGCCCCTCCCCGTCGCTCGCCTGCCCGCGGTGCGCGGCGCCGTAGAGGACCGCGGCGTGATCGACCGGCGGCTCGTGCGCTCCCTCGACGCGCGCCTCGAGGAACATCTCGCGCGCGATCCACCGCGCGATCATCTCGTGCCGAGGCATCTCCACCGACGCGTAGATGACGAGCGCACCCGCGCGCGCGAGGTCGTGCGCGATCTGCCCGACGAACGCCGTCTTGCCCGACTTCGCGGACCCCGCCACCCCCACGAGATCGCCGGCGCGGACGCCGCCGGAGAGGAACGCGTCGAGGCGCCGGAGCCCGGTCGCGAGCGGGGCGGGCGCGCGCTCCCATCGGCCGGGGAGCTCGGCGATCGCCTCCGCCACCGTCACGAGCGACTGCGCGACGCGCGTCGCCTCGGGGTCGCCCTCCTGCTCGAAGCCTCGGATGTCGAACTCTTCGCTCTTCACAAGATCCTCGTCGCTCCGCGTGTCATCGTGCAAAGGCTCGCTCCCGACCGCGCATCATCGCACCGCCGGGCCGCCACCGCACGCCCGACGCGAGGCGCCCTTGTCGATCCTCAGAAGCGGAGCGTGACTTCGGCGCGGACCCCCTCGAACGGGGGGAACACCTTGCACACACCGCTCACGCATTTGAGGCCGCCGCGCTGCTGCCCGGCGAGGACCTTCACGTTCGACCCGCCGGAGAAGCGATAGAGGAGGGCGCCGTTCACGTAGAGGGTCGGGAGACCGGCGAGCGTCGTGTACTCGATCCCCTGCGTCAGGACCCAGCGCGGCGCGATCTTGAGCGCCGTGTAGTGCTCCCCTTCGCGCCACGGCTCCTCCGAGCCGAGGCCGTTCCGCGCGTTCAAATTCTCTTCGCGGCGCAGGCGATGCCGCCCCGAGAGCTCGATCGAGTACGGCCCCGCGATGTGCTTCGACAGCGCGTATTCCGTGTGGAGCTCGCGGTAGAACGGTTCGCCGGTCGCCTTGCGGTCGTCGCGCGCGCCGCTCGACGCGTACAGGTACGAGCGATCGCGATCGAAGCGCCATTCGATCCCGCTCGTCCCGTCCCACACGTCGTCGTGGACGGCGTCCGCGTCCTTCGACGACGTGACGGTGTTGCCGTGCGCGTCGCACCCGCCCCCGGTGATCTCGCTCTTCGTGTGGAAGTACGCCGCGGTGCCGTAGACGAGGAGCGTCGGTGAAACGCGGACGTCGGTGCGGAGGCGCCCGCCGTCGACGCACGCGTTGAAGAAGCCGAGCTCCGAGTCCTGCGTGATCGCCTCGGCGGTGGGCGGCGTCGAGTACGCGATGTTGTTGAACGCGGCGGCGCGCGACACGTCGACCGCGCCGGCGAGCGCGTAGAAGTTGCGGTAGCTCTTCACCTCGACGGTGTTCGTCACCGGGCCGGCGTCGGCCGAGAACGATCCGTAGAGCGCGTTCCCGTTCGCGTGGGGTTCGAGCGGATCGGTGTCGACGTGGCGGTGCTGCGCCGCGGCCTCGAGGTAGATCGTCCCGTGCCCGCCGAGGCTCGGGATCTCGACCCCCTGCCCCGCCACCGTCACCTCGCTCGCGTTCAAGATCGGGTTGCTGTTCGGCAGGGTGGCGAGCCACGCCGCGGTGTCGCCCGGGGCGCACGAGCCGACCGGCGCGTCGAACGCGCCGTCGACGACGTGCCCCGCCGCGTCGTACCGATACGGCGCGCAGCGCGTGAGGCGGACGACGTGGGTCGTGAGGACGACCGGGAGGCCGCGCCCCGCCTGGAGCTCCGCGCCGACGATCCGGTCCGACCCGAAGACCGGCGACGGGTTCGGATCCACCGCGCCGCGCGCGGGCAAGAAGAGCGCGCGCCCGGTCGCCTCGTCGACGCGCGACGGGTTCGCGAGCCCCGCGACGAGCGTGACCGCGAACGGGTCTTTCTGCCACGTCAGCTTGCCGCCGCGCACGGTGTTGTCGATCCCGAGCTCGTCGATCTTGCGCATCGAGAGGACGAGGCCGCGCCCGAACTGGACGTACGCGTCGCCCACGGTGACCTCGAGCTCGCGCGTCTGGTACGTGGCCCAGAGCTTCGCGGGGTAGACCGCGTCGCGGAAGCGCGAGAGCCCGTCGAGCGCCACGTTGTCGTGCTGCGCCGGATCGATGTCGCCGCGACCATCCGGCCTGCGCCAGTACAGCGACGAGTCGAGGCGGACGCCGAGCGTCCACTCACGCCAGCGGAGCGCCGCGTTGAGCCGATTGAGCCACGCGCCGTACCCGTGATCGGGCGGGCTTTCCCCTTCGCGCGCGTCGAAGCGCTGCGCGACGACCGACGTCTCGGTCACGTCGAGGCGGATCGGGTCGCCGAGGGCGCGCGGGAGATCGACGGCGCGGGCCGGGGCGACCGCGAGGGCGATCGCTGCGCTGGACGAGAGGACGAGGAGGCGGCGCACGCTCGGATCAGGGGCTGACGATGCGCTCCACCTCGCGCGCGAGCACCTCTTCGTCGCCCGGGTTGTAGCCCTCGTGCACGCGGACGACGCGCCCGCTCTTGTCGATGAGGATGGAGAGCGGCGCGCTCTTCTTCGGGTTGTAGATGCTGGCGACGTGCGAGTCCTCGTCGAGCGCCACCGGGAACGTCATCTGATTGCGCTTGGCGAAGCTCGGGACGTCGGCGACCGTCTCCGGTCCGTCCATCGACACGGCGATGACGACGAAGCCCTTCGCGCGGTTCGCCTCGTAGAGGCGGACGAGGTGCGGCATCTCGGCGAGGCACGGCTGGCAGTACGTCGACCAGAAGTCGATGAGGACGGCGCGCTTCCCGAGGTGGTCGCTCAGGCGGAGCGTCCGCCCCTCGACGTCGCGCGCGATGAAGTCGGCGGCGATCGTCCCCTCCTTGAGCGACGCGTCGTCCGCGGCGCCGCTCGCGCCCGCGCCTTCGCTCGTGGTCGTTCCGGCGCACGCCGGCGCGCACGCGAGGACGACGGCGCCGCGTGCGATCCACGCTGCGCGGCCAGGGCGAGGGCGGGCCCCGTGCAGGTAGCACGGGGCCACGTCCGGTCTACCGTCCTCCAGCGCCGCGCGCGTCATGTTCCGGGCTTGTACGCGGGCGGGTTCCCGTCGACCCAGCGCACCCAGCGGAGCGCGTTCTCTTTGATCCCCTCGGCCGGCGATCCCACACCCGCCTCGAGGATCTCCATGCTGCGCGCGTCGACGTTCGCGTTCCAGGGGACGGCGGCGGCGTCGAAGAACGTCCCGAAGTTCTTGAGCCCCGGGTCGAGCATCTCGGTGAAGTTGATCTTGTGCGACGTGATCCACCCGTCGAGGTCGTCCTTCGTCGCGCCGCGCCCCTCGACCGGGCCGTCGTCGAGCGCCTGCAGGAACACCACCCCCTGCGGGACGAGGTCGGCAGCGGCGGCGACCGAATCGTTCGTCTCTGCGTTGCACGGGTCGCACCACACCGCGGCGACACTGAGGTGAATCACCTTGATCCCGCGATCGCCGAGGAGCTTCTGGTCGGGATCAAAGTAGTCGGCGAGCTGCACCGTCTTCAATCCCTGCGACATGTCGACCGCTTTCCCGGAGTCGGTCGGATATCCCTGGAATCGATAGTTCTTGATCACGTTCCCCGGCGTCGCCGCCGTGCGCGCGTGCGTCCCCTGGTTCGTCGTCGGGTAGATCGCGCCGTACGGATTCTTTTCCTGCGTCGCGGTGCCGCTGCCGCTCGGCTGGAGGCCCGCGTCCTGGCTGCTGCCGCACCCCGACGTCACCGAGGGAACGAGCACGACCGCGATCGCCAAGGCGAAGACCGCCGTTCCTAGCCCCCCGTCTCGATGTCCGTGCCGGATTCGCATGTCCGCCTCGCTCTCGCGGCGCCGTAGGCGCGCTCGCCCAATGATGATCTGTAGCACGGAGGCCGGGGATCGATTGGCAGAGAGCGCGAGAACGATGTAAGTAAAAAGGTCGCCGTGAAGAGCCACCATCGCTCGCCCTTCGGCGCGGTACTCGACTGGGCCCTGGAGCTCGCTCTCCTGAAGCGCCGCTCTGCCGCACGCGCGAGCGCGGCGATCGCCGGCGTCGCCGTCGCGAGCGCGCTCCTCTTCGCGCCCGGGTGCTCCGGCGGGTGTGACGACTCGAAGTGCGCCTCCGGGAACCGCTGCCTCGATGACGGGCATGGCGAGGCATGCCGCCTCGTCTGCGCCGAACAGGCAACGTGCCCGCTCAACTACGCGTGCGTGCCGACCCCCGACGGGAAGACGAACTTCTGCGCCCCGCTCGCCACCAAGTACGCGAAGAAGGACTCCGGGCAGTGGGGCTTCCACTGCAACCCGGCGGGCGGGATCGACCAGAACCCCGACTGCGATCTGTCGCAGGACTTCTGGTGCTACGGCGAGACGCCCACCGATGCAGATGCATTCTGCACGCAATACGAGTGCACCAAGGACGCGGAGTGCGCCGGCGGGTACTACTGCGCCACGGTGAACAACCACCCCGACGTTACCACCGCGACGCCGACGCACGGGAAGGACGCGGTCCGCACCGTCTGCCTCCCGCGCGACTACTGCGCGCCGTGCGCGGCCGACATCGACTGCCCGAGCACGCCGGACCAGCCGGCCCACTGCGTCCCGGGGGCCGACGGCGTCAAGTTCTGCACCCACGAATGCACGACGAACAGCAACTGCCTCGCCGCCGCGAGCTGCGCGGACAGCAGCGCGGCGGGCACGAAGGTGTGCCTCCCGCGCGCCGGCGTGTGCAAGGGGGACGGCTCGTTCTGCTCGCCGTGCCGCTCCGATGCCGACTGCGGGGACGGCTTCTGCATCTACGAGAACTACACGCACGAGCGCTACTGCAGCGTGAAGAGCAAGGTGTCGTGCACGAGCACCGGGCAGAAGGACTGCCCGGCGATCACGGGCAGCGAGGCGACGGTGAGCTGCCAGCCGTCGCCGAACGACCCCGCGATCCCGAAGGATCAGTGCGTCGGGATCATCCCGTTCGGCGTCACGGGCGACCAGCAGAATTACATCGACGGCTGCTGGGCCGTCGATCACACCGGGACGCGGTAGAGCACCACGTAGACGATCACGCCGGTCACCGACACGTAGAGCCACACCGGGAACGTGAGGCGCGCGATCCGCCGGTGCTCGACGAAGCGTTTCCGGTACGCGAGGTAGAGGCTCCGCATCACCATCGGGACGACCGTCATCGCCAGGATCATGTGCGAGCCGAGGATGGCGAGGTACGCGGCGTGGAGCCAGCCGTGATGCGGATCGGCGTGCGTCCCGGTGAGCGCGACCCGCGTGAGGTACGACGCGAGGAAGACGGACGAGACGACGAACGCGGCGAGCATCAGCCCGCGGTGGGTGCGGATGCGCCGCTGCGCGATCGCGACGCGCCCGGCGAGGAGGAGCACGGCGCTCGTCCCGTTGAGCGCGGCGTTCGCCAGCGCGAGGGTGTCTCCGATCTCGGCGTTCGTCATCAGGGGGCGGCTTCCTCGGTGGGCTCCTCGCCGGGGGCCGCGACCACCGCGGCCCCTTCGGCCTCCGGAGCCGGTTTCTGGGGCGCGTCGGGGCGCGCGGCCAGGGCCTGCTTCCACGTCGCGCCGTCGTCGGTGACGGCGAGCATCAACCAGACGCCCGCCGCGACGGCCGAGAGGCCGCGCAGAGGCGCGTCGAACGCGCCGCGCCCCACGAGGGCGAGCGCGAGGGCGCTCGTGACGGCCGGGATCTGCCGCCACTGCGCGACCGCGAGGAGCGCGAAGAGGACCGACGACGAGACGAGGAACGTCGCGATCGCGCTCAGGCCGTACGGCGGCGGGAGCCCCGCGGCGTCGGCGAGCGCCGTGTGGAGGACCGCCTCCCACGGGTCGGCGCCGCCGTGCACCCCCTGGGCTGCGCCCCACGTGAGCAGGAACGCCACGCCGACCGCGAGGCTCGACAGGAGCTGCCCCACGTAGCGCGTGCGCGTCCCGAGCCACGCCGCGGCGACGAGCTGCCCCACGGTCTCGATCAGCACGGCGACCGTGGCGACGCCGCGGCTCCACCCGTAGAGGCGCTCGCTCGCGTGATCGCCCGCGATGACCGCGAGCTCCCACGCACCGAGGCGCGTGAGCGCGGCCAGCGCGAACGCGCCGAGGACGACGGCGACGGCGCGCGTATGCGGCGCACGGAGCCCGTACGCGGCGCCGCACGCCGCGACGGCGCTCGACGCGACGGCGAGGATGATCGTCGGCACGACGGGAAGGCGCCGGCCGATCGACGGCAGGACGAGCGCGAGCACGACGGCCACGCCGCACACCGTGCCGATCTTCGCGAACGAGACGACGCGCGGGCGGCGCGCGAGCTCGTACACGCCGCCGGCCGCCGCGGCGATGACGAAGCCGCACATCGCCGTCGCCGCGATCGCCGCGGCGCGATCCCAGAAGACCACGAT